>Ga0163215_100508_pt1 | contig 61843 bp, 42 predicted proteins | sample SynspAceP_FD_185934 | JGI IMG/M metagenome (GOLD analysis project Ga0163215, IMG submission 185934) | Saline lake microbial communities from Ace Lake in Antarctica - Synechococcus sp. Ace-P (Hybrid Assembly) | ecosystem: Environmental > Aquatic > Non-marine Saline and Alkaline > Saline | place... | reverse complement strand
GAAGCGCTGGTGACCGTCCGCGGGATGCCCCGAAAGGATGCTGAGCAACGCGCCATGGCACAGCTGTCAAATGTGGGCCTGAGTGATCGCGCCAGCCATTTCCCCAGCGAATTGTCCGGCGGTCAGCAACAGCGCGTGGCGATTGCCCGCGCCCTGGCACTCGATCCTGACATCATGCTGTTTGACGAGCCGACATCGTCGCTTGATCCCGAGCTTACCGGCGAAGTTCTTGCCGTCATGCGGGATCTGGCTGCCAGCGGCATGACGATGCTGGTGGTCACCCATGAGATCGGTTTTGCCGCCTCCGTTGGCTCCAAGATCGTGTTCCTGGATCAGGGAAAGCTGATCGTTGAGGGCAAGCCGGAAGAGGTTTTCAGCAAGCCGCGGCACGAGAGGATCGAGCAGTTTCTCGATACCTATCTTGATCGGGGTGCCGCCACATTGCTTTGATGGGCCGTAAACAGCGTCCCTGAAGCCCGCTTCCTCAGCACATCAACGCATGGTCGAGGCGGAAAGCCAGACCCGGCAGGCGGCAGAATAGTTTCTGCCGCCTGCCCAGATAAGCTGTGCGCTATGCGCTCCTGCGTGTGTCGACGGCTGTTGCCAGAATGCACAACAACTCGAACATGATCGAGATGCCGAGCCAGGCGGTGCCGCCGGATGCGTCAAAGGGCGGCGAGACTTCCACCAGATCAGCGCCGATCATATTGACGCCTGCCAGTTCGCGGACCACCTGAAGCGCCTGGAACGAATTTGGACCGCCGACTTCCGGCGTTCCTGTGCCCGGCGCGAAGGCCGGATCCACGAAATCAATATCATAGGAAACATAGGTCGGATCTTGCCCGACGATTTCGCGTGCTTCCGCCATCACATCTTCGACGCCACGCGCAAAGAACTCCTCGATGGTGATCAGCCGGATGCCGACGGAGCGGGCGAAGTCCTTGTCTTCCGTGTCATAAGAGGTGCCACGAATACCGATCTGCACCACTCGTTTCGGGTCCAGAAGACCTTCCTCAACTGCCCGGCGGAATGGGGTGCCATGGGTGAATCTGGAGCCATTGAAATAGCTGTCAAACAGATCGGTGTGGCTGTCGAAATGGATCATGCCAACGGGCGCATCTGACGCCAGTCCGCGCAGGATGGGCAGCGAACACAGATGATCGCCGCCGGCCGTCAGCGGCGCAATGCCTGCCGCTTTCACTCGCGCATAGTAAGTGGAGAACCGCTCCAGCGAATCCATCAGATCTGCCGGGTTTGGCGCAACATCGCCAAGGTCGGCGCAATTGACCAGTTCAAAAGGCCTAATGCCGGTGGCGCCGTTCCCGGCCCGTATCATGGTGGACAAATCCCGCAGCTGGCGTGGGCCATGCCGCGGACCCGGGCGATTGGTGGTGCCTCCGTCCCAGGGAGCGCCGATCAAACCGATGGCGACATCGGAAATGCGTGGATCTTCAAGCGGCACATGCGGCAGGCGCATGAACGTCGCAACACCGGCAAAACGCGGCAGGTCAAAGCCCGATACGGGATGGAAAAACGGGTCGCTCATCATGTCTCCGGAAATTGGATTCAACTGCAAAATACAGTCTGGCTTGGGCGGAATTGCATGATCTTATTTGTACAGGTTTCCATCGTCGAGTCCCGTCGATTTTCAATCTGCATCTCGTCATTCCGTGCTTTCGGCTGCCATCAGCCTGTGACGCGGATTTCAACCATTGCCGCGGGTCTGTCAGAGCGAGTTCGTTGAATCTGACAACATGGAGACATCGCTTTTCGGGATGACAGAACCCAGTGCCTTTCGCGCTGCGATGAAAATCATTGGCAACACTGGCACCACTGATCGGTAGGAAATGGGGCGCGGGCTCACTAACGGGGCAGAGCACGACAATTTCGACGAAATCGACGAAAGCGCGCTCAATTGGGAAAACGGATTGAGCCGCCGCGACCAGATGTAGTCACTCCTGCCGCCGGCCCTGCAACGTTCATTCAGGCAAGCGAGGCAATCAACAACGTCACGTCCATGGTCCGGACTTGCGGCGTATACAAGCGTTTCCTTAATAATTGCGTGTTCGAATGCCGCCAGACATTTCAGTGCGCTGCATTTGGCGACATTCACCGATGAGGAATTCCACATGTCCGTTGCCATTCGTCATTGCGTCAACGTCAAGGGCTCGGGTGAGAAGCCGATGGTCTTTCTGCATGGCTATGGCTGCGATCAGAATATGTGGCGGCTGGTGACGCCGCGTTTCGAAGCCAGTCACAAGATCGTGCTCTACGATCAGATGGGGGCGGGTAATTCTGATCTCTCGGCTTACAGCAAGGCCAAATATGCAAATCTGTTTGGATACGCGGATGATCTGATCGCGATCTGCGACGAGATGGGCCTGAAGGGTGTACACGTCGTGGCCCACAGCGTCAGCGGCATGATCGCTCTGCTGGCAGCCAGGAAAAGACCCGAGCTGTTTGACCGGCTCATTATGGTCGGGCCTTCCCCGTGCTACATCAATGATGGTGACTATGCTGGCGGTTTCAGCCGCGAGGGCATTGATGAATTGCTGGGATTCCTGGAGATCAATCATGCCGGCTGGTCAGCGCAGATGGCACCGGTCATCATGGGAAATCCGGATCGACCGGAGCTGGGCGCCGAATTGGAAGCGAGCTTCTGCCGCACCGACCCTGTCATCGCCCATCAGTTTGCCAAGGCCACTTTCCTTTCGGATCATCGAGCGGACTTGACTGAAATTGCGACGCCGACATTGATCCTGCAGAGTGCGGAAGATGCAGTCGCTCCGGTGACCGTCGGCGAATATATGAACGACGTGATGGTTGCGCCCACCCTGGTCATTCTCGAATCCGAGGGCCATTGCCCGCATATCAGTGCGCCAGACCTGGTCTCGGATGCGATCCTCGATTATCTCGCCGCATAACCGCATAACCGCATAACCGCATAACCGCAGAGCCCCATAGCAGATGTCCAATCATGCCTCAGCAAACTCGACCATCAACGGTATCGATCTTTTCGATGCTGCCCCTTGTGCGATGGTTATCTGCGACAAGCAGGGATATGTGCAAAAATTCAATGCCCGGTTTGCGCAATTGGCAGGCTGGGAGCCGGGCGCAGACAAGCGTGCGATCAAGTTCATGAGTCTGCTAAGCCGCCCATCCCAGTTCATTTATGGGTCGCACCTGCTGCCGCCATTGCATCTGGCTGGCAACGCTCAGGAGGTCGAACTCGACATCGTTGGCGAGAATGAAGAGGTGCAGTCCGTTCTGGTTACAGCGACCCAAGTGCTTGGGCAAGACAGAGCCTGTCTGCATTATTTTTCTCTTACACCTGCCAAGGCACGTCGGGAGTTCGGTCGTGAACATCTCGAAGCCAAGGCTTTGGTTGAGCGAAATCAGAACTATCTCTATTTGGCGGAAGAACTGGCGCAGGTTGGTCATTGGCACGCAAACCTCACCACGCGGGATGTTTTCTGGTCTCCCGAGGTCTATTCGATACATGGCCGTGATCCTGAGACCTACAAGCCGGACCTGGATAGCGCGATCAGTTTCTATCATGAAGACGACCAGGAAGCTGTCACCAACATCCTTGCCGATGCGATCAGCGATCACCGGCCATTCTCCTTCAGAAAGCGCTTGGCCAGTGTAGACCGTCTCGGGATTCGGATCGTGGATGTCCATGGCCGCTGCGAATATGACCAGTATGGCGAACCGACAGGGATCTTCGGCGTCTTCAGGGAAGTGACAGAAGCTGTCAGTTACCAGCAAAGCCTTGAAGCCAGCGAAGCCCGTTCTCGTCTGTTGGCGGACAATATCCCTGGTATGGTGGGGTATTGGGACAGAGAGCTGCGCTGCCGATTTGCCAATAAGATCTATCTGGAATGGTTTGGACGTTCACTGGAAACGTTGCTCGGAACAACCATGCAGAACCTGTTCGGCGAAGAAGCCTTCGACCGGAACAAACTCTTCGTCAAAGGCGCGCTCGAGGGTGAACAGCAGGCTTTCGAGAGCACATTGCGAAAATTTTCAGGGGAACTTGGCAATCACTGGGTCCAGTATTTGCCGGATAAAGACCAGTATGGAAATGTCGTCGGTTTCTATGTTCTGGTGACCGATGTCACGGAGCTGAAACTCAAAGAAGCTGCTTTGCACGAATCCAATGCGCTGAAATCAGCCGTTCTTTCCAGCACGCAATATCTCGTCATGGCGACGACCACGGACGGGGTCGTAACCATGTTCAACGAGGCATCTCAAGCTACACTCGGATATAGCCTTGAAGAGATCCTGGGCAGGGCAACTCCAGCGCTGTGGCATGATCCGGAAGAGGTCGTTGCCCGCACCGAGGCACTGAACCGTGAGCTCGGCACTTCCATTGCCCCGGGATTTGCCACCTTCACCATCAAATCTGATCTGACCGGATCGGATCAGCATGAATGGACGTTCACGCGCAAGGACGGATCCCGTTTTCCGGTGAGCCTGAATGTCACGACACTTCATGACGCCAGCGGAGAGATCACCGGTTATCTCGGTGTCGGCGAGGATATCACTTCGCGCAAACGTGCCGAGGAAGCCCTGACGACCAGCGAGGAGAAATTCCGCTCGGCCATGGAATATGCACCGATCGGCATGGCCATCCTCGATCTGGATGGACGCTGGGTTCAGGTCAATAAGGCGCTTTGCGAGTTGCTGGACTTTAGCCAGGACGAATTTCTCGACGTTGACTTTCGGGCCATGATTCATCCGGACGAAGTCGAGGATGGTCTGAAGATGGTCGGTCAGCTCCTCAATGATGAAATCAATTACTACAGCGCCGAAAGACGATACCTTCACAGATCCGGCTGCTATATATGGACCGAGTTGAGTGTATCGCTTGTGCGCCATTCAAACGGCGAGCCGCACTACATTATTTCGCAGTTCCAGGATATTACACAGCGCCGTGAAATGGAACGCTTGAAAAGCGAATTCATTTCCACCGTCAGCCATGAATTGCGCACACCGCTGACCTCCATTCGTGGAGCGCTGGGTCTGATTAGCGGTTCCATGGCAAAGGACTTGCCGGCTTCGGCCAACAAACTGATCAATATCGCCCACAAGAACAGCGAGCGTCTCATCCTGTTGATCAACGATATCCTCGATATCGACAAGATCGCTTCGGGAAACATGCGATTTGACATGCACAGAGAGGTCGTTGGCGAGCTCGTGGAGCATGCCGTCGAAGCAAACCAGTCCTACGCTGACCGGTTCAATGTCACCATCGTCGCAGGGCATATCGACCCAGACCTGCGCATCACGGTCGACGCCGCCCGATTCCATCAAGTCTTGAGCAATCTCCTGTCGAACGCGGCCAAATTCTCGCCTTCCAACGGTAATGTCGAAATCTCCGTGGAGGCAAATTCGGGGAACGTTCGTATAACGGTGAGGGATCACGGGCCTGGGATTTCGGAAGATTTCAAGCAACGCATATTCGGAAAATTCTCGCAGGCGGATTCCTCCGCCACGCGCGAAAAGAGTGGCACCGGACTGGGGCTGCACATCAGCCGTCAGATTCTCGATCACATGGACGGTACAATCGGCTTTGAATCGACCCCCGGCAACGGTGCAAACTTCTGGATCGAATTCCCGCTGGTATCGGATCCGATAGACACCACGCCCAACGAGACAAAGCCCTTGGAGCCGCTGGGCTTCGCCGACCTTCCTCAGGTTCTCCACGTTGAAGATGATGCCGATCTCAGCCTGGTTCTCGGCAGTGCCATGCAGGGCAAGATCAACCTCACCGCGGCACCAACACTGAAAGATGCCCGCAAGCAGCTGTCAAATCGTCGTTTTGACCTGCTGATTGTTGACGTTACCCTGCCCGACGGTTCGGGCCTGAACTTGCTTGAAGAACTGTGTCAGAATCCGGGCTTTACGACGCCTGTCATGATCTTGTCGGCAAATGATGTGCCGTCCGCAGTGCAGGCTCATGTGGCCGCAACTATGGTCAAGGCGCGTGCCTCCGAAGCCAGTATCGTCAATGAGGTATTACGCTTGGCAATTCCGCAGGCCAAGGGTTGACCTCATAGCAAAGACCGGAGGCCGGCCGCGATCATCCGGCGGGCTGATATCCGGGCTGCCGGCGGCCTGCTCAAGTGCAGTCTCACTAGCCTGCGGGATTGCATGATCTGTCTGACGTCAGCACCCGTGGGACAGATTTAGGGATTTGAAGAATGGAGGGTTTCTGGTTCATCGCTTATGTCGTTGCCGCCGTCGATGCCTTGCAACGAACGGATTTCGGGTGTGCACATGTCAGCATGCGGTTAAGAATGGCGATGCTGATCGCAGCTTCTGTCCGCTGAACAAGGAGTGATCGGGTGCGCAAGCTCGGCCCGATGATGCCCTTGTATCTGCCCATCGCCGCTTCGATCAGTGCCAGCTTGCCATAGCCGGTAGACACTTGCAATTTCAGCCGCCAATCGACTTGGATGGATGCAATGTCATCGTCTCTCTGGCAGGATGCTTGGGCGTAGGGTCGTTAAACCGTGTTCGAGCGCGGCGGAATGACGACCTTTGCGCCTGCGCTGAGACGCTGCACAGCGTCATAGATTGGCTCGCCATCATAGGCCCTATCGGCGGTGAGCTGACCGATCTCATCGTCGATCTGATCCAGCACCGGTGCCACTTGAGGCGCGTCGCCGGTATCCTGACTTGTTAGGCTATGCGCAATGATCTCGCCACTGTCGGCATCAAGCGCCAGATGCAGCTTTCGCCAGCCACGGCGGGGCTTTGCTTCATGCTTTTCTTCGAGCCATTGGCCCGCGCGTAGATCTTCAATCCTGTGCTATCGACCAGAACATGAACGGGTGCATCTGGCTCAGACCGTCGTTCGACAGGTGGCATCCAGGTACTTGCCTGTTGGTTAAGTGTCGTGTGATCAGGCACAGGCAGATACAATCCCATCTGCGCAAGCACAGAACCCAAAAGCTCTTCGCTTTGGGGCAACCGCAGTCCGAATACTATACCCAGCATTAAGGTCGTCTCGATGGCGAGATCGGAATACAGCGGCTGGCCGCCTCTTGTCTTGCGCCGTGGTGCAGCTCAACCTGCAAGCGCTTCCGGCGTCAACCAAAAGGTCAAACTGCCTCGGCGACGAAGCCCTGCCTCGTACTCCTGCCAGTTCGTCACTTTGAATCGCTGTCCGTCCTTGTTGAGCGATCGCAGCGGAGCCGGTAGCGGATTGTCGGCTTTACGTGTCGCAAAGACGAGAGCTGATGTTGGACCATATGGGCAAGGCTTCCAAACGAAGCGATTTAACCACTCCGGCTCTGCAGAAGAACGTTCCGTTCAAGTTATCCGACCAATGCTGGATCTGCCAGCATCAGATGTATTGCCTCTCAGCTTCGGTTGGCGGAATGTTTCCGATGGGCTTCAGTAGCGGCCGATGAGTAAACCAAAACACCCATTCGAGTGTTGCATGTTCCTTGGCTTCGATGTTTCGCCACGGCGCGCCTCAATCCAAACCGGATCACTCGTTAGGTGAGCTCCGGCGGTTCCATCCATTTGTACTGTCAGTCGCCCAAATTGACCAAATTGGGGCCTCGTTGGGTGATGTAGCTGCCGACGCAGGATTCCCCGCCGCCCGGAATGGGTGACGTCATGACCCACGCCGTGTTGACGAAAACACTGTTGGTCACAGTCTGCCTTTGTCCGGGAAAAAGGGTGAACATTTCCACGAGCCCGCCGTTTGCGTCGGCGTAGTAAACCTTGAAGGAGTCTTCTTCGCTCGCGTTGGCGTTGGGATACGCAAACGTGATACTGGCGGGAGCACCCGGGTTGATGGATCGAACCCCGCCACTACAATGCCCCTGAGCATGTGTCAGTCCAGGCAGCATGACTGCTGTTGCGATCATGGCGCCCAAGGTGCGGGTGTAGACGCCTGCTGTTGTTTGCTTGACCATGTCATGCCCTTTTTTCAATCTGTTTGTGTGTGCCATGTTGAGACTTACCCCTCCGCCGGATTGAATTCGATCCGGCGGTTCTTGGCTCGACCCGCTGCCGTGGCATTGTCGGTCACCGGCTGGCTCTCGCCAAAGCCCACTGCCGACAATCTTGCCGCGTCAACCTTCCTTGAAAGCAGCGCCGCCCGGACGGCACCGGCCCGACGTTCCGAGAGCCCGTTGTTATAGATGTCGCCGCCCGCCGAATCCGTGTGACCTGCGATACGCATGGACACAGAAGGGCAGCGGTTGAACCATTGCGCCACTTCGTCCAGCACCGGGGCGCTTTCAACTTCGTTGATCACGGCGCTGCCGGAAGCAAAGTAGATTTGCCTTGTATCGGAAATCACGACCATCCGGTTCTGACACTCTTCTGCCGTCAAGGTCCGGGTGGTTTCCTCTACCCTGCTTTGTTCTGACTCCGACCTTGCAGCCGCAAGCTGGGTGTTGGCCTCTCCACCCTCGAAACTGAGATCAAACGTCACCGACGCCTGTGGTTCGATGTCAATGTTGCCGGCGGCCTCGGCCAGATTCGCGATGCCGTCGGACAGCGCATAATCAGCTGCCAGAATGATCACTGGATCGGTCGAGACGACCTTGACCAGGGTCTCGGAAATCCGGATCGCAATGATGCTGGCGGTCAGCTCTTTCTTGACGCCATGCAGGTCAAGCGTGATCGGAAGATCGGCGGCCACCGTGCTGCCCACGGCCATGTCGGTAAACAGCTTCGGGTCGAGTTGCGTGGTCAGGGTCGCGGTCGGGAATTTGAACGATTCAAAGAACAAGAACCGCATCCTGACATTGCGGATGTCGACGCTGGTATCGAGCGAATTCAGATCAATGGTGACCTCCGCAGCGCCAGAGGGGCTGACACTGCCATCAAGCGTGGTGAAAACATGGGTCTCGGTGATCTTCTGTTTCTTGACCGTTGTCAGGCTGATCTTCGAGATTCCTGGATTGAGCAACCATTCCTGAGCCATGATGTCGCCGGTGACGGCAGCCGTCGCGGCATTGTCCGAACCGGCTTTTGCCGCCGGAGGCTGCTCGCCCGAAAGCTCGGCCTGAAACAGCGGGCAAGCAACTGCTGCCAGCGCCTGATCGTGATCCTGCAGGCAGTCCTCGCGATTGCCCGCCGTTGCCGCGATCGGGTTTACACATTGAAAGATGATTGCCGCTGCCAGCACCGCTAGCCATTGTTTTTTCCGCATATTCAAATTCCTATTTTTCATTTGCTGACACGTTTGATCCAGCTCACTCGCAGCCGGTTTTAGCCCACCGCATCAATGCCAGTTTGTAGGGGCCGCCATAGGGGTGTTGATGCCGGAACACTGCGGCTGCACGAGGAATGTAAGACGTGCCTTGATCGCACAACCGTTTCGCGGTCCACTGGTGACAGGTCGTGCACGTTTTTTGCCAAAGCTCTTCCGGAAGACCTTCGATCGGTGGGAACATCGGCGTGCCTTCTGCCAGTTCCTTCAGCGACTTGCCGCGCACAGCCGGTGGGCCGAAAGGAACCGGCTCGTTGAATCTGAGGATGTCGCCCTCAGCCACTGTCGCTGGTTCGGCGGGGGTGCCTGTATCGGCCTTTGCAGCGCCGGATTCCTTTTTCATGAATATGGTGCTCGCCCAACCGCCAACGGCGACGACAGCACCGCCCGCTTCGGTCTTTTCCACCACAAAGCTCAGTTGCTGTGGCCCGGATTTTTCGTCGTCCCGGACACAGGCGATATCACCCTGCTGCAACACCCCGACATAGTCCCCCGGCGTGCCCGGTTCTTTCAAGACTTGCAGGATCGGCACACTGATACTGTAGGGCGTGCAGGCGGTCTGGGCCGCGGACGGCTGCGCGGTCAACAAAGCCACGACAGACAAGCAGGCAGCTGCCGTGCAAAACGCGATCAATTTGGTCATTTTAGTCCTTTCGCAGATATCAAATTCGGCGTGCCATCAGGTGTGATGGCAGAACCACTGCCGGTCAGCATTGGTTCATCATGCAGATTTCGTGGCCTTCGGTTCCGAAGCCATACTGGTTGGCGCAGTTCTGTTCACAGGTCGGGCCCTGAGGCGCCGCTGGGCGTTGAAGCGTGGGAGCACGTTGAGGCGCCGGGTTGTTCGAAGGCAAGGGGCCGCCACAACTGCAGGTGCCTACATTTGAGGTTCTGTCTATCAGGCCGCATTGAAGGGCCAATACAAACACATTGCATTCCCGCGGCGCCGGCGCAGAGGTGGCGGGCGCACGGGGTGCCGCTGGTGCACGGGCCTTTGGTGCAGATTTTGCGGGTTTCTTGACCTTTGGTGCTTTCTTCTTGGGCGGCGGCGGTGGCGCTTTGCAGGCGCCATCGACAAAATCGGGCCTGGCGGAAGGACAGCCGCAAACGCCGCTAGACTTCAGCACCATGCCGCCGGAACAGGTGGCCTTGGTTTCCACCGGGATGGGGACAAATGTCTTGACTGGCGCCGGGCAGGTGCCGCCAAACGGCTTCTGGCCATCCGCACAAGGCCCGCATCCATTGCCCTGTTCGAATGGGTACAGCGTGGGCTTGCACTGACATTGTTCGGTGCTGTCAGAATTGAACGACGCCATCATGCCCGGCAGCGGGCAGAGCGCGGCCTTGACCGCAATCGAAAACACCACTTCCTTTGATTGATTGCCGTTAGCATCCTTTGCCCGGGCTGTGAACGATACGGGGCCCTCAGCGTTGGGAACCCCGCTCAGCAATCCAGTGCTCGACAGTTCAAACCCATCCGGGCTGGCCCCGACTAAGGCAAATTCATACGGTGCTGCCCCGCCGGTAGCACTCAGTTCAAATTCGTAACCGACCGCCACAGTAGCTGCCGGCAGCTCCGCCGTAAGAAGGACGACGGGATCAGCAGCAACGACCAGCGTGTATGGCCAGATTCCGACTAAGACATTGTTGCGCACCGCCTCGACAGTAAAATCGTAGCCCCCGGAGCCGGTCGGCGTGCCAAACAAACTGCCATCGATTGACAAGGTCATGCCATCCGGCAGGTCCTCGTTTGATGTCACAATAAACTCGTAGGGGCCGTTTTCGTCGTTATTGATGATGAGTTGCTCGTAATACGGTACGTTCTGCGTTCCGTCGGCAAGCTCTGGTGGAGAGATCTGGAAGTCTTCAATACACGCACCGTCGATCTCTTCATGGTACTGAGGGCATTGGCAGCCAAAGTAGGCCATGCTGTTACTCATCTTTGGATCAGAGCAGGTTAACCCGTCGATCTTCAACGCGTAGATGCGCGCAATCGCATTCCCTTTTGCGTCCACAGCATTCAACACAATTGCGCTGTCTTCGTTGCCTGCGAACTGCGGGCTGCCCTCTAGCCTAAAAGTGTTGCCATTCTCCAATTCGCTCACCGTCAGACCCGCTGGCAGCTTTGTCTTATTGACCACAACATTGTAAGGCGGCGTTCCCCCCTTGAACACAAGATCAACGGGTCCATACTCGGAACCGGCAATGCCATCAGGCAGCGTGTCCGGCGTCATCGTCATCGGGTCCTGTAGAACAGGAGATTCCGCAATCGCGACCGTATAGGGCCGGGCCAGTTTGTAACCGGCGGCATCTGTGATGGCGAGCAACAGGACAGTGTCCCCATCACTGGCCTGTGTCGGCACACCGCTGATCCGAACCCCTTTATGAAACTCGGCCGGATCACCGGCGGTGTCATCCGCAAGAGTGATGATTGTCAGTCCGTCCGGCAGAGCACCTGGTGTGAAGGCCACAGTGTAAGGCGCCTTGCCGCCACTGATCATCACGTCGACGGGTCCATAGTCCACACCGACTGTACCGTCAGGCAAGTTGTCCGGCGTTGTCGACAGGGGAGCGAGGATTTCGATTATGCGCTGTGGCGCGATAAAGCTGATACAGGTGTCGAGAACCATCAGCTCAATGCCGGTCTCGCCGGTTTTGCTGGCCTGTTCCGGCACGCCGCTGATGCGAACGCCTCTTTGAAATGTGCTGCCGTCACCGGATGTGGCATCCGGGATCTCGGTGACCTCCAAACCGGCCGACAGCCCAAAACTCTCTGCGCTGCGCAAACTGTAGGGGCTCTCGCCACCAACGATGATCAGGTCTACGGGCCCATAAGGCTGACCGACCATGGCCACCGGCAATGTGTCTGGTGTGACCGAGAGTTTTGCGTTGCCCGCGTAGCATCTAAGCCTGGATTGTTTTGGCGGCAGCCCGATGGTCAGAGTCCCGACAGAAATCGGCGCAATGATTGTCCCGGGTATGCGAATGTTGATTTCATAGGCGCGCTGTCCGATGACGCCAATGGCGTCTCGTGCGGCGACCGTGATCGGGAATGTTCCGGCTTGCTCTGCAAATCCATCCAGCAGGCCCGTTGAGCCCAGTTCAACCCCCTTGGGCAAGGTCCCGTCTTCGAGCGAAAACAGGTATGGCGGGGTTCCGCCGGACGCGCTCAGGGTCTCCGGCCCATACGGGATTGGAACACCCTCGCGCGACTGACGCCCGGCGCCCAGAGCGCGAGGCGAAATAGTGACGATGACGGTCGAGTCGGACGGGTCAACCGGCTCAACCTCGGGACCAGCGTCGCCGGTGTCGTCGGGCGTGGAGCCCGCTAGGCCCGGCAATGGACCAGACGCGGTTTCGGGCCCGCCGGAACCATCGGCGGGTTCGTCTGCGCAGTTGCGGTCATCGCGGAGCGTATCGTCCGGGCAGAACGAGATCGTCAGTGTTCCCCGGGCTGTCGGGGCGTTGGCGTTGCCCTCTAGTGCCTGACCAAGGCCATTGCTATGCGTGGTTACAACGTCAAGCTCGGTCACAACATCGAACTCGGTTACAGCTGCTGATTGAATTTCGTTTGAGACATCAAGATCAGTGAGTGCACTCCCGGCCAATTCATCTGGCGACGTGAACTTGCATTCTCCAATCGACCCTTCAGCGCATATCCTGCCGTCCTTCCATGTCGCCCCACTCAGGTCCGCGTTGCTCAGCTTCGTCCCGACCAGGATCACATTGTACAGGTCCGCCCCTTTCAGGATTGCTCCGGTCAAGTCCGCCATGGTCATGTTCGCATGGGAAAGGTCCGCCTTGGTCAGGTCCGCCTTGATCAGGTACGCCTGGCGCAGTTTCGCCCCACGCAACTTCGTCTTGGTCAGGACCTTTCCGGTCAGGTTCGTCCAGTTGAGATTCGTCCCCTCAAGGATCGTCGTTGTCAGGTTCGTCCCGGTCAGATCCGCCCCATACAGGTCCGCCTCTTTCAGGTACGCCCCGCTCAAGTCCACCTTGCGCAGGTTCGCCTTGCGCAGGTCCGCCTTGGTCAGGTCGGCCCCGTCCAGGTTCGCCCCGCCCAGAATCGTGCCATCCAGGATCGATCCGCGCAAGTCCGCCTCGCTCAGGTCGGCCCCGCTCAGGTTCGCCTTGGTCAGGTCCGCCTTGCGCAGGTCAGTCCCCTCCAGCTTCGCCCCAATCAGGTTCGCATTGTTCAGTTTCGCGCCGTTCTTGTCGCAGTTTTGCCACTGGACGCGATACTCCGCCGGGTCGCTGCAAGCGGCCTGCGCGCTGGATGCGAAACCCAGCGACACAAAGCAGGCCAGCGCCAACGGCGCAAAACCAAAAAACCTGCCCAGCGTCTTGTCGCTTAGACCTTTCAAACGTCCGGACATGCGCGCTACCATCTGCTGTCCAGCTGAACATTGTTTATGATCGTCTGCTGGCCGGTTGCGGTGAACATGTTGGTGCAGATGACCTGTTGATTCACGGGCAAGACACCAAACCAATCGCCATGGCCGGGCGCGGGGTTTACGGGAAGGACAGGGAAGCCGCATTGCAAACCACCGTTCATCGCAAGCGATTCCGATAGACGGAACGCATAGATGTCGCAGGTCGTGGTGTTGGTGATCGTGTAAACGTATTGAACCGTTGAACCAGGCACCAAAGGCTGACCCGGATTATAATTGGCCGACGACATGACGATGTGTGGAACGCCGCTGCATCCCAGCCCTGGCGGTGTTGGCCAGATCTGCGGCGGAAAGCCAACGAAGGGCGGTGCGGGAAGCGGATTTGGCGGCGCAATCGTGAAATCGACGCAGACCTTGCCGGGAGCGGCAGCGGCCGGGTTTTGTGACGAAAGCATCGCCCCCATAACCGGCGAGGGCACCTGTCCGGGGATGGTCGAAGCCGGTGCCAAACCGGGTGTCGTGGCGATGACACAGTTACGCGCAGGCTTCGTAGCCAGGTTCGGTCCAGCAGATTTGGGAATGAACATGTCAACTTCGAAAGTCTTCATCCCGTAAGCCGGAATTGTGACGGGACATTCAAAATCGAGCGGGAGGGCGTTGCCGCTGGTGATTGCGCAACCGTGGTCGGGGAAAACTCCGCGCATGTCGATTCCACCGGCAAGCTTCCCGCCAATGCTCATATCATCGTTGAACTTCAGATTACCGTTGAACGTCGACGCACCGTAGTTGGTCAAGTTGATGGTGAACGTGCAGACCGCGTCCTCGTAGCAGACTGCCGGCGCTGACTTGCTCAAATGCAGCGTATCGCCAACCGTTACGCTCACCGGTGTACCGCCGGGATTGAGCGTGGCTGTGTTGGTCAGTTGCCAGCCTGGCTGACCCATAAGGGTTGAAGTATCGACAATGACACTGACCGATTGTTCCTGACCCGGCTGCAACTGGTTACCGGGAATCGAACAGGTCACCGAAGTCGCAGGTATCTGTGTGCACTGCCAATTCGGGTCGGACCCGGTCGCCCGAAGCAGGAACAGTGGGTAGCCCAGACCAGCCGGTGCGAAATCGGGAATTGCGATATCAGTAAAACCGAAAGGCGTTTGAGGGGCAGTATCACCGACATTGATCAGCTTGACGATACATTCGAGCTGGCCACCAAATGAAGCTGGAGAGCAGCTTTTAGATATTTTGATGTCCGGCATTCCGGGAACCCTGGGGGTCCAGCCCTGCGGGTAGCTCACACTGGGCGGCGCGGCGTAGGTTGAGCCGGGCGGCGTGGCAGCCTTGGCCGACGTACCGCTCCCTGTTGATGCTGCTATTGATGATGCTGCGGCTGTCTTGCCGACGGCGTTACCGCATTTCGTCCAGACGCCCACGTCGCCCATGTGACCATAGGACGTGTCGTCATCAAACAATTCGTCATAGTCGATATGATACGACTTGAAAGGCGGAACGTTTGCTGGCTTTACCAGTAGTTTTTCGCTGCCTTGAAGGCCGTTGACAATAGCGGGGTCGCCAAGTCTGGCCTGATGTTCTTTGTTTTTGCGCAGCATTTCGCCCGTAGACCAGACAGTCGCCTCGCAGGAATCGTACCTGATAAATCCGTCCTTGTAGTACCCATAGCCCAAGGCGACGCCGCCGGTGGTGTTGCGATTGTCGCCGACAAAACCAATTGGATACTCTTCCGCGTCGGCTTCCCACTCGTAGGTACCATCGGTTCGAAGTTTGCTTGTGTAGGTGAGCAAGGCCGCACGCTCGGGCGCCGCCAGAACGCCATAGTCATAATCGGCCTGCTCAAACCCCCGTTGGGCGAGAAAGATCGTCCCTCCTGCGTCAAAGGTGATGTCGGAGATTGCATCATCATTCGGCGCGTCAACCTTGATTTCCAGACGAGCCTCATCCTGGAAACGGCCATCCGAACCGATCCCGACCGACCACACTTCTGGTCCGCTGGCTATCGAATAAAACAGCCGATTGTTGCGCACAGCAACGCCCCAGACACGGCGCTCGGGTGGCGCCAGCCCCCAGGTCGCGGGATCATCCGAAACAAAAGACGTATCGCCCAGGTCCATTCGCGCAGCGGGATCAAAGGCCACTGGCGAAAGCCGGTTTGCCGCCCTTGCCTGTGTGCCATGGTCGAATGTGTGAACCTCATCCCCATCCAGATCGAAGGCATGAATCATCCCGGTCTGAAGATCCGACACGAACAGCTTTCGACTGGCCGGATCAAAAGCGATATTGCCCAGGCCCGGACCAGAATTTTCGGTTCCGTCGAGGGTGACATTGGCGAACAATTCGACAATGCCGTTGGTTCCGTTGATCTTCCAGATACTGCCAGGCCCGGCCTTAGGATCAGCGCCGATCTGCCCTGGCATCCATGAGACGCCGACGCCGCCGGTGCGCGTTCGGGTGATCTCGGTGGGCGTTTCCTTGAGAAGGTAGAGTCCAAAAGCAGACGTCGCGGTCACATAAATATTGGGTGCGCCGATCTTGCCCGCGGCGTCCTTGCCGTCATCCAGCGCAACGCCGAAAACCTGACCTATTTGCGCAGCCGCCGCCGCAAAGCCGCGCTCGACCGGAATCCGCCGCGCGTCATCTGTACCGAACATCTGAGATAACGAAAAAATCTGCAGTGAAAGTCCTTGCTGATTGATGACCCGATATTCGACCGGATCTGCACCAGTCGGGAATTTCATCTGGCTTACGCCAGAGAACCCTGTGACGACGGCGTCCCCTTGTTGGTAGATGCCCTTCGACTGCGCGCTCACTCCACCTGACCCGATGGAAAGGCTGACCACGATGAACAACAAGGCTTGTAAAATGAGTGGACCGCCAGACCGACGAAAACCTGTCCGTGCACAAAATGAACTAAGATTTGTCAGCATGAAGAAAGACCCAACCCATAAAAATCTGAAATTCAAACAATAATCCGCATCCCCAAAAGTAATTTTGGAGGGAAGTGGCACTACAATTTCTGGAAAGCACGGCAATCCGACAAATTCGACGGATCCACTGCGTCAACAGCAAAAAAGCGTGGATCTTAACCGCAGAATTTTGCGCTGGGTTGCAGCAAAATTCTGTCTATCCGTCGCATATGCGAAGTCTGATATCGTCTATCTCTTGTCGCAGGGAAATTTAGGAAAATCAATACCTTATTTACTATTCGGCATGAGCTTCCGTTATTAACGGCATGGCTGCGTGGTCGTGGGCATGCACGCTGTCACACAAAATGCACTGAAACTGGTGCAAGGGCATTCTAGTCCGGTAGGGAGTTCGTTCTGACCTCGCCCAAGGAACAGACCATGAAGCGTAGCCGCGTGTTCAGAAGAGCGGGCGAGTGGGATGTTGAGCAAGCACAAGGCCGGGATGGCGGTTGCGGAGCTCCGCCTGTTGATTTTCGCGCGGACTTGACCCTCGCCGACCATTTGGTGCGACTGGCGCTTCCATGGTGCTGGCTTGATTTGACCGTTCACTGCCACAGAAAACTGGACAAATTTCCAGCGAGATTCCACGCAATGAGGAGGCACTGAACGAATGTCGGTTTTTAGGATTTATTTACTCTCGCCATGTTTCAGATCTGAGGCCTAATCCGCCAGCCGGTCCAGCGCCGCGGCAAAGCCCTCCAGGGACACAGGAAAATTTATCGTCGACTTGTCGCCATTGGCGGTCGCGGAGATCTCAAGTGTTGCATTCTCTCGCAGGGCAGCAATGTCTTCCTCGCCAAATTCTATAGGCACGATGCAGCCAGCAGGTAGACAGGTGGAAAACGGGAAGACTCGCAGCGGCTTGCCATTCGCAAAACCAATGCTGACGTCTTTTTGCAGGTCCAGACCGAACGGCATAACCATCCCCCCTGACAGGACGCCATTGTCGACACCGCCAAGCTCGATCGTCAGAAGCCGCTGCTGTGACTTGGCATCGATTTGAATTTGCTGCATGACACACCGCGTAGTTTGATCTTTGGCAGCACACAGGACCTGCCAGCTTCCGTATTCCTCCCGAAGCGTTGTCGCTCCTTTCGGCAGCGGCGCGGCAGTCACGCCCGCCGCCGACAACGAAATGACGGCAGCCAGGAAGACAGGTATTGGCCGCAATCGTGTGTGTCGCGCGGACATGATCATCATCCCTAGAATTTAACAGAGAAGCCAGCGCTTGCCGTGTGGTCTTGGGCGTCGGAGCCCAGTTCTCCCTGGTATCCAATGTTGAAACTGGTGCCCTCGCCAAGGGTCATGTCAATGGAGATCCCGATCAACGCCATGTCGCGAGCTACCGACGTCCCGGAGATATCGAATGTATTGCCGGTGGAAAACCGCATGGACGAACCGGAGTTGACATCTCCGATGACGTGCTGCCAGCCGAGTGAGCCTTGCAGTGTGGCGCTCATGCTGCCCACAGAGAAGGGTTCCGATTCACCGCGTAGGCCGAGGGTCGTAATCCCAAGTGCATTATTAGAACCACTCACACTCAGTGCAGCGGCCCCGCCGGTTTCGGAAAATCTGTCACTGTGCTGGTGGATAAGCGCCACTCCCGCGAAGGGTTCGATACGAGCGAAAGACGTATCGAGCATATAGCTGACCTCGGCGAACATCTGCGCGGTGGAAGCCGCGTAATCCGCGTTCAAGGTGTTGCTCAGGCCGCCTACGCTCACATTCCGCATCGTGGATATATCGTGCCAGGCATAGCCGGCCCCCAGATTCAGACTGAGCGCGCCGAACCGATGGCCACCATAGACACCCAGTTGATAGCTGTCGGCATCTCCCGATGAAGCTCGGGTACCGGCATCGAAGCTGGAGACGCCGTAACCAGCCAACACACCTGCGCGCCAGCCGTCGAAGATGTCTGCGTCGAGACCGAGGAAGAAGCCGCCGCTGCTGTGGCTCACCTGCGCCACGCCACCGCTGCCGCCGGTCTCGCCCCAGCCGCCATAGGCCTGCCCCCAGGCAGATGTTCCTTCAAACACTGCGGACCCTTCACCTGCCGCGTTGAACGCGTTGCGGATACGGTTGTTGACGGCATCCCGGCCGAAGCGGCTCTGCTGAACCAGAAGCGTGTTGGTGGAGGCATGCACCTCGCCCGACAGACCGTCGAAGGCTGCCCGGGCGGCCGCTCCGCTGAGCCCGACAACCGCGTCATAGAGGGAATTGCCGGCGCCGAGGCTGTCCACACCTGTGGCGGCTGCGCGCTGGTTTTCAGTATTCGCCGTGGACGCCAGACCGGCACTGTTGCGCGTCAGCGTCAGGGTAACGGCATTGGCGTCATAGCTGAGCGCGGCGTCAAGATAGGCAAAGTTCTCGCTGACCGTGCCGAAGGTGCCGCTCACCCCCGTGCCGGCTGTGAGGATCGTGTAGCTGGTCGAGGCATTGTAGGTGGAACCGTCGTCGGTTCCGTTTTCGGCATCGACAGTGACCTTGGCGCCGCTGTTGATGGTCACCGTGCCGGTGGCCGCCAGCTTGTCGGCGTTGCCGTCCTTGTCGACCTCGACCGCGAAGATGGAGCCGGAAACGAAGTTGACATCTCCCGCTACATTGAGCGTTCCGATGGAATTGCCCGGTGCAATGGTGGCGCCAGAGGACAGCGAGATGCTGCTCAGCGTTCCCGTGCCGCCGATGGTTCCCCCGCTTGCAACGTTGATTGCCCCGGTGAAGGTGCTGTTGAAAGCAAGCGTTCCGCCGGTAACCGTCGTGGCCCCCGTGAAGCCTGACATGTCCCCGCTCAGCTTTGTTGTGCCGGCCTCGTTGACAAGGGTTCCGCTACCGGTGATGTCCGCGTCGAAGGCGTAATCGGTGCTGGTGTGATTGAACACGATCTTGCCTGTGCCGCTGCCGAAGGCCACGGTGTCGGCGTTGAGCGTTCCGGTCGCGGCCGCCGCGCTACTCGACGCCGCGCCGATGTTCAGCGTACCCGAGGTCCCGCTGTTCTTTGCGATGCTCAGCGTGCCGTTGCCCTCGTTAATGGTCATTTCGCCGCCATCAGCGAGCGTCAGACTTCCCGAGCCGAGATTGCCCAGGATGGAGCCGTTGGCCGCCTTGATGAGAGAGCCCTGACCCGTGACGGTAACGGTGCCGGTCGAGCTCGCGTCCCACCCGACATCCACGTCGTTACCACTGAACTTGCCGCCGTCGGAAACCATCAGCGTGCCCGTGCCGATGTTACCGACATTGACACCCGTGGAGGTGACAAATTGCGACCCCGCTCCGGTCACTGTCACCGTCCCCTCGGAACCGCTTTGGTTGCCAATCTGCGCTAGGACGCCCGCGCTCGTGACTTCGCCGCCGGCCGACACGGCCACCGACCCTGCGCCGCTGTCGCCAATGGTGATCGCGCCGCTATTCGCCCAAGGGTGGCCCAACGTGCCCGGGGCTCCGGCGCCACTGCCGATGACCGTATAGCTCGCGCCGTCGACGGTATCGATAGTGGCCAGAGCTGGCGACATCGGGGCCGACAATAAAACGAGGCTGCCTGTCAGAGCCGTTGTCAGCAAAAGTCCGGCGCGGCGGTGCCGCAATATCAAACAAAAGCCGGAACCGGAAAGGCCGGCAGAATGTAGCGGAGAATTGGTCTGTGACGAGAGCATCGGTGCCTGCTTGCGTTCGAATATAGGTTTCTAAGTCTTTGATTCCGTAAAACAGTGCAACCTAGGGTCACATCGAATCATTCTTGAGTGAAACCTAAGGGGCCGAAGAATCTGCGTCTTCCCAATTTCTGCAAGAATAAGGCGCCTTCGCATTTTTCAACGAGTAATTGCCGACTAGATCTCAGGAAGAACACTGATTTCCCGTCAATCGGCAATATTTCGACATGCGCGACGGTCAGGCACACCGCGCAATGTGTTCTGATTCGCGGGTACTTTGGGGTGACAGGCAGGGGCGGTCCATCAAGAACATCCACTGCGCCATCTATCTGCGGAAATTCCCGGAGGAGGGGGCAGGAGTTCAATTCACTCCATGCCTAAAGTGAAGCTTGTGCCGTCCATAACGCCAGCCAGAAATACGAAGGCTGGTTGGCGTTGCCTGAGCACTATGATGATGGCGGTCTATCCGGCGGTACGCTGGAGAGGGTGGGACTGATGCGCTTTCTCCAAACTGTCAGTCCCAAAATGGCAAACTGAGACAAAGCAGCAATTGCCGCCTGATATGGGTTGAATTTTTCGTCTCAGTTGACTGAGCGCAATCCTAACATGCGGAAAAGACACCGTTATTTTCTACAGAAACGGTCAGTACCAAAATGCGCAAGGTGGGTGTCTGTGGATTTTTTCTTTGGCGAACCAGTCTCAGGTGTCTTCTGGCGAAACTGGAGAGTTTCCGCGGTACATGATGACGTCGGGTCGTTGAAATTATCTATAATTCAATGGCTTGACCGGAGAGTTGTCGGGTGGCCTCCGCGTCTTGGGTCTGAATTTCGTCTGTAAATCTCTCGTTTCGCGTGCTGTAGAGCGGGAAATCACGGCGAAATCCTTTCGGTTATGCGGGATGACATTTTCATTATGTGGGATCTGATTGCAGTTAGATGGGATCGCATTGTCGTTGGGTGGGATTGGTGTGTCTGTTCCCGGGAATGCCATGGCGTTACGCGGGCGGATCTGGCGCGGATTGCAGATTGGTGATTTCGGATTGTCATATGGCAGGCGGCCCCATCCGCAAGTTTGCACTTATCTCCACATTTGATCGAAACGCCGCCGCTACCGTCAGCGATCAGCCGGGATTAGGTGTTGGCAGACGAGTGGTCCGGGAACGGGATCAAATCCGCGCGGCATAAGAACGTGTGAATTGGTTCCAGTTCGTGCGGAGAGCACGAAATCGCTTCATTCTAAAAGAAGATGTAAAAATGCTATGTTTTGGAATATTATTCTAATTCTGTTTGGCGTGGTTTGCCGCGAAACTCTTCATGCCGAAATAAATCGTTTTTGAAGCGGCTTCAAAGTCCGTAGGCGGCCGTTTGATCTGGAGGCCTCTTGGGTGCCCCATCAGAACTTCAACCTGCCGCAACTTCACGACAATCTCTTCGGGCTTCGGTCTCTTAATTGCCATCTCTGGTCCCCCGTTTTCCTAAACATAGGGGGGGGCACTTCAAAGGGGGAGGCTCACGACGTGTGCTTCCGTTTCTTGGCAACTTTCTTATCTGCTTGCAGGATAGCATCAATAAGATTTGTAAACGGGTCAAGATGACCCGCACACGATATTTGCCCACTCATCAAGCTTCAATCAGCCAAGGCTGCGATCAGATCGGTTCGGCATTCCAGAAGTCGCATAGGAACTTCAGCGCCCCTGGAGCGCCGGAAGCCTGGCAGCGTTCGATGAACTCAGTGGCAGCAAGGTCAGCGAATTGTGTGTGGTTCGCCAGGTCGGATTGCGCAACCGGCTTGAAGGCCATCGACCAGTCCGAAAAGTCACGCGACGGTTTCGTTCCCTTTTCAAGAACGATCTTAGTGTGGTGGCGAGGGTCTGCAAAGATGCGCCGGCGCAAGCTGTCGATCTTTTCCTTGTCGCCTTCGAGTAGTTGCATGAAGCTGCCATGGCTTCCATCGCGACCAGCAACGAAGAGCAGAACACCCGTCACATCGTTGCGGCTATTGTACGCCCGGCTTTCCGCGAGGATCGCCTCAAGAGCTGTTTCATTCATTTCGGTGGCCGCTTGGCTGACATAGACAAGATAGCTGATCATCGCTTCACTCCTCATACTGCGTTTTCAATAAGTGATACTCGTAACTTCGTCAATCCGAAGTTACTCCACGTTATTCTCGCATTGTGAAAATCAATTTTATAATAAAAGAATAAATTGACGATTCGGACAATATTACCTCACTATATCAGCAGCACTGGAGACGATTGTATGACGAAGCCCCCTCACGCATCCGGCGGTACTGCAGCTCATTCGGCTGATGCATACCGACGCCTGGATGGGACGCCGGTCACAGGGTGGCTGGCGAACACGGAGAAGTCGTCGCGCTCTATCCAGTCGGTCGAGCGGGCGCTACTGCTGGTCGAGATCATGGCCGCCTCATCCGAACCGCTACCGCTTCAGGATCTCGCCCGACGCTCCGATTTGAACACGTCGACCTGTCATCACCTGGTCGCCACGCTGGTCGGGCGCGGTTATGTTCTGCATGCGGGGCGCAACCGCGGATACATGCTGTCGTCCAAACTGCGCGAGCTCACAGAGCTTGGCTCCAAGGAAGTCGACCTTATCGATTTCGTTCGGCCTGATCTGGCAGCTCTGTCCGAACGGCTGTGCGAGGGGGTGCAGATGGCTGTGCTGCGTGACAGTGCTTTGCTGACCCAATTGCGATTGGGTGGTGATCCTGATCTGAAAGAGCCTGACGAGGTGAAGAAGATGACCGCGTCGCACGCCACCGCGACCGGCAAGGCAATACTTGCTTGGTTGCCGGAAGCGGAAATGGCGCGGGTGATCTCTGAAAATGGGCTTGTCGCTTTCACGGACAAAACAATCACCTCCCTTTCAGGGTTTATCGAGGAATTGCGCCACGTCCGTCGCAACGGCTTTTCCGTCGATAACGAAGAGCTGCAGGACGGCGTCATCTGCTGCGGCGCAGCGCTGCGCGACGAAAAGGGTGCCGTGATCGCGTCGATCTCGGCGAGTTACGCGGCTCGCAAGAACAGCGAAGCCTACCGCAGTCATGTCATCCGGGACGTGGTGAAATGCGCCCGTGCCCTTTCCGACCGTCTGAGGGTCAGTCGGTTCTGATCCAATCAATATCGCAATAGGTTTAAGAGGAGAAGCAAGATGCCAATGTCCGAAGGGGTGAAAACGCACCCAGATTATCCCATTCCAGATACCATGAAGGCCTGGATTCTTGGTGACCCCGGCGAGTTGAAGTTCGTCGACAAGGCAGTGCCGTCGCCCGAGAGTGCCGAAGTGCTGGTTCGCATCGACGCGGTTGCGATCTGTGCCACGGATCTTGAGATCATTTATCACGGCCCGCCTGCGATGATTGAAGGCGGCGATCCGTTCAACAAGAATTTCACACCCGGTCATGAATATATGGGAACGGTCGTAGCGCTCGGCCAGGGTGTCGACGAATACAAAATCGGCGAGCGTGTCACGGTCGAGATCCATGCCGGGTGCGGCCAGTGCAAGCGCTGCCGTCAGGGAATGTACACATCGTGCCACAACTACGGCAAGAACTACGGCGATGTGAACAAGGGCCATCGCGCCAACGGCTTCACCACTGATGGCGGTTTCTGCGAATATCAGGTCAACAGCATCAATACGTTGGTCCATGTGGCCGATACGATGAGCGACGAGGAAGCGACGCTGGTCGTGACCGCAGGCACGGCGATGTACGGCCTAACCGAACTCGGTGGTCTGGTTGCGGGCGAAAGCGTTGTTGTCACCGGCCCGGGTCCCATCGGGTTGATGGGGGTTGCAGTGGCAAAGGCGCTCGGCGCGCAGCCTGTGATCTTGACCGGCACACGCGATAACCGTCTGGAAATCGGCAAGCAGCTCGGTGCGGATTACGTTATTAACGTCCGCAACGAAGATGTTGTGTCAAAAGTGCGTGAACTGACCGACGGCCAAGGTGTCGATTACGTCGTGGAATGTGCGGGCGCACCTGATGGTGTCAACCAGGCTGCCCAGATGCTGAACCGTGGCGGTAAGATATGTCTCGCCGCGTTCCCGGGCAAGCCGGATGAGGTCGATGTCGCTTATCTGGTGCGTAACAACATTTACGTCTACGGCATCCGGGGCGAAGGTAAATCTGCGACCCATCGGGCCGAGGCTTTCATGCGCCAGAAGCGGTTCGATGCAACGCTGATCCACACCCACACCTTCGAGATGGACAATCTGCCCGAGGCCATCCGTTACGCCAAGGATCGCGTCGAGGATGCGATCAAGGTGGTGGTGCGCAACAAGAATGCCGCCGCCCATAAGGTTGCAGCCGAATAGGCCATCGAAAACTGGGACCCTGGCCACCTGCCAGGGTCCCCATCGAATGACGCCTTGCAAGGGGATCGAACATGCTGAGCTGTGATACCTATTTGATGCCCAAGAGCCTGACTAAGGCGCTGGAGCTCTGGCGCGATGCGCCCAAGGGTAGCCGGCTGTTGGCCGGAGCCACCGATATTCTGCCCTGGGCGCGCGAGGGGCGCGCTGGTGACGTGCACCTGACGAGCATCATCGATGTGTCGCGGGTGGCCGAATTTCAGGGTTATGAAGTGCAGGGCGACCGCGTGCGCTTGAATGCGAATGTCGTCTATCAGGAATTCATGGAGGACGAGACGCTGATGCGTCTGCTGCCGACCATGCCCGGCTGTGCTGCCTGGTTCGCCGATGACCAGATCCGCCGTCAGGCGACGCTGGTGGGAAACATCGTCAACGCCTCGCCTGCCGGAGACGGACTGCCATCCATGCTGGTGCACGAAGGCACCATCGAACTTGCACGGCTTGAGGGGGACCGCGTCGTCACCCGTACGCTGCCGGTCGTGGACTTCATCACCGGGCCAGGTCAGACCGACCTTAAACAGGACGAAATTGCCACGGCGGTGACGCTGGATGCGATGCCCGGCCACGGAGGATCCTTCCAGAAGGTCGGCCTGCGCCGTTCACTTGTGATATCGGCCGTATGCTGCGCTGCGCTGGTCAAGGCCGATGAAACTGGCAAAAAATTCGAAGATGTACGCCTGGCCCTTGGTGGCATCGGGCCGCGCCCGATCCGTCTGCACCAGATTGAAGACATGCTGCGCGGTCAGGAGATGAGCCGCGATTTGGTCTCTCGTGCCAGCCAGATCCCTGCGGATCTGGTCGCCTCGCGCAGCCGCGTCGAATATCGCCGTGCCGTTGTTGCGGGATTTGTCGAAGCCGCGATCGAAGAGGCCCTTGTGGCCCTTGGTGTTCCCATGCCGAACTCCGAACAGAAGGAGATGAGTCTTGTCTGATCTTGACATCACATTCACCGTCAATGGCCGAATTGCGCGCCAGCGGATCGATCCCGGACAGCGGCTGCTGGATGTCCTGCGTGACGACCTTGCCCTGACTGGAACAAAGGAAGGCTGCGGCGCTGGCGAATGCGGCACGTGTTCAGTCTTTGTCGACGGTCGCTTGATGAAGTCCTGCCTGTTGCCAGCCGCCAAGGCGGACGGTGCGACCATAGAAACGGTCGAGGGACTTGCCGCGATCGGGGATCTGACGCCGGTACAAAAGGCGTTCCACAAGACCGGAGCGAGCCAGTGCGGCTATTGTATTCCTGGCATGGTGATGGCCGCGACATCGACTCTCCGGGAAAATCCCCAGGCAGGAATCGAGGAAATCAAGGAACGCATGGGCGGCAACATTTGCCGTTGCACCGGATACACCAAGATCTTCGAAGCAGTTGAGATCGCCCGCGACGTGATCGCGGGTCGTCTGCCTGCAAGTGTTATGGAAGAGGATGGCGCAGGCACCAGCTATCTTGGCAACAATGTGCGCAGGCTCGACGCGCCCAGCAAGGTTAGCGGGCGGCTCAAATATGCTGGGGACATGGTGATGCAGGGGATGCTGCATATGCAGGTCCTGCGCTCGCCCCATGCTCATGCCCGCATCGTGTCGATCGATACCAGTGCAGCCGAGGCGCTGCCCGGTGTCGCTTGCGTGATCACGGCCGACGATGTGCCTGGTATCGATGGCTTTGGCGTGTTTGTGCATGACCAGCCGGTCATGGCACGTGGCAAGGTGCGGCACGTGGGCGAAGCCGTCGCTGCCGTGGCCGCCGACGATGTGCGCACAGCGCGGGCCGCGACCAAGCTGATCAAGGTCGAATATGAGGAACTTCCCGGCCTGTTCGATCCTGCTGAGGCCATGCAGCCGGGAGCTCCGGTCATGCACGATTACGCACCTGACAACCTGGTCAAACACATCCCGGTGCGAAAAGGCGACATTGAAAAAGGCTTTGCTGCTGCCGATCTGATCATCGAGGAGGACTTTTCGACCCAGCAGGTCGAGCATGCCTACCTCGAACCCGAGGCTGGGATTGCCTATGTCGATCACGACGATGTTGTGACTGTCCTATCCCCCAGCCAGAACATCACGCATCACCGCCACATGCTCGCGACGATTATCGATAAACCCATAAACAAGGTGCGGTTTATTATGAGCCCTGTCGGCGGAGGCTTCGGCGGCAAGGAAGACATGATCTATCAGGGCATGTTGGCGCTTGCCGCGATGAAGACGCATCAGCCGGTGCGGCTTGTTTTTACCCGCGAGGAATCGATCGTCTGTTCGGCGAAGCGGCACCCGTCGCGCACGCATTACCGGATGGGTCTGACCAAGGACGGCAGGATCACTGCGGTCGAGTTCGACATGCTGTCGGACGGTGGCGCCTACGGAATGTCGTCGGAAGGAGTGATGCGCAAGGCAGCGATCCTGTCCTGCGGCCCCTACGAGATCGACAACCTGCAAGTCGACACCCGCGTGGTCTATACCAACAACACGCCTTCTGGCGCATTCCGGACTTTTGGCGGAATGCAGGCACAGTTCGCCACTGAAAGCATGATGGACATCGCCGCAGAACGCCTTGGCCTCGACCCGTTCGAGATCCGGCGCCGGAACATGATGAAGGCAGGTTCGCGCACCCATACGCAGCAGACGCTGACCTCGGCTTCGATCGACCGGGTGATGGAGGCAGCCGAGACCGCCAGCCGGTGGGATCCGGGTGCACCGGAGGTTCGCGGAGGCACGCGGACGGATCTTGGCGGAGCGGACACGCGCGCGCCCTGTACGCTGGGTGCCAGATTCACGAAGGCCGCGGCAGCGGCAAAGGCGGAGGTGGCATCATGACGCGAAAGGTACGGGGTCGCGGCATCGCGGCAAGCTGGTACGGCATCGCCCGGACGGCAACCATTGACAGGGCAGGGGCCTGGGCTGAGCTTGACGATGGCGGCACCGCCAAGGTCGTCACCGGTGTAACTGAGATCGGGGAGGGTATCCTGACATTGTTGTGTCAGGTTGCAGCCGAAGAGCTCGGCGTGAAGCCCGAGCAGGTGACCCTCGGCGACAATGACACCGCCCGGTCGCCCGAGGCGGCTCATGCCGGAGCAACGCGCCAGACCTACATGATCGGCAATGCCGTGACGCTGGCCTGCCGCGAGGCAAAAACCAAGCTGTTCGACGAGATTGCCGATGCCTGGCAGGTGGACGCCGCTGATCTTCGCGCTTTCGACGGTGAACTTTGGGCGGAAAACACCAACAAGCGGATCTCGATGAAGGATGCGGTCGATATCTGCAAGAAGCGCGGCGTCGTGCCGGTCGGCTCAGGCAGTTTCACCGCTCATGGTACAGGTCTTGATCCGGTCGATGGATCGGGTAGCCCTTGGCAGGCTTATGTCTTTGGCACTCAGGTTGCCGAGGTTGAGGTCGACACTATGACTGGTGAGGTTCAGGTCCTGGGTATTTGGGCGGCACATGACGTTGGCCGCGCGATCAACCCTCGCGGCGTTGAAGGACAGATCGAGGGTGGCGTGGTGCAGGGCCTCGGCCAGGCGCTGATGGAAGATTACCAGACCAAGGATGGCCATCCGATCACCCACGGCTTTGCGAAGTACATCTTGCCGACATCACTCGACATTCCGCAGATTAACTGCGTCATCGTCGAGGATCACGATCCTCTCAGCCCGCTGGGCGCCAAGGGGATCGGCGAGCCTGCGCTGGTACCAACGGCGCCTGCGGTGATGAATGCGATCTATGACGCCATCGGCGTTCGTATTCAGCACCTACCGGCCACGCCGGAAAAAATCCTTCTGGGATTGAAGGAAAAGAGGCAGCGTGAGGGGAGTATCGCTGCCGAATGACGTTGCAGGTTGCCCAGGCATCGGGGCTCGCCCCGCTGTGGCAGAACATGAGAAACGAACTTTAGGGAGATCATGGTGGTGGAGACTTCAATGTACAGCGCGATGCGCGTAGGCATCGTTCATTTCAAGGCATTCCCGGGCATAGAGACCGGCGCCGGGCCGATCGTTGAAACGCTTGAGAAGATATGCGCAGACGATTTCTGGACCGCAGTCGAAGTCGGCTGGATGAAGGATTACCGGGTTCGTAACACTGCGCGCCACATCCTCGACCAGAGCCACCTCTCGGTTGCCTATGCCACGCAGCCCAAGATGTTGAGCAACAAGTTTAACCTCAACCACTTCGACGCTGGTGAACGTGCCAAGGCAGTTGACGCGGTGAAAAGCTCGGTCGACGAGGCACGTCAATTGGGGGCCGAGGTGGTGCGGCTGATTGCTGGCAAGGATCCGGGCGACGCAAAGCGCGAAGAGGCCAAGAAACTGCTGATCGATTCACTTCACCAGATTCTTGATCACGCCAATGAAGACAAGGATGGTCTTGCGATCACGCTCAAGATTTTCGACCGTTCGATCGACAAGATGAATCTGATTGGTCCGGTTGGCGATGCGCTGGATATCGCCCGCGCGATCCGCCCCGATTATCCAAATTTTGGGCTTCTGACCGATCTCAGCCATTTTCCGCTTCTCAACGAGACTCCAGAAGAGAGTATTCCGCTGCTAGCGGAGTTTCTCGATGCGGTTCATCTCGGCAACTGCGTGTTCCGTGATAAATCTCACCCAGCCTACGGCGATATCCAGCCCCGTTTCGGGATTCCGGGCGGTGAAACGGATACAGCCGAAGTGGTGACCTTTTTTCGCGAACTGACAAAGAGCGGGTTTTTCAACAAACCCGTACGCCCGATCGTAAGCGCCGAAGTGCGCCCGGTTCTTGCGGGCGAGGTATCAGAGATTATTCTCGCGAACGCAAAGCGAGTAATCCGCGACGCCTGGGCGTTGTCGCAACGCCCAGAATGACAGAAACTGAAAGACGACGCTAAGAGTTAGTGGAGGAACTCGAGGTGCATGAAAGTGGCCGCAAAAATTGTCAATTTGAACATGTAACCATATTTCAATAGGGAGAGAGAAAAATGTCAGTAAAACTGAAAACATCACTGATCGGGGCAGTGGCGGTAATCGCCCTTGTAACAAGCGCAAGCGCGCAAGACTTTCCGAAAAAACCGGTTGAGATGACGATCCTGTTCGGGAGCACGGCGCAGACCATCGGCCAGCTTCTTGCGGATCTGATGTCGAAGAACCTGTCTGAACCAGTCGTGCCGGTAATGCGTTCTGGCGGCGGCGGCTCGGTCGGATATCAATATGTCCATTCCATGGATGCTGATGGCTACAACATCGTATGGAATTCCAACTCGATCAGCACCGGTTTCCACGGCGGCAAGATTGATTTCGACTACACTGCCTTTACGCCGATCGCCAAGATCAGCACCGAGGTTCCAGCCATAGCTGTGCGCGTTGATTCCGGCTGGGAGACGATCGGTCAGATGGCCGAAGAACTCAAGGCCTCCGGTGAGAAGCTCAAGATAGGTGCCTCCGGAAACGGCTCGTTTACCCATCTTACCACCGAGGCGCTGCTGGCAGCCGTTGGCCTCTCGGATCAGTCAGTGAATGTGCCCTATGACCGGGGCCGTGCACCTGTTGAACTACTGGCGGGACGTCTCGACGCTGCGGTCCAGTGGCCGGGCCAGTTCATCTCCCACCATGAGGCAGGCACCTTGCGCATCCTTTGCTTGACCAGCGCGGTGCGGGTTGCCTCGATGCCCGACATCCCGACCTGTGCCGAGAGCGGTGCTGAAGGGATCGATATTGAAATGTGGCGCGGTCTTGCGGCACCGGCCGGTACTCCCGACGATGTGGTGATGGTGCTTCAGGACGCAGCGGAAAAAGCTGTTGCCAGCGAGGAGTTCCAGAAGGCATCGAAAACCCTGGGGTTCGAGCCGGATTTCAACGATCACACCGCTTTCGGACAGTTGATCGCCCGCGATGACGCTACCATCGCCGAACTGATGGCCGACATCGGCCTGAAAGCGAAATAAGATCATGGAGCACCCGGGGTACTCTACCCGCCGTGACATGGCCGCCGGAGCGACATTGTTCGTTCTGGCGGTCGTCTGGACAGTGATCGTCTACTTTACGGTCCCAATTGGCTCAGCTGTCGGGCCACGGACGTTTCCTCTCGTTCTCGGTCTTATACTTATGGGGATCTCGGCCGTGCTTGTGGCCGCGAGCCTATACAATTGGCGCAGACAGGCAGAGGGACTGTCGGAAGCGCGCGAAGACGCCGACGGATTTGGCCCCGAAGGCGCGCGAACCGCATTGCGGCTGCGCGTTTTGGTGACGGTCTGCGGGGCTATCGCGATCTACGGATACCTCATGCAAAAGCTTGGCTTTGTCGTCGCCACTTTCCTGACGGTAGTGACGCTCCTCCTCACGCTGAAGGAGCGCCGGGTCCGCGTGTTGCTCGGCATGGGTTTGGGTATCACGCTGGGTTGCTGGTTGGTTTTCGGTGAGTTGCTTGGGGCCTACATCCCTCGCGGCACCTGGATTTCATTGTTTTGACTACTGGCGCGAGCACACCGACACAGAAAGACACCAGATGGACATTCTGATCACAGCCTTGCAAGTTATAACGTCGCCGTTGACACTCGTTGCGATCTTTTCGGGCTGTTTGCTTGGCGTCATTTTTGGCGCGATCCCGGGGCTCACCTTTACTGTGGCTATGGCGCTGGTTGTGCCGATGTCCTTCTCGCTCGACTCTGCTCCCGCCATCGGCCTGCTGCTTGGCACCTATATTGGCGGGATGACGGGTGGCTCGGTTTCGGCAATTCTGCTGGGGATACCGGGCACCCCCTCGGCAGCAGCCACGGTGCTTGACGGCTATCCCCTGACCCGGCGTGGCAAGGCATCTCTTGCGCTCGGGACGGCGGTGGTCGCCTCGGCCTTCGGGGGCTTCGTGAGCTTGATCATCATGATGTTTTCGGTCGATTTCGTGGCCGGACTTGCATTGCGTTTTGGCCCTGCCGAGACCTTTGGTCTGCTGATTTTCGGGCTGTCAACGATTTGTGGTCTTTCCTCGGGGTCGATAGTCAAAGGGCTGATTGGCGCCATCATTGGCCTGATGGTGATGACCATCGGTGTCGACGAGATGAGCGGCATCCAGCGGCTGACGTTCGGCACGATCACGTTGCAGCAGGGTATCAACATTCTGGTCGCGATGATCGCGCTGTTTGCCGTTCCGCATGTAATCGATGCCTTCGTTGAGCACTACCGCGTCGACAAGGAAATCAAGGAGCTGGCGGATGTACGCGCCGAACTACCTTCCATCCGCGATCTAGCAAAAAATTTCTGGCTCATGGTGCGCTGCTCGTTGATTGGCACTGGCGTCGGCGCGATTCCCGGGACAGGCGGTCCGATTGCCGCATTTCTCGCCTATGCCCATGCCAAAAAGAGCTCCAAGACCCCCAAGGAATTCGGTCGCGGCGCGATAGAGGGCGTGGTCGCCCCCGAGACCGCCAACAACGCAGTTACCGGTGGGGCCATGATTCCGCTTCTGTCGCTCGGCATTCCCGGCGACCCGGCTACCGCAATCCTGCTGTCAGGGTTACTGATCCACGGGCTCATCCCCGGGCCGATGCTTTTTCTGGAGCATTCGCTGGAAATTTATGAGGTCTACCTTTCGATCGTGGCGGCATATGTTTTTGTGGTTGCCATCCAGCTTCTCGGCATTCGCTTTTTCGTACAACTCCTCCGCGTACCAGCGCATCTTCTGGCCGTGGGCATCGTAATCATGTGCGGATACGGCGCCTTCAGCATCCGCAATTCAGTTTTCGATGTCGTTGCCGCCGCGGTGCTCGGTGCGATGGCCTACGGGCTCAACCGGGCGGAGATTCCGCTGACACCGATCATTCTCGGCCTCGTCCTCGGCCCCTCGATCGAGCGTGAGTTCCGAACGGCCATGATTCTCTCTGAGGGCAACCTCGACATCTTCTATACCTCTGTACCCGCTGCAGGATTCCTTTTGGTTGCCATGCTTATCGTTGGCGTCCAGGTTTTCAAATCTGGCCGCGCGTTCTTCTCCAAATCCAGTCCGAAGGTAAAGCCCGATGCACGCGCTCAGTCCAATTAAGTCCGCAGACACGCCCCTGGCCAACGAAATTCGTGTGCGCGCGAAAGCTATAGCCGCCGCCGGCAGTCTATCAGATGCACTCGACAGCGGAGCATTTCCAACGATCTTGGAACTGACGCTGTCCGAGGCACTGGTCATAGCTCTCTTGAAACAGAAGGTGCGGACCTATTTTGCGATCTTCGGCCACGGTTCCACCGATCTGGGCGAGGTTCTGCGCGTGTATACCGAAGAGGGCGTAACCACAGTCATCAACTGCCGCAACGAGGTCGAGATGGCCCATGCAGCCACCGCGCATGCTTGGGTCTATGGCCAGACGCCTGCGGTCGTCACCTCGATCGGGCCGGGCGGGCTGCAGGCCATGGCCGGATCGCTCGCAGCCGCGTCGAACGGTGTCGGAGTCTACCACATCTACGGGGACGAGACGACCTTTGGCGAAGGCTACAACATGCAGCAGGTGCCCAAGGCGGAACAGGAGATCTTTGGCAAGATGACTGCGCTTATGGGGCAATCATATGTGCTGCACACGCCCGAAGCACTGCGCGAGTGTATGCGCCGGGGCACGGCCTGCGTACATCATCCCTATCGTGCGGGGCCGTTCTTCATCATGGCGCCGATCAACACCCAGCCGCAGCGGATGCAGCTGAATGTGGCCACGCTGCCCGGGCCGCTGTCGGTTCCGGCGCTGGCGCCTGCAGGCAGGACGGCATATGAGCGCGCCGGAGTATTGATTGCCGCTCACGAACGGATTGTCATCAAGGCCGGAGGCGGCACGCGCCACCATGCCAAGGCAGTGCAGAAGCTGGCCGAACATATTGGTGCGACGGTCGTTCTGTCGCCGGGGTCAAGCGGGGTTTTGCCGGATGCGCACCCGCAGAACATGCATGTGGGCGGCTCCAAGGGCACGATCAGCGGCAATTTTGCGATGCAGAATGCCGATCTGGTGCTGATGATCGGCACGCGCGGGGTTTGTCAGGCCGACTGTTCGGGTACCGGCTGGCCGATGGCCGAGGCGGTGATCAATATCAATGGTGATCTGGGAGACGCCAGCCATTATGCTCGCACCGAGGCTTTGCCGGGCGATATCAGTGCGGTGATTGGCAGTCTGATTTATGCCGTGCCACAGCAAGAGCGGCAGGCTTGGCTTGCGAGATGTGCTGAGGCCAAGGCTGACTGGACTGCATTTCGGCAGACGCGCGTCGATCACGCGCCGGTCGACGATATTGTCTGGGGCCGTCCTGTGCTGACGCAGCCCGCCGCTATCCATGCGGTCGCACGCTTTGCTGCCAGTGTCGACGCGATCAAGTTCTTTGACGCGGGTGACGTGCAGGCCAACGGGTTCCAGATCGTCGCTGACACAGAGCCGGGGCAGACATTCACAGAAACTGGGGCGTCCTACATGGGGTTTGCCGCATCGGCGCTGCTGGGTGCAGCAGGTGTGGCCAAGCCGAAATACGGCATTGCCTTTACCGGTGACGGGTCGTTCATGATGAACCCGCAAATATTGATCGACGCGGTCGAACATGGCGTGCGCGGCATGATCGCGCTGTTCGACAACCGCCGTATGGCTGCGATCACCGGCTTGCAGATGGCGCAGTATGATCGCGAATTCCGTACAAGTGACGGGGTCCCCGTGGACTATGTTGCGATGGCGGGGGCTGTCACCGGTGTCAAGGCAATCCATGCCGGCTTCGACGCCGATACGCTGGCGGCGGCACTGGCCGAGGCGCATGCCCATGACGGGCTCAGCCTTTTGCACATTCCTGTTTACGGCAGTCATGATGACTTTGCCGGCATGGGTGCCTACGGAAGCTGGAATGTCGGCAACTGGGTCGACGCTGTTCAACGCGACTACCTGCATCAGAAGATTTGAGGAAGCTAATGTACCAAGATCTCAACCTATACATTTCGGGCAACTGGCGCGCGGCCTCTGATGGCCAGACGCGGGGCGTATCGGATCCTGTGACCGAGGCCCAGCTGGGCACCATTGCTGTTGCCACGGAAGCTGATGTGGATGCGGCCCTCGCCGCAGCCGAGGCCGGTTTTGCCGAATGGCGCCGCACCGGCACATGGGAGCGCGCGGCCAAGCTGCGCCGTGTGGCGGATCTGATCCGCGAGCGGGTCGAAAGCATCGCAACTCTGATGAGCCTCGAGACTGGCAAGCCGTTGGCCGAGGCACGGGGCGAAACGGGTGCCGCCGCTGACCAGTTCGAATGGTATTCCGAAGAGACCAAGCGCATCTACGGGCAGATCATCGAATCTCGCACTGCAGACAGCCGCATGTCCGTCATCTACCAGCCGGTTGGCGTGGTGGCAGCCTTTTCGGCCTGGAACTTTCCCGCCCTTCTGCCGGCGCGCAAGATGGCCGCGGCGCTTGGCGCTGGCTGCTCGATCATCATCAAACCTGCAGGTGAGGCACCTGCGTCCTGCGCCGCACTGGTCGCAGCCTGCCACGATGCGGGCATTCCGCCAGGCGCAGTCAATTTCCTGACCGGCAATTCGTCCATGATCGCCGAGCGGCTGGTGCGTTCGCCCATCGTGGGCAAGGTGTCGTTGACCGGATCTGTGCCCGTCGGTAAGGAAATCCTCCGGCTGGCTGCGGAAGGGGTCAAGAAAGTTTCGATGGAACTGGGGGGGCACGGCCCGGTGTTGGTCTTTGGGGATGTAGATGCCAAGGCCGCTGCTGAAGTTTGCGCTAACACCAAGTTCCGCAACTGCGGGCAGGTTTGCATCTCGCCCACACGGTTCTACGTGCATGATAGCTGCTATGACGCTTTTTCCGCCCGTTTTGCCGAAGTTGCCAACTCCCTGAAAGTTGGTGGCGGGCTCGAAGAGGGTGTACAGATGGGACCGATGGCCAACCGCCGGGGCCTGCAGACGATTGAGGAGCTGGTTGCCGATGCGCAGGACAAGGGTGCCAAGCTTCTGGCTGGCGGCGCGCGGCCCAAGGAGCGCAACAGCGGCTTTTTCTTTCAGCCGACAGTGCTGGGCGATGTGCCCGACGACGCCCGCGTGATGCACGAGGAACCTTTTGGCCCGATCGCTCCGATCACCCGTTTTACCTCTTATGACGAGGTGATGGCGCGTGCCAATGCTCTTCCTTTCGGCCTTGCGGGTTACGTATTTTCCAACAGCCTCAGTGTCGCGACGCGGGCCTCCGAAGATCTGGAAGTCGGGATGGTTGGCGTCAACGAAATGCTCCTTGCCACAGCCGAGGCGCCGTTCGGCGGCGTCAAGGAAAGCGGTATGGGTCGGGAGGGCGGTTCATTGGGATTGCATGATTACCTCGAACCCAAGTATATCAAAATGAAACTGGCTGCGGTGGAATGAGCAACATGGATGAGCAGGACCCAAAAGGCTTCGCACGAGGTCTGACGAACTATGGTGACAAGGATTTCTCGCTCTATCTACGCAATTCCTTTGCTGCTTCGATGGGCTATTCGCGCGAGGTGCTGAAAAAGCCGATCGTCGGCATCGCCAATTCATTTTCCGGTTTCAACAATTGCCACCGGCATTTTCCGGAACTGCTGGAAGCGGTAAAGCGCGGCGTTCTGCTGGGTGGCGGGCTGCCTATCGAATTCCCTACCATCTCGCTTGGCGAGGTGTTCCTCTCACCGACCTCCCTGAAGTTCCGCAACCTGATGGCCATGGACACTGAAGAAATGATCCGTGCACAGCCGATGGATGCGGTGGTGTTGATGGGGGGGTGCGACAAGACAGTGCCGGCACAGCTGATGGGCGCCGCTTCGGCCGATCTGCCTGCTGTGCAACTGGTGGCCGGGCCGATGATGACTTCTCGCTATGGTGAAGAGCGTCTGGGCGCTTGCACCGATTGCCGCCGGTTCTGGGGAAAGTATCGCGCCAAAGAGGTAACGACTGAACAGATCAACGATATCGAGGGTCGGTTGGCCACCACATCCGGCACTTGTGCCGTGATGGGCACCGCGTCAACCATGGCCTGCATCGCGGAAACCTTGGGCATGAGCCTGCCGGGAACCGCTGCGATACCGGCAGTCCATGCTGACCGGCTCCGGGCTGCTGAAGCCTCGGGCCGCGCTGCAGCGCAGATGGTCATGTCGCCGATCAGACCCAGCCAGGTCATCACCGAAAAGTCGGTAGAGAATGCCATGCGCGTTCTTCTGGCGCTGGGCGGGTCGACCAACGCAATCATCCACCTCACGGCCATCGCAGGGCGCCTGGGTATCAAGATCTCGCTTGATCGGCTGAATTCGCTTAGCGACGAGACGCCGGTTCTGGTCAATCTCAAACCGGTTGGCATGCACTACATGGAAGATTTCTTCTTTGCCGGTGGTGTCGGTGCCGTGCTGCGCGAACTGCGCCCATTGCTTCATCTCGACACGATATCGGTGACAGGCGAAACTCTGGGCGACCGGCTGGACCAGGACCCAGGCTATATTGACCGCCGGGTGATCGCCACCGCCGAAGCGCCGCTCGAACCGCAGGGCGGGCTTGTCGCTCTGTTCGGCAATCTCGCGCCCCGCGGTGCGATTCTGAAACGCTCTGCCGCCGACAAAAATCTGTTCGAGAAAGAGGGACGTGCCGTCGTTTTCACCTCGCTCGAGGATCTTGCGGCTCGGGTGGACGACCCGGATCTCGATATAGTTGCCGATGACATCATGGTCTTGCAGAACGCCGGGCCGAAAAGTGCCTCAGGCATGCCCGAGGCCGGTTATCTGCCGATCCCGAAAAAGCTCTCGGCGCAAGGCGTGAAGGATATGATCCGCATCTCCGATGCGCGTATGTCCGGCACGGCCTTCGGAACCATTGTACTGCACGTCGCTCCCGAGGCTTCTACCGGAGGTCCGTTGGCTCTGGTAAGAAACGGGGATCAGATTCGCCTCTCGGTGAGCGAGAAGCGGATTGAACTGCTGGTCGATGAGGCCGAGTTGACGCGGCGAAGGTCCGAATGGACCGGCAACCTTGTGCCGCCTGAACAGCGGCGCGGCTATGACCGTCTCTATGCATCCGAAGTACTGCAGGCGGATGAGGGGTGTGATTTCGCATTTTTGCAACCGGTAGCAGACGCCTGACCGATCCGTAGATCGGGCAGCAAAGAAAAGGACAAGAAACGTGAAAATCGGGACGCCAAAGGAAGTGATGAAGGGTGAGGCACGTGTTGCCATGACGCCGGATTCCGCACGTCTGCTTCAGAAGTTGGGGTATGACTGTGCAATCGAGACCGGGGCCGGAGTGGCTGCGGGCTTCTTGGACGAGGTTTATGCCGATGCCGGCGTCGAGATCGTCAAAACCGCCGCCGCGCTGTGGAAGGACGCCGACATCATCGCCAAGGTGCGTCCTCCCTCGGACACCGAGGTCAAGCGGCTGACCGATGGCAAGCTGTTGATCAGCTTCTTCTGGCCAGCCCAGAATGGCGACCTGATGCAGGCGGCGGCCGACAAGGGCGCGTCGGTCATTGCGATGGACATGGTTCCGCGCATCAGCCGGGCACAGAAGATGGACGCGCTGTCGTCGATGGCCAACATCGCCGGTTACCGCGCCGTGATCGAAGCCGCTAACAATTTTGGCCGCTTCTTCACCGGCCAGGTGACGGCTGCGGGCAAGGTGCCCCCGGCCAAGGTTCTGGTCGTCGGTGCCGGTGTTGCAGGTCTTGCCGCCATCGGCACATCGGCAGCCCTTGGCGCAATCACCTATGCGTTCGACGTGCGCCCCGAAGTGGCGGAGCAGGTTGAATCCATGGGCGCGGAATTTGTCTTCCTCGACTTTGATGAAGAGGCGAAAGATGGCGCGGAATCCGGTGGGTATGCCTCAGTCTCCAGTCCCGAATTCGCCGCCGCACAGTTGGCGAAGTTTCGCGAGTTGGCGCCCGAGATCGACATCGTCATCACCACGGCACTGATCCCCAACCGCGAAGCGCCCGAGCTGTGGACCAAGGATATGGTCGACGCGATGAAGCCCGGTTCGGTCATCATCGACCTTGCCGCCGAAAAGGGTGGCAATTGCAAGATGACGGTGATGGATCAGAAGATCGTCACCGATAACGGTGTGACGATTGTCGGCTATACCGACTTACCCAGCCGAATGGCGACACAGTCCTCGACGCTTTATGCGAACAACATTCGACACATGATGACGGACCTGACGCCAGACAAGGACGGCAAGGTCAATCACAACATGGAGGATGACGTGATCCGCGGGGCAACGATTGCCCATGCGAAGGAGGTTACCTTTCCGCCGCCGCCGCCCAAGATCAAGGCGATAGCGGCGCAGAAGCCTAAGGAAAAGCTCAAGGAAAAGACCCCGGAAGAGAAGCGGGCCGAGGAGGTCAGCGCGTTCAAGGCGCAGACGAAATCTCAGATCACGCTGCTTGCCGTCGGTGGTGCACTGGTGCTGGGTGCGGGGCTTTTTGCCCCGGCTAGCTTCATGCAGCATTTTATCGTCTTCGTGCTGTCGGTGTTCATTGGCTTCCAGGTGATCTGGGGTGTGGCGCACAGCCTGCACACGCCGCTGATGGCCGTCACCAACGCCATCTCGTCGATCATCATTCTGGGTGCGCTAATGCAAATTGGATCAGGGTCGACTCTGGTGATCGTGCTGGCGGGCTTGTCGATCTTCATGGCGGGCATCAACATTTTCGGCGGCTTCCTCGTGACACGGCGCATGCTCGCCATGTTCCAGAAGTCGTAAGGGGTAGAGTAATGGAATTCGGATTTACAACAGCGGCCTATGTGGTCGCAGCGGTGCTCTTGATCCTCTCGCTTGGTGGGTTGTCTGGCCAGGAAAGCGCCAAGCGCGCGGTTTGGTACGGCATCTCCGGCATGGCGCTGGCAGTGTTCGCAACGATCGTCGGCCCAGGCACCGGGCTGTGGCCTGTCTCGGTCATTCTGATCGCCCTGGGTGGCGCGATTGGTTATCAGCTGGCCACCAAAGTGCAGATGACTCAGATGCCGGAACTGGTCGCGGCAATGCACAGCCTGGTTGGTCTGGCGGCGGTCTTTGTTGGTTTCATCGCTCATATCGAAATGGACCGGGTCATGGCCATGGACGCGGTAACGCGCAATGGGCTTGTGGGCTTTGCTGCCCTGCTGGCGCATAAAGAGGCGGTTGAGGTGTCGATTCTGCGCATCGAGCTGTTCCTTGGCATCTTCATAGGCGCCGTCACTTTTACCGGGTCGGTGGTTGCCTATGGCAAGCTGGCAGGCAAGGTGAATTCGGCCGCTTTCAAACTGCCGGGTGGGCACATACTCAACGCCGGTGCTGCCGCTGTGTCGGTGATCTGTTTGCTGTGGTACTTCAACACCGGTGCGTTGCTGCCGCTGGCAGTGATGACAGTCTGCGCACTGTTCATCGGCTATCACCTGATCATGGGCATAGGTGGCGCGGACATGCCCGTGGTTGTCTCGATGCTCAACAGCTACTCGGGCTGGGCGGCGGCGGCCATCGGCTTCTCCCTCGGCAACGACCTGCTGATTGTTGTCGGCGCGCTTGTCGGGTCCTCCGGTGCGATCTTGTCCTACATCATGTGTAAGGCGATGAACCGATCCTTCATCAGCGTTATCCTGGGCGGTTTTGGCGGCCCGGCAGGCGAACAGATGGCGGTCGAGGGCGAGCAGATCGCAATCGATGTCGACGGCGTCGCTACCGCGCTGGACGAAGCGGATTCGGTCATCATCATTCCGGGCTACGGCATGGCCGTGGCGCAGGCTCAGCAGAACGTCGCAGAACTTACGCGGCGCCTGCGGGCCAAGGGCAAGAATGTCCGTTTCGCCATCCACCCGGTTGCAGGGCGTCTGCCAGGCCACATGAACGTGCTGCTGGCCGAGGCCAAGGTGCCTTACGATATCGTGCTCGAGATGGACGAGATCAACGATGACTTCCCGGATACGGACGTCGCCATCGTGATCGGGGCGAACGACATCGTGAACCCGGCGGCGCAGGACGATCCCAACAGCCCGATTGCCGGCATGCCGGTTCTGGAATGCTGGAAAGCCAAGCAGGTGTTCATTTCCAAGCGCGGGCAGGGTACTGGCTATTCCGGGATCGAGAATCCGCTGTTCTTCAAGGAAAATTCGCGGATGTTCTACGGCGATGCAAAGAAGTCTTTGGACGATCTGCTGACCAAAATTTTGTGAGTGGCACGATTTGGAAGAGAGAGGCCACATTGCCTGAAGTCAGGCTGTCAGACAGTTCAATGATGTGGGTGAGTTGCTAAAGGCGGGGAAATTCCCACCCGCCTTGCCGACCTGACCTGCCCCCCTGAGACGACCTCGAATTGAGGTTAGTCTGTTCCTACTGAAGGAGACAGACGATGAAACGATCAAGTTTCACCGAGGAACAAGTCATTCATTGTCCTCTCGGCGATTGCCTGCAATCGCCGAGAGGAGGGGCCATGACACAGAAGGGATACCATCAGCGGCGAGCCTGTGCTTTGGCGGGTATCGATCCACATGTCTATCGGCGACCGGCAACACGGTCGGAAGATGCTGAACTGCGGGCGCGGCTGAAGGATCTGTCGTCTGAACGACGACGGTTCGGCTATTCGTCGGCCTTACGGTGATTGCGAGCAATCACCGTAAGGCGGCGTCTGCATGTCTTGCTGCGGCGCGAGGGCTGGCAAGTGAGCTGGAAGAAGCTGTATCGCCTCTACAAGGAGGAAGGGTCCACCGTTCGCAAACGCTCCTCACGACAGATTGCTTCGCAATCGCCCGCCGGTCAAAGGAAGGCTAAAACCTGAACAGGGCTAACTTATAGACGCGAACTCTATGGGGAGCAGGTCAGGCATATTCGCGAAATGACTGACCAGGTCATGAGCCAGATGGATGGCAGACATCAGCCCCTTTATGGTGGACAAGGCGCGGGTGCAGAGGTGGCTGATAAACTCAGCCACCTCATAAGAAAGCGTTGCCAGAAAATAGACCGGCAGCTTCGCCAGTGAGGCGCGGTCAGAGCATTTCCAATATGACAATGCCGCACCTGCAAAATACAGCCTCTCCAACGGAAGATTCGACGAACAAGCGCCGCAGAATTATGACTTTCTCCCAAAGGGAAATCATTGCCGTAATGTCGGCAAGTTTTTCAAAGAAAAGCACTCGTTATGCGGGATGTCGGGCTGATAGTTCTCCAAAAATGGCGAAGACACGCACGCCAGGCTACGGCCAATCAGGTAGGGTTACCGCAGAGGCTAACTTCGCTTTGAATGGATTTTCAAGTCAGTTGGTTGTTCGTTTTCAACGAGATACCTCATGGCAGCGTCCACCCCACCTTTTTCATGTGGGACGCCGGCTTTTTCCAATGCCATCTCTACACCGGAAAGTGTACCCATGAGCATCAAGTCGTTGAAATCCCCCAAATGTCCAATTCTGAACACCCGATCCGCAACTTTGGACAGGCCACTGCCCAGAGAAATATTGAAATTTTCCAGCGCGGTCGCCCGGAATTCGTCAGCACTATGCCCTTCTGGCATGAGAACTGCAGTCAGAACACCACTTTCCTGCCCCTGCTGATTGCAGAGAACCTCCAAGCCCCAAGTCCGAACCGCAGCACGCGTTGCCTCACCATGACGTGCATGGCGCGCGAAAACATTTGATATCCCCTCTTCATGCAACATATCGATGGCCGTGTTCAGCCCATACAGAAGATTGGTCGCAGGCGTGTAAGGAAAGTACCCCTTGTCATTGGGTCCGATCATTTCCTGCCAGTCCCAGTAAGACCGCGGAAGTTTGGCTGATGCACTCTGCTCCAATGCCCTTTGGCTAACCGCATTGAACGACAAGCCCGGAGGCAGCATCAAGCCTTTTTGCGATCCCGATACACAGATGTCTACGCCCCATTCGTCAAAGCGAAAGTCGAGCGAGGCAAGGCCCGAGATCGAATCCACCAGGAACAATGCCGGATGGTTGGCGGCGTCAATCGCCCGGCGGACCTCGGCGATTGGGGACACCGAACCGGTCGATGTTTCATTGTGAACAACGCAGACAGCCTTGATTTCATGGGCTGTGTCCGCACGTAACCGATCTTCGATCAATTGCGGGTCTGCTCCACCCCGCCAGTCTCCCTCGATGAATTCGGTGACCAGCCCCATCTTTTGAGCCAATTTCTGCCAAAGCATCGCAAAATGGCCAGTCTCAAACATCATCACCTTGTCACCCGGTGAAAAAGCATTGACCAGCGCGGCTTCCCAGGCACCGGTGCCCGACGAGGGGTAGATGAAAACACGAGAACTTGTCTGGAAAATATCCTTGAGGCCTTCCAGCGCTTTCAGACCGACCTGAGGAAAATCTGGACCACGATGATCTATTGTCTGCATTGATATTGCTTGTAGGATTCGTTCGGGTACAGCACTTGGTCCGGGAATTTGCAGGAAATGTTGGCCAGTCGCACGCATGGATCGTCCGCCTTAATTGTGTTGATGGAATTGAAGTTTCGTGGGGTCCGGGAAGCGCTAGGCCTTGTTCGCATATGCTTGGCGTATGCTCCCGATGAGGGGCAACAAAATTACCACTGCCGTCAGGATGAACAAGGTCAGCGCAATCGGGCGTTCGATGAACACCGTGAGATCACCTTCGGACTGAATCATGGTCCGCCGAATATTGCGCTCAAGCATAGGGCCAATGATCAGGCCCAGGATCAGCGGAACCGGCGGGTATTCCAGCTTGAGGAGGATCAGCCCAAATACTCCTGCGAGAACCATGATGACTACAGCGCTCATCGAATATTCGATCGCGAAGCCGCCAAAAATTATCGTTGCAATTACCGCCGGATATAGCAGCGCTTTGGAGACAAACAGGACACTCGCAAGCAAGGGGGTCAAAAGCAGGGTCAGGAACACCAGCATCAGATTGCCGATCCAGAAACTGCCGAAGACCGTCCAGATGAAATCGCCATTGTTGCTGAACAATAAGGGGCCAGGCTGCAACCCGAGCATCAGCAGTCCGCCCATCATGACGGCGGTCGTTGCAGACCCTGGGATGCCGAGGGTGAACAGTGGTATCATTGAGGAATAGGATGCGCTGTTGTTCGCCGATTCAGGCGCGGCGATGCCTTCGATAACGCCGGTACCGAATTTGTCCGGGTGCTTCGATGAGCGCTTGGCAAGCGCATAGGCCATCATCGTTGCAGATGTTGCCCCCACGCCGGGCAAAACACCGACGAAAAGCCCGATCACTGCTCCCTGGAGCAAGGCCCAGCGAGTCTGAAATGCATCGCGAAACCTGGGCATGAGATTGGAGAACTTGAAACTCGCCAACTCGCTTTTCGTATCAGGCCCAAGGCTCGTGAAGATTGCGGTTAGACCAAATAATCCAACTGCGATGATCGAAAAGTCGAGGCCTTCAAATAGCTCGATAAAGCCAAAATTGAAACGTATCGGGCCTGCGATGGGATCGATACCAACCATTCCGATCCAAAAGCCCAATGCCAATGCCACGAAGGCCTTGAAAGGATTCTTGCCGCCGAGGACGCTGGCGAGGGATAGTGCCAGGCACATCAACGCCGTCATTTCAGTGGGCCCAAAGGCCAGCGCAGCGTTAGCGATCGGGATGGACAGAACAGCCAAGCCGAGAAGGCCAACAATGCCACCAAAGAAAGAGGCGAACACGCTCATTCCCAGCGCCCGGCCGGCTTCGCCATTCTTTGCCATGGGGTGGCCGTCCAGCACGGTCATGACCGACGGAGCATCCCCGGGAATGCCAAGCAGAATGGAGGTCACCGCGCCACCAAACATGGCCCCGTAGTAAACCCCGGCCAAACAGGCCAGCGCCGGAACGCCGCCGAAACCAATGGCCACCGGCAGCATGATGGCCACGCCTGCGGTTGGCCCCAGACCGGGTAAAGCCCCGATGAACAATCCCAGAATGACGCCGAACATGGTCGCAATCAGGGTCGCGGGCTGGGCCGCCTGCACTATGCCGTCAAAAAGCAGCGAGAATACTTCCATTTCAGGTTCCTTAGGTGTCCAAATTCGTGCAGGGGAAAAGGCGGTCTAAAATCCGAGAAATCCGACCGGTATCGGGACACCTAGAAATTTGCCAAAAGCGACTTTCAGGAACACGGGAAAAATTAGGCAGGTTGGCAGCAGTCTTAAGAGAAATTTTCTATCCAAACTCGGATTGATGGTGAAGCCAACAATCAACATCAACAGCGACACGGCAATTACCAGGCCGGTGTACGGCGTCGCAAATACAACAGCGACAAGAGATATCGTTATGATCGCAATCTTTGAGATCTCCGAGCGGTTCATACTGTCCTTTAGAACTTCTGACCCGATCAGGCTGCGCGTCAGATTGACGACGCTCAAGGAAACGACGAGACAAACAACAAGTATGGGAAAATATCCTGGCCCTGGCGTCGTATCCCGCATGAATCCGTATGACATTCCGGTCCATACGATAAAACATCCGAATACTATCAAGAACACCGAGAATGCCTGATCAACCCTATTGGTTATCATTGAGGTTGCTCCCTTGGGGGGTTTCTAGAAGACACTAGTCAGGCTGAGATATTCCGGGCGAAACAAATATTCCGCCCGGAATTTAGCATTAGAGAAGATCAAGTTCTTTCATCAGCGCCTCATAGCGCGCGCTGGTGTCTTCGATCTCTTTCTTATACTCATCGCTCGACAGGAATGCTGGTTCGTCGAGATAGCGATCAATATATTGCGTGCGCCATTCATCGCTTTCCGCGACAGTCTTGAGAATACCCTCCCAGTAAGACACGACTTCCGGCGACACATCTGCGGGCATTACCAAGCCGCGAAGCTGGGCATGCACAATGTCATATCCCAGTTCTACAAAGGTAGGTGTCTCTGGCAAGGCCGAGATCCGTTTGGATGTGCTGACTGCCAGCGGGCGCATTGCGCCAGCTTCAATTTGCGGCAGCACTTCGCTGGGATTCATAAACACGAAATCGACGTGCCCGCCGAGGACAGCAGCCATGGCTTCACCCTCACCATCAAATGGCACGGCATCAATCTTGACACCAAGCGCCTTGGAGGTGAGTGCGGCCAGCAGTGACGGATCGGAAACGACGCCGACAGTTGCCGTCGTCAGACGCCCCGCTGCCTTGACGTCGTCAAGAGATTTGAGCGGGGAGTCCGTTGGAACCGCCATGATGTAAGGCGAGATCGAAATGGCCGCGAGCGGCGTGAAATCGCGGTAGCTTACCGGCGAAGCGCCTCTGAGCGGGGTGGTAAAGAAGCTCACGCTGACGGTTGCAATCACGTTCGGATTGCCCTTTTCGCCTGCGACGTGCGTATAGCCGATTGCGCCGCTGCCGCCGGGCTTGTTTTCTGGCAAAATGTCGACCGGCAGCAGGTCCAGCTCCGAGATCACATTGCCGATCGTACGGGCCAGCGTATCGCTGCCTCCACCGACACCAAACGGTATGATCAGCTGGATATTTTCCTCAGGGTACTCTGCAAAGGCAGGCACTGACCCCGCGATTACAAAACACGTTGCGAGTGCAACGCCTGTGGCTTTCGCAGCCTTGCGAAAAGTGGATAGTCCAAAGTAGTTCATCGTTTTTCCTCCCATGGAAAAGCTCTGCTTGTGATGTACACAACACCCCTTGTCCATCCGTGGTTTTTGCGAATTTGGTGAAGCGCTGCGCCATTGATCGACGAATTATGAGTTTACCTAGCCTCTTATCCGCCTCCAATTGTGAGTGCCGCTTCCGACAGCACTTTGATTCAGGCCATGTAGAGCCAGCCTCTTACTTTGTTTCTGCAGCAAGGCGGGCCCGGCCCTTTTCAAGGGCGGCGAACGAACGCGTTGGCGACGCCATAAGCCATCCGTATCCCTGGTCCATCAAGCCATCAATATTGTTTGGATTGACGTGGGGATGACCGCACACCACACCTTTTTCCTTACATATGCGAAGGATATCGTTCATCGCATGCACGACAGTTGGGTGGTCGTATTGACGCGGAAGCCCCAAGTCCTGAGACAGGTCACCTTCGCCAATGAGGACAAGTCCTATTCCCGGAACCTGGTCGAGAATGTCGGGGAGGTTTTTCCAAGCCTCGACCTTCTCGCACATCATGCCGACGAGGATTTCACCTTTGGGATCGATGGGCCAGACATCGGCACGCGAGTAATACTCCTGCTGGGTCAGTCCCCAATACTTTGCAGCAATTCCCGGGCCATCGCCTCGCTGACCAGCAGGGTCGAAGTTAGGTGATCCAACCGGGCGTGAATAACGACAGGCGGCCACCGCGGATTTCGCATCTTCAACGGTACAAATGTGCGGCCAAAGAATACCGTAGACACCCATATCCAGGACTTGCTTTGCCATCCACTGATTGCGTTCAACACCATTTGCGGGGAGACGCACCATTGGGGTAACCGATGGCGCCACGCTGCCCGATTGCGCAACTCGACGTCGGTCAATCATGTATTGCATGCAGTCACGCAAGACATTGACGTCAAATGGATTGTGCTCCATCTCAAAAACCACGGCGTCGTACCCGGCCGCGTCAATCGCTTGAGCGGCACTGGTCTCAGCAATGGAAAAAGCTGTCAGCGCAGTTGTCCCCTTTTCGAACGCCCTGATTGCCCCATTCAGCCGTGGTATCTCGCTCATTTTTTTATCCTGATCTTATCGAATTGGTTTTTGACAACGCGAGTGATGCGTTGAAACCGAGTGTTTGCATTTTCTCTTTCATTAGGTCCAATACAAGTTTATGATTTTGATATAACCAATTACTTATGAATTGACGGAGGAATGATTGGACCCCAAGCTCAGAAATCTCGAAATTTTTCGAATATTCGCGCTGACCCAAAACGTCACAGAGACGGCTAAACTGGTGCGTATCTCCCAGCCAGCCGTCAGTCAGATATTGCGGGATTTGGAAGCCTTGTTGGGGCTTACGCTTTACAAAAGGGTAGGCCGCACGCTGCAATTGACCGCGGAAGCGCGGGCGCTCCTGCCTGACATCACCAAATTGATTGCTCAGATGGGTGCTTTGCGGAATCAGGTGGAAGGACTTCGAGGTTCCAAGGCTGGCCATTTGTCAATCGCAAGCGTTCCCACGATGCTCAACAGCCTTGTTCCCGACGCATTGGTGAATTTCAGGAAGGATCGCCCAAACGTCCGACTTCGGATAACGTCAATGACAGCAGCGGACGTCGCGACCCAGGTCCGGCTGGAGAATGCGGAGGTTGGCCTGACGTTCCTTCCTGTCAACGGCAATGGCTTAGAACTGCAGCCGTTGCTGAGGACCGAGATGGTCTGCCTGCTGCCTCGTGGGCACGACCTTCAAAAACATCACATGATTACTCCGGAATTGCTGCGCGGATACACCGTGATGGCTCAGGGACCGGAGACCCCGCCAGGATTTGTGCTCCGGGATACATTTGACCAGATCGGAATCTCAAACCTTGTCGCTCTTGAGGTCAATCAGTCGGGGGTTGCCTTGCCAATGGTGAAAAAAGGCCTGGGCGTCGCCTTAGCCCATCCCTTTGTGCTTCCCCTTGATGATCCAGATGTATTGGCGGTACCGTTCGAACCGACTGTTGAGCTCACTCTTGCTCTGGCTTTCCCGAAATTTGCGACACAATCCCAGTTGACAATCGCATTTGTTGTGAATTTCAAACAACAAATCCAGCAACACGTTGAAAAGCTTTCCGCAAGAGGCATACAGGCCAAAATTCTTTAGCTATCGGAATGAGTAAGTGCAAAAGAGCCCTGCCGATTCCGCTTCCACAGCCTGCAGGATCGAATAATGTTGATCAGCGGGGCTGGAGGAAAACCCGATGGATTGGGCAATCATGTGATGCTGGCCTTTGTCATGGGGCTGTCAGACTTAGCTCAGTCTCGGTTATCAGCCGTGTTCGCGAAATTTCGAACCAAGTCATGAGCCAACTGGATGGCAGGCATGAGGCGGTCCCCCTCATTCTCCCAGTAAATGAAAATATCAGGTTGTGAATAGTGGATTCATTGGGAGCGCATCCCGCATCTCATAGGCTTGGCCGAAGAAATTTGGTAATTCATTTTAGTCTTGCCAGCATTTTGTGCGTTGCACAATTCTGACAAGTGCGCAAAATGCGGCGATGACTGAACGCCTGCCGTCGGTACTGATCATTGATGAAAACACAACACGCGCTTCGATTATCGAGGCGGGGCTGGCGGCTGCCGGGCACAGCCAGGTGATGGTGATCAACGAGATGCGCGGCATCGCGGCCAAGATTGCATTGCACGAACCGGACGTGATCGTCATCGATCTGGAAAATCCCAACCGGGACATGCTTGAAAACATGTTTCAATTGTCGCGCGCGGTAAAACGGCCGATTGCGATGTTTGTCGACCGGTCCGACAAGGAAGCCATGCAGTCGGCCATTGATGCCGGGGTCTCCGCCTATGTCGTGGACGGCCTGAGGCAGGAACGGGTCAAGAGCATTCTCGACATGGCCATCAGCCGCTTCAACGCGTTCTCGCGGCTGGAGCGGGAGCTTGAAGAAGCCCGTGGTGCGCTTGAGCAACGCAAGGTGATCGACCAGGCCAAGGGCCTGATCATGAAATCGCGCGGCATTGACGAAGACACAGCTTACAAGTTGCTGCGCAAGGCGGCGATGAACGGAAACCGCAAGATCGTCGATGTGGCCGAAAGCCTCGTGATGTCCGCGCGGTTGCTTGGGGATGAGGGCAAGTAGATGATGACTGAACTGAGCGCCGGATTTCTGCCCCTGACTGACAGCGCCATTCTGATCGCAGCAAAAGAGTTGGGGTTTGCAGAAGCCGAGGGCATCGCGCTCAACCTTGCGCGCGAAACATCCTGGGCAAATGTCCGTGACAAGCTGGCCGTCGGACAGTTCGAGGTTTCACACGCGCTGGCGCCAATGCCGATTGCTTCCAACCTGGGACTGACACCATTTGACACACGGCTGATCGCGCCAATGGCGCTCGGCTTGGGTGGCAACGCAATTACGGTCAGCAACGCACTTCTGGCAAAGATGCAGGACCACAGCGGGTTCAGCGGTCTGGATGCCAAGGCTGCGGGGCGAGCGCTGTTCGAGGTTGTTGCTGCCGGTAAATCCAGAGGGGACAAACCGCTTCAATTTGGCGTGGTGCATCCTTTCTCCGGTCATAATTTCGAGCTGCAATACTGGCTCAGCGCGTCCCGTATTGCCCCTGACGAGGATGTCGAAATCGTCATCCTGCCGCCATCCCTGATGTCCGATGCGCTGGCCTCCGGGCAAATTGATGGCTATTGCGTCGGCGAGCCTTGGAACTCAGTCGGCGTGGCCAGAGCTGCCGGGCGGATTGTTACCACCAAATCCTCGATCTGGGCCTCAAGCCCGGAGAAGGTGCTGGCCGTGCGGGAGGATTGGGCCGATGAGAATGCCCAGACGCTTCACGCGCTGCTGCGCGCGCTGTATCGCTCGGCCGAGTGGTGTGGCCAGTCATGCAATCATTTGGAACTGGCATCTCTCTTGAGCTCGCCGGCCTATCTCGGCCAGCCTGCCGAAGTCATTCTGCCTGCGCTTGACGGATCCATCCTCGGATCGTCTGCCCCCGGTGGTGCGCGTGATTTCTTTCAGCCGCATGCTCGCGCCGCAACTTTTCCTTGGCAGAGCCACGCTTTGTGGTTCTATTCGCAGATGGTGCGCTGCGGATATGTCAACCATACCCCGGCTCATGCCGAGATCGCCAGCAAGAGCTACCGCCCGGATATCTATCGTACCGTGATGACCGGGATCGGTGCGCCTGTGCCCTCGGCCAACTCCAAGGTGGAAGGGGCGTTGACCGAGACAATCGCGGTCGGTGCCTCCTCGGAGTTTCTTTATCTCGGCCCGGACGGTTTCTTCGATGGCGCGGTCTTCGATCCCGACCAATTGGATGCCTATATCGCAAGCCAAAGTTGCTGACCTGTCAGGTGCAGCGCTGCAATGTGGATGTTTTTTAGTCTTTTCTTTTTGTTGCTTTGCACAATGTGTGCGCACTTCGAAAAGCACTTCCAGTGCACATCGTTTTCTATCTCCTTGTTTTTATAAGATGAACGCAGTTCTCATCAAACTGGCATGCTCATTGCATTACCTAACATAGCTTTCCAAGGCTGACATTAGGTCCAATGACGGACCCACTTAGGCAACGCCGCCAAATCGAAGTTACCCGCATCCTCCCGCGGGGCTCTCGATTTGGCGGCTTTTTTTATTGCGGTCACACAAAACCGTCAAAGGAGACAGGGAATGACCATGAAATTCACACGGCGTACCGCTCTTGCACTCAGCGCGCTGGCCCTGGCTTCCGCCACCATGCTGACACCCGGCTATGCCGAGATGCTTGACGTCGAGAAGGACGAACTGAAATTCGGCTTCATCAAGCTCACCGACATGGCGCCCTTGGCGATTGCCTATGAGAAGGGCTACTTCGAGGACGAGGGCCTGTTCGTCACGCTGGAGCCGCAAGCCAACTGGAAGGTGCTGCTCGACCGGGTGATCACCGGCGAACTCGACGGCGCCCACATGCTCGCCGGTCAACCGCTGGCCGCAACCATCGGCTTCGGCACCAAGGCCCACATCGTCACCCCGTTCTCGATGGATCTCAACGGTAACGGCATCACCGTTTCCAACGAGGTCTGGGAGCTGATGAAACCGCATCTGGAGAGCGGTCCAGACGGCAAGCCTGTCCACCCGATCAAGGCCGATGCGCTGAAAAAGGTCATCGACAAGTTCAAGGCCGAGGGCCGCCCGTTCAACATGGGCATGGTGTTCCCTGTCTCCACCCACAATTACGAACTGCGCTACTGGCTCGCGTCGGGTGGCATTCATCCGGGCTTTTATTCTGCGTCGGATGTCTCCGGCCAGATCGGCGCCGATGCGCTTTTATCCGTGACGCCGCCGCCGCAGATGCCGGCAACGCTCGAGGCCGGCACCATCGACGGCTATTGCGTCGGTGAGCCATGGAACCAGGCTGCGGTGTTCAAAGGCATCGGCGTTCCGGTGATCACCGATTACGAGATCTGGAAGAACAATCCGGAAAAAGTCTTCGGTCTGACCAAGGAATTCACCCAACAATATCCGAACACGACGCTGGCGCTGACCAAGGCACTTATCCGGGCGGCGAAATGGCTCGACGAGAACGACAACGCCAACCGGCCTGAAGCGGTCGAGATCCTGTCGCGCTCCGAATATGTCGGCGCCGACGCCGAAGTCATCGCCAACTCGATGACCGGCACTTTTGAGTACGAGAAGGGCGACAAGCGCGAGGTTCCGGACTTCAACGTGTTCTACCGGTATTTTGCCACCTACCCCTACTACTCCGACGCCGTCTGGTACCTGTCGCAGATGCGCCGCTGGGGCCAGATTTCCGACGCCAAATTGGATGAGTGGTTCGATGAAACCGCCAGGTCAGTCTATCTGCCGGACATCTATCTGAAGGCCGCGCGCATGCTGGTCGAGGAAGGCCATGTGGCCGAAGCGGACTTCCCCTGGGACACTGATGGTTACCGTGCGCCGACGCCTGCCGCCGATATCATTGATGGCATCGCCTACGACGGCAAGGCACCCAACGCCTATCTCGACAGCCTGACCATCGGCCTCAAGGGCGATGAAGTCGCCGGCGGCTGAGGCCTGTTCCAACAACATGGAGCGCCTTGAAGGGCGCTCCGCTCCGGATTGTCTTCTCATAAGGATCTGAAACGATGGCAAACGCCACCGACACAGCAACACTCGATATGACCGGGCGCGAGAAAGTCTTTTCCGCCATTACCAAGGCCAGCGGCTGGCTGGATGCACTGGGCTTCTCCTGGCTGGTCCCGATCCTGCGCATGATCGCCGGAGACAGCCCTCGGGTGCAGCTTGGTGAACTCAAGCGAGTCTTGCTCATTCCGCTGTTGGGCATTCTGGCTTTTGTCGTTGCCTGGGGCGTTTTGGCGCCAAAGGTGCAGACCTCACTCGGCGCGGTTCCGGGCCCGGTTGAAGTCTGGGAACAGGCTGGAAACTTGTGGGACGATCACGTTCGCGAACGGGAAAAGGCCGAAGCCTTTTATGATCGTCAGGATCAGCGCAACGAAAAGCTGGTGGCGGCAGGCAAGGAGCCCAAGTTCCGCAGCTACACCGGCAAGCCGACCTATCTCGACCAGATTGTGACTTCGCTGTTCACCGTTGGCCTCGGGTTTGGCATCGGCACGCTTATTGCCGTTCCGCTCGGGATTGGTTCAGGATTGTCGAAATCCTTCAATGGCGCCATCAATCCGCTGATCCAGATCTTCAAGCCGGTATCGCCCTTGGCCTGGCTGCCGATCGTCACCATGATCATCTCGGCGACCTACGCCAACCCGTTTGAATGGATGCCTAAATCACTGCTGATCTCGGCGGTGACGGTCACGCTGTGCTCGATGTGGCCAACGTTGATCAATACCGCGCTTGGTGTGGCGTCAGTCGACAAGGACCTGATGAATGTCGGCCGCGTGCTGCAACTACCGACCTCGCGCACCATCACCCAGGTGGTGCTGCCGTCCTCGCTGCCCTTGATCTTCACCGGGCTGCGGTTGTCGCTTGGTGTAGGCTGGATGGTGCTGATCGCGGCTGAAATGCTGGCCCAGAATCCGGGTCTTGGCAAATTCGTCTGGGACGAGTTCCAGAACGGATCTTCGCAATCGCTGGCCAAGATCATGGTTGCGGTGCTGACCATCGGCATCATCGGCTTCATGCTCGACAGGCTGATGTTCGCATTGCAGCGCGCCTTCACCTTTTCGGCCAACCGGTAGGGGAATGCGATGACTATTCTCGAAATATCCGGGCTGTCCAAATCCTACGGCGAAGGCGCTGACCGCACCGAGGTGCTGAGCAACATCAATTTGAAAGTTGCGGAAGGTGAGTTCATCGCCATCGTCGGATTTTCCGGATCAGGCAAAACCACGCTGATTTCGCTTCTGGCTGGCCTGATCGAGCCCGACGAGGGCGGGGTGATCTTCAAGGGTACCGAAATTACCGGTCCTGGCCCCGAGCGCGGCGTGGTCTTCCAGTCCTATTCGCTGATGCCGTGGATGACCGTGGCTGGCAATGTCAGCCTTGCCGTCGACAGCGTCTTCAAGAAGAAGTCCCGCGCCGAGCGGGTCGCCATCGCCGATACCTATATCGACATGGTGGGGCTGAGCCATGCCCGCGATCGTAAACCTTCCGAGTTGTCCGGCGGCATGCGCCAGCGGGTTGCCGTGGCCCGGGCGCTGGCCATGCGGCCAGAAGTGCTGCTGCTCGATGAACCGCTCTCCGCACTTGACGCCTTGACCCGCGCCAAGCTGCAGGACGAATTTGCCGACATCTGCCAGAAAGAAAAGAAGACCATCATCCTCATCACCAATGATGTCGATGAAGCCATTCTTCTCGCCGACAGGATCATCCCGCTCAAGCCCGGCCCCAACGCAACGCTTGGTCCGGACTTTCCAGTCACTATCGCTCGACCACGCAACCGTGCCGATATGAATTCGGATGAGGATTTCATCCGTCTGCGCGGCGAAATCACCAGCTATCTGATGGAAGTCGGCGCAGAGCGCGGGTCCGAGAACGAGCGCGAAATCCGCCTGCCCAACATCGTGCCGATCTCACTCGGCAAGGAGAAGCTGCCAAAGGCCTATGTCGAGGCGTCAACAGCGCTGAGGGAAGAAAACTTCCTGGAATTCAGCCGGCTGAAGAAAGTCTATCCGACGCCAAAGGGTCCGCTGACCGTCGTCGACGGTTTCGAGATGAAGATGAAGAAGGGCGAGTTCACCACGCTCATCGGCCATTCGGGCTGCGGCAAGTCCACGGTGCTGTCGATGGTCGCGGGCCTCAACCCGATCACCGAAGGCGCGATCATTCTTGATGGCAAGCACATCACCGAGGCTGGTCCTGACCGTGCGGTGGTGTTTCAGGCACCATCCCTGATGCCTTGGCTGACGGCCTACGAGAATGTCGCGTTGGGTGTTGATCGGGTTTACCCGAATGCGACCAAAGCCGAACGCAATGATGTGGCGGAATACTATCTGCAGCGCGTCGGTCTGCTTGATTCCATGCACCGCGCCGCCTCCGATCTGTCCAACGGGATGAAGCAGCGGGTTGGCATTGCCCGGGCGTTCGCACTGTCGCCCAAGCTGCTGCTGCTCGATGAGCCATTCGGCATGCTCGACAGCCTGACCCGTTGGGAACTGCAGGATGTGCTGATGGATGTCTGGAAGCGCACCCAGGTCACCGCCATCTGCGTCACCCACGACGTCGATGAGGCAATCCTGCTGGCTGACCGGGTGGTGATGATGTCGAACGGCCCCAACGCCCGGATCGGTAACATCATGGAGGTGGATCTGGAGCGCCCGCGCTCACGCAAGGCGCTGCTCAATCACCCTGATTATTACGCCTACCGGGAAGAACTGCTTGAATTCCTTGAGGCCTATGAGGGCGGCGCCAACCCGTCCGAGGCTCAGTTGCAATCCATTTCTCAAAAACGGTCTGAACGGGTCGCCCGCCAAAAAAGCGCGGCCACCAGTCTGACCGCAGCGGAGTAAGCTCATGACTGAGAAACAAAAGCTCGTTGTTATCGGCAATGGCATGGCGCCGGGACGGATGCTCGAACATCTGTTCGAGACAGCGCCTGATGCCTATGACGTCACTATTTTCAACGCTGAGCCGCGCGTCAACTATGACCGTATCATGCTGTCGCCGGTGCTCTCTGGCGAGAAGAGCTTTGAAGATATTATCATCCATGGTGACGGCTGGTACATCGAACACGGTGTCATGCTCTACAAGGGCCACAAGGTGGTCGAGATCGACCGTGAGGCGAAGACTGTCAGGTCGGAGCATGGCGAGGTTGCCGCTTACGACAAGCTGGTGATTGCCACCGGTTCGGCACCGTTCATCATTCCGGTTCCGGGCCACAAGCTACCCGGCGTGCTGACTTATCGCGATCTCGATGATGTCGACGCGATGCTGGTCGCTGCCCAGTCGCGCGGCAAGGCTGTCGTCATCGGCGGTGGCCTGCTCGGTCTTGAAGCCGCAGCGGGCCTCAAGGAACGGGGCATGGATGTCACCGTCATCCACCTGATGCCGTCGCTGATGGAGCGTCAGCTCGATCCTGCGGCGGGGTATCTTCTCGCGCAGGAACTCGAAAGCCGCGGCATCAAGGTCATCACCAAGGCCAGCACCAAGCAGATCCTCGGCGACACCCGTGTCGAAGGCATCGAGCTAGAGGATGGCACCATCATCCCGGCGACGCTGGTGGTGATGGCGGTCGGCATCCGGCCCAGCGCTGCGCTGGCCAAAGACGCGGGGCTCTCGGTCAATCGCGGCATCGTCGTCTCAGACCACATGCAAACCAGCGACCCGGACATTTACGCGCTGGGGGAATGCGTCGAGGTCAACGGCAATGTCTACGGACTGGTGGCCCCGCTCTACCAGATGGCGGAGGTTGCGGCCTCTCATCTCTGTGGTGGTTCAGACAGACGTTTTGTGGAAACTTCGACAGCCACCAAGCTCAAGGTCACCGGCATCAACCTCTATTCTGTCGGGGATTTCGCCGAGGCCGAGGACCGTGAGGAGATCGTGCTCCGCGATGCTGCAGCCGGCGTCTACAAACGGCTCGTGCTCAAGGACAACAGGATCCTCGGTGTGGTGCTGTACGGCGAAACTGCCGATGGTGCCTGGTTCTTCGACCACCTGAAAAAGCAGACCGAGATCTCAGAGATGCGGGAAACGCTGATTTTTGGCCAGGCCTATCAGGGAGGGTCCCAAATGGACCCGATGGCAGCCGTTGCAGCCTTGCCAGATGATGCGGAAATCTGTGGCTGCAACGGCATTTGCAAGGGAAAGATCACCGGAGCCATCACCTCAAAAGGCCTGACTGGCCTTGATGAGGTGCGGGCCCATACAAAGGCGTCTGCTTCTTGCGGAACCTGCACCGGTCTGGTCGAGCAACTGCTCAGCCTGACCTTGGGGGATGCTTACAATCCGGCCGCGGTCACGCCGATGTGCGGCTGCACCGGGCTGGGCCATGACGACGTTCGCCGATTGATCAAGGCCAAAGAACTGAAGACCATTCCGGCAGTGATGCAGGAATTGGAATGGAAGACCTCCTGCGGCTGCGCCAAATGCCGGCCGGCGCTGAATTACTATCTCGTCTGCGATTGGCCGGATGAATATGCAGATGACTATCAGTCGCGCTTCATCAATGAGCGCGTCCACGCTAACATCCAGAAAGACGGCACCTATTCAGTGGTGCCGCGGATGTGGGGCGGCATGACGTCTTCGACCGAGCTTCGAGCGATTGCAGACGTGGTCGACAAGTTCGATATCCCCGCAGTCAAATGCACAGGCGGTCAGCGCATCGACATGCTCGGTATCAAGAAAGAGGACTTGCCTGCTGTGTGGGCGGATCTCGGCAAGGCCGGTTTTGTCTCCGGACAGGCCTACGCCAAGGGCCTGCGGACGGTCAAAACCTGTGTCGGGACAGATTGGTGCAGGTTTGGCACGCAGGATTCCACCGGTCTCGGCATTAAGCTCGAGAAATTCATGTGGGGTTCGTGGACGCCGGCGAAGCTGAAGCTGGCTGTCTCCGGTTGCCCGCGCAATTGCGCCGAAGCTACCTGCAAGGATATCGGCGTCATCTGTGTCGACAGCGGCTACGAGATCCATTTCGCAGGTGCCGCCGGTCTCGACATCAAGGGCACCGAAATCCTGGGCAATGTCAAAACCGAGGACGAGGTCATGGAGCATGTAGTCGCACTTGCGCAGATGTACCGGGAGCAGGGGCGTTATCTCGAACGCATCTACAAATGGGCCAAACGCATCGGCCTCGACGAGATCCGCTGCCAGATCATGGATGAGCCGGACAAGCGGAAAAGCTATTACGAGCGTTTCGTCTTCAGCCAGACATTCGCCCAGGTCGATCCATGGTCCGAACGTGTTTCGGGCAAGGACAAGCATGAGTTCAATCCGATGGCGACACTGAGCCTGGAGGCAGCGGAATGAACGCGCTCACTCAGACATGGGTTCGGGTCGGCAAGATCAACGACATCCCACGCCGCGGTGCGCGCTGTGTGAAGAACGGTGAGATGAGCATCGCCATCTTCCGCACAGCCGACGACCGGGTGTTCGCGCTGGAGGACAAGTGCCCGCACAAGAACGGGCCGTTGAGCCAGGGCATTGTCCATGATGGCTGTGTCACCTGTCCCTTGCACAACTGGGTCATCAGCCTTGAAACGGGTGCTGCCCAGGGAGCTGACGCGGGGCAGGCGCTTTCGTTCCCGGTCCGACTGGACGGTGATGAGATTGTCCTCTGCATCGGTGTTTTGAAATGACTGGTGATCCGGGCACAACGGTCAAAACAACGTGTCCCTATTGCGGGGTGGGCTGCGGCATTCTGGCGACCCTTGAGGATGGCGGCGCTGTTACAATCAAGGGCGACCCGGACCACCCCGCAAACTTTGGCCGGCTGTGTTCCAAAGGCTCGGCGCTTGCCGAGACAATGGATCTGGATGGGCGGCTGTTATATCCTGAGGTTCGGGGCCAGCGTTCTTCCTGGGATGAAGCCCTTGATCTTGTCGCGTCAAAATTCATTCAGGCAATCGAGGAGCACGGATCGGACAGCGTTGCGTTCTACGTTTCGGGTCAGTTGCTGACCGAGGACTATTACGTAGCCAACAAGCTGATGAAAGGTTTTATCGGCTCGGCCAATATCGACACCAATTCGCGGCTCTGCATGGCCTCCTCGGTCGCCGGTCATCGCCGTGCTTTTGGCAGCGACACGGTGCCCGGAACCTATGAGGACCTCGAACTTGCCGATCTTGTGGTGCTGACCGGGTCGAACCTCGCATGGTGCCATCCGGTGCTCTATCAGCGCATTGCGGCTGCAAAGGCCGCGCGGCCGGAGATGAAGGTCGTACTGATCGATCCGCGCCGCACTATGACCGCCGACATTGCCGACCTGCATCTGGCCATTGCGCCGGATGGCGACGTGAGCCTGTTTCTGGGCCTGCTGGCGCATCTCGCCGACAATGGCTTTGCCGATGAGGCTTATGTCGCAGCCCACACCACTGGGATCGATCAGGCGCTGGACATTGCCCGCGCTCAGAACCTGACCGATCTGGCAACGCAAACCGGGCTCGATGTGGCCGAGCTTGAGCGTTTCTACGCACTCTGGGCCGCAAGCGGAAAAGTGGTCACGGTCTACAGCCAGGGCGTCAATCAATCGCGGACCGGCACAGACAAGGTCAACGCCATCATCAATTGCCATCTGGCGACCGGCCGCATCGGCAAGCCCGGAATGGGCCCGTTCTCGGTGACCGGTCAGCCCAATGCCATGGGAGGCCGCGAAGTCGGTGGCCTCGCCAACACACTGGCTGCACACATGGAGATTGAAAATCCGGAGCACCGCGACCGGGTGCAACGCTTCTGGAATTCGCCAAGGATTGCCGGTAAGCCGGGGCTCAAGGCTGTCGACCTGTTTCAGGCGGTAGCTGACGGCAGGATCAAGGCGATCTGGATCATGGCGACCAATCCGGTCGACTCGATGCCAGACGCTGGCGCAGTGGAGGCAGCACTCAAGACGTGTCCTTTCGTTGTTGTGTCCGATGTCATGGCTGATACCGACACCATTCGGCACGCGCATGTGAAATTGCCGTCTCTCGGCTGGGGTGAGAAAGACGGCACGGTGACCAATTCCGAGCGCCGGATTTCACGCCAGCGGACGTTTCTGTCAGCCCCCGGCGAAGCCAGGGCTGATTGGTGGCAGATGGCCGAAGTCGGCAAGCGCATGGGCCATGCGCCAGCGTTTGATTTCGGCAATGCAGCGTCGGTGATGCGGGAATACGCAGCCCAGACCGCCTTCGAGAACGATGGCGCGCGCGATTTGGATATCGGTGCGATCGCCGATATTGATGATGCCACCTATGATGACCTCGCACCGTTCCAATGGCCACTGTCGGCGCAGGATTTTTCGATCTCGGCTGACAAACGCTTCTTTGCCAATGGCAGGTTCTTCACGCCGGACCGGTTGGCCCGGTTCGTCGCGGTTGCGCCCTCCCGTCAGTCGGTGACCGACGCTCATCACGCGTTCACACTGAACACCGGCCGCATTCGCGATCACTGGCACACCATGACGCGGACGGCAAAGAGCGCACGTCTGTCTGCGCATATTGCCGAGCCGTTCGCTGAGATCCATCCGGGCGACGCCAAGGCTCTGGGCATTGGCGAAGCGGACTTGGTTCGGGTCGGCAGTGAACGGGGCGAGATCGTGGTGCGGGAGCTCATCACCGGCCGTCAGCAGCGCGGCAACATCTTCGTGCCGATGCACTGGACAGATCAATGGGCGTCAGGTGCACGGGTTGATCGCCTTGTGGCGCCAGACGTCGATCCTGTATCCGGCCAGCCTGCCTTGAAAAACACTGCTGTCGATCTGACACGATTTGACGCTGATCAATATGGATTTGTTGTCAGCCGCCAAAGGCCCGCTTTTGATAATGCAGCCTATTGGGCGGTTGCCAGAACCGGCGGCGGCTGGCGTGCCGAATTCGCGCTGTCTGAGGATCGTGAAGAAGTTCAGCACTTCATCTGTGCGCTGTTGGGCGTTGATACGGCCACCCCGCTGCTCTCGTTCACCGATCCCACGAATGGGGTGACCCGCCATGCCGCGTTTGACGGCACGTCTCTGCTTGGCGCGGTTTTTCTTTCGCGTCAGCCTGTGGCGGTCTCACGCAGTTGGGCCGCCGATCAGCTCGAGCAGGATTACGCCAATCTGTCTTCGCGCTGGCGGATTATCGCCGGACGCCCGGCCAACGACATGCCGGACAAGGGCGCCATCGTCTGCGCCTGTATGAGTGTCGGAGTGAATGACATCATCAGCGCCATAAGCGGCGGCTGCGGCAGCGTCTACGCGGTTGCACGCACCACCAGCGCCGGCACCAATTGCGGCTCCTGCAAAGCGGAAATCAAGGTGATACTCGATGAACATCAGATCATTGCAGCCGAGTAAGACACGGCGAGGTCCATCACGACGCGAACGGATGGCACCGCTGGCGACACTGCCGGTGTTCTACAAGATTCAGGGCAAAAAGGCCCTGATCGCCGGTGGATCCGAGGCAGCCGCATGGAAAGCCGAACTGCTCGCCGCCGCCGGTGCTCAGGTCCATATTTACGCCGAGCAGCTAGATCCCCTGTTCGCCGATCTCATCGCAGCAGCTGCCGTGTCCGGTTCCTATACCTGGCACCGGAGGCCGTGGTCGGCGGAGTGCTTTGCTTTCATGCGGATTGCGATCTGCGACGCGGAAACAGAAGGCGAGGCGCAGGCGTTCTACTGCGCGGCGCGGACTGCGGGGGTTGCCGTCAATGTGATCGACAAGCCGGCCTGGTGCGAGTTCCAGTTCGGCTCTATCGTCAATCGCTCGCCCGCCGTCATCAGCATTTCGACCGACGGCGCAGCCCCAATTCTCGGCCAGGCGATCAGACGGCGCATCGAGACACTGATCCCGCCGGCGCTGGCCGCGTGGGCGCAACTGGCGCAGACCATCCGGAGTGCCGTTAATGACCGCTTGTCGCCGGGTCTCCAACGGCGCGCCTTCTGGGAATTCTTCGTCGACCGTGCCTTTGGCGAGGAGCCGGGAAGGCATTCAGCGCAGGAGATGCTGCGGCAGGCAAATGCGATCAATGCGGCCGGACAGCGGGGTGAGGGCAGGGTGACGCTGGTTGGCGCCGGACCGGGGGATGCCGAGCTTCTGACGTTGAAGGCTGTTCGCGCGCTGCAGGCGGCCGATGTCATCCTGTTTGATGATCTTGTCTCAGGCGAGGTGCTGGAGCTGGCGCGCCGCGAGGCCAAGCGCATGCTGGTCGGAAAAAGCGGCGGGCGCGAGAGCTGCAATCAGGACGACATCAACGCAACCATGATCGCGCTTGCCAAGGCGGGCAAGCATGTGGTCCGGCTGAAAGGCGGAGATCCGATGATCTTCGGCCATGCCGGCGAAGAGATTGCCAGGCTTCAGGAGGAAGGAATCGCGGTCACTGTCGTGCCCGGCATTACCTCTGCCGTGGCGACGGCGGCACAACTCGGGGTCTCGTTGATGCTTCGGGATTATGCGCAATCGGCCCGCTTTGTCACCGGCCACAGCCGAAATGGTGGACTGTCTTAAGATCTGGACTGACCAGTGACGTGCTCCCAATAATTTGGCCCATTTAAAGCTGGAATTTTCCAATTATGATCCCTTCGGGGGACAGAAGGAGAGTTCCATGAAGACGTGGAAGTTTTCTGAAGCGCAGATCGCGTTTGTTTT
>Ga0163215_100507_pt1 | contig 62024 bp, 55 predicted proteins | sample SynspAceP_FD_185934 | JGI IMG/M metagenome (GOLD analysis project Ga0163215, IMG submission 185934) | Saline lake microbial communities from Ace Lake in Antarctica - Synechococcus sp. Ace-P (Hybrid Assembly) | ecosystem: Environmental > Aquatic > Non-marine Saline and Alkaline > Saline | place... | reverse complement strand
AGCCGAAGTCCACCGACACATAGGCGAGCACTGCCCAGGCCAGTGCAGCAGTGGCCGGAAGCATCGATGTGCCCTTGACCACAAAGAGAATGGTCAGGAAAACGGCGAGAAGACCGGCAATCCCGAGCACGATGCCGCGATAGAGCGTGTAGGCATTGACCGTGTCCTTGTAGGCTTCCGGTTCCCATAGATAGATTTGCGGTAGTTCAGGCGCCGCCAGTTCCGCAACGAAGGTGATAACCGTTCCCGGGTTGAGCGTGATGCGGAAGACGTCGTCCTCGCTGCTTTCAACCTTGTCGAGCGCAAATCCTTCGCTCGGCGTTATGCCAAGAATTCGGGCAGAGCCGAGGTCGGGCCACAAAATGCCTGATCCGACCAGTCGGAAATGCGGGGCAACGATCAGACGGTCGATCTGTTCGTCAGTCACATTGGCCAGCGCAAACACCGCCCAGTCGCCAGAATGCTCTGGCGAGCTGGCGCGCACCTCAATCCGGCGGACAATGCCATCTGCGCCCGCTGCCGTGGACACCTGAAAGGCTTCTCCGCGGCGTTTGTAAATCTCTGTTGTTGCCGTCAGATCGAGTGCGGTGTCATCCCGGCTGATCTTGACGGGCTCGATAGCCTGCGCGGCCGGTGCAAAACCAAGCACCATGCAAACAACAAGCAAACCAAAAGCCGCCTGAATATGATTGCCTGCCAGAGCGCCATACCGCCTGATTGGATTGAAACAGAATTTATATTTCATCCGTTGGAACCGGACCCTTTCGCGCGTGTGGACTGCCAATCCTCGGCAATCAGCGCGTAAAGCAGGTGATCACGCCAAGCGCCGTTGATTTTCAGGTAGCCGTTCAAGTATCCCTCACGCCGAAACCCGGCCTTTTCAAGGAGGCGCTGACTCCTTTGATTATCGGGAATACAGGCCGCCTCTATCCGGTGCAACCGCATCCTGTCAAACACATGGGGAATAAGGCCTTCAAGCGCATCACTCATCAGACCTTTGCCCGCGTGCTGCTCGCCCATCCAGTAGCCCAGCGAGCAACATTCAGCCACGCCTCGTTTGATGGAACCCAGCGTCACGCCACCAACAATGCACCCATCGGATTTCAGGCAGACAAACAAAGGCAGTGTCAAACCTGCTTCCCGGTCGGAATCATAACGGCGGATTCGATAGCGAAATGCCCCGCGGGTCAGATCATCGACCGGCCAGAGAGGTTCCCAGGGTTCAAGAAAAGCCCGACTTGTTGCGCGCAGCCGACTCCATTCGGCGAAATCGCCGATCACAGGATGGCGAAGGAAGGTCTGGTGTCCTTCGATCCTGAACTCTTCCTGTGGCCGACTGCGGAAGCGAAATACCGGAGACGCCATGGCAGCGGTAATCCTTAGGCTTTATTCGGCTGCGGCGGTTCGCCCGCCATGCTGACCAAGTGTCTGAGCCATGTTCTGAACCGAAAGAAGTTTGTCCACCGGCCCGATTGCCGACACCGTAATTGGGGTATCGAAAAACAGCCGTCCCGCCAGTTCGGAAAGCCGTTGCGGCGTAAGATTGGCCAGCCGCTCCATCAATTCATCATTGCTGACCGGTCGGCCAAACAACAGCATCTGACGGGCGATCTGGCTGGCTCGTGCAGCAGGGCTTTCTTGCGCCATCAGCAGGCCGGAACGCACTTGTGCCCGTGACCGGTTGATTTCCTGTTCCTCGACACCGTCGGCTGTTTTTGCCAATTCAGACAGAATAACCGGAACAAGCTCTGCCAGATCGTCCGCGCCGGTTGCAGCATGAACGCCGAACAGGCCTGTGTCCGAAAAGCCCCAATGGAAAGCGTAGACCGAATAGCACAGACCGCGTTTTTCGCGGACTTCCTGGAACAGCCTTGAAGACATGCCACCGCCAAGAATATTGGCGAGAAGCTGCGAGCAATAGAAATCCCGGACCTGATAGGCACGGCCTTCAAACCCGATCAAAACCTGCGCGTCCATCAGGTCGCGGCTTTCTCGGTAGTCGCCGCCGGTGTAGCTGGCGGTCGGAATGGTGCGCAGCAGGGTGCCGGTCGGCTTGATGGTTTGACCGAAGCTGTCGTCGACGAGCTTCACAAATACATCGTGATCAACTGCACCGGCAGCCACAACGACGATCCGGTCACCGGTATAATGGCGGGCAAGGTAGCCGCGGATCTGATCCGGGGTGAAGGCCTTTACCGTTTCAGGCGTCCCCAGAATCGGCCGCCCGATGGTCTGATCGCGGAACGCCGCTTCAGCAAATTTGTCATAGACCACATCATCGGGCGTATCGTTGGCGGCGCCGATTTCCTGAAGGATGACGTGCTTTTCGCGTGCCAGTTCCTCTTCGTCGAAAACGGAATTGGTCAGAATGTCATGCAGGATATCAACGGCAAGCGCCACATGGTCCTTGAGAACCCGTGCGTAGTAGGCGGTGGTTTCCGTCGACGTTGAAGCGTTGACCTCACCTCCGACATTTTCGATCTCTTCGGCAATCTGGCGCGCCGTGCGCTTGTGGGTTCCCTTGAACGCCATGTGTTCAAGCAGATGTGCGATGCCATGTTCCGCTGAGGTTTCGTCGCGGGAACCGGATTTCACCCAGACACCAAGTGCCACGCTCTCCAGATGAGACATGGTCTCGGTTACGACCGTGACGCCGTTGTTGAGGCGCGTAGTTTTGACTTTCATACTGTCACTTTCCCCGGCTCATCGTTTGGCCCGTGTCAGTGACAGGATATGGGCTTCCACCACGTCCTGTTCATTGGGCAATACGCTGAACCGTTCCTCCCGTTGCATTAGGTCAGAGAGCCACGACGGGAGCGCGGGGTCAATACCACAGGCTTGTTTTACGGCGTCCGGAAACTTGGCCGGATGCGCGGTTGCGAGCGTGATCATTGGTGCTGATGGCTTTTCCATCCGGGCTGCAACATGCACACCAACCGCTGTATGAGGATCAAGAACATATCCGGTTTCGGCCTGCACATCGCGAATGATCGCCTTCACTTGGCGCTCGCTGGCCCGGCCGGCACGGAATTCCTTGCGGATTGCCTTCAGTGCCGGTTCGGCAATGTCGAAGGCGCCGGATTGTTTTAGCCCGGACATTGCCCGGCGCACAGCTTCGGGATCCCGGTCATTGACGTCAAACAGAAGCCGTTCGAAGTTCGACGAAATCTGGATGTCCATGGACGGTGATGTGGTCGGGCTGACACCGCGCATCTCGTAGCGGCCGGTCCTGAGCGTGCGCGCCAGAATATCGTTTTCATTGGTGGCGATCACCAGCTTGGCGATCGGTAGACCCATGCGCTTGGCGCAATAGCCCGCAAAAATATCACCAAAATTGCCGGTCGGGACGGTAAACGACACTTTCCGGTCCGGCGCGCCAAGGGAAACGGCAGCGGTAAAATAATAAACGATCTGGGCCATGATCCGGGCCCAGTTGATCGAATTGACCCCCGACAAGCGCACCTGATCGCGGAACGAGCCATGATTGAACAAGCCTTTGACCAGATCCTGACAATCGTCGAAATTGCCCTTGAGCGCCATCGCATGCACATTGGTCGCCTTCGATGTGGTCATCTGCCGCTGCTGCACCGGCGACACACGGCCTTCCGGGAACAGAATGAAGATATCGGTGCGGTCGCGTCCGGCAAAGGCGTCGATCGCGGCTCCACCGGTATCGCCGGATGTTGCGCCGACAATCGTCGCCCGCTCACCGCGCTTGGCCAGCACATGGTCCATCAGCCGGGCGATGAGCTGCATCGCAACGTCCTTGAAGGCCAGCGTTGGGCCATGAAACAGCTCCAGCACGAATGAATTCGCGCCGCTTTGCACAAGTGGTGCGACTGCCGGGTGCCGGAAGGTCGCATAGGCCTCGTCAATCATGGCGCGCAATGCTTCGGGCTCGATTTCGCCCGCGGTGAAGGGTTCGATCACCCGGAATGCTATCTCCTGATAGCTCTGTCCGCGCATTGCGCGGATATCCTTGCGCGTGAATGTCGGCCATTCCCGCGGAACATAAAGGCCACCGTCGCGGGCAAGCCCGGCCAGAAGCGCTTCGCTGAACCCCAGTGCGGGCGCTTCGCCCCGTGTCGAAATATAGTCCACAGTCATGTTCTCCGGTGGTGGACGCGGATCGCGCAAGATGAGATAACGTCGGTCGATTTTCCGTCGCGCGGCTGATATAGACCATGGGCGGTCGTCATGCAAAGGCCACACACCTGTTACAGGGACGGTCGTTCGCATTGGGTAATTGAAGGTAGGTATATCGTGTCACACAATTTGTTGCGTTTCGTCCCGGTTTTAATCAGTGCAGCCCTGATTGCCGGCTGTACCTCCGCCGATCCGCGCGGCCTTCTTGGGTCGGGCGGCAGCAATGATCAGGCAAATATCGATTCGGTCACCAATGCGGCCGTGGTTCAGGGGGCTTGCCCGGCGGTGACGCTGCGTGAGGGCACGGCTTATTACACCACCTATTCCAAGGGTGGTGACGGCGATCCCGCCAAGGTCATTCACCAGGCTTCGATTACCGATACCACACGGCAATGCCGGATCAGTGGGGATCAGATGATCATCACTGTTGTTGTCTCCGGACGCGTGGTCGGAGGCCCGCAGGCCAAGACAGGCGACGTCAATCTGCCGCTTCGCGTTGTTGCGCTTGATGGCGAGACTGTTCTTTATTCGGAGCTGCAAAAACAACCCGTCGCCATCGCTGCGGGCGGGCCTGCTGAGCAGTTTATCTACACCAACACCAGTGTCACGTTCCCGGCAAGCGCATCCCGCTCGGCCAAGCTTTATGCCGGCTTTGATCCGGGACCGTACAACACGCCCTGATTTGACATTCCGCAGGCTACTTCGATGTGAAGGCCGAAAGTCGGCTCAGAGCAAATCGGACCAGCCGGAAAGCGCTTTGACTGTCGCAGGCAGGTCAACCATCCGGCTGATCACGGTTTCTGCTCCCGCTTCGGTCAGCTTGTCGGCATGACCGGGATAGCTGTGTGAGCCGCCGGTGAACCCGACGACACGCATGCCTGCAGCACATGCCGCATGAATGCCGTGCACCGAATCCTCGATCACCAGTACATTGGCCGGTTTCGCATCAAATTGCTTGGCGCCATACAGAAAAACATCCGGTGCCGGCTTGGTCCGGCCTTCGCCAACTTCCTTGGCCGAATAGACATGTTGGCCAAACAGACGGTCGAGCCCGGTGCGCGAGAGCATGGCTTTCAACCGGTGTGCGGATGAATTCGAGCAAATGCAGCGCGGGCCGGGAATGCGCGCAAGTGCCTCAGCCGCGCCGTCGATGGCCCGTACATCTGCCGCCAGTTTTTTATCCAGCAGTGCCTCGGGGGCATCAAGCAGGGTAGCTGAAAAAGGAATGCTGGCTTCGCGCTCAACCTCGAACAGGATGTCCTTCCAGGTCAGTCCGGCAAAGCGCTCGGCCAGTTCCTCGGCGCTGATTGGAAATCCGGCGTCGGTCAGAAGTTTGGACTCTACCTTCGCCGCGATGATTTCGCTGTCGACCAATACGCCGTCGCAGTCAAAAATAATGAGGTCGAAACCAGCCATGGAAGTGTCCTGTCGTGGAGAGGCGGGAAGGATGGGAAAGCATCACCGGACCTACAGCAAGCCTTGATGGCAGGCAAGTAGAGGATGGGCCTCGGTAGGTCGCGGCGAGGGAAATGAGCCGCGTAGATCAACGACGCTGCCAGGATTCCATTGGTTCGGCATACGGTCATTAGAAGTCATTCCGGGTCAAAAAGACGTGCTTTTTATCTGCCTGATCTGATTGATATGGAACTCTGTGGCAGTCATTCACCAGATGTTTACCCTGTTCGGTAACCATGATGCCCAGTTGTTGCGTTTTGTAATGTGAGTATCAAATGGCCCGATCTGTTTCGCTTTCCGGAATTTCCGCAGTCAACGACACGCGTCAATCCTGGCTCGACACCATCATCAAGGGTGATTGTGTGGCAGCACTTGAAGCGCTTCCCTCTAACTCCGTCGACGTTATCTTCGCCGACCCACCCTATAATCTCCAGCTCGGAGGCGATCTTGCCCGCCCGGATCAGTCGGTGGTCAATGCGGTCAACGATCATTGGGACCAGTTCGACAGTTTTGCCGCCTATGACGCCTTCACCCGCGCCTGGCTGATGGCCTGCCGCCGGGTGCTCAAGCCCAACGGCACCATCTGGGTGATCGGCTCCTATCACAACATTTTCCGCGTCGGCACGCAGCTGCAGGACATCGGTTTCTGGCTGCTCAACGATGTCGTCTGGCGCAAGACCAATCCGATGCCAAATTTCCGCGGCCGTCGCTTCCAGAACGCCCATGAGACCATGATCTGGGCCTCGCGTGACCAGAACGCCAAGAGCTACACCTTCAACTACGAAGCCATGAAGGCATCCAACGACGATGTGCAGATGCGCTCCGACTGGCTGTTCCCGATCTGCACCGGTGGTGAACGCCTCAAGGGTGCGGATGGCAAAAAAGTACACCCGACCCAGAAGCCCGAAGCGCTTCTGGCCCGTGTGTTGATGGCCTCGTCCAAGCCGGGTGATGTTGTGCTCGATCCGTTCTTCGGCTCCGGCACCACCGGTGCTGTCGCCCGTCGTCTTGGCCGTCATTTTGTCGGCATCGAGCGCGAGCAGGACTATATCGATGCGGCCCGCGCCCGGATCGATGCGGTCGAACCGCTCGGCAAGAATGAACTGACCGTCTTGACCGGCAAGCGCGCCGAGCCGCGGGTGGCCTTCAACGTGCTGATCGAGGCGGGTCACATCAAACCCGGCGATGTGCTCCACGATGCCAAGCGCAAGCACCAGGCGATCGTGCGCGCCGACGGCACGCTGGTCTCCAACGGCCAGGCAGGCTCGATCCACAAGGTCGGAGCGGTGGTGCAGGGCTTTGATGCCTGCAACGGCTGGACCTTCTGGCACGTCGAGACCGAGAACGGTCTCAAGCTGATCGATGATTTCCGCGCCGCCATCCGTCTGGAAATGGCGCACGCCGGCTAGAAAAGCCGGACACCAGATCCGGCGGGCGTCACGTACCTTCAGTCACCGCCGGACATGCAGCGCCCGGGATGTGGAAACACATTCCGGGCGCTCGCAATTTGTAAGTCGTGGAAGATGGCGAACCTTTTGATCAAACCTTGCCGTCAGATCACACCGAGCCTGTTTAGATCCTCGCGCAGTTTTTCGGCACCAGTGAAATGCACGGCCTGCCAGCCGGCAGCAATTGCGCCTTCGACATTCTTCTCGCTGTCATCGATAAACAGACACGCTCCCGGTTCCAGGTCGAAGCTCTCCGAATGGGTATCGTAGATTTCCCGGTCCGGTTTGATCATCCCGATCTCGCCGGACACGGTCACGCCGCGTGGAACCTTCAGGAACGGAAACTTCTCCTGCGCTTCCTTGAAGGTGTCGGCGGCAAAATTAGTCAGCATGGTCACGTCGCGACCCTGCTGGATCAGATCGAGCATGAGGTCGACGCTGTCGTCATAGGCATGGCTGACCATTTCGTGCCAGTGGAGGCGGAATGCGCGGATCAGCTCGGCCTTGTCGGGGAATTGTTCAATGAGCAACGCCTCGGCATCGGCCCAGCTGCGCCCCCGGTCCTGCTCCAGATTCCATCCATGGGTGCAGACATTTTCAAAGAATGCATTGCGTTCGGCTTCATCCGGGATCAGCCGGCTGAATGGAATATTCGGATCGTAATGGATCAACACCTTGCCGATATCGAACACGATGTGGCGGACTGGTTGGCCCACGGGCTGGTTTGTCTCGCTCATGTCTTGCCTTTTCTAAACAGTTCAGGGAAGGCGGCACTCAGCGCCTTCTTCATTACGGTTGGCAACGCTTCGCCCGGCAGCGATTCGCAATCACTCCACCAACCTTCATGATCGGGGGGTGAGGTGACAACCGCATGAAAAACCTCGAGCCGCAATTCAAAATGTGTAAACACATGCGTAATCACGCCTTTGCTGCGCCAGTCGGCCTCAAAAGGTGCGGCACCAGTCCCGGTCTCACCATCTGCGCGAACGGTCCAGTTGGTGGTCGGAACGCCGGTCATGCCGCCGAGTAGCCCCTTGTCCGGGCGCTTGACCAGGAGCACGGCTCCATCGCTGCGTTCGGCCATGAAAGCAGCGCCGAGACGAACCGGTTTTTTCTTTTTCGGCAGCTTCACCGGGAATTGCTCCTGAGTGCCGGCCCGGCGAGCCTGGCAATATTCGGTGAGTGGACACAGCGCACAGGCCGGGCGCTTGGGTGTGCACAGTGTCGCTCCAAGATCCATCAGGGCCTGGGCGAAGTCCCCAGGCCTGTCGACGGGCGTTGCCTCAGCCACGACAGCACGAATTTCAGACTTGGCCGAGGGCAGGGGAGTGGCGATCTCGAAAAGCCGTGTGAACACCCGCTCGATATTGCCATCGACAACAGCCGCCGGCTGGTCAAACGCGATCGCCGCAATCGCCGCAGCGGTGTAGGGGCCGACGCCGGGCAGGGTCAGTAAATCTTGTTCGGTGTCGGGAAACCGCCCGCCATGCTCCGCAGCGACCAGATCGGCGCAGCGTTTGAGATTGCGGGCGCGGGAATAGTATCCCAGACCGGCCCACGCCTTCATCACGTCTTCCGTATCAGCCGATGCCAGGTCTTCAACGGTGGGCCAGCGTTCTGCAAAGGCGGCAAAATAGGGTTTGACCGCCTGCACGGTTGTTTGTTGAAGCATGATTTCCGACAGCCAGACCCGGTAGGGATCGGCGACTACCCCGTGCGCCCGCTCAGCCGGGCTCACCCGCCAGGGCAGGGCGCGCGCATGGCGGTCGTACCAGGCAAGCAGCGGGATCGCGATACCGGGCACGGTCTTGGAGGCCTTAACAGATGACATTGAACTCGTTGCGTGGTGCTGAAGACGGGAATTCGAGCGCTCGTTGGAACGCAAGTCGAGATCATGTCGTGCCGATCACACGGATGCAATCCGCGGTAGTGGTTTTCCCGCCATAATGGCCTCACTATCGATTTTGGCAAAGTACATCCATCTGCACTCCACCAGAAGCCTCCACTGTGGCAGCCTGATGTCCGACATTCAGCCCGGAAGCAGGTGTCGGCGGCGCCATGGCAGATCTGGAAGCGGCAGACTGGCATCCCGCCGGGGACGCCAGTCAAGGTTTTTGTGTAACGCGGAGACTAGATTCGGCCCCGGCCAGCCAGGAGCCAGATCAGCAGGCCAATCACCGGCAGCAACACAATGACCAGGATCCACAGCAGCTTCCTGCCGGTCGAGCCGCCGCCCTTGATGATCTGCAGGATCGCCCAGATGTCGAGGACCAAAATAATGATGCCCAGAATTCCGCTGTATTCAAAACCCATGTCAATATCTCCAAAAATGTTCGCGCCGAAATGATGCGTTCCATTATCCAAACGGCTTTGCCCGGCAATGGTTCCATCAAAGCGATGCACGACGCCCCGTTTTGAACTTTTGCCCCACTGGGTCGGCAAAGCACGGCGCTTTCCCTAATCGCATTTTCACGCTATTCCGGTTATCAGACAGGGTCTGGCCAGGCGATGCGCTGGCTGACATATGAGCAGAGGCAGAGCTGTGGCCAAGCCAAGCCATTATCGCAAGACAATGCAAATTGCCGAAATCGCCAATGGCCTGATCGATCCGATCCTGGCCAAGCGCGCCGGCATCAATACGCTTTTGCTTGCGTCCTGGGATGAGATTGCAGGCGAGCAGTTTGCCGGGTGTTCGAGGCCCGAACGCATCCGCTGGCCGCGTCAGGACGGACCCGATGAGACCGGTGGCGGTTTCACACCGGGCCTGCTGACCATCGCCTGCGAGGGCGCTCGTGCCTTGTTCCTGATGCATCAGGAAGCCGAGCTGATCTCCCGGCTCAACAGTTTCTTCGGTTTCCGCGCCATCTCCCAGATCCGCATTGTCCAGAAGGCAATCCATATCCCGGAGCGCAAACCAAAGGCCCGGCCTCTTGATGCCAAGGAAAAGAGCCGCCTTGCAGGAATGCTGGCCGGGGTTGAAGATCCGCGGCTGCGTGAAGCGCTGGAACGGTTGGGGACCGGCGTTATAAGCCGCAGGCCAAAGCACAAGGAATGATCCGGTTTCCTGCTCTAACGGGCAATGATCACGTGTCAGTGATCATGTTGCTCTTGTTTGACCACATTTCGCGTTATAGGAAATGTTGAACGAATGGCGTTTGCTTAAATGCACCGGACGCCGGGCGCGCGCAAGGCTTTGAACCGGTTTTGAGTGCGGTGATATCGATATTTCAGAAAATGGGTGATTTGCATGTTCCGTTTGACGTCCCGACTGACCGCCACCGCAGCCGTAACGCTGCTCGCACTTACCTTGACGGCCTGCTCGGATTCGTCTGACCAAACACCGCAGGCCTCCGATTCTTCCGGCGCCGTGGTTTCCACCGAGATGGCTGCTGCGCAGGTTTCGTCCGAGATCACCGGATCCACCGAAACAGCGGTTGAGGCTCCGAAGGCCGACGGTGACGTCGATATGGCCAAGGTGCTGGAGCCCGGCTCGCTCAAGGATATGATATTGGGCGACGAGAACGCTCCGGTCACTATCGTCGAATACATGTCGATGACGTGCCCGCATTGTGCTTCTTTCCACGAAGAGAATTTCAAGCCGCTTCAGGAAAAATACATCGATACCGGCAAGGTTCGCTTCATTCTGCGCGAGTTTCCGTTTGATCCACGCGCCGCTGCCGCAATCATGTTGGCCCGTTGTGCGCCGGAAACCCAGTTCTTCCCGATGGTCGATGTGCTGTTCCAGCAACAACGGACTTGGGCCACAGCGCCTGATGGCCGCGAAGCACTGCTGCAAATCGCCCGTTTGGCGGGTTTTACACAGGACTCCTTTGAGGCTTGCTTGACGAACCAGAAGCTTCTGGACGATGTGAATGCTGTAAGAACCAAGGCCGCTAACGAATTTGGGGTGCAATCCACGCCAACCTTCATCATCAACGGCAAGCGGTATCCGGGGAATATGTCGATTGAAATCCTGTCGGCGATCATCGACCCGCTGCTTTAAGCGGGGAACACACATCACTCCCCTGCGATCGTTTCGCGGGGGATGCTTTGGTGTGTCGATGAATGCGCGTGACCGGGAGCTCCGGTCATGAAATTCACCAAGCTGCGGGTTCTGGGCTTCAAGTCCTTTGTCGAACCGACCGAATTTGTGATCGAGCGCGGCCTGACCGGAGTGGTCGGCCCCAATGGCTGCGGCAAGTCCAATCTTGTCGAAGCCATGCGCTGGGTGATGGGCGAGAACTCCTACAAGAACATGCGTGCCTCGGGCATGGACGATGTGATTTTTTCGGGCTCCGGCAACCGACCGGCCCGCAACACAGCTGAAGTCGGTCTCTATCTCGACAATTCCGACCGCACCGCGCCTGCTGCCTTCAACAATTCCGACGAAATTCAGGTCACCCGCCGAATCGAGCGGGAATCCGGCTCCGTCTACCGCATCAACGGCAAGGAAGCCCGCGCCAAGGATGTGCAACTGCTCTTCGCTGACGCCTCCACCGGTGCCCGTTCGCCTTCAATGGTGGGGCAGGGCCGTATCGGCGAGTTGATACAGGCCAAGCCCCAGGCACGACGGCAATTGCTCGAAGAGGCGGCAGGCATTTCCGGGCTGCATTCACGTCGTCATGAGGCCGAACTCAGGCTTCGCGCTGCCGAAACCAACCTTGAGCGTCTTGATGACGTCACTTCCGAGTTGGAAGCGCAGGTCGAAAGCCTCAAGCGCCAGGCGCGGCAGGCCAACCGCTTCAAGATCCTCTCGGCCGAAGTGCGCCAGGCCGAAGCCACGCTGCTGCATCTCAGATGGTCGATTGCCAAGGGCCAGGAAGGCGAAGCTGAAAGCGCGCTCGCTCAGGCTACATCCCGTGTTGCCGAACTGGCGCAGGCACAGATGGAAGCGGCCAAGAACCAGGCTGTTGCCGCGCACAAGCTGCCGGAATTGCGCGATGCCGAGGCCGCTGCGGCGGCTGCGTTGCAGCGTCTGCAGATTGCCCGCACCCAGATCGACGAGGAAGCTGAGCGCATCGCCCGCCGCCGCGAGGAACTCGACCGCCGCATGGCCCAGCTCAAGGCCGACATCGAACGCGAGGAACGCCTGATCGCCGACAATGCAGGCATCATGCAGCGGCTGTCGGAGGAAGAGGCCGAACTCAAGACGGCGCTCGAGGGCAGCGGCGAACGATCGGCGGTCTTGAAAGCAGCCTTCGAAGCAGCGCAGGCCAAACTCGTCGAAAGCGAAACCTCGCTCGGGGTTGTCACCGCCGAGCGCGCCGAAGCCGCCGCCGAACGCACCCAGCTGGACCGGGTCATCCGCGAGGCGGCTGAACGCAAGGCCCGGCTTGAGCTTCAGATTGCCAACCAGGATGCTGATCTCGCCGGCATTGCCGAGCGGATTGCCGGGCTTCCCGATCCCGCAACAAAGCGCCGCGACAGCGAGATCGCCGAAAAGGCGCTCGTCGATGCCGAAAAGTCGCTCGCCGAGATTGAGGCAACGCTTGAGACGGCGCGGGAAGCCGAAACCGCCGCACGCCAGCCTGTGACCGAGGCAAAAGCCCGGCTCAATGCTATTGAAACCGAAGCCAAGACGATCGCCCGCATGCTCAATGCAGGGCAGGGCTCGGACCTGTTTCCGCCGGTGGTCGAGCAGATCAAGGTCGATCGCGGCTACGAGACCGCACTTGGCGCCGCACTCGGCGATGATCTGGATCTGCCGCTTGATCCCGCCGCTCCCGCACATTGGGCGAAGATGCAGATCAGCGCTCACGATGCTGCTCTGCCTGAAGGCGTAACCCCGCTATCAACCCATGTGCGGGCACCCGATGAACTTGCCCGCCGTCTGGCCCATATCGGGCTGGTAGCCGATGCCGAGCATGGCAAGGCGCTGCATGGATCGCTCAAGCCCGGGCAACGGCTGGTCACGCGTGATGGTGCAGTTTTCCGCTGGGATGGTTATGTGGCCTCCGCTGATGCCCCCACTCCCGCAGCGATGAGGCTCGAGCAGAAGAACCGTCTGGCGGAACTCAATGACGAAGTCGTTGAGGCCACCAAGGCGTTGCGCCAGGTGGAAGAAGCGCTGACCCAAAGCGAGGCTGCGGTCTCGGCCCGGGTCAACGAGAGCCGCGCCGCGCGCGATCTCATCCGTGACGCCAGCAAGAATGTCAGTCGCGCCCGCGATGAACTGGCGAGCGCCGAGCGCGCTTCGGGCGAATTGTCCAGCCGCCGGGCGGTGCTCACTGAATCCCGCGCGCAAGTGGGTGCGCAATTGAACGAAACGGTCGAAGCGCTGGAACAGGCTCAACAATCGCTCAAGGCTTGTCCGGATCTGGCCGGGCTTGATGCCGCACTGACCCAGGTCAATGCCCAGGTGGCGACCGATCGCGGTGGGCTTGCCGAGGCCCGCGCCGTCCATGAAGGGCTTGAACGGGAGAATGCCGCGCGCGCCCGCAGGCTTGAGGCGATCGCCACCGAGCGGGCCAGCTGGCTTGATCGCGCTGCCAATGCCGAAAGCCATCTCGCCGCATTGCACACCCGCTCGCAGGAAGCCGCTGCGGAAGTTGCCGGCATCGCCGAGGCGCCGGACGAAATTGCCGCCCGTCGCAGGCAATTGATGCACCAGCTCTCGGAAGCCGAAAAGCGCCGTCAGGACGCTGCCGACAGCCTGGCGCTCGCCGAAACCAAATCACGCGAAGCCGACAAGATTGCCACTGAAGCAATTGGTGCGCTGTCGCAAGGTCGCGAGGGCCGGGGCCGTGCCGAAGAACGGCTGATGGCAGCCCGAGAACGTCGCGAGGAAGGCGAGGCCCGCATTCGCGAGGCACTCAATTGCGAACCGCATGAAGCCATGCGGCATTCCGGATTGGCCGCTGATGCCGCGCTGCCGGATCCGGCGCAGGTCGAGCGCAATCTTGAGCGTCTCAAGATCGAGCGGGAACGTCTGGGCGCCGTCAATCTGCGCGCCGAGGAAGAACAGACCGAGCTATCGGATCGGCTCAACCTGATCATCACCGAGCGCGAAGACATCATCGACGCGATCAAGAAACTGCGTGCCGGCATCCAAAGCCTCAACAAGGAAGGCCGCGACCGCCTGCTCGTTGCCTTCGACATCGTCAATGCCCAGTTCCAGCGTCTGTTCACTCACCTCTTTGGCGGTGGCACCGCGGAACTGCAGCTTATTGAATCCGATGATCCGCTCGAAGCCGGCCTTGAAATCCTCGCCCGTCCGCCCGGCAAGAAACCGCAGACCATGACGCTGCTCTCGGGCGGCGAACAGGCGCTCACTGCCATGGCGCTGATCTTCGCGGTGTTCCTGACCAACCCGGCGCCTATCTGCGTGCTTGACGAGGTCGATGCGCCGCTCGACGATCACAATGTCGAGCGCTACTGCAATTTGATGGACGAAATGGCAGCCTCCACCGAGACTCGCTTCGTCATCATCACTCACAACCCGATCACCATGGCCCGCATGAACCGCCTGTTCGGCGTCACCATGGCCGAGCAGGGCGTCAGCCAGCTCGTTTCCGTTGACTTGCAGACAGCCGAGGAATTGCGCGAAGCGGTTTGAGGCTGAAGGTCGCACGTATCAGTGTGGAGGCAGCCGCTACCAATCGGATTGACGCGTGTGGTATTGCCGCCTTTGTCTACCGGGAAGGGGAGTTGGCTCGGTGTCTGCGCGGACACAGGAGTGCTGTCCCCGCGCCCAAAGCTTGCGTCGAATTCATTCGCCGCATAGCTGCTATGGCCCGTTGAGCGGTCACTGGAATGCTGTCAGTGCCGACAGATTACAACGCCGAAATCAGTGCCGAGACCACCCGGTCCTGGGTTTCCTCATCCAGATAAGGGTGCATCGGTAGGCTGAGAACGCATCCCGCCAGCATATCGGTGACCGGCAGTTCGCCACCGGCGATGCCATGGTGGTTATAGGCGTCCTGGTGGTGCAGGGGCTTGGCGTAATAGACCGCGCTCGGCACGCCTTCTTGCTTCATGCTTGCTTGAATAGCCGCACGATCCGAACCTGCGGGCAGTTTGACTGTGTATTGTGCCCACACAGATTGCAGCCCGTCGGGCACTTTGGGTGTCGCCACATGGTCGCTCAGCAGTGATGTGTAACGGGCCGCGATCCGGTTGCGTGCTTCGATCTCGTCGTCAAAGATCTTGAGCTTCTCGAGCAGGATCGCAGCTTGCATGGTGTCGATCCGGCCTGTCATGCCAATGCGCACATTGTCATACTGGTTGGCACCCTTGCCGTGAAACAGGATCGAGCGCAGCGTCTCGGCGAGCTCTGCATCATCAGTGAAAACCGCGCCGCCGTCGCCATAGGCGCCCAGCGGTTTGGCTGGAAAGAAGCTGGTGGCCGTCGCCATCGCCAGCGTACCCACCCGGCGGTTGTGGTAGCGCGCGCCATAGGCCTGCGCGCCGTCGCCCAACACCCACAATTCTTCGCGGGCGGCAATCTTCGATACGGCATCATAATCGGCCGGAATGCCGAAAAGATCGACCGGAATCACACCAACCGGTTCGTGTCCAGCTTCGCGGGCATTGGCGATAGCTATCTCAAGGGAGGCCGGGTCCATGTTGAACGTATCGGCGTCAACATCGACAAACCAGATATGCGCACCAAGCCAGGCAACCACTTCCGCCGTGGCGACGAAGGTAAATGACGGGCAGAAGATTGCCTGTCCCGGCCGCACGTTTTTGGCCATCAGCACCATCGCCAGTGCGTCGGTACCCGAGGAGCAGGCAACCGTATGCTGGGCTCCGCTATGAGCCGACAATTGTGCTTCCAGCTCGGCAACCTCGGGGCCCATGATATACTGCCCGTGATCAAGCACGCGAGCGATGGCGACATCGACGCGATCGCGGATGCGCGTCTGCTGCGCGGCTAGATCAACAAAACGGACAGGTTCGCGGGTCGCGGATGACATGGTGCTGGTGGTCCCCGGGCTCAATCATCGTGCTGTTTCCCGCCGCGAGCCCAAAAAAGACGACCGGATTTGATCATCCTGTTAAAGCGCCGCGCCATCCGGGTCTATATGTTAGTTCGTTTATCGGCGTGGAATATGTCGTCGTAACAATCACTTTGCGTTGCTTGTGGTGATGCGCCGTGACAGCTGCGGCTCGCCGACGGGGCATGGGATCATGCTGCGGAGCCTGCGAGCTGGCGCATAAACCGGGTACCAGTTCCGGCGGCGGTGATTCTGTCCGGTTGGCGGATTGCGCCTCGCGGAACGGGACAGTGCAGGTATCCGCGATGTCGTCGGGAGACTTTCAATCGATATAGGCGAATGTGCGGCCAAGGGCGGGGTTGACCTTTCAACCGCGCACCGCATAAGCCATGCGCATGGCCGGTCAGGTTCATTCTTTCCGGCGCGCGACGCGGAGACTAACGGCATGACGAAATGGGTCTACACTTTCGGAGACGGGCAAGCAGAAGGCTCGGCTGCGGATCGGAACCTCTTGGGCGGCAAGGGCGCAAACCTGGCTGAAATGTGCAATCTCGGCCTGCCGGTACCGCCGGGCCTGACGATCACCACCGATGCCTGCGTCTGGTATTATGACAATGGCCGCAAAATGCCTGACGGCCTCGAAGCATCAGTCATCGATGCATTGGTCAATGTTGGAAAAATAGCCGGCCGCGCATTTGGCGATCCCGAAAAGCCGCTGTTGCTGTCGGTTCGCTCCGGCGCCCGCGCTTCGATGCCCGGCATGATGGACACGGTGCTTAATCTCGGCCTCAACGACGACACGGTTTTGGCTGTGGCGCGCGATTCCGGGGACGAGCGTTTCGCCTTCGACAGTTACCGTCGTTTCATCCAGATGTACGCCGACGTGGTCATGGGGCTGGATCATGAAGTCTTTGAGGATATCCTCGAGGATGAGAAGGCCCGTCTAGGTCACGAACTCGACACCGATGTGTCCGCTGCCGAATGGCGCGAGATCATTGCCCGCTACATGGCGATCATCGAGGAAGAGCTCGGCGTTCCGTTCCCGCAGGATCCGCATCAGCAGCTTTGGGGTGCCATCGGCGCCGTCTTCGCCAGCTGGATGAATGCCCGTGCCATCACATACCGGCAACTGCATGATATCCCGGCCTCCTGGGGCACCGCGGTCAACGTGCAGGCAATGGTGTTCGGCAATCTTGGCGACCAGTCCGCCACCGGCGTTGCCTTCACCCGAAATCCCTCGACCGGCGCCAATGAGCTCTATGGCGAGTTTCTCGTCAACGCGCAGGGCGAGGATGTGGTTGCTGGCATTCGCACGCCACAATCGATCACCGAAGCCGCCCGCATCGAATCCGGGTCCGACCGGCCCTCGCTTGAAAAGCTGATGCCGGAAGCGTTTGCCGAATTCCTCTCCATCTGTGATCGGCTCGAGCGCCATTACCGCGACATGCAGGATCTCGAATTCACCATCCAGAGCGGCAAGCTGTGGATGTTGCAGACCCGATCCGGCAAACGCACAGCCAAGGCAGCGCTGAAAATTGCTGTCGATATGGCTGGCGAAGAGCTGATCACCCGCGAAGAAGCGGTCATGCGCATTGACCCGGCCTCACTCGACCAGCTTCTACACCCGACCATAGATCCGCACGCAAGCCGCGACATCATCGGCTCCGGCCTGCCGGCTTCACCTGGGGCCGCTACCGGCGAAATTGTCTTCACTTCCGAAGAGGCTGTTGAAGCCGCAAAGACCGGCCGCAAGGTCATTCTGGTGCGCGTCGAGACCAGCCCGGAAGATATTCACGGCATGCATGCTGCCGAAGGCATCCTCACCTCGCGCGGCGGCATGACCAGCCACGCCGCCGTTGTCGCGCGCGGCATGGGAACGCCGTGCGTTTCAGGCGCTGGCGGCATCCGGATCGACACCCGCAATGGCACGCTGGTCTCGCTCGGCGCGACCTTGAAGGCAGGCGATGTCATCACCCTTGATGGTTCCTCCGGCCAGGTGCTCAAGGGCTCTGTTGCCATGCTGCAGCCGGAGCTTTCGGGCGATTTTGGCCTGATCATGGAATGGGCCGACGCCACCCGGCGTATGAAGGTACGCACCAATGCCGAAACCCCGGCGGACGCCCGTGCTGCGCGCTCCTTCGGCGCTGAAGGCATCGGCCTGTGCCGCACCGAACACATGTTCTTTGATGGCGACCGGATCACCGCGATGCGCGAGATGATTCTCGCCGGTTCCGAGGGCGGCCGCCGGACGGCGCTGGCAAAACTGTTGCCGATGCAGCGCTCGGACTTCATCGAGCTGTTCGAAATCATGAAAGGCTTGCCGGTCACCATCCGTTTGCTCGACCCGCCTTTGCACGAGTTTCTGCCCAAGACCGATGAAGAGATCGCCGAAGTGGCGGGTGTCATCGGGGTTTCGGTGGAAAAACTGAGTCAGCGCGTTGATGAGCTGCACGAGTTAAATCCGATGCTCGGCCATCGTGGCTGCCGTTTGGCGGTCTCCTATCCGGAAATCGCCGAAATGCAGGCGCGCGCCATCTTTGAAGCTGCCGTTGAGGCCGCCAAATCCACCGGCGCGCCGGTTGTCCCGGAGATCATGGTGCCGCTGGTCGGCCTTCGCGAGGAGCTTGATTTCGTCAAGGCCCGGATTGACGCCGTGGCTCGCGAGGTCATGAGTGAAGCTGGGGTCGATATCGCCTATCTCGTCGGCACCATGATCGAATTGCCGCGCGCCGCAATTCGGGCCCACGCCATTGCCGAGGTCGCCGAGTTCTTCTCGTTCGGCACCAATGATTTGACCCAGACCACCTTCGGCATTTCACGCGACGATGCCTCCTCGTTCCTGTTGACCTATCAGCAAAAGGGCATCATCGAGCAGGACCCGTTTGTCACGCTTGATATCGACGGTGTCGGTGAACTGGTTCGCATCGCGACCGACAAGGGCAGGGCGACGCGCCCCGACATCAAACTCGGCATCTGTGGTGAACACGGTGGTGACCCGGCGTCTGTGCGGTTCTGCGATTCGCTCGGTCTGGATTATGTCAGCTGCTCGCCGTTCCGCGTGCCGATCGCCCGGTTGGCTGCAGCTCAGGCGGCGATTGAGAAAACCCGCAACGCCTGATGCTAACATCACGGTCTCTCGGGGCGCCAGGAATTGCGCCTCGAGGATTGTGATTCCAATATTCTGTTGTTTGCGAGAAGAAAAAACCACGCAAGACCGTAGCGCTGTAAGCCCAGACCCTCTCAATAGGCTCGATGGATTGTATTTTGCCGATACAATTTATGGAGACTATTGCGATGGATCTCGTACCCCTGATCGACCTTATCGGCGAGCCGCACACAGCACTTGTTGGCGGCCTCATTCTTGGCCTTGCGTTTGGAGTGTTCGCTCAGCGCAGCCGCTATTGCACCCGCTCGGCGGTTCTCTCCGCCATGGGCGAGAGCGATCTCAAGCCACTGGCGACCTGGGCAGCGGGATTTGCAGCCGCCATTCTTGCCGTGCAGCTATTGCTCGGCGCAGACATGATCGATGTCGCGGAAACCCGCTTCTTCTCGACAGCGCAGAGCCTGTCCGGCGCACTCATCGGTGGCCTTCTGTTCGGGGTCGGTATGGTGCTGGCGCGCGGTTGCGTGTCGCGGCTATTGGTGCTTAGCGCCTCGGGCAATCTGCGCGGCGTCTTTTCCATTGCCATTATCGCAGTGACGGCCCTTGCGACCTACAACGGTGTGCTCGTGCCGCTGCGTGACGGCATTGGCGGTCTCTGGAATACGGCTGCAATCGGCGGCAATGATCTCTTGACCCACTCCGGTCTTGAACGTTGGGCCGGCATTGCGCTTGGCGTGGTGCTGGCGGTTGTCGCACTTGGCTTTGCGCTCAAAGCGAAGTTGTCGCTCTGGCGGCTTTTCGGCGGCGTCATGATCGGCTTGACTGTCGCGGCTGGCTGGTATTTCACTTGGCAGCTCTCCACCCAGGTGTTCGAGCCGATCCAGGCGGAAAGCCTGTCCTTCATCCGTCCGCTTGCCACCACCGGCGAACTGGCGCTGGAGAATGGATTTGCAGGGCTCGACCAGGGCGTTCTCTTGGGCGCGATCATTGGTGCATTTGCCGCCGCATTGCTTTCGGGCGAGTTCCGCATCTCGACATTTGCCGAGCCGGGTGTTCCGTCAATCTGGCGTTATGCTGCTGGATCAGTGCTGATGGGCTTTGGTGGCATTCTTGCCGTTGGCTGCACCATCGGTGCTGGCCTCACAGGCGGTTCGGTGCTGGCGGTTTCATCGCTGCTTGGCTTGGCGTCGATGATCACCGGCGCGGCGCTGACCCAGCTTGTGCTGCGATCAGTCGCAAGCCAGCAGACAGCTTCCGCCGCGATCATGGCTGCGGAGTAATGACAACCGACTTTGCCCCGGCTTCAACCACAAGCCGGGGCAGGGTTGAAAACTTCTGCCACTCGGTCTGATCTCTGACCGCGACCACCGGACAATCGATCCCGTAGAGCATCTGCGCAACCAGCGCGCCCGTGGTAATGATAGCGTCTTCATCGAGCAAAATTATTGCTGCAGGTGCGGTGCCAAGCCGGATTGCCTCAGCCAGCACCGACGCACCGGATGATGATCCCCGTCCGCGTTCGATAAACAGGATTGCTCCGCTGAGGCAGGCACCGTGTTGCGGGTGAAACCGGTCGATGACCTTGCCGCTGGCGCTGTCAAAACCGCCCCAGAAGCTCAACGGATCATCAAGTTTCAAACAGGCCGCTTCTGCCTTGCCCTGAACCAGACTGCGCGCGCTCATGCCCGCACCACCCGTCCGGCCTTGGCCGACAACAGCGTATCTGCCAACGTCCCGAAGGCCACATCAATGCCGAGATTGCCCGGCGCGTAATAGGCCCATTTGCCTGAATTGCTCATCACTGCCCCCGAAAGATCCCGGATGATTGATGTGACATAGGTACAGGTGTCGACCACCACCGTGACCCCTGCCGCTTCCAGCCTTTGAACGCGGCCTTCGGCGCTCAGTCTTTCCCATTCATGCCGCCCGGTGTTGACATAGATCGGCACCGCGAACGGCGCCAGATCAAGCATCGGCATCAGCCGGTCGAACTCGCTCAGTGAGAAATGCGGTGTTCCCAGCGCCACGGCGGTCAGTGGCGTGTCATCGGTGACCGTGCTGAGACTGGCCAGAATGCCTGAGATATCCTCCTGTCCCAGCCGCGCTACCACCGGGACATCTTCTCCGCCAGTTGCCGTTTGAAGGTCCGGCGCCTCAGGGGTCAGACCGACAGCGTGAAACATGGCGACACTGCCCGAAGATGCAGCCGCAGCACCAAGTGCCTTGAGATCGTCCTCGCTGGTGCAGTCCGGCAGGCCGGTGATCACGGCAATTGTGTCGCCGCATTCCCGGCCGACGATGAGGCCCGCCGCGACCGCAATGCCACCGGCCTGATCCGCGCTGGCGTCGCTGACCCCCGATATTTCGACAATCACCCGGGCGCGGCGGTTTTCCGTGCGATGCAATCCATAGTCCGGCACCCGGCCGGTGAGGGCACAAGCCAGATCAATGAAATCGCCATAGCGGTTGGTCCGCGCGCCGATGACGGAATTGGCAAACACGATGGCGTTGGATTCTGCCCAGGCCAGTTGATCGCCGAACCGGGGTCTGAACAATGTCTGGTAGGGCGCGCAGGTGAAGCTCGGTATGCAACCGAGTTCGATATGCGCTTCCATCAGCCGCTTGCCCGCTGCGCCAAGTGCGGGGTCGCCGATAAAAAGCTCCGGGTGGATGAGGTCGACGGAGCCGACATTGAGCGTTGTGGGAACCTTGACGCGGCCTTCGAGAGCCACAAATCGTTCGACAAAATCAAGGCTCGCCTGACCGTGATACAGACACCCGTCAATATGGGCGCTGGCGCAGGGCAGCAATCGCTGGGCGCCGACTGCCTCGGCGAACTTCAACACAAGCTGCAACGCATCCGCTGCAGCGCGGTCATGCTGGCCGTCGATGATCTCGCGATCTGTTGAACTCAATTCCATTGCTCATCCCCGACGCTTGCATTGCAGCGGAGACTAGCCTTTGAGATCGTCCCATAAAAGGCTTCAAGTCACGGATCAGAGCTTTTCAAGCACCGACACGAAGGCCTTGGCAAATTGTACCAGTCCATCGGTCGCTTCATCAGCTTCCATGGTTCGGACCCGGTCGCCATTTGCGCTGAGCAACACCAGGCCATAGCGCCCACCATTGTCCCGCGAGAGGCAGACAAGTGCGATCCGCTGGGCATCCTCGACAAGCCCGGAGGCGGGCAGGTCGAACAGGAACTCTCCTTCGATTTTCTTGGCTGCATCGCGCACGGCATCGCAGAACCCGCGGTCAGCGATGTCGCTGAGATCAAGTGCCAGATCAAGCTCAACCAGATCCAGTGCCAGCGGAGCCGGTTGCTGCGGCAATTGAGGACGGGCAACATCGCCTGAACGGCGGAAAGCGGAGGAAGCGTGTCCCGTAGTTTGCGCGGATGCAGGCATGAATGGGCCGTACATTGGCGTTGTTTGGGCGTCTGCCGTCATGGTGGATCTCCTTCGGTACGTAAAACCTGTCCGGTTTGATCTAGCCCCGAGATCAAACATCTCTTTCAAGCATGGCTGAAGTGAGGCGCTTGCCGCGACAGCCATGAACGGCTAATGAATCCAATCACACCCAGACGCGCATCCCGCGCTCCACCTGTCCCGGAGACCTGGCCGCGCCATGCCCTACCGACCGCAACGACCTCAATCAATTGCTGCGGCCTGGTCGCGCAGACTGGGCCGGTTCGCATTGCTGCTGGCTCTGATGGCGCTGGTGCTGCATCGGCTTGACATGCTCACCTTGCCCAATGCCGCCGCCGCTGTTTTGCTGGCCTCGGTGCTGGCTGCCTTCGTGCTGGGGCTGGCGATGATCGGCTTTTTCATGCTTTGGCAGGTCGGGGCGAAGGGCGGCCACGCTTCGTTCAGCGGCATGGTCATGGGGCTGATGGTGCTGATTCCCGTCGGGCTCGCGGCGGGTCGCTTCGTGTCGCTGCCGCGAATTCACGACATCTCCACCGATATTCAGGATGCTCCGCAGTGGCTTGAGCCGCCGCAGATTGCGTTGTCCTGGCTGCCGCGGCGAGACGGGGACGACCCGGCTTTGAGGGAACTGCAGGCGATGGCCTATCCGCAAATCACCGGCCGGCGCTACGAGGGTGCCATCGATCGGGTTCTGCTTGCTGTGCGGGCGGTGACCTTGGCGAACAAGTGGACGCCTGTGGTCAATGTTGGTCTGGATGTGCTGGTGGACGGGCTCGAACCTGCAGATAAGAGCGCCACAGCTTCAAAGGTGGAAAAGGCCGCCAACGGCGAGGCGGATCCGACGCGCGCGCCGCTGCCTGCACCGCGTCCGGATATTGAGAGCCGGCCGCTTGAGCCGCTTCCGACATTCGCGGTGCTTCAGTTCCGGACCAAGAGCCTCATTCTCGGTGTTCAGCAGGACATTCTCGTCCGGCTTTCCGAGGAAGAGGAAACCACTTTTGTCGATATGCGCGCCGCCACCCGCGATGCTGATCACGATCTCGGCCTCAACGCCGCAGTGGTACGGGATTTCCTGCGCGATCTTGATGTCCGATTGCTCGGCATAGTCGGCGGCTGAGGACCGCCTCAGGCGGGCCGATATTCGCCATGGATCGCCGGCGGGCCATCGGTGACCACTTCGCCGCGGCCAACCAGATCTTCCAGATGTGCCAACACCGATAGCGCTGCCGCACCATGCAGCCGCGGATCAGTATCGCGGTAAATCGCCTTGACCATGTCGGCAATCAGCCTTTCGCCCTTTTCAACGCGCCCGAACACAGCGCGTTCACGCATGCGTCGATGTGTCTTAAGCGCCCGGACGAACTTCCGCGGCTCATTCACCGGACCTCCGTGACCGGGCAAATAGGCGCGGTCGTCGCGCGCGGCCAGCATGTCGAGCGAAGCCATGAAATCACTCATCGCGCCATCCGGCGGCGCGATGATCGATGTCGCCCAGGCCATCACATGGTCGGCAGAAAAAACCAGACCGGTGCCGGTAAGGGCAAAGGCTGCGTGGTTGGCCGTGTGCCCCGGCGTATGAAGGGTTTCAATCGTCCAGCCATCGCCTGAGACCACATGCCCGTGGCCTGCCGCGATATCCGGGACAAAGTCCATGTCCGCACTTTCCTTGAGCGGATTGACCTCATCAGTATAAAGCGGACGCGCCGCCCGATGCGGGCCTTCGGCAACCGTGATGGCGCCGGTTTCGGCCTTCAGTCGTGCGGCCAGCGGCGAATGGTCCCTGTGCGTGTGGGAGACAAAAATATGGCTGACCGGTCGACCTGCGATTGCCGCCACCAATGTCTGCCAATGGCTCTCATTCTCCGGACCCGGATCAATCACCGCAAGAGTGTCCTGCCCGACAATGTAACTGTTGGTGCCATGAAAAGTCAGCGGTCCGGCATTGGGCGCAGTCACCCGCAGGATGTTCTTGGCAACCGGCACAGCCTCGCCATGAGCGGGCTCAAAGGCCTTGTCAAATTGGGGATCGCTCACAAATGTCTCCGATTTTTGCCCAAGTCCGGAAGGTCAGGACGGTTTGGGGCGCTGGCCAATTGTGGACGGCCATGGATTTGGGCCGGACTGTCTTGCTGTCAGGCGGTTAAGTCAATATACAGCTATCAATGAGTGGCTGTTATGGTCCGCTCTTGCGAAATTTCTGGAGATTGATCCATGGCTACTGTTTCCGCCCGTTCCTTCGTACAATCCTTCGCGCCTGAAGGCGTTGCCGCGCGTTACGCCACCTATGGTGCGCTTGTTCTGTCAGGCAGCCTGCTGATCGCGATCGCCGGCAAAATCACTGTTCCGTTCTGGCCGGTTCCGGCAACGCTTCAGACGCTGGCCATTTTCGTCATCGCCGCTGCTTTCGGCCGCAAGCTCGCACTGGCGACGCTGGCTGCTTATCTCGTCGAAGGCGCAGCCGGCCTTCCGGTGTTCACCAATGGCGGCGGTCTTGCCTATCTCGCAGGCCCCACAACCGGCTATCTTGCAGGCTTTGTTGTTGCTGCCGGCCTGACCGGCTGGGCTGCGGATCGCGGTCTCGACCGCAACGTATTCAAGCTTTTCGCTGTCAACCTGGCCGGCGCCGCGATCATCCTGCTGCTTGGCGCAGCCTGGATTGCAATGGTTTTTGGTCCTGAAAAGGCACTCGCATGGGGCGTCGGCCCGTTCATCGCCACCGACGTGATCAAGGCGGCTCTGGCGGCAGCGGTTGTCCCCGCTGGCTGGCAGATCGCCAACCTGTTCCGGCGTTAACAGTCGACACAAAACTGCGGGCTCCGATTGGACCCCGGTGAACCGAAAATCGAAACCCGCATGGCAACAAGTCGTGCGGGTTTTTTAATGCGGTGGAAATTCCTTGGTCAGGGCTCTTTTCGGCGCTTGTGATCGGTCGCGTCTTTTGCTATCCCCGCGAGGCTTCCGGACGTTACCGGTTTGCACCGGGCGGATGATTTGTTTGCCCGGGTCTGTGTTGGGGCGTAGCCAAGCGGTAAGGCACCGGTTTTTGGTATCGGCATCCCTGGTTCGAATCCAGGCGCCCCAGCCACACCTTCTTGGCAAGCAGATGTGTCCAGGTTTTTTTGATAAGCCCAACTTCGCTGTCACTCCCGGGCAATTCTGGACCTGTCCCGCTTTCGTGCCGCCCCTGTTGCTCTTTTAAGCGACGATGCCGAGCGCGCACTATGGCCCAAATATGTGGAGGCCTACGAGGATGCGATTGCCTTGACGAGCACGAAGAACGCGCCCAATCTGATACACGTGGCTGGTCACTGCATGGAGCCATGCGCATTGCCGATACGGCGGCGCCAGACGAATGCAAACTCGTCTCAATTTTCCAGTAACAGCAATCTGTTAGGCTGTGCAGAGATCGCGCCACTCGGCCAGAGCGAGCCTATCCCGCCGCTCTCATTAGCCATTTGATGACTGATTTTTTCTTGTTTTCCATGTGCTGAGCCAGAACACGGCTCAATTTTTTGCCATCGCGGGATTCGAGTGACTGGATGATCTGTTCATGTTCGCTGACTGCATTGGCCCAGCGTTCCTCCGATAAATTGGCGGCGTAGCGGGCCCTTTGCATGCGCGCTGACAGTGCTTGGCAGGTATTTGTCAGGCTCTGGTTTTTTGCGGCCAAGAGAATGGCTCGGTGAATTTCCTGGTTGGTCTTGAAATAATCCGCCAGATTTCTGTCCGTGTAGCTTTGCATCATCTGGTCGTGAAGCCAACGGATGTGACTGATCTCTGCATCGGTGATGTTGGTGCAGGCGAGCTCTCCGGACAATGCCTCGAGAGCACCCAGAACTGGAAACACTTCCTCCACTTCTTCAACAGTGACCACTGTCACCCATGCACCGCGATTGGGTTCCAGCCGGACAAGGCCTTCGGCTGCCAGAACCTTGAGAGCTTCGCGCATTGGCGTGCGGGAGACGCGGAAGCGTTCACAAAGGTCCTTTTCAGGCACCTTGTCTCCGGGTTTCAGTTGGCTTTCGACGATAAGCAGACGAATGCGCTCCACCAATTCGAGATGAAGTGACCTTCGTTCAATTATATTGGTATCGGTCATTTCGTCTCAGGCATCCTGTTTTAGTGCCATGTCGAGAAGTCGGGCGACATGCAACGGTTTGCGGTCTGTATTGTCTGCGATTTGATGCCTGCAAGAGGTTCCGTCGGCGACAATGATAGCATCGGAATCTGCAGCGCGTACCGCTGGCAGCAAATCCATCTCGCCCATTTGCAGAGATATCTCATGGGTGTCTATGCCATAGCCGAATGCACCTGCCATGCCACAGCAACTTGATTCCACCTTTTCAACCGTCGTGTCCGGTAGCATCGCCAGAACCTTCTCAACGCTCGACATCGCATTCATTGCTTTTTGATGGCAATGGCCATGCAAGACGATCTTTCCAGCTGGCGATTTCAACGGTAGATTGAAAGCCGGGTTTGCAGATTGGTCGGAAATGAACTCCTCAAACATGAAGGCGTGTTTTGCAATCAGAGCGGTTTCCTTGCCGGGCAAGAGTGCGGGCATCTCGTCGCGCAATGTCAACAAGCAACTTGGCTCAAGGCCGATAATGGGCAGACCTTTTTCGGCATAGGGAAGCAATGCCTCGACAAGACGTTGACCTTCTTCCTTTGCCTTGTCGACCAGCCCGACGGACAAGAACGTCCGCCCGCAACAAAGGGGTCGACCGCCGTCGGCAGCTTTCACCACATCAAGCGATACACCACCGGCCTGCAACACGCGGATCGCAGCACGCAGGTTTTCAGGCTCGAAATAGCGGTTGAAACTGTCCACAAAAAGCACCGCCTGTGGTGCCGGACTGTCTTTCAGCTCGCTGTCCTTGAAGGGGGTGGCACTCCATTGCGGCAGCGCGCGCTTTGCCGTGAAGCCGGTGAGTTTTTCGGATAATACGGCCAGTCCGGGAATTTGGTCACGCAAGTTCATCAGGGATGGAATTTTTGACGCCCAGACTGCATAGCGCGGCAGAAAACCGACCAGTCGGTCATGAAGATTGAGGCCGTTTTTCTGCGCGCGCGCAGACAGCACCTCGATCTTCATGCGGGCCATGTCCACACCTGTGGGGCATTCGCTCTTGCATCCCTTGCAGGACACACAAAGCTTCATGGTTTCGGCCATTTCATCAGAGGCGAACGCATCTGCACCAAGTTGGCCTGAGATTGCCAGCCGCAAAGTGTTTGCTCGCCCTCGGGTCAGGTCCTTTTCCTTGCGGGTGACGCGGAAGGACGGACACATCACTCCGCCTTTTAGCTTGCGGCAGGCGCCATTGTTGTTGCACATCTCAACAGCACCCTGAAAACCACCACCGCTGCCCGTCCATTGAGACCAGTCAAGCTCTGTATACATGTCGGGAACTGCGTAGTCCGGTCCATAGCGAAACAGCCGTCGGTCATCCATTTTCGGTGGGGAGACAATCTTTCCCGGATTGAACAGACCATTGGGATCAAACCGCTTTTTGACCTCAGCGAAATTTGCGACCATCCGCGACCCGAACATTTTTTCGTGGAATTCGGATCGCACAAGACCGTCACCGTGTTCACCGGAGTGGGAGCCCTTGTAGCGTGCAACGAGGTCGAAACATTCCTCGGCAACGGCGCGCATCGTCTTGATGTCCTTGTCGAGCCTAAGATTGAGAACCGGCCGCACATGCAGGCACCCGACCGACGCGTGGGCATACCATGTGCCCTTGGTGCCATGTTTCTCAAAAATCTCCGTCAGGCCGGACGTATACTCAGCCAGATCCGGCAGCTCTACCGCACAATCCTCGACGAAGGAGACCGGTTTTCCGTCGGTTTTCATCGACATCATGATGTTGAGCCCGGATTTGCGCAGTTCGGCGATCTGGTTTTGAAGCACCGGATCGGTAACCGATGTCACTCCCCCCCACCGATTACCTGTTCCGGACCAGGAAAATCCGAGGTCTCCCATCATTTCTTCCAGCTGACGCAGCTTGACCGCGTTATTGGATGAGTCCTCCTCGATGAATTCCACCAGCAAAAGCGCTTCGGGGTCGCCGGTCACAAAGTTCTCGATGGTGCTTTTGAACATCGGAATGTCACGCGCCAGCGCAATCATCGTCGAATCCACCAACTCCACCCCCTGGGGCATCAAGGTTACCAGATGCTGCGCCGCATCCATGGCCTGATAGAATGTCGGGAAGTGGCATACGCCGACGGCCTTGCCCGAAATCAGCGGCGAGAGCTTCAGTTCAATCGCCGTTGAATAGGCAAGGGTTCCTTCCGAGCCGACCAGCAGATGCGAAAGATTGTTGGGGGCGGACTTGGGGACCAGAGCATCAATGTTGTATCCACCAACCCGGCGCATGACTTTTGGAAAACGGGCGTCGATTTCCGTTGCCTCCCGTGTGCCCATGGCCAGAAGGTCAGCTGACAGCGCATTGTAGTGCTCGGACTGGTGAGTGTTGCCCGGACCAAAATGATGCTTGCTGCCGTCTGCCATGAAGGCCTCAATTGACAGAACGTTGTCGCGCATCATGCCGTAGTGAAGTGACTTGCCTCCACATGAATTGTTCGCAGTCATGCCGCCGATTGTTGCGCGGGATGCGGTGGAAACATCGACAGGAAACCAGAGGCCGTGGGGCTTGAGAGCCCGGTTCAGCTCATCCAGGACGATGCCCGGGCGCACGACGCATCGCTTGTTCTCAATGTCGAGTTCCAGAATGTCATTGAAATATTGCGTATTATCCAGAACCAAAGCTTCGTTGACGGTCTGACCGCATTGGGACGTGCCGCCACCTCTGGCGAGGATGGGAACGCCTTGCTCGCGCGCAATATCGAGTGCGGCACTGATGTCATCTTCGGATTTGGGGCACAAAATTCCCAGCGGCATCATCTGGTAGAACGAGGCGTCCGTTGCATAACGACCGCGTGAAAACCGATCGAACAAGATGTCGCCCTGGACGCGTTTGGAAAGGATTTGAGCAATATTCGACAAGTTATCCACCTGGCCATAAATCATGGAAACGAGAATTAGGTTGACATAATTATGAATTCAAAATGTAATCTGCACAACGACAAAGATTATGCGGGACCCCGAACAGACCATTGATGTCGGGTGAGACGCGGACACAATCCCGGGGGGATCATGAGACAGACAGGACATCATTTCTTGCAAATACCCGGACCGAGTTCGGTTCCCGGACGCGTTCTGCGGGCAATCTCGGCGCAGACCATTGACCATCGCGGCCCGGATTTTGCGAAAGTTGGGATGCAAGCGCTGAACGGCCTGAAGACAATCTTCAAGACGGAACAGAGTGTCATCATCTATCCGTCGTCGGGCACAGGGGCGTGGGAAGCGGCACTGGTAAATACGCTGTCGCCGGGTGACCGGGTCCTGATGTTTGAGACCGGGCACTTCTCAACCTTGTGGAAACAGATCGCCGAAAAGCTTCAGCTGAAGCCCGAGTTTATCGAGGGCGACTGGCGCGGTGGAGCAGACCCTGACCAGATCGAAGCCTATCTGGCTGAAGACAAAGCGCATGAAATCAAAGCCGTCTGTGTCGTGCACAACGAGACATCGACCGGATCGGTCTCGCCAATTGCCGCGATTCGAAAGGCCATCGACAATGCGGGACACCCTGCGCTGTTCCTGGTCGATACGATCTCCGGCCTTGCTTCGCTTGATTACAATCATGACGAATGGGGTGTCGATGTAACTGTGTCAGGATCCCAGAAGGGTCTGATGCTGCCGCCTGGGCTGTCGTTCAATGCGGTCAGCGAAAAGGCAATGGCTGCCAACAAGACGGCAGGCTTGCAACGCTCTTATTGGGATTGGGCAGACATGGTCGGCCCCAACAAGACTGGCTATTTCCCCTATACGCCCAGCACAAATCTTCTCTACGGGCTCAATGAAGCGATCGACATGTTGCATGAGGAGGGGCTCGACAACGTGTTTTCGCGGCACCAGCGCCACGGAAGGGCCGCCCGCGCTGCCGTTCGGGCCTGGGGGCTGGAGGTGCTGTGTTCAAAACAGGGCCAGGAAAGTGGCGTGCTGACTGCCGTTCTTATGCCCGAGGGGCACAGCGCTGATCAATTCCGCGCTAAAACACTCGCACATTACAACATGTCACTGGGCAACGGCCTGTCCAAAGTGGCTGACCGCGTGTTCCGGATCGGCCATCTTGGCGATTTCAACGACCTGATGTTGATGGCCACTTTGGCTGGCGTGGAAATGGGCCTGAAAAAGGCTGACGTTCCTCATAACGCTGGGGGCGTAAGTGCTGCAATGGAATCGCTTCATGGAGTGAATAAATAAGGCATTGCAGCTGAATAAACTCGCTAAATCTGAATAGTCTACTGGGAGGAAGACCAATGAAATTTGTAGCAAGAATGCTCGCAACAACTGCAGCAATTGGAATTGCCAGCAGCGCCTTTGCTGCTGATATGACAATGAAATTTGGACATGTCGGTGCACCTGGATCGTTGTTTGAAGCAACAGTGAACAACTTTGCAGAATGCGTGAACTCGGCAAGCGCTGGCAAAATTGAAGTCCAGACCTTCGGTTCATCACAGCTCGGCAAGGACAAGGAGCTTTTGCAGAAGCTCAAGCTCAATCAGGTCGACTTTGCCTTGCCATCATCGGTGATGTCTTCGGTTGATGATGTGTTTGGTATTTTTGAAATGCCTTACATTATCTCTGATCGCGACCATATGCGCCGGGTACAGGGCGCAATGATGGACACGTTCCAGTCTGCAGCTGAGGCAAAAGGCTATCACATCGTCGGTCTTGCAGAGAACGGCTTCCGCCATATCACCAACAACACCCGCCCAATCAACGTTCCTGCCGACCTTGAAGGGATCAAGTTGCGCACGCCGAACGGTGTCTGGCGTGTATCGATGTTCAAACTCTACGGAGCCAACCCGACTCCCATGGCCTTTTCGGACGTCTTCACAGCTTTGCAGACGGGTGTAATGGATGGGCAGGAAAATCCGTATGCACAGATTGCCTCCGCAAAATTCCAGGAAGTGCAGAAGTATTTGTCGATCACAGGCCACGTTTATACACCTGGCTATGTTCTGACATCACAGAAAAGTTTCGCGGCGCTGCCTGAGGATGTGCAGGCTATGTTGACTGACTGTGGAAGCAAAACGCAGGATTTCACCTACGAAAAGGCGGCCCAGCTTGAGACCGAGCTGCTGGATGTCATCAAGGCCGCAGGCGTCGAAGTCAACGAGGCTGACAAGGCAGCGTTCATCGAGGCGTCCAAGCCAATCTACAAGGCCTTCGCCGACGAAGTCGATGGTGGTCAGGAATTAATCGACCAAGTCCTCGGTCTTGCCAACGGCAACTGATTTGTCGTCGGGCAACAGGCTTGGCCTGTTGCCCGATCATCATCGAATGATGCCGTCAATTGGTGGCCACAGCTTGTCTGACCACTCGAAATTTACCTGAAAAAACAGAACAGACAGGTCCGTAATGGAGCAAACCTCGTCCTCTTTTCTACCTGGGATCATCTCGGTCTTGGGCAAGATACTTGAGTGGATCACCATATCCCTTATGGTCACCCTGACGGTGATCGTGACGCTTGCCGTCATTGCCCGCCTGCTTGGGCAAAGCTTTTCCTGGTATGATGAAGTGGCAGCAATCCTGCTGGCGTGGATCACCTATTACGGTTCAGCGCTTGCGGCGTTGCACCGTCGCCATATCGGTTTTGACACGGTGTTGCTCGCTTTGCCCCCCACGTTGCGAATGGCTGCATTGCTTTTGGGCGAAGCGATCGTGCTGTTGTTCTTTATCTTGATGGCACGTGCGGGGTTTCAGGTTCTCGAAGTGCTGGCAGGGGATACCCTGATCTCGATCACATGGGTTCCGGTTCAGTTGACGCAATCGGTGATCCCGATTGGCGCCCTGCTGTTCATTCTGTGCCAACTTCTCAGTCTGCCTGGCTATTGGAAGACCACGGCTGCGGGGATTTCGCTCGAACACGCCGAGATCGAGGAAGAAGTCGAAGCTGAGCTTGAAAAAAACAAGGATCGTGTCTGATGCTGATATTCGCCATTTTTGTCGGGTTGATGCTGATGATCTGCATCAATGTTCCCATCGCCGTGGCTCTCGCCATGTGCGGCGTCATCGGATTGGTGTTGACCGAAGGCGTCGACAGCCTGGTGACCATCGCGCTGGACATGTATGACGGCTCGACCAAATTCTCGCTGATTGCAATCCCGATGTTTGTTCTGGCTGGAGCCATCATGAATGCCGGCGGCATCACAGACCGGCTGATCAATTTTGTCTCCAGTCTGATCGGATTTGTCCGTGGCGGGCTTGCCATGGTCAATATCGGGGTATCGTTGTTCTTTGCAGAAATTTCCGGATCTGCGGTCGCAGATGTGGCGGCCATGGGGTCAATCCTGATCCCGCAAATGAAGAAGCGTGGCTACAGCAAGGAGTTCTCGGCGGCAGTCACGTCATCGTCTGCGTCTCTTGCCATTATCATTCCGCCATCGATTCCGATGATCCTTTACGCGGCATCAGCCAACACGTCGGTTGAACAACTCTTTGTCGCGGGTGTAGTGCCTGGTCTGCTCGGCGCGGCGGGCCTGATGGGCGTCGCCTACTTTTTTGCAAAGCGTTACAATTTTCCAACTGAAGAAGCCTTCAACATGCCGCGTGTGCGCGAAACATTTGTTGATGCTCTTCCCGCCTTTGCCCTGCCAATGATCATCCTTGGCGGCATTTTCGGTGGGTTCGTGACGGCGACTGAAGCGGCTGGCCTTGCCGTTCTGGCGGCTATTGTTGTGTCGGCCTGGTACCGCAATATCGACTGGAGCCACCTGCGCCGGGCAATGCTGGACGGTGGCATTCAGACCGCAGTTGTCATGCTTCTGGTCGCTGCCTCCGTTCTCATGGGGGGCTTTCTCACCCGCGCTCAGATTCCGCAGCAATTGGCAGAGAGCATCTTGTCAATCACCACCCAGCAATGGGCGATCCTGCTCATTCTGAATTTCTTTTTCCTTATCATCGGCTTCTTCCTGCATTCGGCAGCTGCCATCATTCTGGTTATCCCGATCGTAATTCCGCTGATCACCGCTGCAGGCATTGATCCCGTCCATTTCGGCCTGATTGTTACGCTGAACCTTGCCATTGGTCAGCAAACGCCGCCGGTGGCATCGGTTCTGATCACCGCCTGCTCGGTGGCACGGGCCAATATCTGGGAGGTCTCGAAGGTCAATATCTGGTTCGTCGGCGTCCTTCTGGCTGTCCTGATGCTTTGTACCTATGTGCCTTCTGTCCCGATGTTCCTCGTGGAGTATTTCTACCGATGAGCGAGACCACGCCTGACCTGACACAGGAATTGCGCGGCAAGACGCTCTGGGTCACGTTCAACCGTCCGGCAAGCCGCAATGCGCTGACATTTGCCATGTATGAGGCGCTGGCCAAGATCTGCACGGATGCGCCGACAGACGGGTCTGTGACTGCGATTGTCCTGTCTGGAGCCGGTGGCAAAGCCTTTGCTGCAGGCACCGACATGACCCAGTTCCGGGCGTTTGAAACGCCGCAGGATGCGTTGGACTATGAGGCGCGGATCAACAGCGTTCTTGATGCCGTCGAGCGCTGCCCGCTGCCGACGATTGCTGCCATCAATGGTGCCTGCACTGGCGGTGGTGCATCGATTGCAGCTGCTTGTGATTTGCGGATTGTGTCAGCCAGTCTGAAGTTCGGGTTTCCGATTGCAAAGACCCTTGGCAATTGTCTGGCGGCAGCGAACCTGGGGCGTCTGTCAGATCTGGTTGGCGCAGGGCGTGTCCGGGAGATGATCTTCACGGCAAGGCTGATGACGGCCGATGAAGCTCTTTCTGTCGGACTGATCAGCGAGATTTTGTCGGACGAAACATCACTGCTGACCCGCGCAGAGGACCTCGCAAATTCTATCGGCAATATGGCGCCACTGACTTTGCGGGCAACCAAGGAAGCCATGCGCCGCAACCGGATGGCCACAAAGGTGGATGACGCTGACCTGATCACCATGTGCTATATGAGTGACGATTTTCGCATCGGCATGGAAGCCTTCCTCGGCAAAACCAAGCCAGAGTGGACGGGCAAATGACGGCATCGTTCGGCCCGCTCAAAGGTATGAAGGTCATCGAACTGGCCCATATCATGGCTGGTCCTGTTTGCGGGCTTATGCTGGCCGACATGGGTGCGGATGTGATCAAGGTGGAAAAACCAACGGGTGATGACAGCCGCCGGTTTGTGCCACCTGAAATCGCGGGTGAATCGGCAGCCTACATGATGATGAACCGCAACAAGCGCGGCATTGCCCTCAATCTCAAGGATCCTGCGGCGGTTGAGGTTCTGCACAAGCTGTTGCTGGATGCAGATGTTGTGATCGAAAATTACAGACTGGGCACAATGGAACGGCTGGGGCTCGGCTATGATGAGCTTTCAAAAATCAACCCGCGCCTGATCTATTGCGAGATCTCGGGCTTTGGCCGGACCGGACCCTATGCGGCCCGCGGTGGGTTTGACCTGATTGCCCAAGGCATGGCCGGGCTGATGTCAATCACCGGTGAAGGGCCTGATCGTCCGCCTGTGAAGGTCGGTGCCCCCATTTCTGACGTCAATGCCGGCATTCTGGCCGCCATGGGAGTGTCAGCGGCCTATGCAAATATGCTCAAGACCGGGCAGGGTCAAAAGGTTGATACTTCCCTGTTTGAGGCGGCGATTGTCCAGACTTACTGGCAATCCGCCATTGCCTTTGCCACGGGCGAAAACCCCAAGCCGATGGGATCGGCTCATCCTTTGAATGCGCCTTATCAGTCTTTTGAGACAAGTGATGGATGGATCAATGTGGGTGCGGCCAATCAGAGCAACTGGCTGAGGTTTCTCGATGTGATTTCTGCACCTGAACTCGACGCCGATCCGCGGTTTTCCTCAAACCTGCAGCGCATGAAGAATTTGCCGGCATTGGTGCGGATTCTTGATGGTTTTCTCAAGAAGGACACCACCGAGAATTGGCTCTCCAAGATGGAAGAGGCAAAATTGCCGGCCGGGCCGGTTCTGGAAATTCTCGAAATGCAGGAAGATCCGCAGGCGCTAGCCCGTGAGATGATCGTTGATGTTGATCACCCGAAAGCGGGCCAGGTCAAAACCCTGGGACACCCGGTCAAGTTCAGTGAAACCCCGGCCAGAATCACTCGAGCTGCTCCGGTGTTGGGTCAGGACACACGGGAAGTTCTTGTTGATATGGGCTACCAAACTGCAGACATCGAGACATTAATCCGCACCGAAGCAGTCATTGCAGCCTGATCTATTTAGGCTGTCAGCTGGATATATCTGACCTATGCCGGGACGCCGAGGATAGCAATCAGCGCAATTCGAATGATCAGATCAAGGGAGATCAAGCCTTGGAACTCAATTTGCAGGCCGCACAGTCCATAATATCGTTTGCGCTGGAATGGCGCAAAAAGGAAAACATGAAGCCGCTTACAGTTGCGGTTCTCGACAGTGGTGGCTTCCTTATTGCTCTGTTGCGCGAAGATGGCGTGAGTAACCTGCGCCCCGAAATAGCGCAGGGGAAGGCTCGCGGCGCTGTCGCCATGGGCTTGGGCTCACGCGCACTTTTTGAGCGCGCCCAATCGCAACCGTTTTTCATACAGTCAATGAACAGCCTTGCAGCAGGATCACTCGTCCCTGTGCCGGGCGGTGTGCTGATAAAATTCAATGGTAGGCTGTTGGGTGCAGTGGGCATCACAGGTGACTCGTCAGACAATGACGAAGCCTGTGCAATTGCAGCCATTGAGGCGGCCGGATTTACTGCTGACGGTGGCTAGGCCACATCATGCCGCCGAAATTCGTGCATTCCGTACCCGCCCGCATGCCCGGATGTTCCTGGTCGATCGTGGACATCAGCAGGAATCCAGATAGGACCGCTCCTCACTCCGGCGCGCCAGGCATGCAGACCTGTATAGCCACGCGGTAGCGCATCCTTCTCGATTGATGTGCGAATTCCTTTGCTGTGAGGGAGAAACTGCAGACGTACGAATGCGGGCGAAGACGAATGCGACAGATCGATTGCCCGGCCTTGGCGTTCATGAAAAATATCCGCATTATTTGGGTCGCTACAATAACGATAAAAACCAGAGAAGCTGTCTTGCTTGACTGTCTTGCAAGACTGCCTTACCTCAATATCAGGTGAAATTGATTTCGTAGCCTTAACAACGGCTTGATAAAGGGGCGATCCTTAGCTGGGCCTCAAGGCGCCCCGGCTAGTCATTCACGCATTGGACGACATTTTCTCTACCGCCTGCATCTTGGTGCCGCTTTTTCATTCAAGGATTTACAATGATCGACCTTAAGAGTTTCGGTGACCTCTCAAACCTGGATCTGGGCGAATTCGCGCCCAAGCCCACAACCTTCACTGAAGGCCAGGTTGAGGCTGCGAAGGAACTCTGGGCCTCCGCCGATGGCGTGACGCGTGTTGGTGTGTGGGAATGCACCCCGGGGCGTTTTTCCGCGGACCGGACCAAATCCTCGGAAATCTGCCATATCCTCTCTGGCTCGGCCACGGTTGAGGGTAAGCAGGGTGGCGACCAGCGCATGATCCGCCCCGGAGATGTCCTGGTCCTGCCGCTTGGCTGGGAAGGCGAATGGACCATCCATGAACAGGTACGCAAGACCTACGTGTTGACCCGCCAGCCCTGACTGCTGCCTGCGTGCAGAAAAACGCCGGTCAAGCTATGCATCAGGACTGCAAACTTCACTTCCCGGCGGCAATTCCATTGCCCCCTGACCTGAAATCCGGCTGCACGTCAGGCTAGCCCAGTTTCGTTGATGTGGATCAATGTCCTTCCTTCCTGCTGTCGCATACTGAGCGGCAAGGAGGATTGCTGATGTGGGATACCATCAAGAAGCCGGAGGCGCTTCGCGCCAAGGCGCAACTGACGCCGGATGTTCGCGCCGATTTCTCTTGGGAAAAAATCGAGGGTGAACTGCTCGACGGGCTTCCTGGCGGAGTGCTCAACATCGCCTATGAAGCGGTGGACCGGCATGTTGTCCATGGCTTCGGGTCTGAAACAGCGCTGCGGTGGTTAGGCAAGTCCGGCGAGCGCAGGGATCTCAGCTACGCTGATCTCAGTGCCGAATCGGCACGGTTTGCCTCGGTCCTGACCAAGCACGGACTTGGCCGCGGAGACCGGGTGTTTTCGCTGCTGGGACGCCAGCCCGAAGTCTTCCACGCGGCACTCGGCACGCTGAAGGCCGGCATGACCTTCACGCCGCTGTTTTCCGCCTTCGGACCCGAGCCGATCCAGACCCGCATGGAAATCGGCGAAGCCAACGCGCTAATCACCACCGAAACCATTTACCGACGCAAGATCGAGCCGTGGATCAAGAACATCCCCTCGATGAAACTGGTGCTGATTGTCGGCGATACCGCGCCGGAAGGCTGTATCGCGCTCGGCCCGGCGATGGCTGAGGCCTCGCCCGACTTCAAGGCGGTTCATACGCGACCCGAAGACGAGGCGCTGATCCATTTCACCTCGGGCACGACAGGCCGCCCCAAAGGCGCCGTCCACGTCCACAAGGCCGTGGTCAATCACGCTTCGACGGGCCGTTACGCTCTGGAGCTGAAACCCGGCACGATTTACTGGTGTACGGCTGATCCGGGCTGGGTCACCGGAACCTCCTATGGCATCATCGCGCCACTGGTGCATCGTGCGACGCTGATCCTGGATGAGGCTGAGTTTGATCTCGACCGCTGGTATCAGACGCTTGAGCGCGAGAAGGTCGAGGTCTGGTACACCGCGCCCACCGCCATCCGCATGATGATGCGGTCAGGCAAGGAAGCCACCAGCGGCTATGATTTCTCCTCTCTGAGGTTTCTCGCCAGCGTCGGCGAGCCGCTCAATCCCGAGGCTGTCGTCTGGGGCAATGAGGTCTTCGGCCTGCCGTTTCACGACAATTGGTGGCAGACCGAAACCGGTGGTATCATGATCGCCAACACCATGGACATGGACATCAAACCTGGTTCCATGGGCCTTCCTCTGCCGGGGATCGAGGCTGCGGTTGTCAACCGCGAAGACGGCAAGGTCACGCCCTGCAAGCCCGGCGAAATCGGTGACCTCGCGATAAAGGTCGGCTGGCCGTCAATGATGCGCGCCTACCTGCATGAAGAGGCGCGCTACAAAAAGACTTTCGCGGGCGACTGGTACATTTCAGGCGACCTCGCGCTGAAAGATGAGGACGGTTATTTCTGGTTCGTCGGCCGGGCCGATGACCTGATCAAATCCTCAGGTCACCTGATCGGTCCGTTCGAGGTCGAAAGTGCACTGATCGAGCATGAGGCGGTGGCCGAGGCCGGCGTCATCGGCCTGCCGGACGAGACCGCTGGCGAGGTCGTCAAGGCCTATGTCTCGCTCAATCCCGGCTTTGAGCCTTCCGAAGAACTTGAGAAATCGATCCGGGGCCACGCCCGCAAGAAACTTGGCCCGGCGGTGGCCCCGCGCACGGTCGAGTTCCGCAAAACCCTGCCAAAGACACGATCGGGCAAAATCATGCGCCGCCTGCTCAAGGCGCGCGAGTTGGGCCTTCCCGAGGGCGACATTTCCACGCTGGAGACGGATGAGTCATGACCACGGCTGAAAAGACCCACCTTTCGCACGCCCATGTCACCGAGTTGCTCAAGGGCATGATCCGCATCCGTCATTTCGAGGACAAATGCGCCGAACTCTACACCCAGCAGAAGATCCGCGGTTTCCTTCATCTTTATGATGGCGAAGAGGCCATCGCCATGGGGGTGATCTCCGTTCTCGGCGAAAATGACCGGATCGTGGCGACCTATCGCGAGCACGGCCACGCCTTGGCCCGTGGTGTGCCGATGCCGCAGGTCATGGCCGAGATGTACGGCAAGGCCGAGGGCTGTTCCGGCGGCCGCGGCGGCTCCATGCACCTGTTTCATGCCCCGACCAATTTCTTCGGCGGAAACGCGATTGTCGGTGGAGGATTGCCCTTGGCCGGCGGTCTCGCGCTTGGCGACAAACTGGCTGGCGCCGACGGCGTCACCGTGTGCTTCTTCGGGGAAGGGGCCGTGGCGGAGGGTGAATTCCACGAAACGATGAACCTGGCAGAACTGTGGGAAGTCCCGGCTCTGTTTGTCTGCGAGAACAATGGCTACGCCATGGGAAGCGCTCTGGCCCGTACGGAATCGCAAACCGACATCCATGCCAAGGCGGCAGCCTACGGGATTGTTTCCGAAGCCGTGGACGGTCAGGACGTGGTCGCTGTCGAGGCCGCCACCCGGCGGGCGATCGCCAGCATCCGCGAGACCGGCAAGCCCTATTTCCTCGAGTGTCGAACCTACAGGTTTCGTGCCCATTCCATGTTTGACGCGCAGCTCTATCGCGACAAGGACGAGATCGCCAAATTCCGCGCCCAGGGCCCCATCGTCCGGTTCCAGGGATGGCTGCTTGAAAACCATCTGCTCAAGGACAGCGACATCGTCCGCATTGAGGCCGAAGTTGATGCGGAGATCGCGGAAGCAGTGGCATTCGCCGAGGCAGGCACATGGGAGCCGGTGGAAACGCTGACCCGCCATGTCGTCTCTGAAACACCGCCGCCCGCGCCTGTTCCCGCAACGCCCTCCGGCAAGACCCAGGAGATCACCTATCGCGAGGCGGTCAAGCAGGCGATCCGCGAGGCGATGATCCGCGACGAGCGGGTCTTCCTGATGGGCGAGGATGTCGGCGCCTATGGCGGCTGTTATGCGGTCACCAAGGGTCTGATGGATGAGCTCGGCGAGGACCGCATCCGCGATACACCGCTGTCGGAATCCGGATTCACCGGCTTCGGGATCGGCGCTGCCGCTGCCGGACTCAGGCCGATCGTCGAGCTGATGACGGTCAATTTCAGCCTGCTGGCGCTCGACCAGATCATGAATACCGCAGCCACGATCCGCCACATGTCGGGTGGACAGTTCGGCGTGCCGCTGGTGATCCGCATGGCGACCGGCGCGGGCAAGCAGCTCGCCGCGCAGCACTCGCACAGCCTTGAAGGCTGGTATGGCCATATTCCCGGACTTCGGGTGCTGGCGCCGGCCACGGTCGAGGATGCAAGGGGCATGCTCTGGACCGCCCTGCAGGACCCGGACCCGGTCCTGATCTTCGAGAACGTGATGCTCTACAACATGACCGGCACACTCGATGAGGCGGCGGGAGCGGTGGACATCGATCGCGCCGCAGTCCGGCGAAAGGGCAGGGACGTGAGCTTGATCACCTATGGCGGCTCGTTGTGGAAGACGCTGGAAGCGGCGGAAGCACTCAGCGCCGAAGGTATTGAGGCGGAAGTCATCGATCTTCGCAGTCTCAGGCCCCTGGACGACGCCACCATCATGGCTTCGCTCGCGCGCACCCACAAAGCGGTTGTGATCGACGAGGGATGGCGCAGCGGCTCGATCTCCGCCGAGATCATTGCCCGGATCAATGAGCAGGCCTTCTGGCATCTCGATGCGCCGCTGGGCCGGGTCTGCGCCAAGGAAGTGCCGATCCCGTACCCCAGTCATCTCGAAGCGGCGTCGATCCCGCAGGTTCCCGAAATTGTAGCCGCGGCCCGTGCCGCAATGGGGCGGGGATAAAAGCCAATGAGTGTTTTTGTCATGCCTTCGCTCGGCGCCGACATGGAGGACGGCAAGCTCGTCGAATGGCTGGTCAAGCCCGGCGATGCTGTCCATCGCGGTGATGTTGTCGCTGTTGTCGAGACTCAGAAGGGTGCAATCGAGATCGAGATCTTCGAGGACGGGATCGTCCAGTCGCTTGAGGCCGAACTCGGCACGACGCTTCCCGTTGGCGCCACCCTGGCATTGATCGGCGACGAATCAGCGAAACCGGCGCCGCCACAGAAGCCGGCACCTGCAAAGGCGGCCGTCCCGCAAGCCGCTCCACCGGAACCGGAACTCGCGATACCCGAACCCGAGGCACCAGCACCCGAAGAGGCGCAACCCGCAGAAGCACCAGCATCTCTGCAGGAAGTGCCCGCAACGCCGCCTCCGCCGGTCGCTGTGGCTGCGCCTGCAATCGGCGCAGGCACGGGCATCGCGGCATCCCCGGCTGCACGCGCCCTGGCCGCGGAGAAGGGGATCGACCTCGCCGGCGTCACCGGGTCCTGGCCCGGCGGTGCGATTGTGCTGGCGGATGTCGAGAGCGCCACCGGTGCCACGACGCAAATGCGCACGCCTGAACCGGCAGCATTGGCGAAACCGGCCAGAGGCTTCGATATCGAAGCCATGCGGCAGGGCATCGCTGCGGCAATGGCCAGGTCAAAGCGGGAAATTCCACATTACTACATGACCCACGAGGTGGATCTCCAACAGGCCACCGACTGGCTGGCGCGCAAGAATGCAGATGTCGGCCCCGCCGAGAGGCTGCTGATGGGCGCGTTGTTCGTCAAAGCCACGGCTTTGGCCGCAAAGACGGTCGACGGTGTGAACGGCCATTTTGAGGACGAAACTTACACTCCCTCCAAAACCGTCAACGCAGGTGTCGCGGTTGCGCTGAGAGGCGGCGGTCTCGTGGCTCCGGCAATCCGTGCGGCGGATGAAATGACCCTGCCGGAACTGATGGCCGCTATGCGCGATCTGGTTGCCCGCGCCCGCGCAGGGCGGCTTCGGTCCTCGGAAATGACCAGCGGCACGATCACCATCTCAAGCCTTGGAGAGCGCGGCGTCGATGAAATGACCGGTGTGATCTATCCGCCGCAGGTTGCGATTGTCACCTTCGGGACGCCCCGTGCTGTGGCGCGTGTCGTGAACGACACCGTTCAGGTTCGCCAAGCCGTATCGGTCACGCTTGCCGCGGATCATCGGACCAGTGATGGTCGGCGCGGCGCCCGCTTACTCACTGAGATCGACAAATGTCTGCAATCCCCGGAGGCCCTATGAATTACGACACGCTCTACGCCATTTTCATCGAGGAACTCGTCAACGTGGCCCCCGATCTCGACCCTGGCACGATCAACAAGGATGACCAGCTGCAGGATGATCTGGAGCTTGATTCCATGGACGTGCTCAACCTTGTGGCCGCACTTCACGAGAGACTGGGGATCGACATCCCGGAAGATGACTACGTCCTGATCGAAACGCCGGCAAAGGCCGCGACCTACCTCACCGCGAAGCTCAAATAGATAAAATGCCGCGCCGCACTTGCCGAGAAGGCCAGGCCGGCCGAACACGCCTCGGTCAATTCGGTTCTGAGTGCAGCCAGGAGTTTGGTGTCAGGAGCGTCTGACAGGGTCAGATGGCGGGCCACCGGCGTCGGATCGAGCCGGCTGGCGTCATTGAGAATGGTGCCGGTTTCGCCTCTGTCCGGCTGGGGGCAGGGAAGTCCGGTGGGAATGGCCTGTTGATCCCAGGCTCGGTAAGCCGCAGCGCCGATTCCGGCCATTCCTGCCTAGGTTCGAATGATTTTTACAAATCGCTTGACCTTCCATTGACTGGAAGGATTACCTTCACTGCAGTTAAGGAAGGATTGGCGATATGGAACATCCACATCACACGCATGACCATGAGGCACATCATCATGGTGAAACGACTGTTGACACGAACGCGCTTTTCAAAGCTGCGACAGTCCCGGTCGATGGCAAGGTCAAAGACCCGGTCTGCGGAATGGATGTGGCGCTGGACAAGGGCAAGCCCGAGCTGGATTACAAGGGCGATGCATTTCATTTCTGCTCAACCGGCTGCCATGACAAGTTCGGGCGCGATCCCTGGTTTTACCTGTCGGGCAACAAGGCAAGAATGAAGAAGGCCGCCCCGAAAAATGCGATGTACACCTGCCCTATGGATCCTGAAATCATTCAGGAAGGGCCGGGCACTTGTCCGATTTGCGGCATGGCGCTTGAGCCGATGGATGGTGTTGCCGACGGCCCGAACCATGAGCTGATCGATTTCAGCCGCCGTCTCTGGGTCAGTGCCGGGGCGGCCATTCCACTGCTTATCTTGACGATGGCGCCGATGCTTGGCCTGCCGGTTCGTGAGTGGCTTGGCGAAACCTTCACGCTTTATCTGGAGTTCGCGCTGGCGACACCGGTCGTCATCTGGGCTGCCCGGCCGTTTTTCCATCGCGGCTGGACGTCGATCAAGACCTGGAACCTGAACATGTGGACGCTGATCATGATCGGCGTCGGTGCGGCGTATATTTATTCCACGATCGCCGCCTTTCTTCCGGGCCTGTTTCCGGCCGGGCTGCAGATGCCCGGTGGCCACATGCCCGTCTATTTCGAGGCGGCAGTGGTGATCATCGCGCTGGTGTTTGTTGGTCAGGTGCTCGAGTTGAGAGCGCGCGAGCGAACAGGAGATGCCATCCGCGCGCTTCTGGACCTGGCGCCCAAAACCGCCCGCCGCATCACACCGGACGGCGATGAATATGATGCACCGCTTGAAAACATTGTCTTGGGGGACCGGATGCGGGTCAGGCCCGGCGAAGCCATTCCGGTTGATTCCATCGTCATCGAGGGCCACAGCTCCGTTGATGAAAGCATGCTCACCGGCGAGCCGTTGCCTGTGCAAAAGGCGGACGGCGACGCCGTCACCGGCGGCACGCTCAACAAGAACGGGTCGCTAATCATTGAAGCGGCAAAAGTCGGCGAAGACACGATGCTCGCCCGCATTGTCGCCATGGTGTCTGCCGCACAACGGTCCCGCGCGCCGATCCAAGGGCTGGCCGACCGTGTGGCCTCCTATTTCGTCCCGGCCGTTGTACTTGCGGCAATCCTTTCTTTCGTCACGTGGATGCTGATCGGTCCCGATCCGGCCTTCGTGTTTGCAATCGTGTCGGCGGTGTCAGTGCTGATCATCGCCTGTCCTTGTGCCTTGGGGTTGGCGACGCCGATGTCGATCATGACCGCGACCGGACGGGGCGCGCAGGCAGGCGTTTTGATCAAGGACGCTGAAGCACTGGAAAGAATGGCCAAGGTCGATGTTCTGGTCGTCGACAAGACCGGTACCCTGACCGAAGGCAAGCCGAGGCTGACCGATGTGGTTACCTTCGGGCACATCGCAGAGCATGAAATGCTTGCGTTGGTGCGCGGCATTGAAGCTGGTTCGGAACACCCTCTCGCAGAAGCCATCGTCGAAGGCATTGTCGCGCGCGACATCCAAGCCGCGACCGTGTCGGCTTTCGAAGCGGTCACCGGAAAAGGTGTTTCCGGTAAATCCGGCACGCAGCGCATTGCGCTCGGCAATGCAGCCATGATGGAGTTTGTCGGTGCCGACTGCAAAGCCGCCGATGAACAGGCAAATGCGCTGCGTAGCCAGGGCAAGACCGCGATGTATGTTGCGATTGACGGCGAACTCGCAGGCCTCATTGCTGTTGCTGACCCGATCAAGGCAACTGCCCGCGACGCCATCACCGCTCTGCATGAAGCGGGACTCAAGATCATCATGGCAACCGGCGACAACGAGACGACGGCCCGCGCAGTCGCCAACCAGCTGGGTATTGATGAAGTCCGCGCCGGTGTTCTGCCCGAGGACAAGAAGGCATTGGTGGATGAGTTGCACAAGGCCGGCCACAAGGTTGCGATGGCTGGAGACGGCGTCAACGACGCGCCGGCCCTGGCGGCTGCAGAAGTTGGCATTGCGATGGGAACCGGCGCCGATGTCGCGGTTGAGAGCGCAGGCATCACACTGCTGAAGGGCGATCTGGGCGGCATCCTCCGGGCACGCAGACTGTCTGAAGCCACGCTGCGCAACATCAAACAGAACCTGTTCTTCGCCTTTGCCTACAACAGCGTCGGCGTGCCGATTGCAGCCGGAGTGCTGTACCCGATCACCGGAACCTTGCTGTCGCCGATGATCGCGGCAGCAGCCATGAGCCTGTCATCGGTATCTGTCATCTCCAACGCATTGCGCCTCCGGAAGGTCAAACTTGATGCTTGACCTTCCGGCAGGTGGAAGCCCTATGCATGAAATCAAGCCCGGCACAGGGTCTGGGATGGCTGACAAGATGGCCTTTATGAGCCGGGTTCAACACAGGGAGGCAAAAGATGAATATCGGCGGCGCATCTGATGCAACCGGACTGCCGGCAAAGACGATCCGCTATTATGAGGACATCGGTCTGATCAAGCCGGAACGCGCCGCTAACGGCTATCGCGACTATGCCTCCCCGGACATCCATCGTCTGGCCTTTGTTCAAAGGTCCCGAAGCCTCGGTTTCACAATCGAGGAGTGCCGGTCGCTTCTTTCACTCTATGAGGACAAGGACCGCGCCAGCTCTGATGTGAAGGCGATGGCGCAGGAAAAGATTCTGGAGATCGACCGGAAACTCAAGGAGCTGAAGTCACTGCGCAATACGCTCAAGACCCTGGCCGATCATTGTCACGGTGACGACCGGCCCGAATGCCCGATCATTGACGAAATCGCGAAGGGAGGTCTGGTATGATTGTACGCAACATTGCGCTTGCGGTTGTGCTGTTGGGAGCCGCAATTTTCATCTACCGCGGCCTCGCCACGCCTGCTGCCAAACCGACAGGCGTGGCAATGGCAAATGTGATGGTGCCTGATTTGTCTTCGGCTGCTCGGGAAGGCGAGATTCTGTTCAACCGGTCATGCGCTGATTGCCACGGCAAGAATGCTGCCGGGCAAGACGGGATCGCGCCTCCGCTGATCCACAAGATCTATGAGCCCAATCATCACGCAGACGCTTCATTCCATCTGGCTGCCAAGAATGGCGCCCGCGCGCACCATTGGCAATTTGGAGACATGCCGCCAGTTGAGGGCATCACCGACCCGGATCTCGACAAGATCGTTGTCTACGTCCGCGAACTTCAACGCGCCAACGGGATACTTTGATTGTGACTTCGCGGCAGGCAAATCGACAGGAAATCTGTTCTCACCGGTTTGTGAATGCATCGGCCATTGTCTTGGCCACAATGTTAGGGCAACACTCTTTCCGATGAAGAAATCCATCCGCCATCTGTCCCGTCACGGGCGTATGTTTCTGGTGCTGATGCTTGTTTTCGCAAGCACGCTGCCGGGCGCTCTGCACGCAGCGGCGATGGCTGGATCCGGAACTGCCGGCGGTAGCGGACATCACGTCATGGGGCACTCGTCCGGTGATCACATGATGGCGGATCATCATCAGCTTGGCGACGTCCACTTAGTTTCCGGTCAGGACACACAACCTGTAAGTCACGATAAAACGACGGACCGCTGCTGCCCGGCAGCCTGTTCTTTCGTCCTGTGCGTGGTTGAGCCTGAGATGGCAGCAGTCTTTATTCCCGATAGTTTTGAAGTTGAGCCAATGCTGGGCTTTGTCGTCACGGCCATGGCTTTGCCGAAGCGTCCTCCACGCGTCTGAAGTGTGAATACCCCTCCTTTGGGTCTTCGTGTCCGATCGTAATCGGCCAAACACACTCCATATCGCAGTAGGACAATCATGTTTCGTTTTCTCTTGGCGGCAGCCATGCCGCTGGCGCTCGCCGGTTGTGCGGCGGCGGGCGGCCCTGCCGATGTCATGCCGGCCAGCTCTCCCGTTGATGCCAGTCTGGACATTCGCAATACGCATCATCACACGGTTCTCAACGGGTACGTTCATCGCGTTCCAGTCGACCCGAAACCCTGGCGCCAACTCAATGACAGCCAGGCGCCCGGTGCAGGGGCCGGGTCATGACCGCGCGGCGCGGATTGAAGTCCGCTCTTGTTTCATCCTCAATTGCACTGGTGCTGGCCGGCTGTGTAAGCGATCAGGATCTGGCTGGATATTCGGCAAAGGACGCGGGTTTCGGTGTCGTTTCGTCAGCCGTATCAGTCGGCACGAAAGGCAAAGATACCGTCTGGATCCAGAACCGGGATCAGGCCAAGGCTGCATCAGAACGTGTTCACAGCCTTGTTCACAAGAAGACCATAGGCGCCGACACTGCGGTGCAGGTGGCGCTTCTGAACAATCGGGGTCTTCAGGCAAGCTACGCTGACATCGGAATGAATGCGGCGGAAGCCTGGCAGCAAAGCATGCTTGAAAACCCCAAGGTCTCCGTCGGCCTGCTCGGCATAGGCGCTCCGGAACTGGGTGCATTGCGGGCCATCGAAGGCGTGATCGCCGCCAATATACTGGCGCTGGCAACGCGGAAGGCGCGTGTCGATATAGCTGACACCCGTTTTAGACAAGCACAGATGCGTGCAGTCGATACAACATTGAAGGTTGCCAACGATACCCGACGTGCTTGGATTAACGCGGTATCGGCATTCGAAACAGTTGCCTACCTCAATCAGGCCAAGGTCGCAGCCGACGCGGCATCGGAACTGGCGCAAAAACTGGGTGAAAGCGGGGCCCTGGCCAAAGGCGGACAGGCACGTGAGCATGCATTCTATGCAGAGTTGACCGGACAAATGGCCGAGGCGCGGTTGGCGTCACGGCTGGCAAAGGAAGAGCTTACCCGGCTCATGGGCCTGTGGGGCAGTGAGGTCGATTACTTCGTGCCAGACAGCCTGCCACGGCTCCCGCGCGGAATCCTCAAGAAAAACCGGATCGAACAGGAAGCGCTCGAAAACCGGGTTGACCTTCGCGTTGCAAAACTCGAATTGGAAGCCGTCGCCAAAAGTTATGGCCTGACCGAAGCCACGCGCTTTGTCACCGATCTGGAGATTATTTCAGGCGTTGAAGCCGAGCGGGAAATCGAGACCGAATACGAGATTGCCGGTGGCAATCTGGAAGAGACAAAGACCCGGAAAACTGTTGTCACTCCACAGCTCGAACTGGAATTCGTGATTCCAATCTTCGACAGTGGCAAGGCCCGTTTGCGCAAGGCCGAACTCGCCTACATGCAGGCCGCCAACCAGCTTGCTGAAAAAGCGGTCAACATCCGCTCCGAGGCGCGGTCTGCGCATACCGCCTACAGCTCGACCCACGAGATTGCGCGGCACTATCTCAACGCCGTGGTTCCTTTGCGGACCACGATCGAGGCGGAATCCCTGCTGACCTATAACGGCATGATCTCCAACACTTTCGAACTCCTCGCCGACACCCGCGCCAAAATTGGAACCTTGATGCTGGCGATCAACGCCAAGCGTGAGTTCTGGCTGGCCGACGTCAACCTGTCAGCTGCGATCTACGGCGGTGGAACAGGTGCGGGCGGCAGTGCCGCTGCACCATCCGTCGGTGATGCTGGCGGCGGCGGCCACTAACTTTCCGGAAAGGAAAAGACCATGATGAACAGACGTCAATTACTCGGCGCAAGTGCTGCCGGTGCGGCCCTTGTCTCCTCGACCGCCTGGTCCAAAACGACGAATATGGGACTGCCGGAAGCAGCCCTGATGGAAAGCCCGCTGACCCAGGCACCGTTGATGCCCTCAATCGGACCGGACTACAATCCGGTGGTGACACTCAACGGCTGGACACTGCCGTTCCGGATGAACAACGGGGTCAAGGAGTTCCACCTCATTGCAGAGCCGGTGGAGCGTGAACTGGCTGACGGCATGACCGCCTATCTGTGGGGCTACAACGGCCAGTCCATCGGTCCGACCATTGAAGCCGTGGAAGGCGACCGGGTCCGTATCTACGTGACCAACAAGCTCCCCGAACACACTTCGGTTCACTGGCATGGTTTGATCCTGCCGTCGGGCATGGACGGTGTGGGTGGTCTCTCGCAGCCCCATATCCCGTCGGGGAAGACCTTCATCTACGAGTTCGATCTGGTGAAGTCAGGGACCTTCATGTACCACCCGCACGCCGACGAGATGGTGCAGATGGCGATGGGGATGATGGGTTTCTTCATTGTCCATCCGAAGGATCCCGCCTTCATGCCGGTCGATCGTGATTTCCTGATCATGCTCAACGCCTTCGACATTGATCCCGGCTCCTATGTGCCGAAGATCATGACTATGAACGACTTCAATCTGTGGACATGGAACAGCCGGATTTTTCCAGACATCGATCCACTTGTCGTGTCGAAGAATGATCGCGTCAGGGTCCGAGTCGGCAACCTGACCATGACCAACCACCCGATCCATATGCATGGCTATGATTTCGAGGTGACCTGCACAGATGGCGGCTGGGTTCGGCCCGAAGCGCGCTGGCCGGAAGTGTCGATCGACATTCCGGTGGGCGCGATGCGGGCTTATGAGTTCGACGCCAAGTACCTGGGCGACTGGGCCATCCATTGCCACAAATCCCATCACACCATGAACGCCATGGGGCATGACGTGCCGACTTTCATCGGCGTCGACAAATCAAAGCTCACCAAGAAGATCCGGGTGGTTCAGCCTGAATACATGCCGATGGGAACCGCCGGTATGGCCGACATGGCGGAAATGTCGATGGAGTTACCCGACAACACCATTCCAATGATGGCCGGCTGGGGTCCCTACGGACCGTTGGAAATGGGCGGCATGTTCTCCGTCGTCAAGGTCCGTGAGGGCATCTCCGCCGGCGATTACAGCGATCCCGGCTGGTACGAAAACCCGCCCGGAACCCAGGCCTACGAATGGACCGGCGAACTGCCGGAGTTCGCCAAGGCCGCTGACGCCAAGACAACAATAACGCCAGCACCGGTGAAAACCGGCGGCAATGGCTAACCCCTTCGATCCGAAGTGTTCACGAAAGGAACAATACCCATGAAAACTCTCCTGATTGCATCCGCATCATTCCTGGCGATGACAGCACTGGCTGGTGCCAGTGGAACCCATTCCGGTGGTCATGACAGCATGATGGCCATCGGCAACCCCGGCAAGGCGTCCGAAGTCAGCCGAACAATCGAAGTGATCATGAAGGAAACCGACGATGGCGAAATGATCTTCGAACCCAAGGAAATCAACGTCGAGAAGGGCGAGACCATCCGCTTCATGGTGATGAACAAGGGCGAACTCGAGCATGAGTTCGTGCTCGATGATCATGAAGGCGTGATGGCGCACAAGGGGCTGATGGAGCGCATGCCCGAGATGGAGCATGACGATCCCAATTCCGTGCGTCTCGATCCGGGCATGGATGGCGAAGTCATCTGGAGCTTCGCGAACGCGGGACCGTTCGAATTCGCCTGCCTCATCCCCGGTCACTACGATTCCGGCATGAAGGGCATGCTCACCGTTACCGGCCATTAAACCGATCAAGCCAGTTGTCTACCCAGAAAAAGGAAATTCAATGCGTAAACTTACAGCACTCCTGATCGCTGCAGTGGTCACTCTTACAGGCGCCACAGCAGCTTTTGCAACCGAATACACCAGAGGAGTCGTCAAGAAGGTCGACATGAAGGCCGGCAAGGTCACCATCATTCATGAGGAACTGACCAATCTCGACATGCCAGCCATGACCATGGTGTTCCGCACCGCTGATCCGGCAATGCTGGAAAAGATGAAGGCAGGGGCCGACATCGAATTCGTCGCTGACCGGGTGAAGGGCAAACTGACCGTCACCGTGCTGAAGTAACAACCGAAAAGAAAATGGCGGGGAGTGAGAGCTTCCCGCCATTTGCAATCACAGTTTATTGCCAAGACCATGCTCGGATTATCGGGCTGAGGAATCTGATATCCTGACCACGCGGCAGCGGACTTGAACAGCCGGTTCGAGGTTGGCTATTCTGAGCTCGACCAACGAGTGCGCAGCGACACCCGTCAATCGGCCTTTCGGTTGACTTGCCGCTGCATGAACCAGATGACGGCAAGAGGTATGAAAATCCACTGGAGCAGTGGGCTGAGCCCGGTGCCAAACGGCGGCACCAGCGGCATCAGTTCAGAGTAGGTCCAGCGTTCGGTGATGTTGGTGTAATAAAACTCAAAGCTGATCGTCAGCGCGATGCCTACTCCGAGAAACAAAAGCGTCTGCCAAGCCTTGGGCGCTTCAAACCAATAGCGCGATCTTGCCGCAGCACTTGTGATCCAGAAAGCGGTCAACGCAAATCCGACATCGCCAAAGGTTGCCGAGGAGCAAAGCTTGATGCCATCCCAATGGTTCATTTCAATCATACCCGCATAGGTCGGCGCCTGCCAGAACTCCCAGACGAAATGGAGCAGGAAGGAAAACACGATCAGGGTGAATTCGGGGAGTCTGGTCATCGGGTCCAATCTGGTATTCTGGTATCCAAGAAGGATACTGGATCGTTCCAGTGGTGCGATCCTGACTGATGGTTCCCATCTGTCAGGACAAATCGCCCCACCAGATCAATAGCTTGTGGGCGGATTTTTCGAAACAGATGGATATCATCTGTTTCGGTCAGACCACTGAGACTGTAAGGGTTACAGCAGGGGGAGTGTCAACTCTCTCGCAAGCAGCAATTGACGGGTGTGGCGCGGTGCAGCGTCGAAATTGGCAATGACGGCCTTAGCTTTGACGACAGGCAATCAGCCGAAAGAATAACCGCTCCCCAAAATTGACCGTCCTCAAAATTGAAACGAGATAAACTGCGTGATGACGATCGCGCCAAGGCGACGGATCCCAAGAGGAGGTGATAGTGTCAACGGATGGCATCTGAAAAGCCCAACCGTGCTGGATCGCAGGCGCTGAAATTTACGGCCCATCTCGCTGTTCCTCTCCGCGATCCTGTTTGGTTGGTTTGTGGCAATGGCCGCTTCAGCCCGTTTCATGCCGCTTTCCGATAATTATCTGGCAATCGGTCCCGAACATCTCATTGTTGAAGGCCTACCCTCGGAGGCACGGATCTTGCGCACCGGAAACCACAATGTGGTGGTGAACATGATCAGTGGTCAGGTGGGGAAATCGCTCCACGTCGCCGGTGCATGGCTTGTTCTGCCCGCGCTTGCCAATGGATGTCTGGCGTTGCGCAAATGAATGAATGACAGGCAACTTCAGTTGCAAAAGAGCTGCCGCGCATCTTGACGCAGACCCGTCGATGGACTTGCGAGCGTCGCACCGGACGTATAATCATTCGGTGTTCGTAAAAAAGACCAAAGGCATAGTCGCGACATGATCGGGATACGGCGGATAATGAGCAGATCGGGATTGGTGCGCACGCTCTGCGCGCTGTCGCTGCTGCTTGTCGCCTTTGCCCACCAGCCGCTTGTCTCGTCCGCTGCGGCTGCCTATGCCGACGTTGATATTGCCGAATACGTTCTGCCTGACGGGACCCTTCCCAGTCTTTGCCTGGATGGCGAGGAAGACGAGCACCATTCTGTTGTCAATCATTGCGAAGCCTGTCGCATTGTCTCATCAGTTGTTTTGCCGTCCCCCTTTGACGGTTATGTGGTCAATCGCCTGATCGCAGTTGCGGAACTGACAATCGTCCAGGACGTTCGGTTTACACGACCTTTCTTGCGTCCCAGCGCTTCCCCTCGCGGCCCCCCTCCTATCTCCGCTTGAACTGCTGAACGGATAGCTTGATCCCGCGTTTGCCGCGGGGCGTGAGCTTATCCCGGACGCTTGCCAGTGGCCTGTGTCCTCACTTCCTCTCCCTCGACAGAAAGCGCTTGTCGAAGCGCACTCCATCCTGATCAAACCCCGCCCGGTCAGGGCGTTTAACAGAAAGCTAAAACTATGAAAAACATAGCAATTCTTCTCTCCGCTGCCATTCTCGGCATTTCGTCAACCATGGTTTCGGCCGAGGATTACAAATTGGGCGCGCTCGAAATCGAGCATCCTTTTGCCCGCGCAACGCCCCCCAATGCACCGGTCTCCGGCGGTTACCTGACGATCCGCAACACCGGCGAAGAAGCTGATCGTCTGATTTCGGGCGAGGCCGATTTCGCCAAACGGGTCGAAATTCACGAAATGGCCATGGATGGCGATGTCATGAAAATGCGTCAGCTCGCCGATGGTCTGGAAATCCCGGCCGGCGGTGAAGTCGTTCTCAAGCCTGGCGGATACCACGTCATGTTCATCGGTATCGACAGCCAGTTCAAGGACGGCGAAACCCGCCACGTCAAGCTCACCTTCGAAAAAGCAGGCACCATCGAACTCGGCTTTGACGTGCAGGATATGAAGGCGATGCAGGGCCAAATGAAAAAGGACGGCGATGGCGCAATGGACCATGGCAAAAAGAAGCAGGGCGACTAGACGATGCCGCGCTTTGGTTTGAAAACCGGGATCTGGGCGGCGCTTGCCGCCCTTTTCCTGCTCTCTGTCGGATTTCTGGGCTGGCAATTTGCAGTTCAGGGCACAGACAAATCGCTCACTGCGGGAATGAAGCTTGGAACCGATTTCACCCTTGTCGACCACAATGGCGACACCATCACCCAGGCAGCGTTTGCCGGGCGGCCGACAATGGTTTTCTTTGGTTTTACCCGCTGTCCCGAGGTCTGCCCGACAACGCTGTATGAAATGGCGGGCTGGTTCGAGGCGCTCGGCGAACAGGGCCGCAATCTGCAGGCGTTTTTCATCTCGGTCGATCCGCAACGCGACACGCCGGAGATCATGAAGAGCTATGCGGAGGCTCTCACCGACAGGGTCACCGGAATTACCGGGGATCCTGATGAAATCGAAAAGGTGATTGCGGCCTGGCATGTCTATGCCGCAAAGATCCCCACCGATGACGATGATTACACCATGGACCACACTGCTTCAGTGTTCCTCATGGACGAGAATGGTGTGTTCAAAGGCACCATCGCCTACGGCGAGAACCCGGAGACGGCGATCGCCAAACTGAAACGGCTGGTCGGGTAGGGATCAATCCGCTGCCGCCCGGTCGGCGATCAGGCTCCCGTCTTCCAGCGCGTCGCCGGGGTACAGGAGTACCTGATCGCCATCGGACAGGCCGGACAGGATCTCGGCCCGCCGGTCGGTCATGTGCCCGATCTCGACCGGCGCGACTTTTGCCCGCCCGTCTTCCATCCTGAACACCGCCCAGTCCCCGCCATTGCGGTAGAGCGAGCTCACCGGCACCTGCATCGTTGCCTCGGACGACCAGATGATCAGATTGGCGATGACCCGGAAGCCATGACCGAGGTCAGTGGGCGGCGGATCCTTCAGTGCAATAATGGCGTTGACCCGCTGCTCGGCAATTCCCAGGGCGGACACCTTTGTGAACCCTGATGGTTCAATGCGTTCAACCTGCGCCTGAAGGGTGTTCGGACCGCCCCAATCGGTAATCAGCACCTGGCTGCCGGGGCGAACCTTGACGGCGTCGGCAGAAAGCAGATCGACGGTGATTTCAAGATCGGATGGGTCGCCAACCTCCGCGATCAGCTGACCGACTGAAGCGGCCTGTTCACTCCTGGCATTGAGCGAGAGAATGATCCCGTCAATCGGCGAGACGATGTTGACGCAGCATTCGCCGTTGGCGGCGTCGATGGGCGTCTGCCCGGGCTGGGTCAACCTTGCCTGGGCGCTGGCAAGTTCTGCTTGCCTCAGCTTGATCATGGCCTCAGCGGAACTGACCTGGGCCTCAGCCAGATCCAGCTCACCCTCGATCTTTTCCAACTGACTTTGCGAGACGATGTTGGTGGCGGCAAGCTTGATCGCCCTGTCATGGCTGGCGCGGGCCAGAACCCGCGCTGTGCGCGCACGTGTCAGTTCGACTTCCGCCACTGCAACGCTGGAGCGCGCCGCATCAATGGCCGCCATCAGTTCGGTCCGTGTCCGTGTGTCGAGAAACGGTGGGTCGAGCGGGTGGATGGAAGTGATGCTTTCGTCCGCTGAAATGGCATCGCCGACCGAGTGCTCGACCCGGTCAAGATGCCCGGCGATAGGGGAGGAGACCGCATAAACATTGCGGATGCGGGTAATCCCGTCTTCGGCGACAATCACCTGCAGCGGGCCGGTTTCCACCGTTGCGAGGTCGACAAGGATCGGCTTTTCGCCGAAGGCGACATAAAGCATCCCGCCGATCGCTGCGGCGACCGCCAATCCTGCGAGGCTTTTGGCAAACACAGAGGCCATGGTTTCAGTCCCTTGTTTTCAAGACACGGATAAGATCGAGCCGGTCGATGCGTCGGCGTACGATCAGTGCCGACACCAGGGCGCCACCAAGCACGATCAGGCTCGACACCGCATAGGTGGGCATATTGATGATGAGCGGTATCCGGAACAGATCGCTTTCAAAGCCTTTGGCGACCAGTACCGAAAAACCGCGTCCGATGAGCCAGCCCAAAGGTTGCGCAAGGATCACCATGACGCCAAGTTCGGTGAGCAGGACGCTGGAGACCTCGCGGCTTGTGAAGCCGAAAACGCGCAGGCTGGCAAGTTCGCGGGCGCGTTCTGAAAGCTGGATCCGCGCCGAATTGTAAATCACCCCGAAGGTGATGATGACGGCCAGCGAGACATAGATCGTGATGCTGATTCCGATGTTTTCCTCGATAACTGCACGGAACCGTTGCCGTGAGATCCCCTGCAGCGCCACCGAGGCGATCGCGGGTGTTTGCTTGACCTCGTCATAGAGCTCCTGGATTTGGCTTTCATCCACGATCACCCGCGCCCCGGAAATACGGCTTCCCTGGCCAGACAGCCGGTCGAGCGCTTCCCGGCTCATATTCGCATTAAGCCCGACATAGCTGTTGGTCACACCGATCAGAGGCACCAGGACTTTGCGTCCCTGTCCGTCATTGAGTTCAACCTCGACCTGGTCACCGGTTACCAGATCAAGATGGGCGGCCAGGCGTTCTGAAAGCAGAATGCCTGCCGGCGGCAGCTTGATGGGAGCAAAATCCTCATCGAGCACCCGGCTGATATCGGTTTCGGGGTTGGAGGCAATGATCTGGACGTTGCGCGACCGGTGCCCGTTTCTCAGCGTTGCCGCTTCAGCGCGGAACGGTTCCGCCGCGATCACGCTGGGCAGCCGCGCGATTTCCCGGATCGCATCTTCGGAGCGGTCCGAGGCAAAGGTCAGCGTCGCGTCCTGGCGGTCGGCCTGAAACCAGATCGTGTCTATCATGTGCTCGATGGAATCAAAGGCGAACAGCGATGTGATCAGCAGTGCCACCGGCAATGCCGTTCCCAAGGTCGTCAACGCGGTGCGCAATGGCCAGCGCACCAGATGTCTGAGCGCCATTACGGTGAGCTGTGAAAACGGCAGCCGGAAACCGCCCGCAGAACCGCTGAACAGGCTGCGGTATCTGGTTGGCGCCGGTGGCCGCATTGCCACCGCCGGCGGCAAACGCACCGCACCCATGATTGCGTTGGCGGCCCCGATCAGGGCGGCGGCAAAGGTTACAAGCGCGGAGATCACATAGAGATCGGGTTCCTGAGAGAACACCAGAAACGGGAACGAGTAGAATTCGCCGTATAGCGATGCCATACCGTGCCCCAGCCGTGTGCCGGCAATCGCGCCAATCGCTACCCCGACAATCGAAATTACCAGCGTCAGCTTGGCATAGTGCCAGGCGATGGCCGCATTGGAATATCCGACGGCCTTCAACAGCCCGATTTGCTCGCGTTCCAGGGCAATCAACCTGGTCAGGATCATGTTGACCAGAAACGCCGCAATGAACAGGAAGATCGGCGGGATCACCTGCGCCATCGCCTTGAGCTGGGTCAGCTCGGAATCCAGAAATGCATCGGACATATGATCAGCGCGGCCATAGGCGCCGGTCCCGCCATGCGGTTTGAGGATGGTGTCGAGCTGCGCAATTACGTCTTTCTGGTCGGCGCTGCGCGAAAGCGTCAGCGAAAAATCGTTGAACGCCCCCTTCATGTCATAGGCACCCTCGAGCACCGATCTGTGCATGTGAATGACACCGAAGCGCTTTTGATCCGGAACCATGTCCCCGGGGCCGATGGCATAGACATATTCGGGCGACAGGGTAATTCCGGTAATCGACAAGTGGCGTTTGCGCCCGTTGATCAGCACGTCAAAGCTGTCGCCCGGGCGAACACCCTGCGCTTCGGCGAAAGCCTCGATGATGGTCGCTTCATCGTCGCGCCCCGGTTCGGGTAGCCGGCCTGAGCGCAGGTAGAGACGGTTGACGGCCGGTTCGCCATGATCGGGGATCGAGATCACCATGCCTGTCGCCGGCTCAGCCATGCCCGTGATGTCGATGATGACTGCATTGACGATCCGCGTCGACACAGCAGAAACCCCGTCGATGGCAGCAATGGCCGCCTTGACGCTTTCCGGCGCCCGCGTCGCTCTGGCAAACACATCGCCGAACCGGGTCCGGTCGTAAAATGCCGCGCGCGTGTCATCGAGCGCCCGTGTCGCCCCTAGCGCCAGGATAAGGGTCATGACCCCGCAGGCCATCACCAGCGCCACGGCCAGCGATTGCGCCCAAAGCCGGACGAGATCGCGGACAAGCTTGCGGTCAAGCATGCTCAGCGCGTTCACCAGCTCACCTCCGATGGCTTGATCCGTTCTTCGTTGAGTTCGCACGAGGCAATCCGGCCATCCAGAAATGTGTAGACCCGGTGAGCGATTTTCCGGATGCCGGCATTGTGGGTGATAATTGCGGTGGTGGCGCCGGTTTCCTCATTCACCCGTGCCAGCGCTTCGAGCACGATGATACCGGTGGCGGAATCAAGCGCGCCGGTGGGCTCGTCGCACAGCAGCACTTCGGGCCTCTTGGCGATCGCTCGGGCGATTGCCACGCGTTGCTGCTCACCACCGGAAAGCTGTGCCGGGAAGTGGCTCATGCGGCTTTCAAGCCCGACCAGCGCCAGCGCATCTGACGGCGACATCGGATTCGTCGCCACCTCGGTGATCAGCGCGACATTCTCCCAGGCCGTCAGGCTTGGGATCAGATTGTAGAACTGGAACACGAAACCGACATGGTTCCGGCGGTAGGCGGTCAGCTCCCGGTCGTTTGCACCGGCGAGTTCCACACCTTTGAATTTCACCGATCCTGATGTCGGCCGGTCCAGGCCGCCGACGATATTGAGCAAGGTTGATTTGCCGCTGCCGGAGGGACCGAGCAGCACCGCCATCTCGCCTTCCTCCAGTGTCAGGTCGACACCGTTCAGCGCGCGAACCTCAACCTCGCCTGTCCGGTAGATCTTGGTGAGCCCGGAAATATCAAAGATCGCAGTCGCGGGGGGAGCTGTTTTAGATCTCATGCGCGGGAGAATAGCATTTCTGTCATTGATGTCTTTGATTCTCATCAATCGGATTAAGCTGGCGTTGGCTCTATGGAATGGAAGTCACATTTGTGTGCTATGCTCTGCAGCATGCCGCAAGAAAATGAATGTATGCGACTTATTGCTTCTGTTGAAGCAGGGAGCAGTGATGTAGAGTAAGCTAAATTGGGGAGCGCCATGGATATCCAACGTAAAGACGTTCACAATTCAGACACACCAGTTCTTTGTCAGGCTTGTGAAAGTCGGCATCGCGGCGTGTGTGGGGCCCTGACCAGCGACCAGCTTCTGAAATTGAGCAAACATTCTACCCGGCGTACGGTCGAGCCCGGCACGGAACTGGTTGGTGAAAGCATGCAGGCGATGAGCTACTCCAACATCATTTCGGGTGTGGTGAAGCTTTCCAAAATGATGGCCGATGGCCGCCAGCAGATCGTTGGTCTGCAGTTCGCCCCGGACTTCCTTGGCCGTCCATTCAGGGCGGAAAACGGCGTGAGCGCCGAGGCGGCAACCGACGTCAAGGTCTGCTCTTTCCCCAAGACTGCCATCGAGCGAATGATCAAGGAAATGCCGGAGCTTGAGCATAAACTGCTCGAACAAACGCTCACCGAACTCGATGAAGCACGTGACTGGATGTTGACGCTTGGACGCAAAACCGCCGGTGAAAAAGTTGCGAGCTTTGTGTTGCTGATCGCGACCCATGCGTTTCCGGAAAATGAAAGCGACTCGGTTTCATTTGATCTGCCGATGAGCCGCACCGATATTGCTGATTTCCTTGGCCTGACGATGGAAACCGTCAGCCGGCAATTGACCAAGCTGCGCAAGGAGGACGTCATCCGCATCGTCAACAATCGCAATGTCACGGTTCCCGATCTGACCCGGTTGTCGGAGCGAGCAGGCTTCTGATGCATGTACGTTATCGTTCAAATAAATCCATTTGAACGCGACATGCAATAGGCTCCTTTTCTTGACGGTCTTTGGGAGGAGCCTTGCATGGAGTTTGATTGCGCTGTTGTCGGAGGTAGCTCTGCCAGCTCGGTGCTTGCTGCCCGCTTGAGTGAGTATCCCCTTAACAGTTTTCCTGTTGCGAGACGTGCGGGGCCCAGACGAGTTTCACGGCACATCCGGTCCTCTTGATGTGGCTGAACACCGCAGCCCGCGACCGATAAGGCATGCTTTTGTCGATGCGGTTGCCGGGGTGCAGATCCGCCGCAATGAGGTGCCGAGTTCTATCCTCAGTATTCGGCCCAGCTCTCTATCTTCTGAGCCGCGCCGGTGCTGCCAAAGCTGGCTGCGACTTGAGCTTTGAGTTCATGCTACGCAGATGCAGCTTTGCGCTGGGTTGGAAATGCTGTCTCGACTTTCTGCGAGGGAGGTGTCTTCGAGCGGTTTGCAGGTGCCGAGCCAAGTTGAAAGTGACTGAGCAACTCGAACAGGGCCTCCGCTTCTCTTGCCAATCCATGGCTGGACGCTGTGGTTTGCTCAACCATGGCGGCATTCTGCTGGGTTCCCTGATCGATGACTGTGACCGATTCATTGATCTCCCGCAGCCCGACCGATTGTTCTTTGACGCTCACCGCAATGGCTTGAATGTTTGTGTCGATCCCCTGGATTTTCCCAATTATGTCACCAAGCGACTGGCCGGTCTTGTCGACCAGCGAGACACCGAATTTCACCTGGTCGCCGGAGGCGTCGATCAGCTGCTTGATGTCTTTCGCAGCACTTGCAGACCGTTGCGCCAGTTCACGGACCTCCTGCGCCACCACAGCAAACCCTTTTCCGGCCTCGCCTGCGCGAGCCGCCTCTACGCCGGCATTCAGGGCCAGCAGATTGGTCTGAAAGGCGATCTCGTCGATAACACCGATGATCTTTGACATTTCCTGAGACGATGCTTCGATCACGCTCATGGCGGCCACAGCTTCAGTCACGATCTGTCCTGATCTTTCCACGTCGGCACGGGTCTCGGCGACGAGCGCGGCGGAAGCAGTCGCGTTTTGCGTTGCTTCGCCTACATTTGTGGTGATTTCTTCAAGTGCTGCGGCTGTTTCCTCGACGGAAGCCGCCTGTCGCTCGGTGCGTCGCGCCATATCGTCAGTGGCCGAACGGATTTCGTTGGAGCCAGACGCGATACTGCGTGCGTTCGATTCGACCGCCGTCATTGTGGATCGCAATTCGGAAAGCACGTCATTGAAGTCTTTGCGGATAGTTTCCATCGTTGGGACAAAGGGCGTGTCCAGAGTGCGGGTCAGGTCTCCGCTAGCCAGCGCCCGGAGCGAACCGGCTAGAAGCGATATCGCAGTCATTCGGGCTGTCACGTCGGTGGCGAATTTGACCACTTTGACCACTTCGCCCCTGTCGTTCTTGATCGGATTGTAGGCAGCCTGGATCCAGACTTGCTGTCCGCTCTTGCTCATCCGCATAAATTCATTGGAGCAAAACTGGCCGGCTGCGAGTTCGTTCCAGAATGCAGAGTACTCGGGGGTGGTGATGTAGGAGGGGTCGCAGAAAATCTTGTGGTGCTTGCCGACGATTTCGGAGAGCTGATAACCAAGTGTCTGACAGAAATTTTCATTCGCCGTAATGATTTTGCCATCGGGTGTGAATTCGATGACGGCCTGCGAGCGAGATATGGCGGAAAGCTTTGCCGCATCCTCGATCGCCTTGAGCTTGCTCTCGGTGATATCCGTGGCTAATTTGACAACCTTTATGGGTTTGCCGCCCTTGAAAACCGGATTGTAAGAGGCTTCAATCCATATCTCGCGACCGTTTTTCCCGAACCGTTTGTATTGCCGCCGATCAAATTTTCCAGAAGCCAGTTCGCGCCAGAATTCCGTGTACTCTTTGCTCTTAACTTCTTCGGGGTCCACGAACATACTGTGATGCTTGCCGGCAATCTCGTTGAGATCGTAGCCCAATGCCGCGCAGAAATTGTTGTTCGCCGTCAGTATTTTGCCGGTAAGGTCGAACTGGATAATTGCCTGTGAACGTGACAGGGCGTCCATGATGCTCTTGAAGTCATTGTTGAAACCAAGGGGCGAAATCATCTCTATTCCTTTCGTGCAAAGCAAGATTTTCCCCTAAAATTTCAGTGGAAGTATGCTTTATGCGAATTATGCGTTGTATATTGATTGTGGCGGATCGTGATTGGATTGTTACATGGTCTGGCTGAGTTGTTCTTGTATATTAGTATTTACATTAATCGATTAAGGAAGTGCTAAGCATGATACTCAACATATGTAGTGAAGCGAGCTGTGCGCGTGGGTTTGGGCGTGAACGCGGCACAGCCGCGTGAAAACTGCAACGAGGCGTGGAAGTTGGTTGCCAATCTTGCTCAAGTGATGATTGTTGCGCGGGAAGAAACCTACCGCACTATTCCCGATCATCAGGAGCCGCTCTCATGACCGTCCGTATCGCCGTTCTCACCGTGTCCGATCGCGCCAGCCGCGGCGAGTATGAGGATCTCGGTGGCCCGGCGGTCAAGGGCTGGCTTGAGCGGGTGATGTCGAGCCCGGCCGAGATCGTGGTTCATGTCATTCCTGATGGGCTCGAAAGCGTTCGCGACACGCT
>Ga0163215_100505_pt1 | contig 62322 bp, 58 predicted proteins | sample SynspAceP_FD_185934 | JGI IMG/M metagenome (GOLD analysis project Ga0163215, IMG submission 185934) | Saline lake microbial communities from Ace Lake in Antarctica - Synechococcus sp. Ace-P (Hybrid Assembly) | ecosystem: Environmental > Aquatic > Non-marine Saline and Alkaline > Saline | place... | reverse complement strand
CTTATATTCCCAGTGATCATGTCAATTCTTGGACTTTTGACCGGCATGGTACAAGCGTATATATTTTTTGTACTGGCCTCCGTGTATATCGCAGCCGCCAGTACCGTCACGAAACATTCATCTCTTTCACTTAAAACGCCTAAACCAGACAAAACCGAGGAAACTTAATGGACAGCTTAACCCTTATAGCAATTTGTTCAATCATAACAGCGGGATTAACCATCGGCGTTGGTGTATTAGGCCCGTCTTTGGCTGAGGGCTCAGCGGTGGCAAGTGCACTGAATGCATTAGCACAACAACCTGATGCATCGGCCACCATCACACGTACCTTATTTGTGGGTTTGGCAATGATAGAGTCCACCGCGATTTATTGTTTTGTGGTGTCGATGATAGTGCTGTTCAGTAACCCCTTTTGGAATTATTTTATCGCGCAAAGTGGAGGCTAAATTATGCCGATAGATTGGTTCACGATAATTGCGCAAACCATTAACTTTTTAATTTTGTTGTGGTTATTAAAGCGATTTTTATATCGTCCTATTATTGATGGTTTGGATGCGCGAGAGAAAAAAATCGCCAATATTCTGGCCGACGCTGACAATAAGAAAAACCAAGCTCAAGCCTTAGAATGCAGCTATGAAAAAAAACTGAGTGAGATAGAAAAAGAGCGAGTTCAAAGCCGCAATTTAGCCACAAAAGCAGCCGAAACAGCGGCTAAAGACTTGCTTGATGAAGCCCACCTTAATGCTGAGTCTTTGGTAAGAAAACGTTTGGAAGCCCTACAATTGGAAGTTAATCAGTTAAAACATGATGTATTGCAAAAGAGCATAGCTGAGATTTATAAGCAGTGTCGTAAGGTTCTCAGTGACTTAGCTGGCGTTGAATTAGATAAGCTGATGTTCGACAAACTCTTACAGCGACTTGAGGACTTAGATATCGAGCACACCACGCAATTAAAAGATGCCCTCGTTTCCTGTGACAATAAGGTGCTTATTCGCAGTATGTTTGAAGTCAGTACTACGCAATTAGCGCGCTTACAGGACTGTTTGCAAGCTAAATTAGCGACGGAGAAACAAGCCAATATAGTATTGAGCCAGAGTAAAGTGCCTGAATTAATCAGCGGTCTTGAACTGACACTCAGTGGCTGGAAGTTGCCCTGGAGTGTGCATAATTACTTGAGTGAATTACAACAACACCTAGATGCCATTCTAGAACTCGGGCCCGCCATCAAAGACGAGAAAGTCATATAATGAAAGACAGCTTTGCCCGAGTATTCGAACAAATGCGTCACAGTCGTGAAACCCTCAAGCCTAATAGCTTATTGCAAGAGGTCGGCACCATCGTAAGTGTATCAGCTGGCATTGCCATTGTTGAAGGTTTGCCTGGCGTTGGTTTTGAGGAGTTGTTGCTGTTTCCGCAAAATATATATGGTATTGCCTTTAACATTGATGAGCATGAGATTGGTGTGGTGTTACTAGGCGACTATTGTTTGTTAAACGCCGGCGATGAGGTTAAGCGCACCGGACGTGTAATGGATATCGTTGTCGGAGATGAGCTAATAGGTCGGGTCATCGATCCTCTTGGACGTGCATTGGATGGCAAAGGAAAAGTTTCCAGTACCCAGCGTTTACCTATTGAACGCCCCGCTCCGGCTATTATGACACGCTCTCCTGTAACAGAACCCTTACAAACTGGTCTGAAAGTATTAGATGCATTGTTACCCATTGGCCGCGGTCAAAGAGAGTTAATTATGGGGGACCGCCAAACCGGTAAAAGCTCTATCGCCATCGATACGATTTTGAATCAGGCGGATAAAAACGTAATCTGTATTTACTGCGCGATTGGACAAAAATCAGCATCCGTGGCAAAAACGCTAGCGATCTTGAAAAAGAACCGTGCCCTCGATTATACCGTGGTGATGGTAACTGAAGGCAACGATGCCCCAGGTCTTGATTACATCGCGCCTTACGCGGCCACCAGTATTGGTGAATTTTTCATGGAAGCAGGTAAAGACGTACTGATTGTTTATGATGATTTGACTCAGCATGCCCGCTCCTACCGTGAATTATCCTTGCTATTGCGCAGACCTCCGGGCCGAGAAGCGTTTCCAGGTGATATATTTTATCTTCACTCTCGTTTACTTGAACGTTCAACTCATTTGCATAAAGAACTAGGGGGCGGCTCTCTTACTGCCTTGCCTATTATTGAAACAGAAGAACAAAATATGTCGGCCTATATTCCGACTAATCTTATTTCTATTACCGATGGACAAATCTATCTGTCGCCAAGCCTATTTGAATTGGGCGTGCTACCTGCCGTTGACGTGGGTAAATCAGTATCGAGGGTGGGAGGTAAAGCTCAAAGACCGGCGTTTAGAGAAGTATCAGGCGCGTTAAAATTAGCCTATGCCCAATTTGAAGAATTAGAGAACTTTGCTCGTTTTGGTGCTCGTTTAGATGCAGATAGTTTAAAAACCATTGAACATGGCAAGCGTATTCGTAGTTGCCTTAAACAAGCTGAATCGTCACCATTGCCCGTTGCTGCCCAAATTTGTATATTATTGGCCCTAACCAATAGACTATTTGATCCCATATCCGTGGATACCCTCAAAAATGCCCAACAAGCCATTATAGAAAGCTTAAGTACAATTGAACAAGACTTACTCCAGCGTTTAGAGCTCGCCGATAGTTTGAATGATGAGGATAAACATCAGCTGCTGAGCCTCTTAAAAACAAGCTTGCAGCGCTTTACCAACGCCGAAAAGTCACAAGAACAAGCGGCCGCAACAGCAAGTACTGCTTGATATGAGCGAATCCAGCAGTGGTTTACAGCATAAACTCAACAGTGCCACAGACTTAAAATCAGTGGTGCGCACTATGAAAGCCATGGCTGGCGCTAATATCAGTCAATATGAAAATGCCGTGCACTCACTTGATGACTATTACCACACAGTACAATTAGGTTTGTTAGCCTATTTTCGACACAATAAAGCGATATCCCAAACTAAAGTGGTAGATAAAGGCCCAAGCGGTAAAAATGGCAAAATAGGCATTATCGTAATTGGCTCTGATCAAGGTTTGGTTGGCCAGTTTAATGATGCCTTAGTTACGTTTTTAAACAGCAAACTAACTAACATGACAGCGGACAAACTCTTTTGGCCGGTGGGAGATCGCATCCGGTCGCGCCTCGATGATCTTGCTCTACCACTGGAACAAGCCTTTACCCTGCCCAGTTCTATTGATGCCATCACCACATTAGTGACCGAAATTTTGCAAGAGATCCACCTACAACAACAAGATAATCATCTACAAGAAGTCTATCTATTTTTTAATCAAACCCTCGCTAAATCCCAATATGAACCGACTTTTCAACGGATATTACCTCTTGATAACGTTTGGCAGCAGGATTTTTTATCTGAGTCTTGGCCAACATCCAGTCGTCCGCAATTATTAGCCCCCCTTAAAGACACATTTAGTGCTTTAATTGGTGAATACCTATTTACCTCGTTATTTCGAGCCTGTATTGAGTCGTTAGCCAGTGAGAATGCTAGTCGACTGATTGCTATGCAACGTGCAGAAAAAAATATTGAAGAGATTCAAACCCAACTATTGCGCCAATACCATCGGCAACGTCAAAGCGCTATTGATGAGGAACTTTCCGACCTAGTGGGCGGATTTGAAGCCCTTACAGTGAGCCCCGACTAAAGCCTATAACCGTCTGCTAATCCTTACTTTTCTGAATAACGTTCGCTCGGTGTAAATGGCTTAATGCATAATTCTTTTGATCTGCATCAAAATACAACTGCGGTAATTACCCCATACTAAGTACTCTAAGTGACCAGCTTAAGGAGTGAAATATGAATATCAAACAAATAAGTGTGTTAGCCAAAGACTTGGGTATTAACCCTAAAAAGCATAATAAAAGTCAATTGATTCATCTTATTCAGCAAGTAGAAGGTAACTTTCCTTGTTTTGCTACCGCCCTTGCTGGCGAGTGCGATCAACTTGATTGTCTATGGCGCCAAGACTGTTTAAAAACGGCTAAGACCAAACATTAAAAGGATGCACTATGCAAAATCCAAGTCATATTAATACCTACCAAAAGTTACGAACTCTCAGTGCGCAGTTAATTGTTGAAATTCCCGACACCATGGCTGGATTTGGTGAGTTGCATGTCAATTCAGTGAGCAAAGGTGCTCTGGACACTAAAACCAAGGAATTAATGGCCCTGAGTATTGCTATTGCGGTGCGTTGCAATGGTTGTATTGCCTTTCATGTGCATGATGCTTTAAAAGCCGGCGCAAGCCGTCAGGAAATAGTTGAAACCATTGGTGTGGCTATATTAATGGGCGGTGGCCCTGCAATGGTCTATGGCTGCGAAGCTCTAGAAGCTTTAGATCAGTTTGAAAACAACCAAGACCTGCCCCTCTAAACTGCATAAAAGCAACCACTGATTTTTGCCTCTTTCAATGAAGAGGCAATGACCCCCAAAAAATGGCTTCTAGTCATGACTATTTATTAGTGTAGCCGTTGATACCATAGCGCCATCTCACTGGCACAAAAAACAAGTCATCAGAATAGCCCAGTCTGGGCAAATTAAGCATGAACTTTACAATAGTAAGTCGTCTCAGAGGAATTGAGCTCTACTTCTAATAAGCTTATCGCTCTTTCATCACCAGTAAATCTTACTCACCCAGTCTACTCCCGACTATCAGATAATGACCAAGGAGGTAAGCGAGCTTAGTCGAGCATAGCGATTAAAATTTAGTAACATAAGATTTCTATTCTTAGCTATTGAAACGGGGCAAACTTGCTGCAACTACTCAGTTGTTGATTCAAAACATTGCCTTTTAAAACGCTAAGGAATTACCATGAAACGATTAATGTGTTTATTTTTCAGTATTTTTGTCGCATCCTCATTTGCTAGCAATTATCAGCAAGCGCCCGTAGATATAAGTCAAAAATGGCTCACTATTTTTACCAAAATAGACCAAGCGAATGCCTTAGTCACTCAAGTTAAAACCCTAGTGAGTTATGATTCCGAGTTAAATATTGTCCAGCAATTTTCGCTTACGACCACTATTTCCTTCCAAAACACAATGACCAAGTCTACAGTTTCCGTTAACAATAATGGCTTAAATCAGCCTTTAAATTTAAATGGTGACAACACAGAAGCTTATTTTCGCGCCTTGCCACGTGAGCAGCTTTTTCCATTAGACCAACAGAAAACCGGCGATACTAATGATTTTACTTACTCGCTACTTAGTGGAGTGAATCAATTAAATTGGCAAAAACCATTAGAAACATCAGCCCAAAGCAGCGCACAGAATAATTTATTATTAGCCCCCAGTTCTTTTGCCAAAAAGCCCACTCAAGTCATGTTTTAACGTGCCGCGTAACTCTTATTTACTTGCAAAGAGTCACCTATCTATATGATTAAATACATTATTCCTATTTTATTATTCAAATAAGAACCAAAGCATAAAATTCCTCTTTTGTTAGCCTTTTTTGCGTTAGCATCACCCATTATTCCAGTTAATAGGTGATGCTCCATGCCATACTCATATTTGTCATATTGTCTTCGTATCAATTTATTTTTACTTATTGTGAGTATTTTTATGTGTAGTACTAATGCCGAAGAAAATTCGGCCCCGCAAATTTTAATGGCAGGTGATTCAACTATGGCCATTAAAGATCCGAAGGATTATCCAGAAACTGGCTGGGGAATGCCCTTTGCTAGCTTTTTTGCCGCAGACATCAAAATCTATAATTTTGCTAAAAATGGACGCAGTACTCGCACTTTTAGACAAGAGGGTTTATGGCAACAACTTATGGATATATGTCAGCCTAATGACATCGTATTTATTCAATTTGGCCACAATGACGAATCACCAAGCAAAGTCGACCGCTACACCACACCTGAGCAATACAGCAACAATCTTAAACAGTACATCGCTGAAGTTCGGGCTAAACACGCCCAGCCGATACTACTGTCACCGGTCACGCGGCGCTATTTTGATAAACAGGGACGCATTCAAGCCACCCATCCTTATACGGAGATTGTAGCTGAGGTGGCAAAAAGTACGGCAGTTACCTATATCGATATGGATAAGATTAGCCGTGAGTATTTTACCGCTCTAGGTGACGAGGGGTCGGCCGTTCGCTATATGCATATTAAGCCAGATGTCCATCCTAACTATCCTCATGGCGTACGCGACGATACCCACTTTAACGAACTAGGAGCTCGAGAAGTCGCACAATTAGTCTTAACAGAGTTAAAAGCCCTAAACCATCCACTGGTAAGCCAATTACACTCTGTTGATCCAAAACATTTGAGTTTGAGTTACTAATAACAAGGATTACTGCATTTTTGTGCCTTAAATCCAATTGAACCCGGCGCAGAATCATGGCTAATTGTTGTTTAACATTGTCTGTTAAGTCTTCATTTTGATAAATAAAGTGGCAGTATTTATTCACCAATGGCATCTGTTTATTGTTGCTCGAGCGCGCATTGATATGTCGTATCTAAGTAGGCCTCTCGCTTGAGTTCATCATGTAGCTCAAGTTCGACTTGTTTAATTTTATTTAGCGCCCCTGTTTGAGTATTCCTTTAAATAAGTGCAGGGTGTTAAACCTCCTACTACTAGCCTTAATCATGTTCGGTAAGAGCGAATCAAGCCCCATTTTGAGCGCCTGGAATAGACACAAAATGATTTTTGCGCTGAGCGAAAATACTTAATTACCCACAGGCTAATCTGAGTAAATTAAGTCTATATGGCTGTTTTAGTTAAATTATTAATTTGTTACGCACAGGCGTTTCAAGTTGTTTCATTCGCAAACAACAGTGTGTCACTTGTTTCATGGCGTTTCATCCGCTGCCATTTGTTAATACCTTGTTGATCTAAATCAAAGGATATTGACCCAAGCGCTGCTAGCCTAGTGATCGGAATTTTATAACCTTAACAGAGGCCAGAACATGAAAATGCCTGAACAGATATTGGTGGTAATAAGCGGTAAACGTAAAAAACATGAAGCTTTGGAGCGTGCATTAAAATTTGCTGAATACAACGATATTCATATTCATTTATTTAATTCTATCTATGAACCCGTTTTAGAATTGACTGATGTCCTATCGAGCGACCATCGAAAAGAAATGAAGGAACAGTATTTAGCGGATCGAAAGCTATACATGAACAGTTTGCGTGAAGAAGTAAGCAAACAAGGTATCTCATGTTCAGTCAGAGTAGAATGGCATCGTGACTTACATGAAATCATTGAAGAGGTCGTTAAAGAATTAAAGCCTGATTTAGTGATAAAACACATTAGCGCTGAACCAATGAGTATCAATCCTTTTGCCCTACCCATTGACCGCCATCTTATTCGGTACTGCCAAGCCCCACTGTTATTAGTTAAGCAATCTCAATGGACAGATTCACCTATTTTGGCTGCCGTAGATATTCTAACTTCTGATTCTGATCACCAGAGTCTAAATAAAGACATTCTTGAATCTGCTAAGGTATTCTCTCATCTTTATTTAGCGCCACTACATGTGGTTAATGCTTTTATCACCCATACGGTGAGTGCGGGCATCGACTTTCCCATGTTAGATATGGAGCAATTAAATAGAAACACTGAAAGTTATCACCGAGAAAAACTCAGTGAATTACTTGAAACGAATCATATAGAAGCCCCCCCTAAACAACTGCATGCAGTGGCTGGAGTGCCTGAAGTCGCGATATCACAGGTCGTTAAACAACTTAATTGTCAATTAGTGATAATGGGCAGTGTTGGGCGTAAAGGCATTTCCGCCGCTTTAATGGGTAATACTGCAGAGGCGGTATTGGCCGAACTCAATTGTGAAGTACTCTGTTTAAAACCACGTTAGTAAGCTAAACCGAAAATAATTATAAACCACCAATCAAATAGAATTGATTGGTGGTTTAGTTATGTAAAAGAGAGGTGATGGGTTGTGAACTTGCTTGAGCTCTAGTCTCTAAAGCCTGCAACATCGAAGGTGTCACTAATACAATACCGTCTTGACTAATGCGAAATCCTCGAGCGATATCAGACGCTTGGTTTAAACCGATTTCCATACCACTGGGAATTTTACAGCCGCTGTCGATAATGGCCCGTTTAATTTTTACATTCCGACCAATATCCACTTTTGGTAACACAACGGATTCTTCTACCTCACTATATGAATGCACATGTACGTCAGAGAATAGCAGGGATTTATTAATAGACGCACCTGAGATAATGCAACCCCCTGACACAGTAGAATCTACCGCGTACCCTTTGCGGTCAGGATCATTAAATATAAATTTTGCGGGAGGTGATTGTTTTTGATGGGTCCAAATAGGCCAACTCTCATCATAAATATTCAGCTGAGGAGTAATATTAATTAGATCCATATTGGCTTTATAAAATGAATCTAAAGTACCCACATCCCGCCAATACGGTTGCTGATGATTTTCTAAGTCACGAAAGCGAAAAGCTAACACTTTATTGTGCTCTATGGACGAGGGAATAATATCCTTACCAAAGTCGTGTTCAGATTCAAGGTTTTGTGCGTCTTTAAGTAGTTGTTGAATTAAAAATTCGGTATTAAATACATAATTGCCCATTGATGCCAAGGTGTATCCTGGGCGATCGGTCAATGCACAAGGATTTGCGGGCTTTTCACGAAAGTTTATGATCCTATTTTGTTGATCAACCTCCATCACTCCAAATGCTCCCGCTGCTTCTTCGACCGGAACTTCGATACACGACACCGTCATATCTGCACTACTTTCCGCATGATGTGCCAACATGTCAGCATAATCCATTTTGTATACGTGGTCGCCAGATAAGACTAATACATACTTAGGACTGTGTTCTCGAATAAATTCAATATTTTGGTACAAGGCATTGGCTGTGCCCTCATACCAACATTCAGAATGTTGTTGTGAGGCCGGTAATAACTCGACAAATTCACCCAAATCTCGATTCATGTGGCCCCACCCTCGTGCCAAATGTCGAATAAGCGAATGGGCTTTGTATTGGGTCATTACCCCTATTTGTTTAATACCTGAATTAACACAGTTTGACAGTGGAAAATCGATCACCCGGAATTTACCACCAAAATGCAGGGCGGGTTTTGCTTGAGACTGGGTTAACTCAAACAAACGACTGCCCTTACCTCCCGCCAAAATTAGGGCTAAGGTATTACGCGTGAGTTGACTCACATATCGTGTATTTGAACTAACCATAGTACTTCCCCAATGATCTTAGTTAAAAAATCATCAATTAATAAGGCTCCATAAGCTCACTGTTCATTTAATATTAGCCGCATAGTGAGTTTCTTATTTACTTTGTTAACTCTTATAACTGAAATTATTATACTTTTACCGCCAGCACATCACATTTCACACCATGCAATACACCATTGGCGGTAGAACCTAAAAGTAATTTTAATCCACTGCGGCCATGAGTACCGATGACAATTAAATCTGCCTCAATATCATTCGCAGTATTGTGAATTTCATCCGAGGGATTGCCAACCGGACTGAATATCTGTGTTTCAGGAATTTTGAATTTTTCCGCAAGCTCTTTAAGTTTTGCTTTGCTTTGTAAACATAAGTCATTAAAAAAATCGCCCTCATAGGCCATCCCAAAGGGTTGATAGTTGACCATGGGGACGGTGACATAAACGATATTAATATCTTTAGTTGAACTGGCAATTTGCAGCGCTTTTTCTAATACAGGCTGGCTTTCAGCATAGATATCCAGCGCCACTAAAATCTTGGTGTAATTACTCATTTGATTCCTCTCTATCTGCGGTCTTTTGACCTTTAGGGCTTAGTGCTAATTTGAGTCTAGCTTATTTAATAGATCTCATTGCTATTAGATAGCTTATTAACAAAAAGTTGTTGATCCAAGTCAATCACTCAATAATCGACGTGATAATATTTTGGCTTTTATAACCCCGACTTTTGAAAATTAAGTTTTAAGGTATTAATGTACTGAGGTAATTAAACTACACAAGAGTTTAATGCTAAGCATATTATGACTAGAACATGAAAACTGTAGATAATATTCAGTGTTCTACTTTATTTTTCCTGCCCAGTTTAGACGGCTGGGGCTCATTCTTTGCCCCCACTACTATTTCCCATGGCAATTAAAGTGTCATTCACACAGGTTTTTTTTTAAAAAACTATAAGTACAATGCTCAGCAACTTTTGGCTGAATTACCTGAGCACAAATAGGTAATTTTGGCAGCATCGCTAAACTCGATTTATTCGTTAATCCCACAGCCCAAAACTCAATAAAAATGTTTAACCAGCATGGGCAATAACCTAGGGATGGGCCGCATTTTTTAGTGCCAACCCTAGCGCAACACTGCGCAAAAATTATTATGGCCTTATGCGCCTGATTAGCAAATATTAGAATTGCAGCACCGGCGATAAAGAGTAATCTTACTATTGACCAGTTACTGGACCAGTAACTGGTCCAGTAATCACCTCTATTATTTCGGGATAAACTTGCTCTCCAGTAATTCGATTAAATAGCCCCATACCATGATTGTTGGTAGAGCCATTATCCCAATAAAACGGCGCTAATTTATGCCGCATGGCTGAATCAGTCACATAATAATTCCAGTCGCGGCGGAAGGTTTCATGTTCAGGGTCTTCAGTGCGCGATATAGCGCCATATTCACCTAAAATCACACCGATATCTTTTTCAATAAAATTGCGCTGCATTTTTTCAAATTGAGCATCTATAAACGCCTCATTGGCCCAATCCTCGATTTTACTTGCATCATAGGCATTAGCGCCCCATTGAGTAAGCGTACTATTTTCATTTAAGGTGAAATTAAATGGGTCGTAAAAATGCACTTCCATCATCAAACGATTAACAGTGATGTCGCTGGGCATGACGACAAAAGCAACCGTATAATCAATATTGGTATTAAAGCCTTGTACCACTAAGTGACGATAAACATTGCGCCCACCCGTGGCGCGCACGGTATCAATAAAACGTTGGTTGAAACTGTTTTGCACCGTGTAATATTCTTCAGTCGGTGTGCCATAGTCACCTTCAACCATCACTTCATTCGTCCCTGCAAAAAGTAGATGATCATCGTAATCACGAAAATATACCTCTATTTGTGTCCACATGGCGTCGATACGCTGATTAACTTTGTCCTGGGTAGCATAAGTAGGTTGCATCCAGCCACCATCCCAATGCATATTCATCACCACAACTAGTTTGCTATTATAAGCATAATCAACCACTTCCTTAATCCGTTCTAACCACTGTGTTTTTATAATGTAATTATCCCTGTCACTGAACTGACTCCAAGCTACAGGTAAACGAATCGAATTAAATCCAGCCGCTTTGATTGCATCCATCAAGCTTTGGGTAATTAAAGGATTGCCCCAAGCGATTTCGCCCCCAATGGCCTCTAATGAATTACCTATGTTGAAGCCATAACCAAGCAGTTGACTAAACGCGACACTGTCAATAGCACGCATGCCAGTTGAGTCAGCTGGCAATACGGGCGTGTCTGGTGATTTACCTTCTTGAAAAACCGTAAGGCTCTTACTCATAGTGCCTGCTTTAATATTGACGGTGACTTCTCGCATCTGGCTACTCGAGTTGTTGCAAGGTGTAATTGAAATTGTTGCGTTGTTATTGCCAGATGTGGGGGTGAGAGTTAACCAATCACTATTTACCAATAATGACCATGTGCTGTTAGTTGTGATATCCACCTGAGCTGAATGATCTTCACTGCTAAATTGAATATTAGCAGGGTTAACACTTAAGGTTGTGCTGGTATTAATGGGAGCTGCTGTACCTTCTCCACCACAACCAAAAAGAACCATTGATAAAACAACCAAGGTAAAACGATATAAAAACATACACATATATTGTCCTTAATATTTCAGATTTCATCGACCGAAAAGCCTACGATAGAATTGAGAGTTAGTTGTTTCTAAGGTATTTATCAACATAGGGGACCAATTGTTTAGCCCACACCTCATAACCAAGTGCCTTAGGATGCAATAAATCTGGCATCATAGTGGTAGTTAGCCTGCCATCCTCGCTTAAAAAACCCGCGTTAAAATTGGCAAACAATAATCCACGCTCGTTGGCTAATTGCTCAATCAAATCGCTGGCAGCTAGATTATTTAAGCGCATCACCGCATTTGCACTAGCCTCCCGCGGGAAGATCTCTAACAACAGAATTTTTGCCGCAGGTATTTGCTTTTGTAATTCATCAACAATCTTGGTCACACCAGCCAGAATGGATTGAGGCGAGTCCATACGATGCCCCGTGTTGTTAGTCCCTATCATCATCACCACTAAGCTGGGCTGAGTATTGCCTAACTCATGGTGTTGCAAGCGCCATAAAACATTTTCTGTACGGTCACCGCCATAACCCAAATTAAGGGTATTGATGTCTGCAAAGTATTTTTCCCATACGCTTTTCCCATCGTTTTCCCAACCATGGGTAATGGAATCACCGATCATAATTAATTGCGCCTTACCTTCGTTGGCTTGAGCGACTTTTTCTGCATGGCGAGGTAACCACCAATCCACTGACCAGTATTCATTTAAAGTGTCGGCCGTGGTAGCCAAGGTTAGAGATGTATGACACGGCATATTGGCATCTCCTTGTGCTTTAAATTCCACATTGGCCAAGGCGATTTGACCTTCGCCGCCGGTACTCAAAGTAAAGGGTCGACGGACATGACTTAGATCGCTGTTGATATCAACTAAACAACTTAAGGGAATAGATAGATGCTGCCAGCCTTGTTGTTGATGAGCCTGAGCCCATTCTCTGAGGCGATAAACCTGCGAGCAATCAAGCTCGCAGCCAACAATTAAATCAATTTTACCTTTATCTATAAGGTCAATACGCAGATCGAATTCCACCGTGCCTTGTTGCCCAAAGACGCTTAAATCAAGATAATCATTATTAAAAAACAAGCCTGATGACCAACTGTCTTTAAAGTTAAGCAACAACGCTTCTTCTTGCACATCGTTGGTAATGGTTTTAATGCTTACCCTACCATCGATTAATTGTGCAAATGCGCCGCTAAGCACTTGTTCATGTTCATGACTCTTGATACTAAGTAGCCAAGGTTGCATGACTCGTCCCTTATACAAATGGATAGCTTGCTCGCCCTGCCCGTTAGCTGCATCTGAAACGGTTGTAGAAACACAGGCAAACAACATAAAGTGGCAAACAAGAGCAATAGCAGTCATCCGGATTAAATAATACATAAGCGTATCCTTGTTTAGGTATTAACCTAAGTGAGTTGTTGAGTGCTTAACACGACGAAAAACACTAAAAAAAGCAATAATCGCAAAACAAACTGCAGGTACCCAAAAAGCAAAGCGAATATGAGAATGATCAGAAATCGCCCCCATTAAAGCAGTTAATATAGCGCCCCCAATAATAGCCATGACCAATACCGATGCAGCTAGACTGGTGTGGTTGCCCACATCACTGACACCCATAGCAAAGATAGTAGGAAACATAATTGACATACCAAAACTGGCCAGTATTAATGCCCCTATTCCGCCATGACCCACCACAAATATGGCAATCAACATCAACAACACATTAACCACGGCAAAATAAGTCATTAAGGTATGCCCCGCTATTTTTGACATGAGCCAGGCGCCTAAAAAGCGACCAATCATAAATAAAAGCAAAGATAGCGTTAAGGCATTGGCTGCCATTTTTTCACCTAGTTGGCTATCTGCTTGCAAAGCATAGCGAATTAAGAAGCTCCATATTCCGACTTGGGCACCTACATAACAAAATTGCGCTATGGCCGCCCAGCGAAAATGACGGTAAGCAAACAGACTACGATAGCGCGGGGCATATTCTGTTTGCGCTTGCTGTCGTTGCTCATCTATTTTTGTGCTTGGAAAACCCGTGAGTAAAACTAAGATAAACCAAAGTGCCACTACTGCAGCAATAACTAGATAAGGGCTCTGCACCGCAAGGACTTCGCTGTGATAAAACGCACTTAACTGCTCCTGGGTAAAGCTGGCTAACTGTTCTGGGCTATATTCAAGTCCTGAAAAAATAAAGTGCTGACCAATCAAAATTCCGCTGATGGCGCCAAGTGGATTAAAGGCTTGAGCTAAATTCAAGCGTTGTTGGGCTGTTTGAGGTGAGCCTAAGGCACAAATGTAAGGATTAGCCGAGGTTTCTAAAAATGCTAAACCACAAGCGATAATAAAGAGGGCTAATAAAAAGTAGCTATAAATTTGAATCTCAGCCGCCGGATAAAATAATAATGCGCCCAAGGTGTATAAGACTAAACCACATAATATAGCGACTTTGTAACCAAAACGCTGCATGACCAAGGCTGCGGGTACAGCACAGAAAAAATAACCAAAATAGAAAGCACTCTGTACCAAGCCTGATTGGAAATCTGACAATACAAATGATTTTTTGAATTGATGAACCAGTATGTCATTAAGGTTATTGGCCACCCCCCACATAAAAAACAAACTGATCACCAAGGATAAACACCACCAACTTACCTTTTGATTGAATCCGGGCATTGCCAGGCTCATTTTGCCAAGTCTTCATAAGCAACAACAACTTGACGTTGTTCCCCCAAGCCCGCAATCGACAAACAAATTTTGTCGCCCGACTGTAAATAAACCGGTGGTTTTTGACCCAAACCAACACCTGGGGGTGTGCCAGTACTGATAACATCGCCAGCCTGTAAACTCATAAACTGGCTTACATAGCTGACAATATATTGTGGTGAAAATATCATGGTTTTAGTTGAGCCATTTTGATAAATCTTGTCATTAACACTTAAGTGCATGTCAAGATCCAATACATTCAAAATTTCATCCTTTGTGACTAGCCAAGGTCCAATTGGACCAAAGGTATCGCAACCCTTACCTTTGTCCCATTGCCCCCCCATTTCAAGTTGGAAAGCCCGTTCAGATACATCATTACATATGCAATAACCGGCAATATAGTCATTGGCTTCCTCTTCATTTACATAACTACACCTTGACCCAATGACGATAGCTAACTCCACTTCCCAATCTAACTTACTACTATTTTTGGGTTGAATAATGTTGTCATTAGGGCCAGAAACGGCGCTGGTAGCTTTCATAAATACTTCGGGCTGTTGCGGAATTTGGGCGCCAGTTTCTCGGGCATGATCAGCATAATTCAAACCGATACAAATAAACTTTCCTATCTTATTAACGCAGGGCCCTAAACGTTGGTTTGGGGCAACTTTAGGGAAGGAGTAGAGGTCCTGTTGAGCAATACGCCTTAAACTATCGGGATTCAATATTGCCCCGTGAATATCATCAATAACCGAAGATAGATCCCGAATATCACCGTTAGTATCAATAATACCTGGACGTTCTTGGCCCATGTCACCAAATCGTAATAACTTCATATCAACTACATACCTAGTTGTAAGTGTGCGTTAAACTTGCAAACACTTATTGTTAATAGCTTAGATTGTCCAACCACCATCAATGACATGAATCTGGCCAGTGGTATAACTTGATTCATCACTGGCTAAATATAAGGCCAGCTTAGCAATTTCACCAGGCTCACCTAAACGTCCCATCGGTTGTCGAGCGATGAACTGAGCGCGATTAGTCTCATAGTCCCCCACTTTTGACATTCGTTGTTCTAATGAAGGAGATTGAACTGTACCCGGACAAATGGCGTTGCAACGAATACCCTGGGCAACATATTCTGCCGCGATAGATTTAGTCAAACCAATGACCGCAGCTTTACTGGCGCCATAAGCAAAACGATTACCTACACCGGTAATACTGCTAGCCACCGACGACATATTAATGATAGAGCCTGCGCCTTTGGCCAGCATACCCGGCAAAAACGCTTTACACAGTAAGTAGGCCGATTTTACATTGATGTTAAATGAGCTATCCCAAGCGACTTCATCACAATCGAGAACGCTGCCATCGTGCACAAATCCAGCACAATTGAATAATACATCTATCTGACCTATTTCAGCAGCAAGGGCACTAATTGCTTGGGAGTCGGTGACATCCAACAAAACGTGTTTGGCAGCGTTGACGCTAGTTAACAATTTAAGATTGATATCACTGGCATACACAGTGGCGCCATGTGCGCTAAATAACTCTGCACTGGCGCCGCCAATTCCTTGAGCAGCGGCGGTGATTAATACTGTTTTTCCGGCTAAACGCATCATTTTCTTGTTTATCTAAAAGGCAGACAGCTTGGCCCAATTGGCTCAAACTGCTTGTAAGTAAGGATAAATTCTTCATGACCCAGTTCTTCTGACTTGGTTTTTTGCCCAGCGACGACAGCAAGCAGTAATTGATAAATTTCTTCTCCTACTTCATCCACGGTGGCACTGCCAGCGAGAATACGACCTGCATTGATGTCCATATCCTCATGCAGATTTTGATAGGTATCGGGATTAGCGCAGACTTTAATCACCGGTGAGATTGCTGAGCCGACCACTGAACCTCGCCCTGTGGTAAACAATATAAGATGAGCGCCACTGGCGATCATTTCAACTATTTCAGCATTGTCGGAAATATTTGGAAAACCAAACATTGGGCCGCCATCGGGCACCACATCCATCAAATAAAGCCCACCTTTGGGAGGAATATCACCCGGTTTAATTAAACCGTTTATCTTGCTATGGCCACTTTTACTGTAGGCGCCCATGCTTTTTTCTTCTTGGGTGGTTAAACCACCCTCGGCATTACCTGGCGCAAAGGAGCCAAAACCCATTTTGGTATAATAATCTTCGGCTTTATGCACTGCCGATTCAATTTCGTGACCTAGCTCTTCAGTGACCGCTCGTTCGGCCATGATCTGTTCGCAGCCGATTAACTCCCCAGTTTCTTCAAAGATACAGGTGGCTTGTTTGGCGAGTAGCATGTCAAAACAGCGGCCTACTGCCGGATTAGCAGTGATACCACTTGTGCCATCAGAGCCACCACAAATGGTACCGATTACCAGTTCATCAACGCTGATCAGTTCACGTTGAATGACTACTGCGGCTTGAATGCTTTTAACCGCAGCAATGCCTTGCATTATAGAGTTACGCGTACCGCCGGATTGCTGAATAACTAATGTTTCTATTGGTCTACCAGCTAATTTAGCTGCCAGCGCCAATGCCTCGCGATTAAAACCTTCACACCCCAGCGACACCAATAAAATTGCGCCCACATTAGGATGACGGCTCAGTTCAGTTAACTGTTTAAGAGCATAAGCATTTGGATAACATCCAGGAAAACCAATCAAATGTACTTGGTCATCTTGGCAAGCATCAACGATTTTTCGCGCCACATGATGGGCACATTCAACCAAATAACAAACTAAAGTAATGTTGCGAATTCCTTTGCGGCCATCTGCTCGTAAATATCCCAGCATTAGGCATTGCCTCCTTGTGATTGTAGATTTTGCCCAAGTCGGGTATGACTGGCAATATAATCACTCTTGACGTTGTTTAGATGCACATGCTCACCTACCTGAATATCCTGAGTTGCCGAGCCAATAGATACGCCGTATTTAATGATTTTTTGACCTTTAACTATGTGGCGCAGAGCGACTTTATGGCCTACATGGATTAGTGCCTTAAGCACAATACGCTGCTCTGCTATGCAGATAACTTGATGTTGAGCCCCATCACTGCAACATACTATGACGTTGTCGTTGGGATGCAGTAACACAAAATGCACTCGTTCTTGAGTCACTTGTTTGGCTCTATAGAAGTAGACAAACCATAAACTGCCACAGCCGTACGGTAGAATATGCTAGCTTGTTGTAAGGGGCTTAGGTTTAGTGTCTGGCAACATTGTTGGCAAAAATTCAACCACGAGCGGTAATCACTGGCCAATTTCACCACTGGCCAGTCACTGCCCCACAGCACTCTATCAGCACCATATAAACAGATAACATCACTTACATACTTAAATGCATGTTGTTGATTAAAAGCAGCGGTAGACTGGGCAGGCAGGCCTGATAATTTGATGCTTACCTGAGGGAAGTGGGCCAATTTTGTTAAATCCGCTAACCATGATTGATGATTCCCATTGTCTAAATCAGGTTTCCCACAATGATCGATTACTATTTTGAGTTCAGGGTAGCGAGAGGCTAGTTCATAGACCACCGGTAATTGTGCGTGGCTGACAAGCGCATCAAACACTAGCCCTTTATTAATTAGTCCCTGAAATACGGGCGCAAATTGTGCCTGTAAAATCCAGCTATCAGGTTTTAAATCCTGCAACATGGGTCTTATCCCACGTATTAATGGCTCGAGGCTTAACTCTTCCAATTGTTCAAGGGCTTGGTTGCTGGCAAAGTCTATCCAACCTATAACCCCTGCAACATGTTCTGAATGTATTTGGGCCTGTGTCAATAAGTAGTGGGTTTCTGCGACGCTCGGGGCGGCTTGCACCAGAATACATTTACTTACGCCTTGTTGTTCAAACAGCGGTAAAATATCGTCCAGTTGATGGTCAAAGTACAGCTTACTTAAATCAGGAGTAAGCCAAGTGTAATCGCCTCTCGCGAGGGACCAAATATGCAAATGGCTGTCTATTATCATGGCTTGCTCAATTTAGTGTACGAGAAATATTGCCGCTTAAAGGCAGGGGCACTGGTGCTTCCTCATCCAGTAAGCCTTGATATTTAAGGTCTTGCCAAAAAGCACTGGGTATTAGCATCTGATAATGTTGCAAGGTCTGCTGCGCTTGGCTTATATCAGCACTACCGGGTAAAGCTGCACAAATTGCCGGATGGGCCAATACAAATTGCAAGGCAGCGGCAGCCATTGGAACATCATATTCAAGGCAAACATGGTGCAGAGCCTTTACCTTACGTTTAATAGGTTCATTAGCCGGTTGATAATTGTAATACGCCAGCTCATTATCGGTATTTTTACTGCTCTGACCATAGCTTGCTAAAATTCCGGAGTTATAAATACCGCCAGCCATAATACTCACACCTTGCTGAATGCAACGAGGAAATAAGGTTTTTAACGCGGCCTGCTCAAGTAAGGTATAACGTCCGGCCAACAACAAACAATCTGGCTCACATAGGTCAAGCAATTGCTCGCATATCTCTATTTCATTAACTCCTAGACCAAAAGCACGAATATCACCGGCTTGTTTAAGCTCTTGTAAGGCTCGTAAGCCACCACTTAATAACTGTTTTAAATACAGTTCGTGATATTGGCAGTGTGTGACTTGGCCAATATCATGCACTAGTAATATGTCTGCTGACTTATCTTGCATTCGGCTTTGGCTGTCAAAATAAGAACGCATAATGCCGTCGTAGCTGTAATCAAACTGTGGTTCAAATGCCAAATGTGAATAGAATCCGTGCCGTGCAATTTGCTCGTCCACCAAGGAAACTGGGTAAAGCAAGCGTCCGGCTTTAGTCGACAAGATAACGTCGTCTTGCAGGCCGTACTGGCGTAAAAACTCACCTACGCGGATTTCGCTCAGACCAAATCCATAATAGGGTGCTGTATCAAATAAGGTTACCCCCTGTTTAATCCAGTAGGCCATAATATCGTAGGCTTGTTGATCTGACATGCGCTGATACAAATTACCAAATTGAGCGCCACCCACACCAATTTCTGAAACGGATATCGCTGTTTTTCCGACTTTCCTTTTCATTAAGCTGAGAGGCATATCTCCCCCAAAAATGACATTTACAGTTTATTTAGAGATCTAATGTAATATTTTATATATAAACATGCATTCTAAATGTGAAATTTAATAAGGCCTATGTTACTAATATGCTAAAAAACCGAGTAAACTTTTCGAGTCTTATAACATACTAGTGCAGCAAGCAACTTGATTAGTTGTTTTCGCTTTAATCTTTGCCAACACCTATTGCTTATTTTACATTTAATAACATTATTACAAGTAGGCAATGCCACATGGATGAGAATCTCTAAGATAAGAGTGCTATAAGCACTTAACCGTCAGGCCCTATCAGGCTTATAAAAGACGATGAAACAATAATAGACGCTGATACATCATGGTAAAATTTAGCTAAGTATAAATAAGGTCGTCCTAGTGAAAGATTCAACAACACCATCAATCAATAAATATGCGGCTCCCGCCCTAGAAAAAGGTCTAGATATCATTGAGCTGCTGGCCTCTGAGCCAGAAGGTTTAAAACTCAAAGACATTGCTTTGTCACTTAAAAAATCGGTTTCTGAAGTATTCAGGATGGTGTTGGTGCTTGAGAGACGCCGTTATTTAAAATTTGATGTAGAAAGTGATCGCTATTCTTTATCGATGAAGCTTTTTGAAATTGCTCATCAACATGTACCAGTACAAAAACTGGTTAAGGCCGCATCGATGGAAATGGAAAAGCTAGCTAAAACTATAGACCAGTCCTGTCATCTAACGATTAACTCCAATAATAATGCCTTGGTGGTTGTGCAAAAAGACAGCCCCATGGATAAGTTGATTACCATACGTTTAGGTGCCAAAGCGCCCTTGTTGAATTCTTGCTCTGGCCACATATTTATTGCGTTTTCTAAGGATGAGCAACAAAAACACATACTCGAACTATTACAAGTAGACGCCACTGAAGGTGAGTTGCAACACGTTATCACGGCGGTACGTAAGCAAGGTTACGAGAGAATGTTGAGTAAACAAATTCAAGGAGTTGAAGATATTGGCTTTCCCATTTACGGCTACGGAAATGAATTAGTCGCCTGCTTAGTTGTGCCCTACCTACATTATATTGGCGACTTAAATACCGTTAATATTAATAGCGCTATTGCCGCTACGAAGAATACCGCTATTAATATATCGCGCAACTTAGGTGCGACATTCTGATTTAACACAATTATGTTGTACGCACCAAGTTCATGGTTGCTGGTGCGCCTCCTTCTACCAAACGCCTCAAATAATTTATTAGCGTTTCTGCCTACTGCTGGATATATGTGGCGCTACTCAATTCAATTTAACTAACTTTTTCAATAAGGGTTATTATATTTAGTTTTGTATTTGATAAATTGTTTTATATGTGAATTTAAGTTTGATTAACATCATTGCAACAATTAGTATTACTAATATTATTTTAGCCAGTAAGAGAACGCGGTGCCGCAAGCAAATCAAACTACCGGTGGACTATATGAAATTGCAGGCCTAATCGTCGGTTATCTTAGTGGTGCATTATTGATTTTTTTTGTATCTACTGCTCAGGCTGCAACTACGTTAATACCACTTAAATTGAGTTTTACGCAGCCTGCATCAGACTGGGAAAGCGAATCACTGCCTATTGGCAATGGTGCTTTGGGTGCGAATGTAATGGGCGGCGTTAACGTAGACGTATTACAGTTTGCCGAAAAAACCTTATGGACGGGTGGCCCTAATAGTCAGCAAGGTTATGATTTTGGTTTACCCGCTGCAGGCAGTAATTACCCGCAAAAGCTAAAGTCGATTCAAACTAAACTCTCTGAGCAAGAACAACTTGCCCCCGCAGAAGTGGCCAAAGTATTAGGCCGTGAACATCAAGGCTATGGTAGTTACCAAAATTTCGCATCAGTTAACCTGAGCTTCTTTCATGATGAAACAAGAGTCAAAAACTATCGCCGTAGTTTAGACTTGCGTAAGGCAGTGGCCACCGTGAGTTTTATGGTGGATGGGGTAAGTTATCTTCGAGAATACTTTGTTAGTTATCCTGACCAAGTCATTGTTAGCCGCATCAGCGCAGACAAACCGGGGCAAATAAATCTGCAATTGAGCTTTGCAACTGAATCAAACCGCACGGTAAATACTCAAACAAGCACGAAACAAATCACTCTCAGCGGTAAGCTACTGGATAATGATTTGCAATATGCGTCTGTTCTCAATTTTCACCACCAACAAGGGCAAATCACTTTAGACGGTAACAAGCTTGACATTAAAGGTGCTGATGAAGTGTGGTTTACAGTTGCTGCCGCCACTAACTATCAACAGCACTACCCAGATTATATTGGTGAAGACGCCCTACCTAAAGTGCAACGCTACGCTGATAAGATTGCAAGCTTTGACTATGGGACGCTCTACAAACGCCATCTGCAGGATTACCAAGCGCTGTTCTCACGGGTAGATTTAGAACTTACCCACACAGCCATACAATTACCTACCCCTGAACTTCTAAAAGGTTACCAAAGCACTAATACCCCCGCGCAAGATAGAGGGCTTGAAGTCTTATATTTTCAATATGGCCGCTATTTGTTAATAAGCTCGTCCCGCGCAGGCTCCCTGCCAGCTAATTTACAAGGTGTGTGGAATCAATACGAACAAGCGCCTTGGAGCGCGGATTATCACGTCAATATCAACCTGCAAATGAATTACTGGCTGGCTGATGTAACCAATTTACCTGAAACCCTGCCCCCTCTATTTGATTTTATCGATAGTTTAGTTGCGCCGGGTATGCAAACGGCGCAACGTCTATTTGACGCTCCCGGCTGGACCTTACTCCTGAATACTAATATTTGGGGTTTTAGTGGCTTAATCGCTTGGCCGACTGCATTTTGGCAACCTGAAGGCGGCGCATGGATGGCGCAACATTATTTTGAACATTATCGATTTAGTCAAGACAGCGAATTTTTAAAACAGCGGGCCTATCCGGTCATGTTAGGAGCTACGGAATTTTGGCTTGTCAACTTGCAACAAAATCCGCATCAACAAGGCTTAGTTAGCCCCAGTTATTCGCCTGAACACGGCAATTTTACTGCTGGAGCAGCCATGTCTCAGCAGATTGTATATGACTTATTGTCCAATACCAGTGAAGCCGCTGGAATTCTAGGCGACCTTAAAAATAAAGTGCGTATCGATAAAGTGCTGGCCAAGTTGGACCCTGGTTTACGTGTAGGCTCATGGGGACAATTACAAGAATGGCGCGCCGATCTGGATGATGAAAATTCACAGCATCGTCATGTTTCACACTTATATGCCTTACACCCTGGCAATCAACTCTCGCCTATAAGCACACCTGAATTAGCCACGGCAGCTATTAAAACCCTTAACAGCCGTGGTGATGGGGGTACCGGCTGGAGCAAAGCTTGGAAAGTCAATTTTTGGGCACGTTTGTTAGACGGTGATCGCGCTCACAAACTATTAGGCGAACAGTTGCTCCGCAGCACACTCAGTAATTTATGGGATAACCATCCACCGTTTCAAATTGACGGTAATTTTGGTGCCACCGCGGGTATGGCTGAAATGCTGCTGCAAAGTCATTTGGGTTTCATCCATTTATTACCTGCACTTCCTCGCTCCTGGCAGGATGGTAACGTTAGAGGTTTGAAGGCCAGAGGAGCGGTTAGCGTAGATATAAAGTGGCAAAATTCTCAACTGAAAAGTGCCAGTTTACTGAGTAAACACACTCAGATCCTAAAGGTAAAAGTACAACAATCAGGTTCAAAATATCAGCTAAATGATAGCGAGGGCAATAATATCCTCCTCACGACGTCTGACAACAGCATGCAATTTAAAGCACTGGCCGGCGAGTTGTATCAACTTAGTATTAATAAAAACTAACTTAAACAATTAGATGTTCTTAAACATTTGCTTGTTTTAGTTAAATTTAAAAATGAAAACGTTTGCAGTCACTTGGATTAAGTCCAGTTCGATTTAGTTTAAGCACCGTGCAACATAATAAGATGACAATAGGAGTTACACATGAAAAACCTAGCACATTCTAAAAATATGCCGTTTCGTCACTCACGAATCGCTTTCGCTCTAATCAGTAGCTTAGGCTTATCGACCACTACACTAAGTTATGCTCAGGAGCAAACATTAGAAAAAGAAGAAACTGAAGTCATTGAAGTCACGGGTTTACGCTCAAGTATGATTTCGGCACAAGCCAGAAAGCAAAGTTCGAATAAGATTATGGACGGTATCAGCGCTGATGATATGGGGGCACTACCTGATCGAAGCGTCACTGAAACCTTGCAGCGTGTAGCGGGTGTCTCTATTGACCGTTACATGTCTTTAGGAGATCCAGAGCATTTCTCTGTCGAAGGAAACGGCGTTATTGTACGTGGTTTGTCTCAGGTTCGTAGTGAGTTGAATGGTCGCAGTTCCTTTAGCGCCAATGGCGGCCGTACACTCAGTTTTGGTGATGTACCCCCTGAACTACTGAATGCAGTCAATATCTATAAAAGCCCCACTGCCGATCAGGTAGAAGGTGGCTTAGCTGGAACGATAGATTTAGAAACTAAGTTACCGTTTCACAACGATGGACAAAGAATGTCATTCAGCGTGGAAGCTAACTACGGTGACATGATAGAAGAAACAACCCCCGCTTACTCTGCCCTATACAGTAATACTTGGGACACTAAAAACGGAAAATTTGGTATTTTAGCGGATTTTGCTTTTTCCGAACTATCAACCAGAAATGATTCAATTTATGTACGTCCCTATTTCTCACGGGACGATATGCCAGGTCACGAAGGAGATAAAGTATTTGTTCCTCGTGGAGCCGACTGGCGTACGATGCATTTTAATCGCGAGAGATCGGGCCAATATGTGGCTATGCAATGGGCTCCTCAAGAAAATCACGAATTTATATTGACCTACTTTAACAGCGAATACGATATGCGCTGGGATGAAGACGCAATATTTGTCAGCAACGATATTACCCAAATAGAAGCCAGTGCTGACAGTATTTATGACAGCAACGGTGTAATGCAAAAAGGCCGCTTGAGCGAAACGGCTGGCATAGCAATGGGCTCAGATATTCGAGTATCTACCCAAAATGCTAATACCACAGATATTTCACTTGAATATAAATACTACAATGACAATTCAGCATTCAATTTCTCCTTACAAAGAGTTGAAGCCAGCTCTAAAGGGATTGATTCAACGGTCGCTGTTGCCACCAGAGTGCCATATATAGACATTGATTTATCTGGTAGCTTGCCTTCGGTTACTTCCGATCCCGTTCATTTAGCCAATCCTGACAACTATGTGTGGGATTTTTTAATGGACAATCAATATGACAATGCAGGTGATATGACAACTGCGGCGGCAGATTACGAGTACTTTTTAGACGATAGTGTCATTACTTCTGTCAAAACGGGAGCGCGTTTTAGTAAATCTACATCAGATAATTTTGATACGGGTTACAACTGGGGAGCAGTAGGTAACTGGTTGTATAGTTCAGGCCTAATTGAAAGTGGCGCGAACCCCCTTGAATCAGATATGCATTTAAATGAGTTTAATAATTTTTTCCAAGGTGATGTGGCCGCGCCAGCAAACCTTTATGCGCCTATTGCTCACTATGCCGAAGGTTTCCAGAATGGCAGTTACCAAGAAGTGAAAGACAAGGTAACTTACGTCGATAACGGTTGGTTTGACCCAGCGGGTAATACTTGGCAGCCGAGAAACCTCGATGACGAACAGTGGTACAACTCGCAAGAAGAAAAAACATCTGCAGTCTACGTTCAAGCTAACTATGAACTTAACAACTTAAGGTTTCCCGTCAGTGGTAATTTTGGCGTGCGTTATGTCAAAACCGATAACACGGCTTTTGGTTATCTGACCTTTCCCAACGGTGAACTTTTTGGCGAAGGCGCATATGAAGAGCGTGCAGCTGAACATTCTTACGATAATTGGTTACCTAGTTTAAATGTAAAAATTGAATTACGAGACGATTTATTTTTACGTTTTGCCGCAGCGAAGGCCATGACACGTCCGGCCTTTAGTAGCTTGCGTTCAAGTTTAGCACTTAGTGCCACTATACCTGATGAGAAACGGGATGACTTTTTTGACCCTATTACTGGCGACCCTATTGCAATTCCAGGCGCGGATGACTTTGAAAAAACTGGGGACTCTGACTACAACCCTTATTTAAATCCTATGACATCTACTCAGTTTGATGCCTCATTAGAGTGGTATTATGCCAATTCAAGTTCAATGTATTTGGCCTTATTTAGCAAGGACATTAAAGGGGATTTGGTCGATCAGTTTGTCACTGAAACATACGGTGCAGAGGGATATCCTCAACAAGAGTACTTAATATCACGTCCTGTGAGTGAAGGTAAGGCGAAGATTAAAGGCGCTGAAATCAGTGTAAACCACTTTTTCACCAGCCTGCCCTCGCCTTTTGACGGTTTAGGTATCAGTGCTAACTACACTTATATTGATAGCAGTAGTATTGTTAACGATGATAGTGCACCACTTGATACCAATGGCTTGCCTTATGATTACGAATTACCCTTCAAAGCCATCTCTAAAAATGCTTACAATCTGGTGGGTATTTATCAAAAGTATGATCTTACGGTGCGTTTAGCTTATAACTGGCGCAGTGAATTCCTTACGTCTGTTGGCGCTAATGGTTTTAATGGTTCAACCCCTATTAGTGGTGGTGGTTTTGTAGATGGTAGCTCACAAACTAATGCAGATTGGCGACTTCCAGTACTGAACGCCGCAGGGGGGTATTTGGATGGATCTATATCTTACCAAATTAACGATACCTTTAGCGTGTCACTAAATGCCAACAACTTGAGCAATACTGTAACTAAAAATATAGTCAAACAAACCGAGTCTGGAGACCATTACTCGGCTTACCACATGAATGACACACGTTATTCATTGGCTTTAACGGCTAATTTTTAGTTTTAACGCGTTCTAATTAAAAGTTGAAGACTCACAAAAGGGTCTTTCAACTTTGTTATAAATGACGCTTACAAACTAAGCTTTATCTTAGCGCCTAGTAGGCTGTTTATTGATCAACATCAGAGGACTGAGTTAATGAAAAGTATACGCGAGAGTTATGCTTTCTAATCATATTGAGCATATTGTGATTGTCGGTGGAGGTACGGCCGGTTGGATGACAGCGGCCGCTATGGCCAACCGACTGCCCCATAACTTATGTAAAATAACCTTGGTTGAATCCGATGCCATCGGCACAGTCGGGGTAGGTGAATCGACCATTCCCCATATTCGTCAATTTAATGAAACTTTGGGTATTAGTGAACAAGTCTTTTTAGACAAAACCCATGCAACGGTTAAATTAGGTATTAAGTTCAACGATTGGGGCGCACTGGGAGAAAGCTACTTCCATCCCTTTGGTGAACATGGTGAAATAACTCAAGGTATTGATTTTCATCAGTATTGGTTAAAGGCCCGCAGCCTGGGGGAGAGTTACGGACTGGAACAATATTCTATTGCTGCCAAGGCTGCCCTTAGGGGAAAATTCCCCTTATCAACCGAAGCTAAACCTACGGTATTTGCAGACTATACCTACTCTTATCATATTGATGCCACGGCCTACGCAGCATTTCTGCGTGAATACGCAGAGCAACGAGGCGTTAGGCGCATAGAAGGTAAAGTTGTTACCGTAAAGCAACATGCGAACAATGCCATTGACAGTGTTAACTTGGAAAATGGCGAGAGTATTAGTGGTGATCTATTTATTGATTGCACGGGATTTCGCGCCTTACTGATTGATAAAACATTACATACACCCTACCTAGACTGGAGTAATTGGCTTCCAACCGACAGTGCGGTGGTAGTTCCTTGCGAAAACACCTTGCCTTTGCAACCTTACACACAGGCCACGGCAAGAATAGCAGGGTGGCAATGGCAGATCCCCTTGCAGCATCGTATTGGTAATGGGCATGTGTTCAGTAGCCAGTTTATTAATGACCAACAAGCTACTGACATACTCATGCAGTCTTTACCGGGTAAGCCAATGGCTGACCCGAAGCTATTGCGCTTTAAGGCGGGTAGACGCCAATATTCTTGGCAGAAAAATTGTGTTGCTATTGGTTTATCTTCAGGCTTTTTAGAACCCTTGGAATCAACGAGCATCTACTTAATTCAATTGGGTGTGAGTAAGTTATTGGAGCTATTTCCTGACAAACATTTTCAGCAAGCTTTAATCGACGAATACAACACCAGCATAAGTCGACAATATGAGTTGATCCGTAATTTTATTATTCTGCATTTTCACGTGACTCAACGCAACGACTCGTTATTTTGGGACTATTGCCGCAACATTAGCATACCTGATGAATTAAATTATCTATTGCGTTTATTTACTGAATCGGGACGAATTGATTTAGCCCAGTTTGGTGTTTGGCCAGCCGTATGTATAGGCCAAAATATCATCCCGCAACATTATGATGCTCGACTCGATAGGATGAACAAGGCTCAACTCAGTCAATTTATGACAAGTCACCGACAACATATTAATGCTTTAGTTGACACCTTTCCTACGGCTGCGCAATACCTAACTGCACAACGTCAAAAGGCAGAAGTATAATGGGCTTAAGCCAAAAAACACAAAACAATGACCCTATTCAAAATATTGTTATTATCGGCGCAGATATAATAGCTTGGTGCGCCGCAGTGGGGCTAGCTCGAGGTTTACAAGGTCAACAAGTTAATATTTCTGTAGTAGATATCCCATTAACTAACACCTCTGGCCAAAGTGTCATTCATGCCACAGCGCATTTGTTCGACTACCATCGTTTGCTGGGAATTCAAGACAAGCATTTACTCGCAAAGGGCCATGCTAAACTCTGCAGCGCCACACAATTTATTGATTTTTCTGAACAACATGCAGATTATTTTGTCGGTTGTGAACAAACACAAGCCAGCTTTCGCACCGTAGAACTGCATCATATATTGCGTTGGCTGGATATTACTAATTTGCAGCCCTACTCCCTCAGTGCGCTTGCGGCGAAATTGTCGTTACTTGCCTTACCCACTGCAAATAATGACCCAATCACTGGTGGATTTTCCCCCCAAGTTAATATTGATAATTCAAACTACCTTACATTTATGCAAGGAGCCGCTCAGCACCTTGGGGTGAAACACCATAAGAGCCATATTACAGATGTTGTTTATAATCCTGATAATGGTTTTATCCGCCAGCTTAAGCTTAACAATGGAGACAAGCTCAACCCCGATCTGGTATTAAATAATAGCGGTATAGAAAATTTATTTGCTGATATTCACAATCAACAAAATAGGGTGGATTGCCATTCTTTACTTCCTTTCGATAGCCGTATGGTGGTCAGAGTCAACAAAGTCGCTCAGGCCAAACCCTATCAACAAAAAATTGCCAGTTATTCTGGGGTAGTTGAACTAAATTACATGCCTAACTATCACGAAGGCGTTTTGCATTATTCATCTACGACAAGTACTGAAGTTCAAGCAAAGGCGCAGCTATGTAAAGTACTAGGTGAGCCTGACTATTTACATACTTCAAAGGTGAAATTTGGCTACTTAGACAAACCTATGCAAAAAAACTGTTTGGCGATTGGCGAAACCGCTGGCTATCTGGGATCTTCGCCTATTAGTCCCCTAATTTTTTGCCAAAGAAGTATCAGTAAATTGCTCGACTTATTCCCAGGAAAGGCATGTTTAAGTCTGAATAGCCAAGAGATAAACCGCAGACTGAATCAAGACTTTGAACAAGCCTTACATTTCACCTTACTGATGCATGCCTACACAGAAGAAAAGGTCCAATTTCCATGGCAACTTACTCTCCCTCAACTGCCTTGTAATTTGCAACATAGGATAAGCTTGTTTAGCAGTAGTGGTCGAGTGAGCAGTGAACTAAATCCATTAATTTCTAGGGATACTTGGCTTACCTTCTTACGTTACAAAATTCGCATATGTCAAGGTTATGAACCTGTTTTAGATGCCCTAGATAAACCACAAGCAATGCAGTTTTTACAACAACTATCGCAGAAAATACAACAAAGTTTACATCATTATCGAGCCTATAACTAAACGCAAGAGACATAATAGTTTGTGATATTAAACAATTGAGAGATTGGCCATTGCTAGCTAAAACCTTTTCTTTTTTTAAATGACGTATTAAAAAATCCGATTATTGAGATCAATATGCTTAAAAATATAGCTACACGAACAGAACATTATCCTGCCATTTCGCGAGTATTTGCCGTGAGTTTCATCATTTGTGGCATCCTTAGCGGCTGTCAAAATAACGACTCCAGCGCTGATATGGTCAATAAACTGAGTAATTCAACTCATGCTCTTCCGCAGCTAATCACCCAAAACGGCAAACACGCTTTTATGGTTGATGATAAACCTTATTTGATTTTAGGCGCCCAATCAAACAACTCGGCTAACTATCCAGCAGCACTGGAAAAAGTATGGCCAGTAGTTGAAAAAATGTCAGCCAATACGCTAAGCATTCCTGTTGCTTGGGAACAAATCGAACCCCTAGAAGGACAATTTGATTTTAGTTTTCTTGATGTGTTAATTGCCCAAGCTCGTGAGCGAAATGTGCGACTTAATTTACTGTGGTTTGCAACTTGGAAAAACAATGCGCCTCACTACGCGCCGGGATGGGTAAAGCTGGATAATAAACGCTTTCCGCGAGTGGTAAAAAAAGATGGGGAGAGGCTTAATTCCATGTCGCCACTGGGTAAAAACACCTTAGAAGCAGATAAAAAAGCATTTATTAAGTTAATGGAATACTTAAAAAACTATGACAAGCAGCATACCGTCATCATGGTGCAAATCGAAAATGAAGTAGGCACTTATGGTGCTAAACGAGATTTTTCGGACTTAGCTGAGGCACAATTTAAGCAAAACGTACCACTAGAACTAGTTAAAGGTATGAAGCTTAAAAACGGCTCTTGGTCAGAGGTATTTGCCCAAGATGCCGATGAATATTTTCATGCTTGGTATATTGCAAAATTTTGTGAAGAATTAGCTATCGCCGGTAAAGCAGTTAAAAACCTGCCCATGAATGTTAATGTTGCCTTACGTAATCCGTTTTTCCCCGGCGACGGATATTCTATGGGTGGCCCCACTGATAACGTGATTGATTTATGGAAAATCGCCGCGCCTAATATCGATATGATTAGCCCCGATATTTATTTTCGGGACCACAAAACTGTAGATAAAGTAATGTCACTGTATTCTCGTAAAGACAATCCTCTGTTTATCTCTGAAATTGGCAATGACCAACCCTATGCCCGCTATTTCTTTACTTCCCTCGGTTACCAAGGCATTGGTTTTGCGCCCTTTGGTATGGATTATACCGATTACGCTAACTACCCCCTTGGTGCTAAGACGGTCAATGAGCAAACGATAGCGCCCTTCGCAGAGTTGTATCATCTGGTGAAACCCTTCGCTGCCGAATGGGCCAAACTGAGTTTGGAAAGTCAAGTCTGGGGCGTAGCCGAGCCCCATGATTCACTGACCGAAAAACAAAGTGTTTGGAATGCAAAAACGACTGACTCTGAAGATGAAATGCAGCAAGGCAATATAAAGCTCGATCCTGACTTGTTCACGCAAAATTTAGATTTAGGTTTATGGAACGCTGAAGTGACCTATGGACGACTTATGTTTTGGATTGACCCTCCAATCGGAAATTCCCCTGCATCAGGTGGCGCGCTGATCGCCAAATTATCAGACAACGAATACTTAGTGACGGCCTTACGCGCTCGTGTCAGCTTTTCACCTTCAGATGAATTAGCGGGACAAGCGCACATGATTGAGCGGGTTGAAGAAGGCCATTTTGAAAATGGCGCATGGGTTTTTGAACGGGTGTGGAACGGCGACCAAACAGACTGGGGTTTAAACTTCACCTCAGAGCCTCATCTATTAAAAGTTAAAATGGCGACTTATGCGCACTAGCAAGCAGGTAATTTCAAGGTTTACAAATTAGTATGACAAAAAATAATGGCCGAGGCTTTAAGTAATATTATGGCCATAATCACGACGTAACAACTCGTTTTTATATTACTACGCCTATTTAAATTAGCCACCAATCAGTCTTACAGAACAGTTTGGTGGCGAGTAAATTAGATAAATTGGCCTAAATGCTAGGTCTTACCCTGCATCTTTGTATTTGTTTGTTCCGCTTCCAGTAAAACTTTTAGCAAAACGCTATAGTTGTTGTATTATCATGGCAAATTGGCGAGTGAATCTCTGATTTAACTGCCCGTATCCAATAAAAATAAGAATAGGATAGGTTTTACCCATGTTAAGTGGAAAGTCTAAAACTGAACAAGTTGATGTGATCAAACAACTGATACGCCAAAATAATTATAAAGATAATGATCTTACCCTCCAGCAGTGTTTGCGCATGGGAGTCAGTGTCAACGTTCATTCTTTAGGCCGTTTTGCTGAAAAACTTGAACTACTAGACCGAGCTGAGCGCAATAAACAATCTAATCTAACTAAAAAAAATGCTCCACCGGCCTTGCATTCCATGAGTTATTTGCAAGTAAAACAGCGTGAAACAGAGATTACGTTTGAATTAGGTGAGCTAAAAATTCGTGAACATAAATTGCTAGAAGAGTTAAACGCCCTTTCAAAAATGTTAGACCTTAAAGAATTTAATTAACGTTGGTGAAGAGATAAAAACGGATGTCATAAGACATCCGTTTTCCATTGTTGGTTTTCTAAAATCTTGCTCTTACGCCAATAGAAAAAGAACGTGCGGGTAATGGGGCTTCATCTTTCAAATACGATGAATGGACCCGACCTTCCTGATTGCTCAAGTTCTCTCCTTTGAGGTAAATCGTCATATCAATGTTATCGAGGTCAAGATAGTAGTTAGCTGAAGCTGACAGCATGGTATAGCCTTTGCTATCAGTCTCAAATATAGCTATTTTGTCTTGTTTGCTATTGCGGATGGCTTCTACTTCAGCGTGCCAATTGCCATATTCATAGTGCAGTGAGCTGCCCACTCTCATGGGAGGAATGCGCGGCACATTGCCGCCAGAATCTAGCTTGGCACGAGTATAATCGGTAAACACTTCCCACCGCCATTCTTCACTTAAGTGCCAATCAACCTGAGCTTCGAATCCATATAACCTAGCATCTTGTTGGCTAAATATAATAACCGGCAAACCATCAGATTCATCACCTGATTCCCCATTTTCAGTGATATTTTGCTCGAAGGTATCTTGAGTGATGAGTGATTCACCACTAAAAACAAGATCGGTGCGTTGTTCAAAAATATAGTTGCTGACCTGATTGTTAAATAGACTAAAGGTCGCATTCCAAGTTTCAACATTATAGCGATAAGTAAGATCAATATTGTTAGACACTTCCTTATCCATATCTTGGGTAGTTTGTATTACGTTATATTCGCCATTTTTCTCAGCTATTTGAAATCCCCCACCAATTTCAAATGTGCCAGAGCCGATATGGGGTCCATAAGAAAACATTTCTGATGCTGAAGGTGCTCGTTCAGAATAGGCATAATTGAAGGCTATAGAACTTTGATCGTTTAAGGTCCATACCGCTCCTGCAGAGCCCGAAATGGCCGTATAGTCTTTTTTATCGAAGAAAATTGGGTTTTGTTTTGATAACTGAGCGAAAAAATTATTGTCAACATCATGGCTAAACTGCTCAACCCGGCCACCCAGTTGCCATAAAAGGGCATCTACTTTACGTTCTTCCATTAAAAAAACAGCTAAACTATTTGTTTTAGTTGGAGGGGTAAAAGCCTCATCACCAATAGCAGAAAAATCGAGATAGTTATAATGCAAACCTGCTACACCTTTCCAACCAAGCAGCACAGCATGTTCAGCCCATAATCTGGATTCCATGGATTCATTTTTAAAAGTGGTACCAATTTGATCACCATCAAATTCGGAATGCTGGTAATCAGTATAAGCGTTTTGCCAATGCACAGAGGTAAAAAAACTGTCGATATTTTTCCAGTCGACCACGCCTTGATAACGGTCTTGCTGCAGTTTTATATAAACGCCTTCTTCACCGACAATGCCATATTCAGAATCCATTCTGCCATAAGATAAAGCCACACGGTTATTGTCCGTAAACCACGCACCACCTAGTGTATAGCCGTTGGCATCCATTGCTGAATTAGTGAGTTTGCTATTGCCACCCGACTCGTTAATATTGGCAGGAACGGGGATCTTAAAATCACTGGTGTTACGATCGTAGGCATCGAAATGCCATGCAAAATTATCAATACCGCCATTTATATCAGTAGAAAAGGTTTTGGCATCAGCAACATTGTCATATTTAGCAAATAATTCGCCACTGACACCTTCCTGTCGTGCAAGCGGCAGGCGATTATCAACAACATTAACTACGCCACCTATTGCACCGCTTCCATATAACAACGTCGCTGGACCACGAAGTACCTCAATTTGACTGGCAGTAGAGGTTTCTGTGGCCACTTGATGATCTGGTCCAACCCTTGAGGCATCTGATGCATCTAAGCCATTTTGCACCACTTTTATACGTGGGCCATCTAATCCACGAATAATGGGACTACTAGCGACCGGCCCGAAATAAGAACCATGTACGCCTGGCACGTTTCTGAGTGTTTCCCCTAAAGTGGCGGCTTGATTTTGATCTAACTCTTCACCACTGATGATAGTAACTGGAGTACTTGATTCTAGTACAGTGCGTTTGAGTGGAGACGCATTGATCACTAAGGTTTCAATATCATGCTCATCTTTTTGTATGTCTTTTTGTTGCGCATTTGCTTGACTAGCAAGCACCGCAAGCACTGCCAATGCAATAGTGGGGTGTTTTTTCTTCATTTTGTCATCTCTTTACTTAATATAACAAGACCCTGCTTATCGGTAGATAAGCAAATAGTAAGCTCTAAATTAACTAAAAGCGGATAACAAAGGGGGATCGCGGTTACCTGTGGTTGACTTAAGCGAAGCTGGGTAAAATATAACAGCATATTTTACCGCAATGGCATTTTGTGCAGGAAGCTTGAACTTCAGTGCACTTGTAGTTAGGCCATGATCTAAATGATGGGGAGATAAACATAGCGCACAATGCAGATCTGCCTTCACAATGTGAGAAGAGTCATGTCTAGTAGAAACATTGCCCATGATAATGAGCAACAATACCGCCAAAGCGACAGCATATTTCAGCATCGCGCAAGGGTTTCTGTATTGGTGGAAGTTTTGATTCTGCATAGATGTTATAACATAACATAATGTTTTTTCGACTGTCGACACCCTATCGAAAATTTTTATTCACTTTCCTGTTAAGGGGGAGCCGCGAGCAGTCAAATTAAATAAATTCTAGAAATATTGTTTAGAAACCCCCATTTCAAGTCGAAATTATTTATACTTGATTCCTTGCTAGTAAAAAAAGATAAACGCTTCACTCGCCCCCCATCTTTAGGAGACAAACTTGGAATTAACTTTTGTAATAGTCGCCTTTGTTTTTGGCTTAGCCTTAAAAATAACTGGCTTCCCTCCCCTAATAGGCTTTTTGATGGCAGGCTTTACTCTAAATTTTTTAGGTTATGAAGCGACTCCCTCTTTAGAAGCGTTAGCTGAATTGGGTATTACTCTGATGCTGTTTACAATTGGTCTAAAACTCAACATTCGGGATTTATATAAAAAGGAAGTTTGGCTAGGCAGTGTGACCCATTCCCTCCTGTGGATAACGCTAGTCAATATCATCGTTACCACTTTAGCTTGGTTGGGCCTGAGTGCCTTTACCGACCTAGATTATATTGATATCACCCTACTCGCGTTTGCCTTAAGTTTTAGTAGTACGGTGTGTATTGTTAAAATTCTCGAAGACAGTGGTGAAATCAAAACCCGTCATGGCAAAGTGGCTATCGGCATCCTGGTTATGCAGGATATTTTTGCGGTACTATTTATGGTGGTTGCGACGGGGAAAATTCCTTCTGTTTGGGCCCCCCTGCTACTTTTATTATATTTTGCTAAACCGCTGTTTAAAAAATCCTTAGAAATCGTCGGTCATGGTGAGCTTTTACCACTGTGCGGTTTCCTATTGGCCATTGGCGGCTATGAATTATTTGAATTAGTTGGTATCAAAGGCGATTTAGGCGCTTTAGTGATAGGCATGTTTTGGGCACCTCACAATAAAGCAGCTGAGTTGTCCAAATCACTGATGAGCTTTAAAGACCTTTTTCTTATCGGTTTTTTCTTAAATATTGGTTTTACTGCCTTACCTACTTTAGATTTAGTGCTTACAGCTTTGCTTTTATGCTTGTTTATTCCTATCAAATTTTTACTCTTTTTTAGACTCTTTACTTGGCTTAAATTGCGCGCTAGAACCTCTTATCTGGCCAGTCTAGTTCTATCAAATTACAGTGAATTTGGCTTAATTGTGGTTGCCCTGCTAGTCAGTAACGGGGTATTGGAAGCTAAATGGTTAGTGACCTTAGCCCTTGCTCTATCATTTTCTTTCCTCGTAACCGGCTTGCTTTATCGCAGTTCACACAATCAATACAATAGGTTCAAACATTATTTAAAAGTATTTGAACGTCCCGACAGACTGGCGGAAGACACCTATGTGCAGCCCAAAGATGCAGAAGTATTAGTACTGGGTATGGGTCGTGTAGGTAAAGGGGCTTATTCATCCTTAAACAATATATTGGGCGCCAAAGTATGGGGCATGGATGCCGACCCTGCTAGGATAGCTAAACTGCAAAAAGCCGGCTTACAGGTCTTAGTTGGCGATGGGGAAGATATTGACCTGTGGGACAATATTGACCTAGCTAATATCCAGTTAATCTTACTGGCCCTGCCCTCAATAGAAGATATTTGTAATATAACCGAGCAATTACAACATGCTAACTATCAAGGCAAGATAGCGTCGATTGCTAGGTATGAAGATGAAATCCAAGCCCTTCTGGACGCTGGATCTGACAAGGTATTTAACTTTTTCACTGAGGCGGGCACCGGTTTTGCGGAAGAAAGTCTGCAACTGTTAAAACCCTCGCATAGCTTGTAAGTTAACTATTAATAAGAATGATTATCATGTTGTTTTATAAAGAATTTTTCTATTTTATTGGTTTTGTTAAATGACTCTCGCTATACTGCACAAATATTATTATTAATCAGGAAATACCTCATGTTAGGTGATAGACAGGTCATTAGTGCTTTAAATGAAGTATTAACCTTTGAATTAACGTCAATAAACCAATATTTTTTACACGCACGCATGTTTAAAAACTGGGGCTTCGAGCAATTAAACGAGAAATGTTATAAAAAATCCATTTGTGACATGAAGCAAGCAGATAAATTAATTGAACGTATATTATTTCTTGAAGGATTACCCAATTTGCAGATGTTAGGCAAATTGATGATTGGCGAAGAACCCGTCGAAATGCTGCAATGTGATCATAGTTTCCAACTTCAGCAACTGCCCCTGCTTAAGAAAACCATAAAACTATGTGAAGACAAACAAGACTATGTCACACGAGATCTTTTGAGTGAGATATTGCATGACGAAGAAGAGCACATTGATTGGCTTGAAACACAAGAAATGCAAATTACCAGTCTAGGGGCGCAAAATTATTTGCAAAACCAAACACAAGATGAGGATTAAGCATGAAAGGAAATAATACCATTATCGCTCAGTTAAATGGCCTTCTCGCTTATGAGTTGGCTGCGATGGATCAATACTTTATTCACTCGCAAATGTATGCAGACTGGGGATTTCATAAACTACATGAGCGCATTGCCCATGAGTTTGAAGATGAAAAGGGTCATGCTACGAAATTAATTGAGCGTATTCTGTTTTTAGAAGGCACACCTGATATGGTGACTCGTGATGGTTTGCTCATCGGCCATGATGTTCCATCGATGTTAGAGAGTGACTTGCGAGTTGAATATGCGGTTGCAGCGAAATTAAAACAAACGATGGCGCTATGTGAGTTAGAGCAAGACTATGTCAGTCGTGACATGTTACTAGTCCTACTGGACGATACAGAGATGGATCATGCCCGTTGGTTGGAACAACAAATCCGGATGATTAAATTTGTCGGCTTGCCTAACTATTTGCAATCACAAAGTTAATTGAGCTTAAAATTACCTTTGATTTAGTTGTTTGTATTACTTGTAAAAATGATGATTGCAGTACTACGGTAAAGTAGTACTGAAATTAACAAAGAAGCGCTCTGTTTTTAGGCTCACTCTGTTTTCTAGCTCAATGATGAGTTGCCATCGCATTTGGGGCTCACTGCAAGAGCCGATGAAAAACCACAGTTCGTGAGCATTTTTAGTGAGATGACTAAGTTCAGTTTGCTCCACCACTGCAATTTTACCCATGTACATATTGACGCCCTGAACCCATGCTTGTTTTAAACTAAATTGTTCAGGAAGTATAAGTTGCACTGTATTTTGTTCTTCAATCTGTACTTTTTCGTTAAAGTTAACCACAACTTGTTGGTCATTTAAGTCAGTAAGGTTAAATTGACAAATTAAAGTCTCAGTCAATTGGCATTGTTTGCTGGAAACTGATCCAGCCGTCTCAGTTCCCGTTAAATAAACAGCAAGGCTCAGTACCAACACAAATGCACTTAAAATTAATATAGATTTAATAGATTGATTCAAATGGGGATTAATCACTTGTGTTATTCCTCGTTTGCTTAGTCTGCGGTAAATAAAGAATAGGAACAAGCTTGTTTTTCCTTTCTTTTTTAGCTGTATACCATTATTATTTGTAAGGTTTTTAGCCTTAATAATATTTAAATTTCAATTGCTTATAAATTAATCTAAATGATTAAACCTAAGTTAATAATTTGTAAATATCAAATGGCGCTTCATTAACAAATTGGAAGATTCATTAAATGAGTGATGCAATTCAAGTACACCCCGAATATAACTACAAGGTTGTTCGGCAGTTTGCAGTGATGACCGTTATTTGGGGGATCATTGGCATGAGTCTAGGCGTTTTAATCGCTGCTCAGCTATATTGGCCTGCCCTAAATTTCGATACCCCTTGGTTAACCTTTTCACGCCTTCGTCCTTTGCACACTAATGCGGTGATTTTTGCATTTGGTGGTTGTGCGTTATTTGCTACTTCTTATTACGTTGTTCAGCGAACCTCGCAGGTACGGGTGTTCAGTGATAAGTTGGCCGCCTTCACGTTTTGGGGTTGGCAGACGGTTATTGTATTGGCCGTCATTACTTTGCCAATGGGTCTTACCTCTTCTAAAGAATACGCGGAACTCGAATGGCCAATCGATATTCTGATTGCTTTAGTGTGGTCAGCTTATGTGGTGAACTTTTTCGGCACTATGGTTATTCGTAAGGTTTCACATATCTATGTAGCAAACTGGTTCTTCGGGGCCTTTATGTTAACGGTGTTGGTGTTACACGTCGGTAATAGTATGGTTGTGCCGGTGTCACTCACCAAGTCTTATTCAATTTACGCTGGCGCTGTTGATGCGATGATGCAGTGGTGGTACGGACACAATGCAGTAGGTTTTTTCTTAACTGCTGGATTTTTAGGTATGATGTATTATTTTGTGCCTAAACAAGCAGGTCGTCCGGTCTATTCTTATCGCCTTTCTGTTGTGCATTTTTGGGCTCTTATTTCATTGTATATCTGGGCCGGTCCTCACCACCTTCATTACACTGCCCTGCCCGATTGGACTCAGTCTCTAGGTATGGCAATGTCGATTATCTTATTTGTTCCTTCTTGGGGCGGTATGATCAACGGCATTATGACCTTATCAGGCGCTTGGCATAAGCTGCGTACCGATCCAATCTTACGCTTCTTAGTGGTTTCCTTATCGTTTTACGGTATGTCGACTTTCGAAGGCCCCATGATGGCAATTAAGACGGTTAATGCTTTATCGCATTATACCGATTGGACAATCGGCCACGTTCACTCAGGTGCCTTGGGTTGGGTGGCGATGGTATCTATCGGTTCCATCTATCATCTTATTCCGGTGTTGTTTAATCGCGAACGCATGTACAGCACTTATCTAATTAATGTGCATTTCTGGTTGGCCACTATTGGGGTTGTTCTTTATATCGTAGCTATGTGGATGTCAGGAGTATTACAAGGTCTTATGTGGCGCGCTATTAATGCTGATGGCACTTTAACTTATAGTTTTGTTGAGTCTTTAGAAGCGTCAAAACCTTTCTATCTGGTTCGTTTCATCGGTGGTGTTTTTGTAGTAGTTGGTATGCTGATAATGGCCTATAACTGTTACCGCACTATTAAAGGTGATACTCAAGAAACTGCTGACGACAAAGCTTTACAGGCCGCATAAGGAATTTAATCGATGAAAAATGCACATGAATTAGTTGAAAAAAATGTCGGTTTGTTAACAATTTTGATTTTGGTCGCCATTAGCTTAGGTGGCGCAGCTCAAATTACGCCACTGATGTTTCAGCAGCAAACCATGACACCGGTAGATGGACTAGAGCCCTATACAGCCTTGCAAATGGAAGGAAGAGATATTTTCATCCGCGAAGGTTGCGTAGGTTGCCATAGCCAAATGATCCGTCCATTTCGTTCAGAAACAGAACGTTATGGTCATTATTCAGTGGCGGGTGAGTCTGTTTGGGAACATCCTTTCTTGTGGGGTTCAAAACGAACTGGCCCCGATTTAGCCCGTGTTGGCGGACGTTACAGTGACGAATGGCACAAAGTGCATTTAATGAATCCGCGCAATGTAGTACCAGAGTCTAATATGCCTGGCTTCCCTTGGTTAGCTGAAAACAAATTGGACGGTAAATTGACTGCCAAGAAGCTCTCAGTATTTAGAGATTTTGGTGTGCCTTATACTGATGAAGATATTGCTGGTGCTAAAGAAGCTGTCGTGGGGAAAACTGAGATGGAAGCACTAATCGCTTACCTTCAGTCTCGCGGCACCGCGTTGAAATAATATGGATTACGCAGTTAGTGGCAGTATTTTCACAGTTTTAGTATTTGTTTGTTTTATCGGCATAGTGATGTGGGCATTTAGCAAAAAATCAAAAAAACGTTTCGATGAAGCACAAAATTTGATTTTTGATGATGAGCCTCAGACTAAAAAGCAGGAGTCAAAGCTAGATGAGTAGTTTTTGGAGCATTTGGATCTCAGTTATTACGCTGGGAACGATATTAGGTTGTTTTTTATTATTGCGTTGGTGCCTATCTAACAAGACTGGTGTGCAAGAAGGCGATGATATGCATCATGAATTTGATGGTATCCTCGAAATCAATAATCAACTGCCCCGTTGGTGGACGATATTATTCTATATTTGTATTGTTTGGGCCTTGTTGTATTTATTACTTTACCCTGGTTTAGGTAACTTTAAAGGCTTGTTGAATTGGCAAAGTTCAAACCAAACAATTTTATCTTTAGCCGAATCTAAAGCGGCTGTTGAGCAAAATAAAGTCGATAGTGTGATCAGTCAATATGATCGCGAAGTCGACCAAGCAAATGCTTTATTTGAACCTATCTTTGATGGCTATTTTGCTAGACCGATAACTGAATTAGCTCTAGACCCAGAAGCCTTAAAAGTCGGACAGCGCTTATTTAGTCAAAACTGTTCACAATGCCATGGTTCTGATGCTCGCGGTCAACGAGGGTTTCCTAACCTAACAGATCACGATTGGTTATATGGTGGTTCACCAGAAAAAATCACTGAAACATTGATCAACGGTCGCAATGCAATGATGCCTGCTTGGCTCGATAGCATGGGCGTTGATGGAATTGAAGAAGTGGTACAATATGCCTTAAGCCTCAGTGGTCGTAAGGTAGATGAATCACTTGCGGCAAAAGGTAAAGATCGCTTTGTTGCTTGTGCCGCTTGCCACGGTCCCGATGGAAAAGGCAATCAGTTGGTCGGAGCACCGAATCTAACGGATGATATTTGGTTATATGGTGGTAGTGAAAAAGCAGTAACTGAAACGTTGAACTACGGTAGAAATGGCGTTATGCCCGCATTCAAAAACACCCTAGGTGAAAAGAAGATCCATTTAGTCGCAGCTTACGTTTACAGTTTGTCACAAGATAAGTAGTGAATAAAAACTAAAACAAGCCTCGGTTTAGCCGGGGCTTTTTTTATTAATATCAATCAACAATTTTAGTTAATTCTGGAAATCATACATGCAACATAATACTGAGAAGCGCCTTTGGTATAAGCAGTTTTGGCCTTGGTTTCTAATCGCCTTCCCTCTTTCTTCTATGGTACTGAGTTTTACTATGATGAAATTGGCATTCACTGGTAAGGATAGCTTAGTCATAGACGATTATTATAAAGAAGGCCGCTCAATAAATCTGGATTTACACAAGTTCCAAGAAGCGAAAGTACGTGACATTGAAGCTCAACTATTATTTGGCAAAAATACGATAGAGTTAGTATTTGTTAAGGGTAATTTAGATGATGGATCAGCATTAACCCTTGATTTTTTCCATTCAACTCAGGAGTCCAAAGACTTTAAAACGGTGTTATTAAAAGATGCGTCTGGAAAATACACAGGTACCTTCGACCAAGACCTTGCAGGAAAATGGCGCATAAGTTTACACCCACATGATGAGCTTTGGAAAATACAACAAGTTGTATCACTACCACAAAGTGAAGCCGTGGACTTTAAACCCTGAGTAAAACATGCAGCAACCTTGTTATCACTGTGCTACCCCAAATCCAAATACAAAATATCAAGCAGTTGTACTTAATGAACTGCGGTATTTTTGTTGTCCAGGATGTCAAGCTGTTGCCGAAGCTATCGTCAGCAATGGACTTGAAAATTACTACAGTTTTCGCAGTGAAATGGCTGAGAAAGTGGCAGACAATAGCAGCGAAATTTTGCAATCTCTACAACTTTTCGATGAGGATAATATCACCGAAGAATTTGTTCATCACAGTGGCGAAAGTAAAGAAGTTCAGCTAAGTATCGCCGGCATTAATTGCGCAGCCTGTGGTTGGTTATTAGAAAAGCAATTGTCTAAACTTGAAGGAATTAAAAAGGTTGGAGCCAATGTCACCAGTAAACGCCTGATAATACAATGGGACGAGAAACAACTAAAATTAAGTCAAATACTGCGTAAAATTCAACAGATTGGTTACATAGCCAAACCTTTTCAAGAAGAACAACACGAAGCTCTGCACCAACAAGAAAATAAAATATTACTTAAACGCTTAGGCTTATCGGGTTTAATGACCATGCAAGTCATGATGTTAAATTTGGGCGTGTTTTTTGATGTTTTTGGCCAGATTGATGCAGCAACCAAACAGTATTTTAATTGGATTAGTTTGATACTAAGCACCCCTGTTGCACTTTATTCTGCCATGGGTTTTTACTTAAGTGCATGGCGGGCGCTGAAAGCCCGAACAGTGAACATGGACGTGCCTATTAGTTTTGCACTGATTTCAATCTATGTTTCCGGTTTATATGCGACATCGACGGCCAATGGACAAACCTATTTTGAATCCTTGTGCATGTTTGTATTTCTATTGTTAATCAGCCGGTTTCTGGAACAAAACGCGCGCTTTAAAGCTGCACAAATTTCAGCAAATTTGTTGAGTCATATGCCAACCACCGCAACATTAGTCAGTGACGAGGGCCATCAGACTGTATTGGCTAAGCAATTAAAAATTGGTCAACGGGTACTGGTCAAAATCGGCGATGTGGTGCCTATTGATGGTTTAGTGCTTGAAGGTGTGGGTCAGGTGAATGAATCGATGTTGACCGGTGAATTTCAGCTGATAAGCAAACATGTCGATGATCCTGTGTATGCCGGCACTATTAATCAAGTAGGTACGATGGTGATAGTGGTACAAAATGAATTAAAAGACTCGGTCGCCAGCCAGATAAACCAATTGCAGAACCGAGCTTTATTGGCAAAACCCAAAGTAGCAAATTTTGCCGATAGAACAGCTCATCATTTTGTCTTATTTGTACTAATTATTGCGGCATTAACCTATGTGGCTTGGCTATTTATTCAACCCGAAAATGCTTTTTGGGTCATGATTTCAGTCCTAATTGCGACTTGCCCTTGTGCGCTAGGCTTAGCCACACCTGTGAGTTTAACTTGCACTGTAGGTTATTTAAATAAACGGGGCGTATTAATAAAACGAGCGGATGTGCTCGAACAGTTGACGACCGTTGACTGGGTGGGCTTAGATAAAACAGGCACACTAACAGAGGGACAATTTGTTATAAAAAAATTGCTTAATTATAGTGAGTTTACTGAGCACCGTATTCTCACCTTAGCCGCTAGTTTAGAGCAATTTTCATCTCACCCTATCGCCGCTGTATTTAAACAACATAGTGAAAAACTTAAAGTAGAACAAGGCCAAGAACATATTGCTATAGGGATCAGCGGAATCATTGACGGTGTTAACTACAGCATTGGCTCAGCACGGCTGCTACCGAACCCAAGCGATCCATCACTCGCGTCATTTAATGTCTTTTTGCTAAAGGAACAGCAGTTACTCGCAGCATTTTTGTTAAGTGATGCGATTCGTCCTGAAAGTGCTAATTTAATTGCCCAACTGCAACCCTTACATATTAGTTTACTAAGTGGTGATAATAAGCAAGCCGTTGAATTAGTGGCCAATGAACTTAACATAGACGATTGGCATGCCAATCTTGACCCCCAACAAAAATTGAACATAATCAGACAGTTGCAAGGCTTGGGACACAAGGTATTAATGATTGGCGATGGAATAAACGATGGGCCAGTGTTGGCACAAGCAGATGTGTCGATTACCTTAGGGATTGGCACTGACTTAGCAAAATCATCCTCTGATATTATTTTACTTGAAAATTCCTTACAAAAAATCCCACTGATTATAAGACAGGCCTTAAGAACACAGCGGAATATTAAGCAGAACATTGCTTGGGCAACAGGGTATAATTTATTAGTACTACCACTAGCAATAAGCGGTTCATTAAGCCCTTTAATTGCAGTCATTGGTATGTCGCTGAGTTCGCTTATTGTGGTTGCCAATGCCACGCGTTTATTAAAATAATAAGGCTAACGTTATGAATGTTATTTATGTACTGATCCCCTTAGCCATCATTTTGGTGTGTATTGCTATTGCGGTGTTCTTTTGGGCGGTAAAAACTAATCAATTTGATGATTTAGAACGCCATGGCCACAGTATTTTATTCGACGATGATATAAAAAAGGTCGAGCCTCAAGCAAAGCACAGTAAAGACAGTGTCGATAACGCGGAAAATAATGACCGACCTTAGTTTTATTTCAGCTTTTTTGATTGGCGTAGCAGGCAGTGTTCATTGTGTCGGAATGTGTGGGGGAATTGTTGGCGCATTAAGCTTTGCTATTCCTAAACAACAATCTAACTATTTATATATCTTATCTTACAATATTGGGCGGATCTTGAGTTATGCCCTAGCAGGGGCCATTGTTGGTTTACTAGGCCAGTTAGTAAGTCACAACAGCCTTACAGGCATTACCGTCCTACAATTGATCAGTGGACTCTTTCTAGTCCTATTAGCCAGTTACATTGGCGGTTGGTGGCATGGTTTGTTATTAGTCGAAAAAATGGGCAAACATCTATGGAAGTACATTAGCCCTCTTTCTAAACGCTTTGTGCCTTTTAAATCACCTTTGAGTGCTCTACCCTATGGCATGTTATGGGGTTGGTTACCCTGTGGATTAGTTTATTCTACTTTAACCTGGGCACTTGCCAGCGGCAGCGCAATTAATGGTGGGCTGATTATGTTTGCCTTCGGTTTAGGTACCCTGCCCGCTATGTTTTTGATGGCCTTGGGCTTTAAACAAATTCAACACATTGTTACTCATGTTTTTTTTAAACAAAGTATCGCTATTAGTTTGTTACTTTACGGCTTGTTTACCATTATCAAAGCATTAGGGTTTTCCCTCTAGCAGCAAAATGTTTTCACCAAGTTATTGGCAAAAAATTCGATATCTTCATACACTTACCTTAAATATAAAGCTGTTTCAGCTATTTCAGTAGGACGGATCGTATGCACTTTCAAAAAATTCTGGCGGTTATTGATAGTAATATTGGATATCAAAAATCCTTAGTCAGAGCCATAGAGATATCGCGCAAAACGGGTGCCAGTATTACGGCTTTTTTTACTATCTATGATTTCTCTTACGAAATGACCACTATGTTGTCCATGGATGAACGTGAAACTATGAGGCAAGCGGTAGTTGATGACCGTACTGAATGGCTTTCGAGTTTAATTGATACTGATTTTGCCGACAGCCACTGCACTATTGACATAAAAGTGGTGTGGCATAATCGTCCATATGAAAGCATTATTTATGAGGTTATTGACAAAGGCTACGACCTGATTGTAAAAGGCACGCAACAACACAGTATATTGCAGTCGGTTATTTTCACGCCTACTGACTGGCACATCATGCGCAAAGCACCCGTTCCTGTATTGTTGGTCAAAGAGCATGATTGGCCAATTGGTGGCAAAATCCTCGCCGCTGTCAATTTGGGGGTGGACATAGTTGAACATAAATCTCTTAACCAGCAAATAACCTGCCATGCCCTGCAATTTGCGTCCCTACTGAAAGCTGAACTGCATTTAGTCAATGCTTACCCTGGCACGCCCAGCAATATCGTCATTGAAATTCCTGAATTTGATCCTACCCACTATAATCAAGCCGTCCGTCAACATCATGTCGATGCCATGCAAGCTCTTGCTCAACAACACAATATTTCACTACAACACTGTCATGTTGAAGAAGGTTTACCTGAAGACGTTATTCCCAAGTATGAACAACAACTTGATGCTGAACTTGTGGTACTAGGTACCGTAGGCAGACAAGGGATTTCAGCCGCCTTAATTGGCAACACGGCCGAACATGTGATTGATAAACTAAATTGTGATGTACTGGCCATTAAACCCGATGGATTTGTGTGTCCTATTCGGCTCTAAATTATAGCTAGGTTACACGCAGTCCACCTGATAGGCTTTTTCTATAACTACTTAAGGCAGGTACTAAAGCCAGTAAACAGGCAAAACCTAAGGCTAAGCCCATATAAGTCATTGTTGCCATGAGATCAGGTACGGCACTAATAACAAAAGCATAGTGCTGTATTAAATAAGGTTGCACAACAACCAAAGCGATGATTAACATAATATAACCGCTGATACAGCCAAATAGAGTGATCAAAAAAGCTTCGCTTTCAACTAATAATACAATGACCCACGGCCTTGCCCCTAGAGCTCTGAGGATAGCGAGCTCTCTTTGACGCTCGCGCATGGACGCTAACAACATCGTCATCATCCCGATTAACGATGCAACCAACACCAAAATAGCGATTACTTTTAAACTAATTTCTACCGCAGACATGATTTGCCATAGTTCACGCAGGGCTACGCCTGGCAATATAGCGCTTAATGGCTCCGTGGGGCTTTGACTTATGCTGCGTTGTAAACTTAAAAGGCTAATCTTATTGCTTACCCCTAATAAAGCGGCACTAATAACACTGGGTGGCTCAGCCTTATGTTCTTCTGCTTCATGAGAATGATGAGCTCCAACCTGATGCAGCATATCCACTGTTTCAATCGGTATATACATCGCCCGATCGATGGGTGTGCCAGTGGTGTTGAGAATGCCTACTATTTTAAAAGGGTGCTCTTTATGCTGAGTAAAACTAACCTTTCCAGCCCCATGAGAAAGGACAATTTGTTCATTGAGTTGATAGCCGAACTCTTTGGCGACGGATGCACCTATGACCAATTCATTGCCATGCTGAAACAACTGGCCTTTGCGCAGGCTTAGTGCTTGTTTTTCTGCAAACTTCACATGTTTAAAATAATCTAAAGTAGTGCCAACCACGGCATAACCTCGATGTGAATCCCCTAATACAATCGGCACAGCCCATGATACTTGAGGATCAGACGCCAACGTTGTGAAGCTTTGCCACGAGACATTATTGCTGGGGTATCCAATTCTAAATATTGAAAAAAGTAACAAATTTAACTGACTGGTGCGACTGCCTACAATGAGATCAACGCCTGACACTGAGCGCTCGAAGCTTTGCCTAATCTGCAATTCGATGTGACTCACACTAACGAGTACCAACATACTAATCGCTATGGAAAAACAAGTAAGAAGAACCATCCATTTGCGTGAAAACAGACTGGCTAATATCAATTTAAATAACATCATATTAATCAATTTTCCTGTTAGACAATAAGACTAGATAGATCAAGCTGCTGCGAAAAATGATGTGCGAGACCTCGGTCATGACTAACAAACACCACAGTACTGTCTTGTGCGCAATCCAACAATAAGTGGATAAATTGGTCACGTAATTCACTATCTAAGGCCGATGTTGGCTCATCGGCAATAATAAGCTTAGGCTGGTTAACTAAGGCTCTAACCAGTGCAATTCTTTGTTGTTGTCCGACACTCATTTGACTGGCTGATTGGCCAAGAAGCTCTGCACTAAGCTGCAACTTTTCACATAATTGAGCGAGTAAATCTGACTGTTTGGCTTTATCTTTTGAACAAAAATAACTACCCAACTGTATATTTTGTATACCGCTGAGGTAGGGCAATAAATTGAACTGTTGGAATATCATGCCGATATTGTTTGCTCTAAATTGGTCTCTCTTCGATGCAGACAACAGGTTTAATTCGTGGCCTAGCACCTTTAGTTGTCCTGAATATCCACTTATCACACCACTTAAAATATTTAATAGCGTAGATTTCCCACTACCAGATTGACCATACAAAAATAGTTTTTGCCCCATTTCAACCTTCCAAGTAGGCATATTCAGGGCAAAGGAACTGTGTTTATCCCAATTAAATTTTAATTCTGTGATGTCTATCGCTAGTTCCATGGCAGGCCGCTACAACTTTGGTGTGGTTGTTGATTAAACAAATTTAAACAATAACGATTAAAAAGGAAGTTTAAATCACTGATTTTTATTGACGTATTTTCCGTTATAATTGCACAACGCATGATGCAATAACAGTATTTTTAAGACGAGCAAATGAGTCAGATTTTAGCCCTAGATAGTAAAAAGAAATATAGTTTCAACAAACTGGAAAAAAGACTACGTCGTTCTACCGGTCAAGCAATCTCCGACTTTAATATGATCGAAGACGGTGACAAAGTGATGGTATGTTTATCCGGCGGTAAAGACAGTTACACCATGTTAGATGTGTTGCTGTATATGCAAAGAGTCGCACCGATTAAATTTAGCATCATTGCCGTAAATCTTGATCAAAAACAACCTGACTTTCCTGAACATATATTGCCAAATTATCTTACTAAATTGGGTGTCGACTTTAAAATAGTCGAGGAAGACACCTACTCTATTGTATTAGATAAAATTCCTGCAGGTAAAACCACTTGCTCTTTATGTTCCCGTCTCAGAAGAGGTATTTTGTATCGAACAGCAACGGAGTTAGGCGCGAGCAAAATTGCCTTAGGTCACCATCGTGATGACCTACTAGAAACTTTATTTTTAAATATGTTCTACGGTGGTCAATTAAAATCGATGCCGCCTAAACTGGTTAGTGATGACGGCAAACAAATAGTGATCCGTCCTCTAGCCTACTGCAGTGAAAAAGATATAGCCCGTTATTCAAGCGTCATGGAATTTCCAATAATTCCGTGTAACTTATGTGGCTCGCAAGACAATCTGCAACGCGTTGCCATAAAAGCGATGTTAAATGATTGGGACAAGCGATTTCCAGGCCGAATTGAGTCAATGTTCAGATCACTGCAAAATATAACGCCTTCACATTTAGCGGATAATAAGCTGTTTAATTTCAGTGAGCTTAAAACCCAAGTAACACCATTTAAAGATGGTGATATTGGCTTTGATCCTCCGTTAATTTCCCCCATGGAACATCTCGAGGATAATTTGGACACAACAAGCGTGCAAATCATTAATCTATAAAATGCACAAGTTGCGAAGACAAGGAATATACAAATGAAAATAGGTTTAGCATTAGGCTGTGGAGCATCAAGAGGCTGGGCACACATTGGGGTGATTCAGGCACTTGAAGAGTTGGGCATTAAAATTGATATTGTTGCAGGCTGCTCAATAGGCGCCTACGTCGGCGCGGCCTATGCTTCAGGTAAACTTGAGCCCTTATCAGATTGGGTAAAAAGTTTAACAGAATGGCAAGTATTTGCACTGATGGGTGTGGGATTTTATCGAGGCGGTTTAGTCAGTGGTTTAAAAGTATTTAAAGCCTTAGAAGACAATTTTGCTTTTAGTGATTTTAATAATTTGCATAAACCGTTTGCGGCAGTAGCAACAGATTTATACAGTGGCCGTGAAGTTAATTTTACGCAAGGCTCTGTTATTGAGGCTGTCAGGGCCTCATGTGCCATTCCTGGTTTATTTCCACCGGTATGTGTCAACAAGCGCTGGTTAGTAGACGGTGGTGTTGTTAATCCAGTCCCCGTCAACTTATGCCGTCTACTTGGTGCAGACATCGTATTCGCCATTAATTTGAGTGCTGATTTTCGACCTCAATCTCTATTGCAAGACCAGTTAGAACACGAAAGAAATCAACAAAAGACCTCTGATTTTTTTAAACGTAGTCAGACTCAAATTCAAAACTGGTTTAAGAAAGGTAGTAAATCCAATGACGAAACGACGGGTTATGCTACAGATGATGAGGCTCAATATTTAAAATCAGCAGGTGAAATCAATATATTAGATCAGGCCAATGCAGAAGATCCTATCACTGACGATAATCCTACTTCTGTTGCCTTACCTGCTCCGTCAATACTTAATGCTATGTCAGGTTCTTTAGACATATTACAAGGTCGAGTAACGCGGTCACGACTCGCAGGCGATCCACCCGATATACTAATAGAGCCGCAATTGCGTGATTTTGGCATGATGGAGTTTTATCGAGCCAACGAATTGATTGAAGAAGGTCGTAATAGTGTTACACGTATCGCTGATCAGATAAAATATCAACTCAGATTAACCACTTAAGCCAATAAGCTGCCCTGCTAAGGTTTGGCAGAGCAGCTTATTGCTAGATTAAGCCCTAAGTAAAAGTGACATCAGTCTAAAAAAGCCGCTTACTCTTTCACTAAACCATTAATTCGAATCGGTTTTTGACTGAAATTTAAGCCTAGCTTCGCTTGTTGAATTGCCTTATCGCTTATTTCAACTTCCTGCTTTTTTATGACCACGTCTTTGTTATGTTCAAGCAGGCTTGGCGTATCATCAAAGGTAAATTTAAGGCCATCACTGCTTGGCATCAAAAACGATAAAAAACTGCCCATTTCACTAAAAAATTGCTTATATTGGGCAGACAAAAAAGTAAGCTCTTGTTGTTGATAGCTTGTCTTTAAATACTCAGGTTTAGTTTCAAGTTGTACCGACATATCGCATTGGTTTGCCGGCTGCTGTAAATCTATCGTAACAAAAGCATTAGCCAGTTTTAAGGCTTTCTCAGTGGGTAAAGTAAAACGATGATATTTGTCGATGGTCAGCGGTATAGTCATTTTTTGGGTCACTATCGTTGCTTGGCTAATATCACACAAATAACTTTCTCCGGCTTTTTTAAAACCAAAAGAAAACTGCAAGGCGTTTAGTTCTTCCTTATCAATTTTTTTTAAGTGGGTATAAAAACGTGAATACTCTACTTCAATCTGCTCTGCGACACTCGTTTGCGACAGTAAAATTAGGGTTAGCAGTAACTTTTTCATGCGGATAAATTCATATATTTACGATTCACTCTGATCATACTCAATATTTCGTCAATGTATTCTTGACCTCGAATGGAATAACTATGGAGCCCTTGGGCCAGCGCTTCAGCAGTAATTGGGCGATTTCTCGCTCTCAACTTCGCTCTTACATCGCGCAACTCAGCGTAGGCATAATGCCTATTCAGATTTCTAATATATGTCATCACTGCATGAGACATATTGCGAAACTTTGCCACTTCGTGGGCCTCATCATCCCCCCTTAGAGTAGGCACAAATCCACAACCTTTTCTAAAACACCACAAGCCAAAAAAGTTGTAGCCATTTTGTGCAAAGCGCGAGGTCCCCCAAGCAGATTCGTTAGCTGCTTGAACCAAAATTAATGCCGGTGGAATGATATCAACACGTTTAACCAATTCTTTTAATAAAGCTGGTGTCGACTCTTCGTCTTCTAACTGATATTTAATCGCCAATTTATCTAACACTTGGCGATGACGAACACTCAGAGTTGGCGATTGAGCAAATTGATTCGACAGAGACAACACAATTTCGCGCTCTCGTAGTACTATCGTATTTTGGCGTCTAATTTCAGGCAGTAAATAGCTAAAAAATTGTTTCTTTTTCTCTGTTATATCTTCTATTTCTGCAAAATCGGGCACTTTTTTATAGATGATGTCCAAAGGTGGCACTTCCATATGTTCCATGCTCACTATGTCATTTGAGACATCGATGGGGTCAACCTTGGTTTTAAAAAAAATGGCGCCGATCCCAATCACTAAAAACCCAATTAAAAAAAACAGTCGATAGTTAATTCTCGCCTTATGTTTGTTTTTATTTTTATGCTTCAAAAACTGAGTCACTTTCTTTTTCATTAATTACCTCTTTATTACGTTGTTTAACTCGAATGCCAAACAACTCGCGGTATAAAATCCCTTTAAAATTAAAGTAAAATGGAATAATCCATATATAGGCTAAGCCAAAAGTAAACATCCCTATGATAAACATCAGAAAAGCAGCCATATAAAATAGACTAAGTTGCAACCAGTATCGATTAAATACCCGAATAGATTGCAGTATAGCTTGGCTCGGTGGCAGCTGTTTTTCAACATATAACATCATCGAAAAACCCGTAGCAAATCCAAGATAAAGACCTGGCAATAGAAATAAAGCAAAACCCAAATAAACAATTACTAATACCAATACCGCGATAAAAATAACCAGTGCTGAGTTTATGATCCCACGTAATACCTTAGAAAATGCTGGGCGTTCACCTACACTATGGGATATTCCCGTCATAAACATAGCCGCCACTAAAGGTGCTGTTATGATAGTCACCACTATTTGTAAAGCAAGCTGGACATTAGGTGGTGCTACAGCCCAATCTTGAACGTCAAAAATTCGTTCCAAAATTGCTATACACAATAGAACCACAGCAAAAATAAGCAAGGAGCCTTGTAATAGACTGCCTTTACGAGTTTGACTTAGGTTCCATGCTTCTTTAGCAAGGCCCTTCATATCAAGATTTGCCTGCCCCTGAAGGCTATTTTCGATACTACCGCCCACGTTTTCGTATTTATTGTGATCCACTCTTTCGCCTTTTTAAAAATTTAACTCATTGAACATATGTGACCATTACGCAGTCATAGCCAACTTAACTGCGAGTAAAATAAGCACTGCACCCATTACTCGATCAAACCAGTAACCTTTGGCCGATAAAAAGCCCCGCACTTTTGTTGAGCTTAAAAAATAAGATAAACCACAGAACCACGCGCCTGTTGCCACACAAAGATAAATACCATAAATCAATTTAATTTGGTTGGGCGTTTCTGGGGACACCGCAACAGCAAACACCGACAAAAAAAATAAAGTCGCCTTTGGATTTAATCCATTGGTTAATAGACCGACCCAAAATGCTTTTTTGTCGGAAATAATCAACTGATTAGCTTGCTGGGCGTCGTGTTTCAAATTCGTCTGTGGGCCACTTTTTAGCGCCCCCCAACCGATATATAGCAAATAGGCTGCCGCTGCATAACTCAGTAAAGTAAAGACGCCTGGCGTATTCTTTATTAACAAACCTATGCCTAACAGCGAATACGCGACATGCACTAATATACCAAGGCCAATACCAACACTGGTATACATTGCAGCCCTGCGCCCGTAGCTAATGCTATGCTTTAATACCACCGCAAAATCAGGACCTGGACTCGCTACTGCCAAAAGATGCACACTGGCAATGGTTAAGAATTCTAGCCAATATTGAGAAAAAAGATCCGACATTAGTGCTGCTCTAATTAGTAATTGAGTTAAAAAAACGCGGTACTATAACACTTGCTAGACCATATTGGTGCTGGGCAAATTGATTTGTACCTGAGCTGGGTTCTAAATTTAGTTCTACGGTGTGTGCACCAGCTCGATTGGCAAGTGCCACAAAACCCGCTGCTGGATAGACATTACCCGAAGTGCCGATGGAAACAAATAGATCACAGTGGCATATTGCCTCTGCTATTTCATCCATATAATGCGGAATTTCACCAAACCAGACAATATCGGGTCGCATTCTATTGCTGGGATAACAACAAGTACAATCTAAGTTTTGATCAAAGTCTTCCGTTATAGTTATGCATTTACCACTCATAATACAACGAGCTCGCTGCAAAAAACCGTGCATATGTCGCACATTTTTACTGCCCGCACGCTCATGCAAATTATCCACATTTTGCGTCACTAGCAGTAAACCATCTCCGAACACTTGCTCAATATTGGCCAGTGCGAAATGAGCCAAATTAGGACTGATGTCAGCAGCCAACAGTTGTTTGCGCCGGGCATTATAAAAGTCATAAACGAGCCGCGGACAACGCTCAAAACCTTGTGGCGTAGCGACATCTTCAATCGTATGATCATTCCACAAACCATTACTATCACGAAAGGTTTGTATACCTGATTCCGCTGAAATCCCTGCCCCAGTTAACACCACTATGCGTTGATAATTCATCAATTAATTACGCTTTATTTTTTGCCAGATGTTAACACTTGGAGTTTATAAAGCATAGCCAAGCCCCCTTAAGCATTGTAGTCGTGTTAAAAGCATTTTATGCTGCATTTATTCTTCGTTATGGTTATCAATATTTTGTCTACATCAACTCTACCCTTTACCCAAAGAATCGAGCGACTTTATGGGGAATTATCGCCCAATGGTCGAAAGTTAGCCGATCATTTGTTGCATAATTCACAAGATATTATTACCTGTACGGTGGCAGAACTAGCAACAATCACGCAAACATCAAAAGCCACTGTAAGTCGGTTTTTTAGGCAACTCGGTTACGATTCTCATTTTGATGTAAAACGCGAAATGAATGAATTAAGAGCATCTGGCTACCCTATCAGTACTTACAGTTCAGATATCACAGGGTATAAAGCAGAACTTAATAGGCTAAAACAGACTTTTGATAATATTGATAATCAGCAATTGTTACAATTTATCGACGACATTGTGCTGGCCAAGCGCATTACCTTAATTGGTTTTCGCAATAGCTACCCCGTGGCTTTACACTTTCGCCAGCAACTGCTGCAAATAAAAACTGGAGTAAGAGTACTGCCCTATCCAGGTCAAAGTATCAGTGAAGATCTAGAAGATATCGCTGCTGATGAACTTATCATTTTTATCGGTTTTAGACGTCGTCCAAGGATTTTTGCCAGTTTGCTGAAACAATTTAGCCAACACAAAGTCGCTCTTTTTGCTGATCCTTCAGGTCAGGTCTATAAAGACAACACACATTACTTATTTATTTGTCAACTAGGTCAAGAGCAAGCCTTAGATAGTTATGCGGCGCCGATGAGTTTAATTTCAGTCATCTGTAATAAGGTGTTAAATACCCAAGCCAGCGAGGGCCAAAAAAGAATTGCCAGAATTTCAGCACGCTTTAGTTTACTTGATGAACTCGAATAGAGGCCTTGATGTTATATTTATTTCATGAAACCACTTGTTTCTCTTGACTGCAACATGAAACAATTGTTTCATTAGATTATGCCTCAACAACCTTTGACTACAAAATGCACCATAAACGCGCCAGCAGTCCTTATATACTGAAGTTTACTTCCCCATTGCACGGAGAAGGACAGCCTTTAGCTCAACTACGCGTCGCAGTCAAAGACCTATTTCATATGGCCGGTTACCCGACGACAGCCGGTAATCCCGATTGGCTGAAAACCCATGAGATTCCAAGTGATACATCCCCAGTGGTGACTGTGTTGCAGAATAATGGCGCTAGCATAGTGGGCAAAACCATTACAGATGAATTGGCCTATAGTTTAAATGGCCAAAATATTCACTATGGCACGCCTATTAACCCACGCAACCCAGCTCTTTTGCCTGGGGGATCTAGCAGTGGCTCAGCGGTTGCAGTGGCAGAAGGCAGCGCTGACATAGGTATTGGCACAGATACCGGTGGCTCAATTCGGGTTCCCGCTAGTTATAACGGCCTATTTGGTTTGCGTCCCAGTCATGGTGTTGTTTCTACTGAACAAATGGTTGGTTTAGCCCCTAGTTTTGATACGGTAGGCTGGATGACCAGGGACCTTGTGACATTAAGCAAGGTCGCTGACGTACTTTTAACTGCCCTAGAGCAGACCCCCATCGGTAAGATTGTGCGCTTGGGCTACAGTAGTGAGATTAATTCGGCTTGTGCTCAGCAATCAAGCATCAATAAGATACTTGAAACCACTAAAACCAATGGGAGTTTGACGTGGGTAGAATTGTCCTCAGTGCTAAATTTCAGTAACTTAGAAAAAGTTGCTGGGGCATTTAGAACTCTGCAAGGGGCTGAGATTTGGGCTACTCATGGACAATGGATCGAAAAGCAACAACCTACCTTTGCTGCGGATATTGCCGCCCGATTTGCTTGGTGTCGTGATATTACGCCCGAACAACAGCAACAAGCAGCATTAGTACAACAACTTTTCAAGCAACAAATGGATAATGTATTAACTCAGGTAGATTTTATTGTGCTCCCTACTACACCGGGCAGCGCGCCTGCCTTAAACCTAAATAAAGCTGATTTAGCCAGCTACCGCGATACTTTATTGTCGATGACTTGTATCGCGGGAATGGCTGGATTGCCTCAGTTGCACTTACCGCTCAAAGAACAGATAAATGAGCCCATGGGTATTTCGATTATTGGCGCTAAATATCAAGATCATCAACTACTCGCATTTGCAAAAACTTTTCTGGACCTAATGTAATGAATAATAAGAACAAATCAGTTGCCTTTACGGCACCTCACTATGCCGCAAGTCAAGTGGGTCAAAAGATCTTAGAACAAGGCGGTACCGCTATTGAAGCAATGGTAGCCGCGGCAGCATCTATTGCCGTTGTATATCCACATATGAACAGTATGGGCGGTGATGGATATTGGCTTATTAGCGAACCTGGTAAACAACCTATTGCTATTGATGCCAGTGGAACAGCGGCTGAAGGAGCGACCTTAGATTTTTATCAGCACCATGAAAGTATTCCTACCCGAGGAGGTTTGGCGGCTCTAACCATGGCTGGCGCAGTTGCTGGTTGGCACAAAGCACTTGAACTCAGTCAACATTGGCAAACACCTATCCCCTTAGCGGAATTACTGTCCCCGGCAATTGGTCAGGCTGAATGGGGAATTGAAGTAACCCAAAGTTTGCAAGATGCCAGTGAAAAGACCTTTGGAGATCTTTCTGCCCTTGCCCACTTTGAACAATTCCTAATTAATGGGAATTCCCTTAAGAAAGGAAAAATTCTTAAATTACCGAAAATTGCTCATACCCTTAGTCGGTTGGCTGAAAATGGCTTGATGGATTTTTATCAAGGCGATATAGCCAAAGACTTAGCCGCAGATTTGGCCGAAGCCGGATCGCCTATAAGCCTTAGCGATCTTAATGCCTATGTTGCCAAGCAAGTTAAACCGCTCAGTGTAAGCATCTCAGTGGCTACCTTATATAATTTACCTGCACCTACTCAAGGCATAGCCTCTCTACTAATCTTAGCTTTGTTTGACAAAGTTAAACATCAAGCAACAAGTGACGCTGACTTTATTCATTTATTAATTGAATGCACCAAACAGGCCTTTATTGTCAGAAATCAATATTTAACTGATCCCTCACGTTTGTCTCGTCCACTTGAAGATTTTTTAACTGAAGATGAACTAACTAAGTTGCTTGAACCTATTTCCCTAGACTCTGCTTTAGATTGGCCTCACGAAGCCAAATTAGGCGACACTATTTGGATGGGTGCCTGCGACGAACAAGGGCGTATGGTCAGCTATATACAAAGTGTTTATTGGGAGTTTGGCAGCGGCGTGGTATTGCCCAAAACCGGCATAGTTTGGAACAACCGAGGTACATCTTTTAGTTTAAAAGCAGAGAATATTAATAGTTTGCTACCTGGATTAAAGCCCTTTCATACACTCAATCCTGCTTTTGCTGATTGTCATGATGGGCGACGCATGGTTTATGGCACCATGGGTGGCGAGGGTCAGCCACAAACCCAAGCGGCACTATTTTCACGTTATATGTATCAACAAAAACCACTGAGTCAAGCCATAGGAGAGGCTCGATGGTTATTGGGGCGTACATGGGGCGATACCAGTAACAACCTTAAAGTAGAAGAAGATTTGCCCGCAGACGTTATAGGGCAACTGATTGCTAGAGGCCATGATGTGGCCATTGTTGGAGCCTGCAATGAGCTAATGGGTCATGCTGGTGCCATTGTGCTTGATAAAAATAATGACCTCAGTGCTGCAAGCGATCCACGCAGTGACGGCAAAGCCTTAGCCACACTTTTATAAACAGTAAGCAGGAAATAATATGAACGTTTTGTTGGAAAATCTACCTACTGTTTTAGCCTTAGCCACTACCGGCGTTTTTGCTGGCATTCTGGCAGGCCTCTTAGGCGTGGGCGGTGGCATCGTCATTGTGCCGGTATTGTATTTTTTGTTTCAACGCTTTGGCGTTTCCCCCCAAAGTGCCATGATGATTGCCACAGCTACCTCTTTAGCAACGATTATACCCACGTCAATCAGCTCTATAAGAGCGCACATGCGTAAAGATAATGTTGATTTTAGCTTACTCAAAGCATGGGGCTTTTTTATTCTCATTGGTGTGTTAATTGGCAGCAGTGTTGTTACCTTTATAGGCGGGCAATGGTTAAGTGCATTGTTTGGTATCGTAGCCAGTTTATCTGCCTTGAATATGCTACTACGTACCGGTAAATCAGCCATAGTTGAACAACTACCAGGTCGAGTCGGGCAAAGCATCATGGCCAGTAGTATTGGCTTTTTTAGTTCAATGGTGGGTATTGGTGGCGGTACATTATCTGTACCTATTTTGACTGCCTGCAACTACCCTGCTCATAAAGCGGTGGGAACCGCGGCTGCTATAGGCTTAATTATTTCATTTCCAGCGGCACTCACTATGTTGATTCTGGGGCAAACGCCCGCTGATGCTCCCTTGGGCACTTATGGTCTAGTTAATTTTGTTGGTTTTATTTGTATTGTTCCTCTCACTGTATTGTTTGCACCTTTAGGCGCCAAATTAGCATCGGTAATGGATGCCAACTTACTCAAAAAAGTATTCGCTGTGGTATTACTTATCACCGGTGTGCGCATGTTAATCCAGTCTTTTATTTAGGAGTATCGTCATGAATCGACTCAATCCCCCTCCCCGTCTACTTATGGGTCCAGGCCCGATTAACTGTTACCCCCGTGTACTAAACGCAATGTCGACTCAGCTAATTGGCCAATATGATCCCGTTATGACCGGTTATATGAACGAAGTCATGGGTGTGTACCGACAAGTATTTAAAACTGACAATCAAGCCACTTTGTTAATCGATGGCACATCAAGAGCGGGTATTGAGGCCGTTCTAGTATCCTGCATCGAACCCGGCGACAAAGTCTTAGTACCCATTTTTGGTCGTTTTGGTCATCTGTTAAAAGAAATCGCGGAACGGGCTGGTGCCGATGTGCATTGTATCGAAGTCGATTGGGGTCAGGTGTTTCTGCCAGAACAAATTGAAGAAGCCATTAAAAAGGTAAAACCTAAGGTATTAGCGATTGTTCAAGGTGATACGTCTACTACTATGCTGCAACCTTTGCAGCATATTGGTGAGATTTGTCAGCGTCATGATGTTTTGTTTTATGCTGATGCGACAGCATCAATCGGCGGTAATCCATTTGAAACAGATAAGTGGCAATTAGATGCGGTATCAGTTGGCTTGCAAAAATGTCTTGGTGGGCCAAGTGGAAGTGCCCCAATAACCCTGAGTGATCGTTTTGTTGAGTTAGTACGGCAACGCAAACATATTGAAGCAGGTATTAAAGCCGCGCATCACACCGAAGGTCAAGGACGGCGAATCGCATCAAACTATTTTGATTTGTCGATGATCCTTGATTATTGGGGTCCCGAGCGTCTTAATCATCATACCGAAGCAACCTCCATGCTCTATTGTGCCAGAGAGTGCGCCTTTACCTTGCTTGAAGAAGGTCTCGACAATTCTATCATAAGGCATAAATTACATGGTGATGCGATGCTAGCTGGAGTGAAGGGCTTAAATTTACAACCCTTTGGCGATCTCAAACACAAAATGAATAATGTGGTGGGTGTGTATATTCCTTCAGGGATCAATGGTGATGCTCTGAGAATGCAACTTTTGCATGATTTTAATATTGAAATCGGCACCAGCTTTGGCCCATTACATGGCAAAATTTGGCGCATTGGCACTATGGGCTACAATGCAAGGAAAGATACCGTATTACATACTCTGCAGTCTTTAGAAACACTACTGCGACGAGCTGGTCACAGTATGTCACCCGGCCAATGTGTCGACAATGCCTTAGCGGTGTATGCCGCGAGTAACTTATGAGCGAGTTACAGACTTATGCTTTGTTGACCTATCAACGCTGCGATCAACTAGCGCAATTTAGCCAAGATCCAACTTGCATGGACAGACGGTATTTAAGCAAAGAGCATAAAAGTGCCAATCTTCAAGTGGCTCAATGGATGCAACAAGCAGGTATGAATGTCTGGCAAGATGAAGCCGGCAATCAATGGGGGGCCTTGCAATCTGTCATACCTAATGCACCAACTCTGGTTATAGGAAGCCATTTAGATACTGTGCCCAACGGAGGGAAATATGATGGGATTTTGGGTGTATTACTCCCCCTAGGCGTGGTGCAGTACTTACAAGATACTCAACAAACTCTGCCCTTTAACTTGCAGATAGTTGGTTTTGGTGATGAAGAAGGCACGCGTTTTGGTGCTACTTTGTTGGGTAGTCACGCCGTTGCAGGGTCTTGGCAAGAAAAATGGGCAAACCTCAAGGACAATGAAGGTATTGGCCTACCGCAGGCAATGCGTGAATTTGGACTCGATATCAATAAAGTCAATCATGGTAAAAGAGACGATATTGATGCCTTTATAGAAGTCCATATCGAACAAGGTCCGGTTTTAGAAGCTTTAGACCTGCCAGTAGGTATTGTCAGCGCCATTGCTGGCGCTCGTCGTTTTAAATGTATGGTAACAGGTATGGCAGGTCATGCCGGCACGGTACCTATGACTATGCGCCAAGATGCCTTAGCCGCTTCAGCTGAAATGATTTTGGCTATCGAAACATTGGCCATTCAGCATAAGGTTGTGGCAACCGTTGGCAAATTGACCTGTTTATCTGGTGCAACTAACGTTATCTCAGGTAAAACCGAATTTTCCATCGATATACGCAGTGATAATAACGAACTAAAAGATGTCGCTTTTACTGATATAGAACAAAAGATCCAAGAAATTGCTAATAAAAGGAAAGTAAGCCTAAACATTATACAGACCCACTCAGCCAGTGCAGTTCAATGTGATAATGACTTACAAGCCAAACTGAGTCAGGCTATCATTAAAAACGGGATCAATACCCATACACTTAGCTCCGGTGCAGGTCACGACACCATGGCGATGGCCAATATTTGCCCTGTAGCAATGCTATTTATGCGTTGTGAAAAAGGCATTAGCCATCACCCAGCTGAAGCTATTTGTCCTTTGGATATAGAGTGCACGCAGGCAGTTTTATACAATTTTTTACAGTCATTCACATCATAAATTGGGGTTTGTTCTAAACTAACTAGTGCATTTTAGGATCTAGTACATTAGCTTGCTTGGTTTAATCCGCAGCGGATAAGCACTTAGGGATATAATAATATTCAGCGTTAATCAATGATTGCTCAGGTAATTCATAAGGTAATAATTTTTACTCTATATTTGAGTTTACCGTTAAATAATAGTATATATTTTAACCAGTTGCAGGTAAGCTTTTCGACCTGAAATCATATTGGGCTTTTGAGCCCAAATGCAACTTTGTATTGTTTAGCAATTAAACACAAAGATGAACTACGTCGAGTCGAGTAATAGATGATTAAAGATAATTTTGCATCAACTGAGACCCATGAATTAATAAAGAAAACCAAATTTAAATCAAAGCTATATATCTTAACCAACAAAATTGGTGAAGGTGGATTTTGCGATGTTTATAAAGCTATCAACAAAAAGACTGAACAATTTGTTGCGATCAAGATGTTATCCCTTCCTCCGGAATTAAGTATAGAAAAACGCCAGCGGTATATACAACGATTTAACCGCGAAACTTTACTTTGCAGCAAACTGCAACACCCCAACATTGTGCGTCTCTTAGACAAAGGAGAATATCAACGTGGGGTCTTTGCCGTGTTTGAATTTATTGAAGGAAAATCGCTTAAAGAGCAGTTATTTTGCCTAGGTGTGCTTGCGCCTATAGAGGCTGCTGAATTAATGGCTCAAGTACTTGATGCCCTGGCACATGCCCACGGCTTAGGTATTGTGCATCGAGACATCAAACCCGCTAACATAATGTTGACTAAAGTAGGCGCCAAAACCCATGTTAAAATACTTGATTTTGGTATAAGTGCACTAACACACGAATTACA
>Ga0163215_100503_pt1 | contig 62775 bp, 67 predicted proteins | sample SynspAceP_FD_185934 | JGI IMG/M metagenome (GOLD analysis project Ga0163215, IMG submission 185934) | Saline lake microbial communities from Ace Lake in Antarctica - Synechococcus sp. Ace-P (Hybrid Assembly) | ecosystem: Environmental > Aquatic > Non-marine Saline and Alkaline > Saline | place... | reverse complement strand
ATCAAACGCATCAGCGATCCCACCGGCGCTGCCGAAACACCTGTGTCGCAAGGCCATCGCCGCGGCCTTATCCGCGTCGCTTGACGCTTCGCGCACCGTGTAGATGCCCTTTTCCAGCGGGTTCATGCGAAAGGCCGCGCAGGCCAACGCGACACTGCCGTCAGATCAACCGCCAAGACCGGCGGGGTTGAAACGACCGATGTTGCCCAAAAGTTGCCGCAGGAAACTGTTGTCACGCACGCCAGGCGTTGTGACACGGCGCGAAAGCGGCACAACCTGCCCGCGCTCCAGACCGAAGCGCTCGATGTTGCTGACCACGCCTGCGTTGTCGAAACTGATCGCCAGCACTTCACGCTCGACAACCCTGGGCGCCAGCGCGCCAATTGTGCGGCGCTGGCTGCGGACGTAATAGTAGCCGCTGTTGTTAACCACACCCGCCGTGGACGGGGCTCCGATAGTTTCGGCAACAGAGTCGCGGGTATCAACGCCGACCGTGATCTGGGCCAGATCCTCTTCCGGCGGGATATATCCGTGGTTCTGGTATTGCGGCGCGCAGGCCGCCACGCTGCCGGCGAGGGCGGCAACAAGCACCGCGCGCCGGATGATGCCAACATGCAATAGACGCCTGTTGTTGAAGATACCCATGGTGCTGCCCCTTGCCCTTAACCAGTCTGGCTTTTATCTCGCATATACCAAATGCGCCCCATGGTTCAAGAAACGAAAGCACATGCTCATGTCTCCCACCCCTCCAAGCGCCACCGCACTGCGCGTCGCAAACCTGTCTCAATCCGCACCGACCCCGTTCTCGCTGCGCCCTGATGCCCCCGCACTGGCCAAACTCGCGCAGTTGCTAGAGCTCGACGGCCTGCGGAAACTATCTTTTGAGGGCAGCCTGCGTCCCTTGGGGGACAGTGACTGGCAACTCAAGGGACGGCTGGGTGCCACGGTGATCCAGCCTTGCGTAGTTACGCTGGAGCCGGTGACGACTCGCATCGACACGGATGTCGTGCGCACATTTATACGGGATTACGTCGATATTGACGCGCCCGAAGCCGAAGTGCCCGAGGATGACAGCGTCGAGACGCTGGGCGCGTGGATTGATCCAGCCGTCGTTATGCAAGAGGCGCTGGCGCTGGAAATCCCCGAATATCCCCGCAAGGTCGATGGCGAGGCACAGACCCTGCGCGTGACCGAGCCCGGCAAAAAACCGATGAGCGACGAGGAAGCGCGCCCCTTTGCCGGGCTTGCGGCCTTCAAACAAAAGCTCGAGGAGGGTGGCGACACCTGATAGCCTGTCTGCACAGGCAAAAACCGGCTTGCAAAAACCCGTTTCCACCGTATTTTGCGCCTTTCCTGCGAAATAGCGTTGGACAAGAGACGGGCACTTGCCTAAACGCACCACACACCCGTACGGGATGAGATCTGAAACACGGCCTGCCGCAGCCGATCTGCGCATCAAGGCCCCGAATACAAAGGCACCCGACATGGCTGTCCAGCAGAATAAAGTATCCAAATCGCGCCGCAACAACCGCCGTTCTCACGATTCGCTGACTGCAGCGAACCCGAACGAGTGCTCCAACTGCGGTGAGTTGAAGCGTCCACACCACATCTGTTCCGCTTGCGGCCACTATGCCGACAAAGAAGTCGTCGCACAGATGGACGAGATTGATCTGGAAGACGACGCAGCTTAAGCTGCGCCAAACCCATAACAATTAAAGGCATTCGCAGCAGATGACGGCTCGGCCCGATCAGACAACAGCGAACGCCCGCACCCTCATTTCGGTCGACGCGATGGGGGGAGATCAGGGACCGGCAGCCGTAGTTGCCGGTTGCCTTCTGTCGGCCAAAGCCAACCCTGACATTTCTTTCATCCTGCACGGCCCCGAGGCCGAGCTGGAGGCGTTGGTGTCCAAACACCCTGAATTGACCGGCCGCACCGTGATCCGCAACGCCACCGACGTTGTGACCATGGAGGACAAGCCCAGCCAGGTTGTACGCACGGGCAAGGAAACCTCCATGTGGTCGGCTGTCGAATCCGTGCGCACGGGCGAGGCCTCTGTGGCCGTGTCCTGCGGCAACACCGGCGCGCTAATGGCGCTGTCGATGATCCGGCTCAAGAAACTGCCCGGCGTGAACCGCCCCGCGATTGCTGTGCTCTATCCCTCTTCCAACGCCCAAGGCTTCAACGTGATGCTGGACGTGGGCGCGGACATCAAAGCGGACGCCGATGATTTGTTGCGCTTTGCGCTGATGGGCATGTCCTATGCGCGCAACGGTCTGAACGTGGAGACACCGCGCATCGGCCTGCTGAACGTCGGCACCGAAGAGCACAAGGGCCGGACCGAGTTGAAAGAGGCGCATGATCTGATTCGGGCCCATGAGCCTAATGCAGGCTATAAATTCGTGGGCTTCGTTGAGGGCGGCGATATTTCCGGCAGCAAAGCGGATGTGATCGTGACCGACGGCTTTACCGGCAACATCGCCATCAAGACCGGTGAGGGCACCGCCAGCCTGATCGGACGGCGCCTGAAAGAGGCATTCAAATACTCAATGCTGTCGCGGGTTGCGTCACTGCTGGCCTATACATCCCTGATGCGCCTGCAACAGAAGATCGATCCGCGCCGCGTGAATGGCGGTGTGTTTCTGGGCCTGAACGGGACAGTCGTGAAATCCCACGGCTCAGCCGATGCAACAGGGGTGTCCGCCGCCATCAAGCTGGCCGCACAACTGGTCCAGAACGGCTTTAACGACAAACTGGCCGCGCGTGTCGCCGCCGCCCTTCCAACTGAGGAGCCTTCCCCAGAATGACCCTGCGTGCTGTTGTAAAAGGGGTTGGTCACTACCTGCCCTCCCGTGTTGTCGAGAATGCCGAATTCGAAGCGACACTGGAGACAGATGACGCATGGATCAGGGCACGCTCGGGAATTGAACGGCGTCATTTCGCTGCCGAGGGCGAGACGACCTCCAGCATGGCGATTGCCGCCGCGCAGGCCGCCCTCGATATGTCGGGTCTCGTCGCCGATGACGTGGACGCAGTGATTGTCGCCACCTCCACCGCCGATCTCACCTTTCCGTCTGCGGCGACAATGGTGCAGGCTGGCCTTGGCATGACGCGTGGCTTTGCCTTTGATATTCAAGCAGTTTGTGCCGGTTTTGTCTTTGCGCTCAGCAATGCGAACGCGTTGATTATGTCCGGTCAGGCCAAACGCATCCTCGTGATCGGTGCCGAAACTTTCAGCCGGATCATGGACTGGACCGACCGTAGCACTTGCGTGCTTTTCGGTGATGGTGCGGGTGCGGTGCTTCTGGAAGCGCAGGAAGGCACCGGAACATCTGCCGACCGTGGCATCCTGTCAACCGATCTCAATTCCGACGGTACCCACCGCGATCTGCTTTATGTGGACGGGGGCGTTTCCACCGGCACCACCGGCTATCTGCGCATGCAGGGCAATCAGGTCTTCCGCCACGCCGTGGCCAAGCTCGCCCAGACGGCAACCACCGCGATGGAGCGTGCAGGCGTTACCGGCGCGGATGTGGATTGGATCGTTCCGCATCAGGCCAATATCCGCATCATTCAGGGCACTGCCAAAAAGCTGGACCTCCCGATGGAGAAAGTGGTTGTCACGGTACAGGACCACGGCAACACATCCGCAGCCTCGATCCCGCTGGCGCTGTCCGTTGGTGTGCAGCGCGGCCAGATCAAACAAGGTGATCTCATCGTGACCGAAGCCATCGGCGGCGGTCTGGCGTGGGGTGCTGTGGTTTTGCGCTGGTAGCTGCCGGCCGGTTGAACCACCTGAGGAAATGCCGCGAAGTTGTTGACTTGGTGACTTAAGCTGGCCAATGTCACTGACAAACACGGGGGATACGATGACAAACACAACATTGACACGGATGGATCTGAGCGAAGCTGTCTTTCGCGAAGTAGGCCTTTCGCGCAACGAGAGCGCGCAGTTGGTCGAGACGGTTCTGGAAGAAATGTCCGACGCACTGGTGCGCGGCGAGCAGGTGAAAATCTCCTCCTTCGGGACATTTTCGGTGCGCGATAAATCTGCCCGCATCGGCCGCAATCCCAAAACCGGTGAGGAAGTGCCGATCAACCCGCGCCGCGTGCTGACCTTCCGCCCCTCGCATCTGATGAAAGACCGTGTCGCAGACGGGAACAAGTCCTGATCTGATGCCCAAATCGCCCGACGCTTTCCGCACCATCTCCGAAGTTGCCGACTGGCTTGGTATACAGGCGCATGTGCTGCGTTTCTGGGAGAGCAAATTCACACAAGTGAAGCCGGTAAAGCGCGCAGGTGGGCGGCGCTATTACCGTCCTGCCGATATGCTTCTGCTGGGAGGGATCAAAAAGCTCCTCCACGATGATGGTCTGACCATCAAAGGCGTGCAGAAAATTCTGCGCGAAGACGGCATGAGCCATGTCTCTGCCCTGTCGCCCCCGCTGGATGACGCGGACATGGAAGCTGAGCTGGCCAAAACAGCTCCAGAACCAGAAGCAAAGCTGATTGATGTGCCCGAGCGGGAGCCGGTATCAGTGGTTCTGCCCTTCGAAACCCAAAAGCCCGCGGCAGACGCGCCCGTGGCGTCAGCAGTGGAAGGCACCACCGAAGAGGTGAGCACCCAAGAAGACGGGCCCGCCGAGACAGAACAGGCGCCGGAGCAGGAAAAGATAACTGTTACTGCCGAACCGGATCCGGTCACACCTTCTGCGCCGGAGGAAGAGACACTTGGGGCGGAACCTGACCTGACCGGGCCTCCCATGCCCGCAGCACAAGCCCCCCCTGCCCCCGAGGACAAAATAACGACGGAGCCTGAGAAACCGGCGTCAGAGCCGGTTCAACCAGCGCCCGAGCCTCAGCCCGAATTCCCGTTGGCGGCAGATAAAAAGACAACAGCAGTGCCTGATGAGGCTGATGCACCCCAATCCGAGGCAACGCCTGTCGCGGATGATGAGGATACGGCACAGACTGCCGTCGAGGCGGCACCAGTGCCCGTTGAGGACAAACCGGGCACGCCTGACCCCGTCGCCACCGAAGCGACGCCAGAGCCTGCGCCCGAGCCTGCATTGCCAAAGGCCCGCAATATCGGCATGCCTGATGTCACACCGGAAGATGAAATCCATGCGGAGATCGCAACGCTGACCCGGGCCAGCCGGACACGCGCCGTTGATGCTGAAACGGCGCAACAAATGGCACCGCTTCTGACCCAATTGACTGCTCTGCGTGACCGGATGGCTGCCCATCGTACCGGCGCCTAGGCAAAATCGGAGTTGCGGCGCCAATGGGTGCAATTGCCTCTTGCACCCCCCCGTTTATGCGGTATGAACAGCGCCATGTCGGGCTATGGCGCAGCCTGGTAGCGCGTCCGTCTGGGGGACGGAAGGTCGCAGGTTCGAGTCCTGCTAGCCCGACCACGACATACTCAAAACGCTCGCATCCCCTCGGGTGCGGGCGTTTTGTACATAGAATACCCCGATACCGGAAGGACATCATATGACCGGCGTGATCCCGAACCAGCAGCTTGAGATGATGATTGCCGCCGGTGAGATCACCGCCGATCCCGCCGTGGACCCCGCCCAGATCCAGCCCGCCAGCCTCGATCTCCGGCTTGGCACTGTCGCCTACCGCGTGCGCGCGTCTTTCCTTGCAGGGCATGGCGCACGCGTGGCCGACCGACTGGAAGAATTCGAGATGCATCGCGTCGACCTGACACAAGGCGCTGTGCTGGAAAAGGGTGCCGTCTATGTGGTGCCCCTGATGGAGCATCTGGCCCTGCCCGAGGGGATCAGCGCGGTCGCTAACGCCAAAAGCTCGACCGGGCGGCTGGACCTGCTCACCCGTACGATCACCGACGGCGGAACAGAGTTCGACCGGATTGCAGCAGGCTATCACGGTCCGCTCTACGCCGAGATCTGCCCCCGCTCGTTCTCGGTACTGGTGCGCCCCGGCATGCGCCTGAACCAGATCCGCTTTGGCAGCGGCAATGCGGTGCTGGACGATGACGGCTTGCGCGCGTTACACGCCCGGACCCCACTGGTGGATGGTCCTGCAATGATTGATGACGGCTTGGGCTTTTCAGTCGATTTGCGGCTGAAGGATACGACGCTGGTCGGCTACCGGGCGAAACCGCACACCGGTGTGATCGATCTGGACCGGATCGCCCATTATGCCCCTGCAGATTACTGGGAAGAGGTCCACAGCAGCAACGGACAGATCATCCTTGACCCTGGCGCCTTCTATATTCTGGTCAGCCGCGAAGCCGTGACCATCCCACCCGAATATGCAGCCGAAATGGCGCCTTATCTGGCAATGGTAGGCGAGTTCCGTGTGCATTATGCAGGCTTCTTCGATCCCGGGTTTGGCCATGATGCGGCGGGGGGCGCGGGATCACGGGGAGTTTTGGAAGTACGCTGTCACGAAGCACCTTTTGTGCTGGAGCACGGGCAAGTTGTGGGGCGTCTGGTATATGAGAAGATGCAGGCGGTACCGACGCAACTTTATGGTGCGGGGATTGCGTCGAATTATCAGGGACAGGGTTTAAAGCTGTCCAAACATTTCAGGGCACCTTGAGGCACGGTTAAGGGGGCCAGCCCCCATCAGTGCTGGCGCACCGATTCCCCCGGGATATTTCGGGCCAAAAGAAATAGGGAATCAGAGTTTGCCGATACGGCGGACCATTTTCATAGCCTGCTTTGTTTGGTTGGCGCTCTGCCCGCCGCCTTGGCGCCTGGCACGGCGCGCCGCACGCACCTCGTCTTGGGTGGTGCCTTTCTGGACGGGATTACCGTAGTCGTCGATCTCGCCCTGCGGCTGTTGCTGTCGATTTCGGCCCATCGAAGACGCTTTGTTGAAGCTGGCTTCAACGCCTTTGTTGACCAGCTTTCGCATCACCTGACGGATGATCATATTAATGATCTGGTTCATCTTACTCTCCTCGACGCGTATGTTTCATGCAGTATAGCAGGGATTGCGGCAATATTGCGGATCAATCCTCAAAAAGTTCGCTTTGGCCTTCGGCACTCTCGGGCGCGTCGTCTTCTTCGGCCGGGCTGGGCATAAAGCCAAAAGCGGGGCGGTTTTCCAGCAGGCCTGCGGCGCGCAACTCTTTGAGGCCGGGCAGATCACGGGCGTTTTCCAGACCGAAGTGATCGAGGAAGCTGTCGGTGACCACGAAGGTGACCGGACGGCCCGGGGTCATCTTGCGGCGGCCAAAGCGAATCCATTCAAGCTCCATCAACTGGTCGACTGTACCGCGGCTGACAGAGACGCCGCGGATTTCCTCAATCTCGGCGCGGGTAACAGGCTGGTGGTAGGCGATGATGGCCAGTGTCTCGATCGCGGCGCGAGAGAGTTTGCGGACCTCTACCGTTTCTTTCTGCATCAGATAGCCCAGATCGGGGGCTGTGCGCAGGGCGTAGGTGTCGCCTATTTTCATAACTTGCACGCCGCGCCCCTGATAGCGACGGCGCAAATGGGCCATCGCCTCGGCGGCATCGCAGCCGTGCGGCATGCGCGCTTCAAGCTCGCGCAGGGTGACCGGCTCTGCGCTGGCGAAGAGAACAGCCTCGATCATGCGTTCCTGTTCCGCCAACGGTGGGGCATCAAACAAGCTTTCTGTTTCGTCTTCAGTATCTTGCGGCATTTTGTTAACTCTTCTTGCGTAGCTGGATGGGGCCGAAGATATCGCTCTGCCGGATTTCCAGATGACCCTCTTTCACCAGTTCCAGCGAGGCGGCGAAGGTGGCGGCGGTGGCCGAGCGGCGCTTGACCGGATCGGTTTCCCAGCCTTCGGGCAGATAGCTCATCAGGTCGCCCCAGTCGCCGGCATAGCCGATCAGCCCCCGCATCCGTTCCAGCGCCTGCTCCATGGTAAACACCTTCTCGCGGTCCATCACGAAGGGGCGAAAATCATCCCGGGTGCGGATACGGGCGTAGCCCTGCATCAAATCCAGCAGCGTCGCGGTGTAGGTCACCCGGCGCACCCTCTCCACCATCTGTGTCTGGCCACGGGCGAAGAAGTCACGGCCGAGCTGATCGCGCGCCATCAGGCGGGCGGCAACATCTCGCATCGCAGCGAGCCGTTCAAGCTGGAAGGCCAGATGGGCCGCCAACTCCTCCCCCGAAGGACCGTCCTCGGTCGGATCGGGGGGCAGTAGCAACCGGGATTTGAGGAAGGCCAGCCACGCGGCCATCACCAGATAGTCCGCAGCCAGCTCCAGCCGCAGCGCCGCCGCTTTCTCCACAAAGGCCAGATACTGCCGTGCCAGTTGCAGCACGGAAATCTTGCGCAGGTCTACTTTCTGGCTGCGGCCCAGAGACAGCAACAAGTCCAGCGGACCCTCGAACCCGTCCACATCCACAATCAGCGCTTCGGCGGCCACCCTTTCGGCGACCGACATGCTGTCTTGTTCAAACAGGTTTTCAGCCATGCACACCCTCGCCCAACAGCACCTCAAGCTGTGCATCAAGGGCGGAAATGTCAATATCGTCGGGTTTTTGGCGATAGCTGAGCGCGCGCAGGGCGCGGGATTGGGCAATGTCACTCATCGCGCCTGCCGCATGGGCGACTTCCGCGCGCTCGGCTAGGGTGCCGTTGCAATGTAGGATCACGTCGCAGCCTGCGACAAGCGCATCGCGGCTGAGATCAGCCAACGATCCGGTGAGCGCCTTCATAGAGATATCATCGGTCATGATCAGATTGTCAAAGCCTATGTCCTCGCGGATCACCTGCATCATAGGCTTGGAGAGTGTGGCAGGCGCGCCATCAACAGCGTCATAGACCACATGGGCGGTCATCCCCATGGGCGTGTCACGCAGCGCCTTGAAGGGGGCGAAATCCACACGGTCAAGCGCGTCGCGGGACGCGCTGACACGGGGGAGCTCGAAATGGCTATCGGCGGTGGCACGGCCATGGCCGGGGATGTGCTTGATTACCGGCAAGACACCGCCAGCCAACATGCCGTCATTGGCCGCCTGCCCCATCTGCGCAATGCTTGCAGCGTCGAGGCCGTAACAGCGGTTGTAGAGAAACGCATGCGTCTCCGGCTCGGGCACATCGACCATAGGCGCGCAGTTGCTGTCTATCCCCAGCGCATAGAGCTCATGTGCGATCAGACGGAACCGGAGATACATCGCCTCAGCGGCGTTCGGGCCTGCGGCCTGCACAAACTCCATGGGCGGCAGCCATTCGCGCCATGTCGGCGCGCGCAGACGCTGAACGCGGCCGCCTTCCTGGTCAATGGTAATTACCGCGTCATGGCCCGCCGCCTCGCGAAAATCATCGCAGAGGGCACGGACTTGATCAGGCGTATCGATGTTGCGGGCAAAAAGGATAAACCCGAAGGGCGTCACATCACGGAACAGCGCCTTTTCATCCGCGCTCAGCCGGTGACCGGACGCATCGAGGATGGTCGCGCCAAACCGCGGGCGTATGTTGCTCACCGTGTCACCACGGGAATGCAATCTACACTTTCTGCAACAAGCGCCGAGCAGAAGCGGCGCGCATCCCCAATATCCTCGAACCCGTGCGCGCGCAGGCGATAAAAGGTGCGTCCGCCGGATTTGGCTTCCATCACGATGCGCTGTTTGCCCTCCATGAAGGGCGCGAAACGGGCGTCAAGTTTGCTCCATTGCGCGCGGGCGATTTCGGGCGTGTCAAAGGCTCCCAGCTGCACCAGCCGCGTGCCGACAGGGAGGGTCGCCGCATCAACTTCACTGGTGGTGTTCGCCGTAGCCGCCACAGGTGTGACAGCAGTGGTGCGTGCGACGCCTTGCGGACGCAGGGACGGGCGCAGCGAAACTTGCAGACCGCCGGCGTTGTCCATCTCGGGCAGATCTTCTGCATCCATGTCGGCAATGGCGACGGAGGCCAGCACGGGCACGGTCTCGTCGCCGGTCTGCTCCATTGGTATCACTCCCGCGGTCAACTGCGCCACCAGATCCTCCACCGATCCATTTTCAAGCGCTGCGGCCACATCCATAACTTCTGCCACATCGGGTGCTGCTTCGGGCTGCGCCGATTGCGACGCGGCAAGTTCTGCCATATCGGGGATCGGCTGGTCCTCTTCGGCCAGATCAATCGGGCGCGGCGCAAGGCGGAGCTCTTCCGCGCCCCCTTGGGCGGTGCCCACAGCGGCGACGGAATTGACAGACAAGCCCTGATGGAGCGCGAAATCACCTCCCGGTTCCTCCGGGCGCACACGCATATCGCCGGCGATAGCACGCACCACGGGGATCCCGCTCACGTCGCGGACAAGCAGTTTGTAGCCCCAGATACCAACACCAACCACCAGCGCCAGCGATATCACCGCCCCTGTCAGATTGGTCAGTTTGCTGATCGAGCCTGCGGGCGTCACTGCATACTCGGGATGCTGATGTGACGCAAAGCCCCCTTGAGGGTTTTGTGTAAAGTCTGCCATCGTTGCCTCTCTGTCCGCGCAGTACATTGCCGCACGGATCTGAACTTATCTGCCTGTCACGCCTTTGGCGCGTGTCTGTGGTCGAACCTGCGATGTGCGGTTAACGCATCTCTTCCGCAGGGGTCACGCCAAGGATACCCAAGCCCGCCGCAATTACAATCGCCACGGCACGCGCGAGGGCGATTTTCGCCTGTGATGTTGCAGGATCGTCCTCCTGAATAAACCGCAGGCCCGTTTCAGTATTGCCCAAGGTCCAGAACCCGTGCAAATCGCCTGACAATTCATAGAGATAGAATGCAATCCTGTGCGGTTCGTTACTGCGCGCGGCCGTCTCGATCAGACGCGGCCATTCTGCCACTTTGCGCAGCAGCGCAAGTTCGGCCGGATGGTCCAGCTTGGACAAGTCGGCAGATTTCAGCGCCGCATCGTTCACGTCTATCCCCGCCTCTGCCGCTTTGCGCAGCACAGAGGCCACACGCGCATGGGCGTATTGCACGTAAAACACCGGGTTCTCGCGCGACTGCTCCATCACCTTGTCGAAATCAAAATCCAGCGGTGCGTCGTTCTTGCGTGTCAGCATAACGAAGCGGGTCACGTCCTTGCCCACTTCCTTGATCAGATCGCTGAGGAGGACAAAGTTGCCCGCCCGTTTGGACATTTTGAATTCTTCGCCGTTTTTGAACAGTTTCACCAGCTGTGTCAGCTTGATGTCGAGCGGCACCTTGCCATCTGACAACGCGTGAACAGCGGCCTTCATCCGTTTGACATAACCGCCATGGTCCGCACCAAAGACATTGATCAGCGCGTCATAGCCGCGCTCGACCTTGTCGTTGTGATACGCGATGTCCGGCGCGAAATAGGTCCATGTTCCGTCGTTCTTCTTGATCGGGCGGTCCTGGTCATCGCCGAACGCGGTTGATTTGAACAGCGTTTGCTCGCGCGCTTCCCAATCATCGGGCAGCTTGCCCTTCGGCGGCTCCAGCGTGCCGACATAGATCAGGCCCATCTCGTCGAGCTTTTTAAGGCAGGCTTCGATCTTGCCGGTGTTATAAAGCGACTTTTCCGAGAAGAAACGGTCCATCTTGACGCCCAGCAGCGCCAGATCCTCGCGGATCAGGTCCATCATCTCGTCGGTGGCGAAATTGCGGATCGGTTCCAGCCAGACGTCTTCGGGCTGGTCCATATATTGCGTGCCAATCTGCTCTTTGAGTTTCTGGCCAACGGGGATCAGGTAGTCGCCGGGATAGGTACCATCAGGGAAGGCCACCTCCTGCCCGTGGGCTTCAAGATAGCGCAGGTAGACCGACCGCGCGAGCGCGTCGATCTGGTTGCCGCCGTCGTTGATCACGTATTCGCGCGTTACGTCCCAACCGGCAAATGCCAGCAGCGAGGCGAGCGCGTCACCAAATACCGCACCACGGGTGTGGCCCACGTGCAAAGGGCCGGTCGGGTTGGCAGAGACATATTCGACGTTCACGGATTTGCCCGCGCCCAGATCACCACGCCCGTAATCGGTGCCAGCAGCCAGAACCGTAGCGGCAACGTTTTGCCACTGCGCATCGGCCAGCCGCAGGTTCAGGAAACCGGGGCCTGCGACCTCGGCGCTGGTGATCCGCGGATCTTGGGCCAAAAGCGCAGCAAGCTTTTCGGCAATGTCACGCGGCTTCATGCCCGCAGGCTTTGCCAGCACCATCGCGGCATTGGTCGCCATATCCCCGTGTGCTGCGTCTCGCGGCGGCTCGGCTGTGACGTTGTCTGTGGACAGGCCCGCAGGCAGGTCACCAGAGGCGACCATCGCGTCGATGGCGTTCAGAACAAGGGTGCGGATATCGGCGAAAAGGTTCATGTCGGTGCTCTCAGCGTGTCAGGTCGTTCTCATCTACCATGTAAACGCCCCGCGTCAATCAAAGCCGCAGTTCGGCCCCTGTCAGCGCCCCCATGGATCCGGCGAGCAGACCCACAATTGCCGCGCGCGCAGGCTTTACACTTCCCTCGCCCACGCTAATCATATTGAGCATCAGACCGTCGCGGCGCAAGGCATGGGCAAAGGCCGCCTGCGCGGAGGCCAACGCGGGCACCATGGCCCCCGCCGCCACGTCCAGCGCCTGATCGGCGCGCGCAGCCACAGTGACAATCTGCCCCTGATGCGCCGACAGCGCGGGCATGAAGCCCTGCACCAGCCCCTGAAGCACCGCGATGTTGAGATCAACGGACACGGGATGGCGCAGTGGCATGAGGTTGAGGACCGCATCCAGCCGCGCCTCTCCCCACGCCTTACCGATACGGCGCAAACCCGCCTCGGGCGTGCCTTTCAAAACCAGCGGCACCGCACCGCTGATCTGTGAGAGTGACGCCGCATCCTCATCCGCCGCCACAACCTGTGCGCCTGACGCTGACAGCGCGCGCGTCATGCTGCGCCCAAAGCCGCAGCAGGCCCCCAGAACGATGATCCGCCGCCCTTTTAGCACGCCTGAGGCGTATTTGAGCATCTGTGTTTCGCTGTCCAGCATTTTACGATCCCCTACGTGTCCCGTGAACGCCCGCGCGCGGCGTGTTTCCAATTAGCCGTTCGTGCTCTTGCAGGGCAAACCTGTCAGTCATACCAGCAATATAATCCGCCACGATCCGTGCCAGCATTTTACGCTCCGATCCCGCTTCGGCAATAGAATTTGCCCAATCAGCTGGCATCAACGCGGGATTTTCCAGAAAAAGCGGGAACAACTCCTCGACCACGCGGGTCACATCGGCGCGGATTCTCATGACAGCGGGCGCACGGTACATACGGGTGAACAGAAACTGCCGGATCTGCCCCAAGTCGCGCCACATCTCCGGCGAGAAGCGGATTACGGGGCGGCCCAGCTCGCGGATGTCCTGCGCGCAGTGCGCGCCCGCCTCCACAAGCAAATGCCGCGAGGTGTCGATCACATCGGCGACCATCACACCGAACACCCGCCGCAGCGCCTCGTGACGGCGACGGTAGGAATCCAGCGCAGGGTATAGCGCATCAACTTGAGCGTAAGCGGCACCGAGCAACGGCAGATCGGCGATCTCGCCTTCGCTGAACAGCCCCGCGCGCAGACCATCATGCAGATCGTGGTTGTTGTAGGCGATGTCGTCAGCCAGGGCTGCCACCTGCGCCTCGGCGCTCGCGTGGGTGTGCAGCTCCAGATCATGCAGCGCATTGTAGCCGGCGAGAGCATGCGGCAGCTCGCCCGTGACCGGCCCGTTATGTTTGGCAATGCCTTCCAGCGTCTCCCACGTGAGGTTCAGCCCGTCAAACTCGGCATAATGCCGCTCCAGCGAGGTGACGATCTTGATCGCTTGCGCGTTGTGGTCAAACCCGCCGAAGGGCGCCATCAGCGCGTGCAGCGCATCCTCCCCGGTGTGGCCAAAAGGCGGATGGCCCAGATCATGGGCCAGTGCCACCGCCTCGGTCAGCCCCGCGTTGAGGTAGAGCGCCCCTGCAATGGTGCGCGCCACCTGCGCCACCTCGATGCTGTGGGTCAGACGCGTGCGGTAATAATCGCCCTCATGTTCGACAAAAACCTGCGTCTTGTGTTTCAGCCGCCGGAAGGCCGAGGAATGAATAATGCGGTCACGGTCGCGCTGGAAGCACGAGCGGAAGCTGCTTTCATCCTCGTGGACACGCCTGCCGCGCGCTGCGTCGGGGTCGGAAGCGAAAGAGGCGAGCATATCAATGGTCCCTTATCTACGCAGCGCTTGTACCGCGCCGTCTGCGTTTCTATATTACGCTTAAGGCCCGAATGAAACACAGCCCTGAGCCCCGAATATCTTGTAACGGAGTGATCCCGATGAACCTGCCCCCCAAAGTAACCGAACGCGCCTTTGCCCGCCTCTCGGAGATCGGTGCCGCCACGGATGGCAAGGCCCTGCGCGTGGCAGTCGAGGGCGGCGGCTGTTCCGGCTTCCAGTACGAGATTGCGCTGGACGAAGCCAAAGATGATGATCTGGTGCTGGAAGGCAGCGGCCAGAAGGTTGTTGTGGACAGCGTGTCCCTGCCCTTCCTTTCAAATGCGGTAATCGATTTCAGCGACGAGCTGATCGGCGCGCGGTTCGTGATCGACAACCCCAACGCATCGTCCTCCTGCGGCTGTGGTACGTCCTTCTCGATGTAAGCTACCACCGGCGATCTGCTTGCCCTGCGCGCGCGTTTGCGCGATAGAAACGGCATCCAACAGGAGCGCCGTCCCATGAAAATCGCCACATTCAACATCAACGGCATCAAGGCCCGCATCAACGCGCTGCCCGACTGGCTCGATAGCGCGCAGCCCGATGTCGTGTTGATGCAGGAGCTGAAATCCGTGGACGAGGCGTTTCCGCGCGAGATTTTCGAAGAACGGGGCTATAACGTGGAAGTCCACGGGCAGAAGTCTTTCAACGGCGTCGGCATCCTGTCAAAACTGCCACTGGAGGATGTCACGCGCGGTCTTCCGGGTGATGACGCGGATGAACAGGCCCGCTATATCGAGGCAACAGTTGTGGGGGATAAAGGCGCGGTGCGGCTCTGCGGCCTCTATCTGCCCAACGGCAATCCTGTCGAGCTGGAAGAAGATGGTACGCCCGTGACGGGCGGCAAATACGCCTATAAACTCGCATGGATGGACCGGCTACGCGCCCGCGCCGAAGAACTGCTGGCGGAGGAGACGCCGTTTCTGATGGCAGGCGATTACAACATCATCCCGCAGTCCGAGGACGCGGCGACGCCTGACAGCTGGCGCGGTGACGCGCTGTTCCGGCCGGAAAGCCACGACAAATGGCGCCGCCTGCTGAACCTTGGCCTGACAGAAGCCTTCCGCGCCCGCACCCAAGGGCCGGGGCACTACAGCTTCTGGGACTATCAGGCAGGCGCATGGAACCGTAACAACGGCATCCGCATCGATCACTTCCTGCTCTGCCCCTACACTGCTGACCGGCTGCAAGATTGCCAGATCGACAAGGAGATCCGCGGCTTCGACAAGCCTTCGGACCATGTGCCTGTCTGGATAAATCTGGATCTCTAACAGTTGCGCGTTCACGCGCCCTACAAGAGGAGCGGAAATATTTCCCGCCTGCTCAAGCTATAGATCTTATTACTCAATCAAACGGTTTTTCGGCTAAACCAAAGATTGATTTCGTTTGCGGCGGAACGCTTTGCTACGCCTGACGTTCTATCTCCGACGCCCCGACGCGGGCTTTACAGTTTGGAGTATGACGATGAAAAATCTTGTTCTCGGCACGACCGCAGCCCTCGCTCTTATGACAACAGGGGCATTCGCGCAAACCTCGTCCACAACGGCGACATTTGCAAACGATACGATGGTGAAGCTCATTGAGGTCAGCACAGATCTCGATGCGGTTCAAAACGCTGAGGCTGCAAGCGTTTGGGCCAACATTGACCAGGATCTCGCGGCCGCTATCACCAACCGTCTCGAAGGTCATCTAGGCTCCGATGGAGCCGACATTGTGATCGACATTGACGAAGTGTCGCTCGCCACCAGCTTCGAACAGGCGATCGGTACAGAAGATGCGTATCTCAAAGGGGATGTTCTGCTGCGCATCCCCGGCCCGGAAAACAATCAGAACTACACGCTGACGGTATCGTCCCTGCAAGCGCAGGCCTACTACCCGGACGGCACCCAGATCGAAGACATCACCCAAGGTAGCGCTGTATATTACGCCGCCATGATCGACGCTTTCGCCGACAATGTGGTACGCAATCTATTTGCGGAATAAATTAGACGTTGAGGGGAGGTGCAATGCCTCCCCTTTTCCTCGACCCTATCCCCATAGGAAACCAGATCTCAACTATCAGACCTAAATGATGTAGCAGCTTGAACTCTCAAGCTTCCAGCTCGGCATCCCAATACAGAAAATCCATCCAGCTGTCATGTAGATGTCCGGGCGGAAACTTACGGCCCAGATTGCGCAGCTCCTCCGAGGCGGGCTGGCGCGGCGGTTTGCGCAAGGTAAATCCGGTCTGGCGCAAGGTCTTGGAGCCTTTGCGCAGGTTGCACGGGCTACATGCCGCGACAACGTTTTGCCAGCTGGTCACACCGCCGCTGGCGCGCGGGACTACATGGTCAAAGGTCAGATCGCCCTTGGATCCACAGTACTGGCAACGGAATTCATCCCTCAGAAATAAGTTAAAGCGCGTGAAGGCCACGCGCTTTTGGGGTTTTACATAGTCTTTCAGCACAACCACGGAAGGGATGCGCAGGATGGTGGTGGGGGAATGGACGCAATCGTCATACTCCGCCACGATATCCACCCTATCGAGGTATTTGGCCTTTACCGCATCCTGCCAGGACCACAGCGAAAGTGGATAATAGCTCAGCGGTCTGTAGTCCGCGTTCAGCACCAGCGCGGGCCTGTGTTTCAGCCCCGCCGGACTTCGCGTAAACTCGGTTCTGAAATCGCCGTCCATCTGCACGCCACCCATCATCCTTTTGATATGACTATATCTCGTGCTTTGAAGCTGGCAAGCCCGAGTTTGTCACAAGATGTCGCAGGCATAATGCATGCACAATGTAACAGCAGTTTGACAAAAGGAACGCGGTCAGAGACCCAATTTATCGCGCATAAAGGCCAACGCCACAGAAAGACCGTCCGGCGCGATGCCATGGGCCGTGCCTTTCATGATATGAGCGTAGACATCGGTCCAGCCCGCCTCTTGCAGCGCTTCGGCCGCTTCGGGCAGCGATTGCGGCGGCACGACATCGTCCTGATCCCCATGGATCAGCAGAACCGGAGGGCGCGACACCACCTCGTCCTTCAGCGTCTCCGGCGCCAGCAGACGGCCCGAGAAAGCCACAACACCAGCCACTTCGTCCTCGCGCCGTGCGGCCACATGCAGCGCCATCATGGTACCTTGGGAAAAGCCCAGCAGAACCACCTGTTCGGGTAGTACATCCTCATCCACCATCAGCGCATCTAGGAAAGAATTCAGATCGGACACCGCCTGCGCCATACCGCGCGCGCTTTCTTCCTCGCTGCTGCCGTCGATCCACGGGATCGGGAACCATTGGTAGCCATTAGGCATGCCTGCCACGCTTTCGGGCGCGTCGGGCGCAATAAACAGCGTATCGGGCAGATGCTCGCCCAGCGGGTCGGCAAGACCCAGCAGATCCGCGCCGTTGGCGCCATAGCCGTGCAGGAACACCACGACCGAGCGGGTCTCTCCCGAGACTGGTTCGCGGCGTTCGGAATTGAGGACTCGTGTCATGTTATACCTTCCCTGTTCTTTGCAATACGGTAGTAGGTGAACAACAACCGCGCCGCAACCGCCCGCCACGGGGACCACGCTTGTGCCATCTGTTCCAGTTCTTTGGGTTTGGGTCGCGCGTTCAGATCAAACAGGATGCGGGCGGCCTCCTGCAAGGCAAGATCCCCGGGGGCGAAGACATCCGCACGGCCCAGATTGAACATCGCATAGACCTGCGCGGTCCAGACGCCGATGCCCGGCACGGCGGTGAGTGTGTCCATCACCGCCGTATCCGGCGCCGCGCGCAAGGCGGCGTAGTCTATGTCAGCAGCAGCCAGCGCGCGGGCGTATTTCACCTTCGGACGGCTGAGGCCCACGGCGCGCAACTCCTCTTCGCTCGCAGTGGTCACCGCCTCCGGCGTCAGCAGCCCCGCCGCCTCCACCCTGCCCCAGATCGCCGCCGCCGACGCGACCGAGACCTGCTGGCTCACGATCTTGCTGAGCACCGCCGCGAAGCCGTCAGGGGCCAACCGCAGCGGCAGCGGGCCGGTCTGGGCGAGTGCGTCCGCAAAGCGCGGCTCGGCCTGCGCCAGCCATGCCGCACCTTCGGCCACATCCGCGTCCGAAACAATCAACCGGCTCACAGCGCCGCCACCCAGTCGAGCGCGGCCTGCACTTGGCTTACGACCGGCACACCCTCCGGCAAGGCGGGGCGGTCAATCAGGATCACCTGCAGCCCCAGCGCCACCGCCGCGTCCAGCTTGGTGTGACTGGCTTCCCCGCCAAGGTTGCGGACGACCAGCATATCGACCTGCAACTCCTCGAAAAGCTTCATTTCGTCTACAACGGAGAACGGCGGATCCCCGAAGACCAGCTCCACAAACGAATAGGGCGCTGCGCGGGTATGCCGCCGTGTCTGGCGCAGCATCAGCACATCGCCCTTGAACCCTGCAAAATCCGGCAAACTGTCCCACCCCAGGGCGCAAAAGACGCGGGCGTGCGGGGACATCATCGCACAGGCCTCGGCAGCATCCGCCGCCCGCCGCCACTGTGGCCCCTCCGCCAGCGCCCATGCAGGCCGCTCCAGCCGCAAGAACGGCAGGCCGAGCGCGGTCGCAGAATCATACGCCTGCCCAGTGACACTGCGGTCAAACCCGTGGCCTGCATCCAATACAGCCCTGTAACCGCCCCCTAGAACCGCCTGTTCAAACTCCGACGCGTCCCCGAACCGCCGCAACTGCGGGATCTGCGGCAGGGGCGCAGTGCCGCGCGGTGCCTCACTCAGCCATGCGTCGTAAAGGACGCCCTGTGCGCTCAACGCCTCAGCCACGTGGCGCGCCTCCAGACTGCCTGCCAGCAGTAGAATTTTGCGGGTCTCGATCATCCTCGCAGCTTTAGCCGTGCGCGCGGCGGACGCAAGGGCGCGCGACATGACGCGGTCGCAGGGCTTGCCCCGTCGCACGCGGCGGAGTACCGATATCGAAAACCACAAGGACAAACCGATGATCGACGACTCCCGCGCCAAGCGCAACGTAACCGTTCTGGTGATGGCGCAGGCCTTGCTGGGCGCGCAGATGCCGATGATTTTCCTTGTGGGCGGGCTGGCGGGCAAATCGCTGGCGTCCAACGTCTGTCTGGCGACGCTGCCGATCTCCATGATTGTTCTTGGCTCCATGCTCTGGGCCACACCTGTGTCGGCGATCATGCAGCGCTATGGCCGCCGCACGGGTTTCTTTCTGGGCGCGCTTGGCGGTGCCCTGGGCGGCGGAATCGGCGCTTACGGGTTGATGGTGCAGTCTTTTCCGATCTTCCTTGTCGGGTCATTCCTGACCGGCCTCTACATGTCGGCACACGGATTCTACCGCTTTGCCGCCGCCGATACCGCCTCGGAAGAATTCCGCCCCCGGGCGATTTCCTATGTCATGGCGGGCGGGCTTGTCGCGGCGGTCCTCGGGCCGCAACTGGCCACGGCGACCTCGATGACCTATGTCACGCCCTTCGTGGGCACCTATCTGGCGGTTATGGTGCTCAATATCGTGGGTAGCCTGCTGTTTCTGTTCATCAACATCCCCAAGCCCCCGATCCCGGCTGTGGACGCTCCGCGCGGGCGCAGCCGGATGGAGCTGATGCGCACGCCGCGCATCGCGGTCGCTGTCATCTGCGGGATGGTGTCCTACGCGTTGATGAACCTCGTGATGACCTCCACACCACTGGCCGTTGTAGGCTGCGGATTTGAGCAGTCCGACGCCGGTTTTATCGTGACCAGCCACGTTCTGGCGATGTACGCACCCTCGTTCTTTACCGGCCATCTGATCAACCGCTTCGGGGTCGAACGGATCGTCGGCACAGGCATTGCAATATTGGGGGGCGCCGGCATCGTCGCACTTCAGGGCGTGCAGTTGGAGAACTTCTATATCGCGCTGATCCTGCTGGGCATCGGCTGGAACTTCGGCTTTATCGGCGCGACCTCAATGCTGGCCGGCGCGCACGCCCCGCACGAGCGGGGGCGTATGCAAGGTCTGAACGATCTGCTGGTGTTCGGCGGCGTAACAGTGGCTTCGCTGGCCTCGGGCGGGTTGATGAACTGCTCCGGCGGGGCCGCAGAGACCGGCTGGGCCGCCGTCAACTATGCGATGATCCCGTTCCTGATCCTCGCCGGTGGCTCGCTGCTGTGGCTGACCCTGCACGAACGCCACAAGGTGGCCTGACCTACCAGCGCGCGGTGGCCGCGCGCAGGGTAAAGCCCAGACCGGTATCGGGCAGCGCGCCGTCGACCACTGCTTGCGGATTGACGCAGGCATGGCGCAAGGCAGGTTCTGCCGCCGTGGCCCCCAAAAGCGCAGGCACGCAGGCACGGGGCACGCTCCCCCTGCCCTTGCGCGCGGCTGCCAGCGCGTCCAATCCGTCCTGCGCAAGGGTTGCCACGCCCGAAGGTGTCCCGTCCAGCAGCGGCACCCGACCTGCGGCTTCCAGTGCGGGAATCGCGCGCAGCCACGCGCCGATGCCTGCAGCACGGCCCGCATGACGCACCACCGCTTCGTCCGGCTTTGCCAGCAGAGAGGCCGCGACCCACATCAGATGGCCTGCGGTCTGGTCAATATAACGCGTCAGATCGGCGGCTTCTTCAAAGGCTTCACGGTAGATGTCCCAGCGCCGCGCAGCGACCAGTTCATCCAGCAAACGCGCCTGCCCGGGGTTGATCGCCTGCGAGAGCGGCGTGGCGACTTCATGGCGGCGCACGGTCTGCCCTTCGGCGATTTCCTCCAGTACGTCGCGCCACCATTGCAGGCGCATCTCGGCGATCATCGCCTCCTGCGTGACCCAAGGTGCGCGGCTAACCTCGACGTTGAAAGCGTAAAGCGCGAACAGCGCCCCGCGCTGTGCCACGGGTGCCAGCATCGCGGTGCGAAAGCGCAAGGGATCGCCCCGCTCGACGATCGCAGCACAAGCGGTCAGATCGTCAGACCAGATCATACCGGGCGCACCACGCTGAGCAGGTAGCCGTATTCTTCACGGTGGGCGCGCCAACAGGCGGCCTCTTCCTCGGCAGCGTCCAACACCTGTGTCAACGCCACCTCGGCACCGGACCGCAATGCCGCGATCCGCGTGTCCAGCGGCGTGAAATACGCCTCCCACGCCGCATCGTTCAAGCGGCGCTGGCCCAGCACCTCATACCCCGCCGCCGCGATCTGTGCGGTGATGCCAGCGGTATCGGTCATTGCCGGATAGTCCCGCGCCCAAAGCGCTCGGGGTCGGTCCGAGGGAGTGTCCGTGAACCAGCACGCCTCGGAGAACGCGATCACGCCGCCTTTGCCCAAGGATTTGCGCCACGCGCCCAGCGCCGCCTCGACCCCCATGAAATAGACAGCACCCGCGCACCAGACCAGATCATAGCTGTTGGCGATCGCCGCCATATCCGCGCGCAGAACGGTCACGCGCGGATCGTCGCGCCAGTTCTCGCGGGCAGCCTCAACGTAATGCACAGTTTTGTCCAAGGCGGTCACATGGCCCTGCGGAGCCGCATTCAGTAACGCCGCAATATCCCCGCCCGGCCCGCATGCCACATCGGCGATACGCGCGTCCGCATGCACATCAGCGAGTGACGCAGCCCATGCCACATCCTCGGGCACCCCGGGCCCTTCGCGGACCAGATCGCGGTGCAGCGCGAAAAACGCCTTCATGTCCATTTCAGAAGTCATCCAGAAACCCTTTGATGATTGCCAGCGTGCGCGGATCATCCACCAGATCCAGATGGTTGGCGCCGAGGATCATGTCAAACCGGCCCTTGTCCGTCACCGGTCCCATCGTGGGCGCGTATTGCGAGGAGATGAATGCCTCGTCCGCACCGCCTGCCAGCAGAACAAACGGCGGCAGCGCGGCCACGTCGTGCAAGTAATCGCTACGCGGGGCGAAGGATTCATTCAGACGGTAGCTGTAGCTGGTGGTGGCCGTATCGCCCAAGGTGCCGTCCAGCACGGCGCGCGGCATGTCCAACTGGATCACCGGCAAATGGTTCAGCGCGGTGATGCGGAACGTGTTCAGAATACTCAGGCCAACGATGCGCCGCGTCAGCGCATAGGTCCAACCGCCCGCATTCTCGCGCACTGTGGGCGCGTCATATTTGAGGAAGGGCGCCAGCAGGATCGCTCCATCCAGCATATCGCCATGCGGACCACCGGCAAAGCGCACCACCAGCCCGCCGCCCGAACTGTGGCCGCCCATGATCACCTTCTGGCCGGGTTTTGCCACCGCAGTGACCAGATCAGCCAGATCGTCTTCCAGTTGCCCGATGTAATCCACATCGCCGCGCCGACCGGGTGCCGAGCCATGGCCGCGCAGATCCGGCACGATGACATCCGCGTGCCCCTGCAACGCCTTGCCCAGCGCATCGAATTGCTGCCCGTGCCAGCCCGAGCCGTGGACCAGCACCAGAAGCGGCACATCGTCCGCACCGCCATAGGTGCGCACTTGCAGGGGGTATCCATCACGCATCGGCACAGTTTGCAGCGGGGCTGGTGTTACAGCCCCCCCTTCCAGCGTCTTCGTGAAGTCCAGACCGCCCGTGCCCTCCATTTCTTTGGTGTCTTGGGTGAACACCAGCACAGTGGCAACCGCCAGCGTCAGGAGTATAGAAACCAGCGCAATGCGCAGGATATTAAACAGCATCGGTCCCTCCCGTATCGCGGACGAGCTTCCAGCGGATCGCGTCCAGCAGCGCCTCGAAAGACGCATCGACGATGTTTGCCGAGACGCCAACGGTGGACCAACGCAGCCCGTCTCCGTCCTCGCTATCGATGATGACACGCGTGACCGCCTCGGTCCCGCCTTGGGTGATGCGGACCTTGAAATCCACCAGCCGCATGTCTTCCAGCAGGGCGGAGTATTGTCCCAGATCCTTCACGAGTGCTTTGGACAGCGCGTTCACCGGTCCCCGGTCGCTGCCGCTCTCGTCAAGGCTCTCGGAGACCGAGAGGCGCTTCTCTCCATCCACTTTCACCACCACCACAGCCTCCGAGAGGCTGATCATCTTGTCATACTTGTTTTTGCGCCGCTCCACGGTGACGCGGTAGCGTTTAACCTCAAAAAGTTCGGGCATCTGGCCCAGCACCTGCCGCGCCAGCAGCTCGAAGCTGGCCTGTGCTGTGTCATAGCTATACCCTTCCGCCTCCCGCGACTTTACCACGTCGAGGATCTGGGCAAGCGCCGGATCGCCCTTGGCCACTACCAGCCCTGCGGCCTCCAGACGGCGACGCAGGTTGGACTGGCCCGCCTGATTGGACATCGGAATAATCCGCATGTTCCCAACCTGCGAAGGCTCGATATGCTCGTATGTGGTGGGATCTTTCAGGATCGCACTGGCGTGCAACCCCGCCTTATGTGCAAAGGCCGAGCTGCCCACAAATCCCGCCTGCTTTTGCGGCACACGGTTGAGGATCTCGTCCAGCATCCGCGAGGTGCGGGTGAGGCCCTGCAAGGCCTCATCGCTCACCCCTGTCTCATAGGCGCTGGCATAGGGCTCTTTCAGCTTGAGGATCGGGATGAGCGCGGTGAGGTTGGCATTGCCGCACCGCTCGCCCAGCCCGTTGAGTGTTCCCTGTATCTGCCGCGCACCGGCGTCCACAGCGGCAAGCGTACCGGCGACCGCGTTTTCGGTATCGTCATGGGTATGGATGCCAAGGCGGTCGCCGCTGATCCCTGCGCCGATCACCTCCGCCGTGATGCGCCCAACCTCGGACGGCAGCGTGCCGCCGTTGGTATCACACAGCACGATCCAGCGCGCGCCCGCATCATAAGCCGCGCGAATGGCCTCCAGCGCGTATGCGGGATTGGCCTTGTAGCCATCAAAGAAATGCTCGGCGTCAAACAACGCCTCACGCCCCTGCGCCACAAGATGCGCGATGGAGCGGGCGATGTTATCCGTATTCTCGGCCAGTGTGATGCCCAGCGCCATTTTAACATGGAAATCATGGGTCTTGCCAACCAGACAGACGGATTTTGTATTGGCGTTCTTCACCGCAGCCAGAACATCGTCATTTTCCGCCGACATACCATTGCGTTTGGTCATGCCGAAGGCGGTCAGCGTAGCACGCGTCTGCGGCGCTTCGTCGAAAAAGGCGCTGTCGGTAGGGTTCGCACCAGGCCAGCCTCCCTCGATATAGTCCACGCCAAGCGTATCCAGCGCCCGCGCGATGATCTGCTTTTCCTCGGTCGAAAATTGCACACCCTGGGTTTGCTGGCCATCGCGCAGGGTGGTATCGTAGAGGGAGAGGCGGGTTCTGGTCATGCGCCCGCCCCCTTCTTCATTGTGCCTTCTAAACTCCGGGGAGTGTGAGGGGCAGGCCCCTCACTCCGACATGCGCGACCTGCGGTATCCCCTCGAGCTAAGCACATCATCATAACGCCCCCAGCTTGTCGGCGTCAAAGGCGGGCGTAGGTGTCAGGATGACCCCGTCCTTGCTCATCTTAACTTCTACACCCGCTTCCAGCAGCATTGCCTTGATCCGGTCGACATGGACGAAATCCTTGGTCTCCATAGCGGTAACACGCGCATCGCTCAAGAAAGCCTCGTAATCCGTTAGATCAAACGCGGCTTGCGCTGCCCATATCGGAATCAACGCGCCCATCAGTCCAAGCATTTGCATCCCCGCGCGCAAGGCGGCGGCCTCTCCCGCACTCGCAAGTTTGTGCAAATGGGTGATCGCACCTGCGGTGTTCAGATCATCAGCCAGCAGACCAATCAACACCTCGTCCGGCGCCCCGTCTTCTGCCGTGGCGGCCAGCGCATACCACTTGCGCAGTGTCTTCTCCGCCTCTTCGCGCTTCTTCTCCGTCCAGTCCATCGGTTTGCGGTAATGCGTCGACAACATTACAAAGCGGATCACCTCCCCCGCAACGCCCTGCTCCAGCAAGTCGCGCACAGTGAAGAAATTGCCCAGCGATTTGGACATCTTCTTGCCCTCAACCTGCAACATCTCGTTGTGCATCCAGTAATTCGCCATTGCGTCGGTGTCATTGGCACAGCAGCTCTGCGCGATCTCGTTTTCATGATGCGGGAACATCAGATCATTGCCGCCGCCGTGGATATCGAACTGCGCGCCCAGTAGCTCATGCGCCATGGCGGAGCATTCGATGTGCCAGCCGGGACGCCCTTTGCCCCATGGGCTGTCCCACCCCGGCAGATCGTCAGGCGAGGGCTTCCACAGCACGAAGTCCATCGGATTGCGCTTGTAGGGAGCGACCTCAACCCGTGCGCCTGCGATCATATCGTCAACGCTGCGGCCAGAGAGGCTGCCGTAATGTTCCTTCCAGCTGTCCACCGCAAACAGCACATGGCCCTCGGCGGTGTAGGCGTGATCCTTGGCGATCAGACCCTCGATCATCGCAATCATCTGGGCGATGTATTCTGTCGCGCGCGGCTCATGGTTTGGACGCATCGCGCCCAGCGCATCCATGTCCTCATGGTACCAATGGATCGTCTCGTCCGAGCGCTGGTGGATCAGCTCCTCCAGCGTACCCTCGGCCCCTGCGGCCTTGCGTTTTTGAGCCGTCTCGTTGATCCGGTCATCCACGTCCGTGAAGTTGCGCACGTAAGTCACGTGATCCTCCCCGTAGACATGGCGCAGCAAACGGTTCAGCACATCAAACACCAGCACGGGTCGCGCGTTGCCAAGATGGGCGCGGTCATAAACAGTAGGACCACAGACATACATCCGCACATTTTTGGGATCGATCGGTACAAAGTCCTCGCGCTTGCGGGTCTTGGTGTTGTGCAGTTTTATCGTCGTCATGGCATATGTCCTAATCGGGCGCGGCGTTGCGCGGGACATGGCACAGTTTCAGAGAAAATAAAACAACGTGATCAAGCCCGCGAGAGGTATCTCAGCAGGTGATAATACAGCTAATAAAAGTTGTCGTTGTTTTCATAAACACAAGCTTAGGCAGCACGCAGGCGGCGGTCAAGGCTGATTGACAAATCTACGCCCCCTCTCCATCCATGCGCGCAAACGAACAAGAGGACAGATCATGCAGGCATCACAGCGCATCAGCACCCTTCTGGGCGGTGGATCGGACGGGTGGGAGGTGTTCAACCGCGCCCGCGCCATGATCGCGGAGGGCACGCCTGTGACCGAGCTGACCATCGGCGAGCATGACATCCGCACCGCAGCCCCTATCCTGCAAGACATGCACCGCGCCGCACTGGCGGGTCACACGGGCTATGCGTCGATCCCCGGCATTCACGCCCTGCGTGATGCGATTGCCGCACGGGTGACCGCCCGCACCGGCGTGCCAACGGCCCGTGAAAACGTGATGATCACTCCCGGCGGACAGGCTGGACTTTTTGCCGCGCATACAGCTGTGATAGACCCCGGCGATACTGCGCTGTTCATTGATCCCTATTACGCCACCTACCCCGGAACACTGCGCGGTGTCTCCGCCCGCCCTGTGGCGGTGCAGGCCCGCGCGGAGGATGCATTCCAGCCGCGCGCGGCCGATATTGCTTCTGTGGCTGCGGGGGCGAAGTCCCTGCTGGTCAACTCGCCCAACAACCCCACAGGTGTGATTTATACCCGCGAGACGTTGGAAGGCATCGCGCAGGTCTGCCGCGACCATGATCTCTGGCTCATCTCGGACGAGGTCTATGACACGCAGATCTGGGAGGGCACACATATCTCTCCACGCAGTCTGGAGGGGATGGCCGAGCGCACGCTGGTGGTGGGCTCCATGTCGAAAAGCCATGCAATGACAGGATCGCGCACCGGTTGGGTGGTGGGACCTGCAGACATGATCTCGCATCTGATCAATCTCTCGACCCATACCACCTATGGCGTGCCCGGCTTCATTCAGGAAGCGGCCCTGTTCGCGCTGGAACTGGGTGAACCCTTCGAGGCGGAAGTGGCAGAGCCGTTCCGGCGCCGCCGCGCGCTGGCGCAAGAGGTGCTGGCAGGCAAGAATGTGGTCGGCACCGTGCCCAATGCGGGTGCGATGTATATGATGCTGGACATCTCGGCCACTGGGCAGAGCGGCGAGGCGTTTGCCTACGGTTTGCTAGAGGCACATCAGATCGCCGTAATGCCGGGCGAAAGCTTTGGCGCGGCGGCGGCGGGACATATCCGCGTGGCCATGACCATCGAGGATAAGGCGTTTACCGCAGCGATGGAGACCCTTTGCGCCTATGCGCAGAGCCTTGCGCCCCAAACTTAGCACATAAAAAAGGCGCGCCCCGCATGAGGCGCGCCCTTTATTGCCGTGAGGCTTCGTTTAGAAGCGGAACGAGGAACGCAGGTTGAAGGTGGTTGCATCCGCATCCACGCCTGTGCCACCGATATCGTCAAAGCGGTGCTCGAGGATCTCGCCGCCGACGGTGAAGCGGTCGGTGACCTGATAGGCCACGCCAACACCGAAGAACTCACCGGTGTCTTTACCAATGCTGGTATCCACACGCGCCGCACCTGCAGTTGCATAGATCAGGGTCTTGCCCAGATCATAGCCGCCGCGCAGTTTCAGACGCTGAACATTGTCAACGCTTGCAGCACCGTTCAGGTCGATGTCGGTTTTGTCGTATTCATACTCGGCACCGAGGACGTACTTGCCGAAATCGTAGTCATAGCCAAGGTGAACACCGTAGGTGGTGTCGTCACCATCGGCAGTACCGGTCCCGTCCACGTCACCGTAGCCGAGGTTCAAACCGCCATAGGCGCCGGTCCAGTCGGTGCCAACCGCGACAGGTTCGTATACAGGGGTAGCCACGGTTTCAACAACCGGGTCAGCCAAGCTGCCCGCAAAGGCAGCGGACCCCAACAGCGATGTTGAAACTACGGTCAAAACGCCGAATTTATTAAACTTTTTCATTTTTATCTCCTTAGGGTCGATATTCTAGAGTGGACAGAGTCTCTGCGTGTCACCCTCACAACACCCACCTATGCGCTTGGTTCCAAAACACCAATCACAGTCCTGTGACGTCGGCGGCAGCTGGCCTAGGCTTCTGTGTATCAGGCAAAAAACTGCTAGAGATCGATGCGGGACAGTGTTGGATAATTTCCTTGGGGGCGTCGCAAACGGGACAGATATGGTCGCCATTCCTTTCCAATCTTGACTGGAAAAAGGAGAGCTCCATGCAGCATCGGAACTGCACTGCGATACTGGTGATGCGCACGATCGGGGCGGATCGCGGGCGGGCGGCACGGGGTGCACCGGCGTAGGCCATCACCGCCTTCGCCCCCTCTCTTTGCTGAAAGTCCCCGCTATGAACGTCCAGACTTCCTCCCGCTCAGGTGGCCGCGCCGCGCGCCGTGCCGCCCGCTCTGCCGCCCTGCCCGATAACTTGCGCCCCGTGCGTCCGGGCCTGACCGGCGGCCAGTACAAGCCCCTGTCCGACGCCGATGTGCTCAAGATCCACCATGCCGCACTGGACGCGCTGGAGACCATCGGTCTGGCCGATGCCCCCGCCTCAGGCGTTGCCTATCTGACCGGTGCAGGTGCCATCCTTGGCGATGACGGGCGCATTCGCTTTCCCCGTGCGCTGGTCGAGGACGCGATTGCGCGCGCCAACCGCTCGATCACTTTGATGAGCCGTGACGGGCTGCACGATCTGGACCTGTCGGGCACCCGCGTCCACTACGGCACCGCAGGCGCCGCCGTGCATTTGGTCGACATCGACGGCAAACATTACCGCGATTGCGGTGTGCAGGACCTGCATGACGCCGCCAAGATCGTCGATGTACTGGACAACGTACACTTCTGCCAACGGCCCATGGTCTGCCGCGATATTCCCGACAATATGGAGATGGATTACAACTCTATTTTCGCCTGCGTCAGCGGCACCACCAAACATGTCGGCACCTCCTTCACCGATCCCGCCTTTGTCGCCCCTGCGATGGAGATGCTGCACATGATCGCGGGCGGCGAGGATAAATGGCGCGAGCGGCCCTTCGTGTCCAACTCCAACTGCTTTGTCGTCCCGCCGATGAAATTCGCGACCGAGTCTTGTCTGGTCATGGAAGAGTGCATCAAGCACGGCATGCCGGTGCTGCTGCTGTCAGCAGGCATGGCGGGGGCCACAGCGCCCTCCACAGTTGCAGGGGCCATCGTTCAGGCAGTAGCCGAATGTCTGGCGGGGCTGGTCTATGCCACTGCCGTGAAACCCGGCCATCCGGTGATCTTCGGCACATGGCCTTTCGGACTGGACCTGCGCACAGGCGCGATGACCGGCGGATCGGGCGAACAGGCGCTGCTGACGGCGGGCTGCGCCCAGATGCACGCCTTCTACGATCTGCCGGGCGGTGCCGCCGCCGGGATCGCCGACAGCAAGCTGCCGGACATGCAGGCGGGTTGGGAGCAGATGTGCTCCAACGTGATGGCGGGCCTGTCGGGCTGCAACATGATCTACGAGGCCGCGGGCATGCATGCCTCCCTGCTGGGCTTCTGCCACGAGAGTCTGATTTTGGGCGATGACATCATCGGACAGGCGCTACGCTGTGTGCGCGGGATCGAGGTCAACGACGAGACGCTGGCGCTGGACCAGATCGCGCAGGTCTGCATGGGCGGTCCGGGCCACTATCTGGGCACCGCCGGCACGCTCAGCCGGATGCAGAGTGATCATTGCTATCCCACCTACGGCAACCGGATGTCGCCCAAAGAATGGGTGGAGATGGACAAGCCCGATCTGCTGCACACCGCGACCGCGCGCAAAGAGGCGATCCTTGGCGCGCCTTCAGCCGCGCAACTGGACCCTGCGACCGATGGGGCCATCCGCGCCAAATTCAATATCCACCTCAAGGGGTGAATGCACCACAGGCCCGGTTACTGGGGCACCCGGACCTGTGATAATCTGCGCGGTCATGCTGCCACAGTACCGCGCAAATTCTGTAGCGCCACTATCCGGCAGGTATCAGGCCCGCCTCTTGAGCGGCTTTCACCTCGACGTCTTCCAGCACACCATCACCGTTCAGATCGACGGTAATAAAAGTCTCTTCGGTCACGTCAGGATAGACCGCCTGCACTTCCGCAAGACTCAGCACGCCATCCTCGTTGCTGTCCATCTGAGCCGCGCTTTGCCCCATCGCAAAAGCGGGCAAACATAGAGCTGTGGCGGCAACGGCTGCGAAAGCTTTTAAATGTGTCATTGATCTCTCCGTTTTTGATTTTGAACTGTGAACTGTGAACGAGCGTCCCCTCTCCTCACACAGTCAGATGCAGAAAACGCGGTTTGCGTTCCGCCTGAAGGGTTCCGTGCGGCGCGCCGCCGATAACGCTACACGCGGTGCGCGCTACACCGCCCAAAAAGCCACCCTGCGCGCGGTCGGCGGAATACCCCCTTTGGTTGAAGTTTTGAAAATCGGCATGCTGCCCCCTGCAGCATGGGTAGAACGATATAAAAATACCGGGACAAAAACTGCGCACCGCACGCTGCGACCATGACTACAGAGGATCTGACACCAGAGGCGCTGCTCCGCCTGATGGAGCGCAACCCCGCGTGGGTGAGGTGGCGTGGTGCGCGGGTCGACCTGATAGAACTGGAGGATAACGCCTCCAGCACAGCACCCGAGGGCGACAGCAGGCCGACCTTAGACAACCTGCGCCACGCAATCGCTGCCCTGCCCGAAGGCACTGTGATATCGCGGCTGGCGCGCGCGCGTGCAACCCTGCGCCAGGAAGTCGGGCTGGAGGTGGGCATGCCGCTGGCCACCATTCTCTGAGCGTATGCAATCGGCGCGCGCGCCTGCGAACGCCTTGCGTCGCCGCAGACAATCGCTCATATTCGAGATAACGAATATAGGGAGGAACACTAAAATGCCGTTTTCGAGACGCAAATTCATGTCCGCTGCTGCGGGTCTTGGCGCAGGCACCGCATTAGGATTCTCGCCGTTCCGCGCCCATGCGCAGATCGGGTTGGGCGACATCACGCTGGATGTGGTCAGCGACGGCACCCTCACCCTTCCCGCAGAATTTTCATTCGAGGGGCTGCCACAGGACGAACTGGCCCCCCTCCGCGCGAAATACGGTCTCACCGGCGACATCTTGACCCCGCCCTGCAATGTCACGCTGATGCGCAGCGGTGACCGCACGGTGCTGTTCGATGTAGGCGCAGGTACGCATTTCATGCCAAGCGCCGGAGAGTTGCAGGCCTCCCTCGACGCGCTCGGTGTGGCGCCTGACGAAGTAACGGATGTCGTATTTACCCATGCCCACCCCGATCACCTCTGGGGGCTGCTGGACGATTTCGACGATCCGGTTTTCATGAACGCTTCCTATATGATCGGCAAGGCGGAATGGGACTACTGGATGGACCCCAATACTGTCGACACCATCGACGCGGGCCGCACGACCTTTGCCGTAGGAGCGCAGCGCCGTCTGGCACTGATCGAGGATAACATTGCCTTCTTCAACGACGGCGAGGAAATCATCCCCGGTGTCGCGGCGCGTGCCACCTTTGGCCACACGCCCGGGCACATGTCCTTCGAGGTGCGCAGCGGCAGTAACGGGGCGATGATTCTGGGCGATTGCATTGGCAACCACCACGTCGCATTCGAACAGCCCGAGTGGATTTCAGGCTCGGATCAGGATGGCGAAACGGGGGTGAAGACCCGCGTAGCCCTGCTGGACCAACTCGCATCAGAGAAGACGCGTATCATCGGCTTCCACCTCGCTGAAGGCGGCACTGGATACGTTGATAAAACCACGTCTGGCTACAACTTTGTTGCAGAGGAATGATCATGAAACGCCTGTTTACCCTCGCAGCCTTAGCTGCCGTTCCCGCCCACGCCAGTGAAGATATCGCGGACCAGTATCCGGCCTCCGTGCTCTATTCCAAGCCGGTCGAAGTGATCCCGCATGTATTCTCGGCCATTGGGGCCACAGCCCCTGCCACCTATGAGAATGCAGGCCACAACAACAACCTCAGCTTCATTGTCACCGGCGACGGTGTGGTGGTGATGAACGCAGGTGCCTCCTACAAACTGGCCGAGGCGTTGCACGCCGAGATCAAGGCGGTCACAGACCAGCCCGTCAAACTGGTGTTCAACGAAAACGGCCAGGGCCACGCCATGCTGGGCAACACCTACTGGGCCGAACAGGGTGTCGATATTGTCGCCCATGTGGATGCAGTTACCGCGTTTCAGGAGAACGGCACGCAATCGCTGAACGCTGCGATCGCCACCACCAAGGAAAACGCGGACAAGACCGAACTCACCATGCCCACCATCACGTTCCAAGATGAATACATCGTCGAGATGGGCGACATGAAGATCGAGGCGCGCTACCTTGGCCCCGCGCACAGCCCCGGTGATATCGTGCTGTGGATGCCAGAACAGAGCATGATGATTTCCGGAGACATGGCGTTTCACGAACGTATGCTGCCGATTTTCCCTGACACCATGACCGCCGACTGGATCGAGACATGGGAAAACGTGTTCGAGCCGATGGGGGCGACCTACGTCATCCCAGGTCACGGCCACCCCACCAACATGGCACAAGTCCGCCGCTATACCCGCGACTACCTTGTCTACCTGCGCGAACAGATCGGCGCGCATCTGGACGCGGGTGGATCGCTGACAGATGCCTACTACGTGGACCAGTCACCCTATACCAATCTGGACACATTCGAGGAACTGGCCACCAAGAACGCAGGCCGCGTGTTCGAGCAGATGGAATTCGAATGATCCAACGGCGCGCGTTTCTGCTGGCTTGCGGTGCGCTGCCGCTCTGTAGAGGAGTGGCGGCGCAGGCCGAAACGGCGGTGATGACCGCGCCCGAGGCGTTCGAAGCGGCGGCGCAAGGACGGATCGTCCTGCTGGACATCCGCAGCCCGGCAGAATGGGCAGAGGACGGCGTGGCGCAGGGTGCGCTGACAGTGACCATGCACTCGGGCGCGTTTGCCGGACAGTTGCAGGCGCTTATGGCGCGTAATCCCGAAACACCCCTCGCCCTGATCTGTGCGACGGGCGGGCGCAGCCGCTATGTCGCTTCTGTTCTGGCGCAGAACGGGAACGCGGGGGTTATAGATGTCTCCGAAGGGATGCACGGCAACGGCACAGACCCCGGCTGGCTGGCGCGTGAATTGCCGGTCGTTGATGCGGAAACTGCGCGCCTGCGCACGCAGACCGCGCTGGAGTGATCAGGTCGCGGCACTGCCGACAAAGGCAGGGCGCAACAAAAGCAGGTGCGTGACCATCGCGCCGATCCACATGCAGAACAGCGCAACCCAAGCCGTCACCGCAAAAATCGATCCTCCGGACATGCCCGCCCCCACAGCACAGCCGCCCGCCAGCATGCTGCCAAAGCCCATCAGTACCGCGCCAACCAGATACCGCTCCATGGGGGTGTCGGGACCAAAACGCTGGATCTGCGCCTCGCTGCGCAGCAGCGCCATACCCGCTGCCCCGACAAAAACGCCCGGCACAAGCCCGAGGCCAAAGCCCCAAGGCAGCTCGGATTCGTTCACAAGCCCCATCAGCGTATCTGTGGAGGGTCCGGTAAAGGTCACCGATGATATTGCGATCGCCTCGAAGGACGTCTGCGCGATAAGATAGGTCAGCATCCAGCCCAGCCCCACCGCAGCACCCACGCCCGCCCCCGCCAAAGCCTCGCTGAGCGGCACCATGCGGTGCCGTGCGAAGAACAGCGCGCCCAACAGGCTGACGCCCGCGATCAATGCCGCCACAGGTGCGCTCATGCCGATCTGGGCCAGCATATTGCGGCCCTCGCCACCCTGCACCAGCCATAGCGACCCCAACCATTCGCGCGCAGGTGACAGTGCTCCGCGAAGGGATGCTTGTGCGACGAGCGTCAGCACAAGTCCGGTGATCAATGCGCGCAGGTTGCCTGTGGCACTGAGGATCAGCAGACGGCTGGCACAGCCGCGCGCAAGGATCATGCCGCAGCCGAACATCAGCCCGCCGATGATCGCCCCGGACATGCTGCCGGTTGCCGCCAGCGGGCGGGCTTGGGAGACGTCCAGAAAACCGATCGCAATCGCTGTCTGCACAGCAAAAACCGCCGCCGTAAAGGCGATCAGCCAAATCGACAAGCGCGGACCAAAGCGTGCCTCCGCCACTTCGACGGTGGCAGCGCGCAGGCAGAATTTAGAATGTTGGGCCGCGGCGCCAAACAGAACACCTGTGATGGCACCGGCAGCCGCCAGCACGATCCCGTCGCCCCATTGGTCAATCAATGTCTCAAGCATCAGCCCGTCCAATCAACCTGACGAAAGATGCGGGGCCAGAAGGCCCGCGCACTTGTTTACTGGGCCGCCATCGGCATACGCGCCAATTGGCACTGGCCCCACAGATCCTCCAGCGCGCCGACCAGCCGGTCGATGTCTTCAGCGCTGTGTACGGGCGACGGCGTGATGCGCAAACGCTCGGTCCCTTTTGGGACAGTGGGATAGTTGATCGGCTGGATGTAGATGCCGAACTCGGCCAACAGCATGTCGGAGATGAATTTGCACTTGTGCGGATCGCCAACCATGACGGGAATGATATGGCTGGGGTTTTCCACATGCGGGATGCCGATGGCGTCCAGCCGCGCGCGGACTTCTGCCACTTTGGCCTGCTGGCTTTCGCGCTCCGCAGCACTCTGCTTGAGGTGCCGGATCGAGGCTGCGGCGCCTGCGGCCACGGCAGGTGGCAGCGCTGTGGTGAAAATGAAACCACTGGCAAAGCTGCGCACGAAATCACACAGCTCGGTCGAGGCCGCGATATAGCCGCCCACAACGCCAAACGCCTTGCCCAGAGTGCCTTCGATCACCGTGATCCGGTCCATCAGCCCTTCCCGCTCGGCAATGCCGCCACCGCGTGGCCCGTAGAGGCCCACGGCGTGGACTTCGTCCAGATAGGTCATGGCGTTGTATTTATCGGCCAGATCGCAGATCTCCTTGATGGGCGCGATGTCACCGTCCATGGAATAGACACTCTCGAACGCGATCAGCTTGGGGCGCTCCAGCGGCAACGCAGCCAGCTTGGCCTCCAGATCCTCGAGATCATTGTGCTTCCAGATCATCCGCTCTGCCTTGGAATGGCGGATGCCCTCGATCATCGAGGCATGGTTGAGCGCGTCCGACAGAACCACACAGCCGGGAATTTTGCCCGCCAGCGTGCCCAGAGCCGCCCAGTTGGAGACGTAACCAGAGGTGAACAGCAGCGCGTCCTGCTTGCCGTGCAGATCGGCTAGTTCGGCCTCCAGCAACACGTGGTCATGGGTGGTGCCGGAGATGTTTCGCGTACCGCCTGCACCCGCGCCGCAGCGGTCAAGCGCTTCGTGCATCGCTTCCAGCACTTTTGGGTGCTGACCCATGCCCAGATAGTCATTGCTGCACCAGATGGTCACATCGGATGCATCGCCGTTCCGCCGCGTGGCGCGTGGAAACTGGCCGCAGTGACGCTCCAGATTGGCAAAAACACGATAGTTGCCTTGCGTGCGCAGATCATCCAGCGCGGTTTTGAAAAAGCCTTGATAGTCCATTATTCCCCCACCGCCTCGCGGACGATTTCATCCAGAAATGCCTGTACTTCCTGCATTGGGCCATCGGGAAAATTGCGATATCCGACAGTGACCTCACCCTCGCGGTCCGACACGAAAATCCCGTAAGGGCAATGCGCCAGGTTCATCGGATCGGCTTCCATCACCTTGCGTGACAGGGTGGCCGAGCAGAACAAAAACACATCCGCCCCATTGAAGAGTTTGACATCGCTGCCCACATCCGCGCGCGTCCGCTCCAGCATTTCGCCGGTGTGGCTGACGTGATCGATCACCAGACCTCGCCCGATAATAGCGCTTTCGACGCTGAAGGTCGCATCTTCAAAGCTGCCCTGGAAGGGATAGACCGTTGCCAGATCCTGTGCATGCGCTCCGAAAGTCGCAGCAAGAGAAAGCGCACCTGCGAAAAATAATGATTTCATACTGTCATACCCCATGTTTGCAGTTTGTTTGGCATATTAAGACTGCTGGAACATTGATCTGCATCAAAGCTCCAGCAGTTTGGCTCAGGCCCCGAACATGTCGGCGGTAATGCCTGCATACCAACCCTCTGATTCCTCATAAGTGGCCTTGCGCAACTCGGCGCTCTCCCCTGTCTCGGAGATGAAACCGTCGACCTTTGCGATTTTCTCAGGCGTCGCCTCGTAGGTCGCGCCCACCTTGACGCCATCATTGGTGTCGATAAGCGACCAGCAGGTGTTGGAGAATTTCGCCGGAAACACCCTTGAGCCGGTCAGCGCACCGCGCACGGCGTTGGCGCAGACCTTGGCCTGCGAATTGGCCGAGAACGCCGATTTGGGCATATCGCCCTGATTGGTACTGTCGCCCAGAACGTAGATGTCCGCATCCGCCTTGGAGGACATATCAGCGGCGTTGACCGGCGCCCAGTTGCCCTCGGTTACGCCCGCGAGCTCGGCAATATGGCCTGCTTTCATGGCCGGGATGACGTTGCAGACGTCCACCTTGGTGACTTCGCCGTCAATGGTGACAGTCATCGTATCCGCATCGACCGAGACATTTCCACCACCGAAATCCGCACCGATCCAGTCCACCATACCGGGATAGTGGGTCTGCCAGCCTTCCTGAAACAAGGACTGTTTCGAGAAATTGCCCTTGGGGTCAGCCACGATAATCTTGGCGGTCGGGTTATTGGCCTTGAGATAGTGCGCCACCATCGATACCCGCTCATAGGGGCCGGGAGGGCAGCGGTAGGGGTTGGGCGGGGCAACCATGGCGAAGGTGCCGCCCTCCGGCATCGCCATCAGTTGTGCCTTGAGCAATTCGGTCTGCGAGCCGCCTTTGTAGGCGTGGGGCATGGCGTTCTGGGCGGACAGATCCCAGCCCTCGACCGCGCCATCGACGAAATCAATGCCGGGCGACAGGATCAGCTTGTCATAGGGGACCGCCCCGCCGCTGGCCAATGCGACAGTCTTGGCGTCGCGGTCCACGCCTGTCGCCCAGTCATGGACCACATTCACGCCACCTGTCGCCAAAGTACCGTAGGAATGGCCCAGATCATCAATTTCCTTGAACCCACCCAGATAGAGGTTGGAAAAGAAGCAGGTGTAATACATCCGCGACGGCTCGATCAGCGTAACGTTCACCTCACCCTTGCTGTCCTTGGCGATGTAGCGCGCGACTGTCGCCCCGCCTGCTCCGCCGCCCACGACGACCACGCGCGGCTTTCCGTGACCGGCGGCAAAAACCGAAGGGGCGGACAAACTCGCCGCTGCCGCAGCGCCGGTCCCCATAAAGAGACGTCTGTTCAATTTGGTCATGTTCTCTCCTCCCAGAGATTGGCCCCTATTCGAGGTCCTTAAAATACGCAGCCAGCGCCGCGATTTCTTCGTCGTTCAGCCGCCCCGCCATCATCTGCATGACAGGATGGGGCCTCAGCTTACGTTTATATGCATGCATGGCCACTACAAAATCATCTACGGGCCAGCCGGTGATACCGGGGATGCCATCGTTGGCACCGCTGGACTGGTGGCAGGTCTGACATTCCGAGGCGAGGTATTCGCCGTATTCAGGATCCCCCTGAAGCGCGAGGATCGCAGGATCCAGATCATGGTCGGTAGGCAGTGCCGTCGGCTCTGCTTCGGGGATGTTGGCGGGACTGGCCGAGAAGTCCCGCAGGTACGCGATAAGGTCTGCCCGCTGTTGCGGATCGGACAGGCCGCGGAAACTCATGCGTGTTTTGGAGACCAGCGCGCGGGGGTTCTCGATATAGGCATCCAGCGTCTGTGCGGTCCACGTAAGGCCGTCATTGCCCATACGCAGCATGTTGGGTGAGTATTTCACATCCGCCACCGTGCCCGCCGTGCGCCCGAACAAACCGTTCAGTCGCGGGCCGATGCGGTTATTGGCACCTTCGCCGATCTCGTGACAGGACGCGCAATTCTTTTTGAAAAGGGCAGCACCGGCCTCGGCATCGCCAATCTCGCTCGCTTGGCTTGTGCCGGCCACCGCAAGGGCGACCGACACAAGAAAGGTTTGAGCAAAGCCCCTCACCCGCTACTCCGGAAAGGATTTGAGGTATTCGATCACAGCTGCCTGATCTGCGTCATCCTTAAGGCCCGCAAAGGACATCTTGGTGCCCTTCATGTACCCTTTCGGATTTGCAAGAAACGCAGACAGCTCGGCCTCGGACCAGACCAGACCACCCTCCGCGGCCTCCATCAACGGCTTGGAGTATTTGAAGTCTGCCACAGAACCGGCAGGATGGCCGACAATGCCGTTCAAGATCGGGCCGACACGGTTCTTGGCGCCATCGCCCACCTGGTGGCAGGCCTTGCACTTGCGGAAGACTTTCTCGCCTTCGGCAGCCAGATCCGCGTCAAATGCAGCAGGTACGACCTCGGCCTCAGCCGCAGCAGGTGCAATCGCTTCTTCCTGTGCGGGCTCGTCCGCCGTCACGGTGGGCACCTCTGCCGCAGGCTCGGCGCTGGTTTCTTCTTGCGGTGTCACATCCAGAACCGTTGCGCGCATTGTGACTTTCACAGGCTCGCTCTTGCAGTTTTCCATGCACGGCTCGCCGGTCCACTGGCTGTATTCCGTATCGGCCCGGTCATCGAAGATGAAGCCATCGGCGTTGGGCATTTCCACGTCCAGAAACGTCTCCTTGGACAGCACGAAATCATCTTCGATCAGGTCATTGGAATAGAGGATATAGGCCACGATCGCATAGGTCTCGTCATCGGTGAGCGTGCCTGCGTTACCGTAGGGCATCGAGCGGCGGATATAGTCGAATGCAGTAGACAGGTGCGGCCAATAGGACCCGACAGTCTTGAGCGGATCTTCACGGTCCAGCGTATCGGCACCGCCCGCAAGTTTAGGCCAGTTACCGATGCCTTCGGCAAAATCGCCATGGCAGACAGCACATTGATCGGCAAAGATCTCCTCGCCGACAATCGCGTCACCCGACCCTTCGGGCAGGCCAGTGCCGTCGGGACTGATGTCATGGTTCCATGCGGCGATTTCCTCGGGCAGCGCGGTACGGCCAAGGCCCATTTTCTCCGCCATTGCAGGGCCGGAAGCCAGCGTCAGGACGGCCATGAGAGCTGTTGTTGATTTAAGAAACTTCGACATTTTCAGCCTCCCCGTTAGAGCGCACCAACCAAGTCTGGATGCAGTTGTTGTGATAAATTGAGTTCAGCCCACGCACTTCGCGCAGCTGTGTCTTGGTGGGCTGGATATAACCTGTATCGTCAACCGCACGCGATTGCAGCATCATCTCCGAGCCGTCCCAGTCGGTGTCGAGATAGAAACGCGTCAGCGCCATTTTCTCGCCCGGCTTGGCCAGACGCGCGGTTTCCCACGTCATGCCACCGTCCTTGGAGACGTCCACGCGGGTGATCGCGCCGCGTCCCGACCATGCCAGGCCGGAAATCACCAGCGGGCCTGTACCATGCGTGATCGGCGCCTGCGGGCTCGGGCTGGTTACGACGGATTTCGCATCCATCGCCCATGTCCACTTGCGGCTGATGCCGTTTTCCAGCGTATCGGTGTATTTGGAGGTTTCCTCACGGCTGTCCACAGCCTGATCCGTCACCTCGATGCGGCGGATCCACTTGACCCACATGTTGCCTTCCCAACCGGGCACGACAAGGCGCACCGGATACCCGTGCTCTTTACGCAAAGCCTCGCCGTTTGCCTTGAATGCGATGAGCACATCGTCCAGAGCTTTTTCCATGGGGATCGAGCGGCCGTTGGAGGAGGCATCAGCACCCTCGACAAAGACCCACTTGTCCTTGAGGTCACCGGCGGTATCAAGCCCCGCCTCTTCCAGCAGCGTACGCAGCGGAACGCCGGTGTATTCCATGTTGTGGATCATGCCATGGGTAAACTGAGCGCCGTTCAGCTGCGCACCAGCCCATTCCATGCCGGTATTGGCTGCACATTCGCAGAAATAGACATGGTTTTCGCGCGGGAAACGCTCCAGATCGGCGTAAGTGAAGACCAGCGGGGTATCCACCAGACCGTTGATCATCAGGCGGTAATCTTCTTTCTTCAGGTCGATCGCACCGGAGTGGTGACGCTCGAACGCGCACCCTTGTGGCGTGATGGTACCTTCCAGCGCGTGGATCGGCGTGAAGTTGATCGAGCTTACCGTGTCGGCGGTCAGCCATTCCACATTACGGCGGATCACATCGTCTTCGTAGCTGATTGGCAGGCCGTAAGGCGTGGCATCGACACCGTCGCCAAAGGACTGCGCCCACTCCTGCACTTCTGTGATCAACGGGTCAGGTGTGTCCGCTTTGGCGGTGCCGGCGACCGTTATCGCTGCCCCTGCGGCAACACTGTTACGCAGAAATTGTCTGCGCGATGGCTTATGCGTCATGGCATTCTCCTTTGGTATCTTGGCCTTGCTGTCCGGTCCCGTCAGGGGCGGAGGTAGGCATAGTCATTTTCTTGCAATTCAATCAGGCGGACGGCGCCAGATGGGACGATTTTGGCCTCGCTCATCAAGACGATCTGCTCACCCACTTTTTCGCTCATGCGGGTGAGTGTGGTCTGGCAGACGGAAAACGTGATGCTATCCATCTCCAGCGCCATAACGGAGATACGGTCTTTGACGGGGGTATTGCCCGGAATGAGCATGTTGATGCCGGGGCCATAGGTGACAATCTCGACAATCGCGGTGTCGCCTTGGGATTCGTAATATTTCGTCAGGTTCTGCACGTTGTTCAGCGCCATATTCATGACGTGCGGATCGTTCTGATCCACATGCACTGCGACCTTATGGGTCACACCTTCTGCAAACGCACCCGTTGTTACCAGCGCACCCAACAGTGCGGCTCCCATAATCTGCTTCATTCCCGTTTCCTCCCATTACGGGTGAGCGTTAGCCGCCCACCACTTCTACGCTGTTGTTCGGATCAAGCGAGATCGTGCCCTGCTTGGCGATATGCGCCTCGACCACATCCCAGATTGCCGGGCCTTCGGTGCCTTCATTAACGGAGGCCCAGCCTGCGATCTGGTAGGTCTTGGCGGGATCGATTTTCTCACCGGTTTTGAGCAGCGTCATTTCCGTAATCCGCTCGCCCTGCGGCTTGGTCACGTCGATGCGGTAACCAAGCCCGCCAACGCGCACCATGTCCCCGCCCTGCTGGTAATAGGGGTCGGGGTTGAACAGGTTGTCCGCCACGTCCTCCAGCACGACGTGCAGGAATTCACCCGTCATTTCCGTGCGGTAGGCCTCGCCATAGCTCATCGAGGTCACGTTCCAGATGTCCTCGCGGGTGATGTCCTGACCGGGCAGGATCGACGGCCCCCAGCGCACACCGGGCGACAACGCGATGTCCGCCTCACGCTCGGAAATCAGCGCGTCACAGATCAGGTCGTCCCAGGTACCGTTGAAGTTGCCGCGGCGGTAGAGCATTTGATCGTCTGCAGTACGCCCGATCACTTCGGACAGCGTATCCTCGTAGGGGGCGCGCTGTGCGTCGATGACCTTGGCGACTTCTGCGTCGGGCGTGATCACGTCCGAAAAGATCGGGATCAGCTTGTGGCGGAAGCCCATCATTCGGCCTTCGCGGATGTCCAGATCAACGCGGCTGACGAATTTACCGTTGGAGCCGGAAGCGACAATGATCGTCTCGCCTACCAGAACAGGCTCGGGAAGCGCATCATGGGTGTGGCCCGACAGGATCACGTCAATGCCGGTGACCTTGCCCGCCATCTGCTTGTCCACGTCAAAGCCGTTGTGGCTGAGGCAGACCACCAGTTCCGCACCCTCTGCGCGTACCTGATCCACCATCTCCTGCATATTCTCGTCGCGAATACCAAAGGAGTACTCGGGGAACATCCAGCCGGGGTTGGCGATGGGCATATAAGGGAAAGCCTGACCGATGACGGCGATTTTCACACCGCCCCGCTCGAAGAATTTATAGGGCGGGAACAGTTCTGAAGGTTCGTCCCATTCCGCGTCAAAGATGTTCTGTCCGAGTGCCGCGAACGGCAGCCCCTGGACCAGCTCGTTCACCCGCTCGGAGCCCAGCGTGAATTCCCAGTGGAATGTCATCGCATCGGGCTTGAGCGCGTTCATCACATTGACCATATCCTGGCCTTGCGTGTGATAGCAGGTGTAGCTGCCGTGCCATGTATCGCCGCCATCCAGCAGCAGCGCATCGGGGCGATCCGCGCGGATCGAATTGATCACGGTCGCCACACGGTCCAGACCGCCAACGCGACCATAGGTCTGCGCCAGCGCGCTGAAATCGTTGTAGCTCAACGCATAAGCGGATGGGCTGCCGTCGTCGATGCCGTAGAGCTTGCGGAAATCTGCGCCGGTCACGTGGGGCACGGCTCCGCGGTTATCGCCGACGCCAATGTTCACAGAAGGCTCGCGGAAGTAGATCGGTTTAAGCTGTGCGTGGATGTCAGTGATGTGGATCAGCGAGACGTTCCCGAACGTGTCAAACTCCAGCAGCTTATCCTGTGTCAGGGATTGCTGCGCCGCAAGACGTGCCCAATTCCCGAAACCGGAAGACCCGTAGAGGGCGGCTGCCGCCATGCTGGTTTGCAAAAAATCACGACGAGAAATCATTTAGGCACTCCCGGTTGCGCAAAAGCAGGCGCATCAGTTGACATAGATCATGCGCACATATGCGCATTATTGAATTTATTAGGGTCGAAAAACCCCGCGCCGACACGTCGGGCGGGGTTCATTCACTTAGTTACGGATCGATGGACCTTCGACACCCAGACCGTTGCCGCGCGACGCGACATACAGCTCAAGTGCGACAAACTCTGGGCTACCATCGGCAAAGGTTTCGGCGCGCGTATCACGCACACAGCCTTTGAAGCGATTGTGGACCGAGTTCAGCTTGGTGTTTTTCAGGCGGTAGACCGGAAAGCCGTTGGTCTGACCCTGGCTGAGGTGGTCCGCACGGATCATGTTGCCATAGTTGTCTTCGTGGCAGTTGGAGCAGGCCAGCTCAAGCTGACCGAAGCGTGTGTAATACAGCTCCTTGCCCTTTTCCCATGTGGACTGGACGGGACCGTCGATGGCGACATTCATCGGCATGCCGCGTGAAACAGACGCCATCAGAGCGGTCATGTTAACCATATCACCGCCGGAATATTTCCATTCCTCGGCACCCATCTGGTTGGTGCGGCAGTCGTTGATCTGCATCTCCATCGTGCGCACTTCACCCGCGTCTGCATTCCACTTTGGATAGGTGGGGCGCACACCGGCCATGTCGGCAGATGCACCATGGCAATCCGCACAGGATTTACCGTTGGTGCCCTCTGCTGTGTTCCACTTGTCCTCGGCAATCTCGACAAAGATCATACCGGGGTTATCGAAGTCATCCCGCTGCATCACCCGCGTGTCATCCTCGCGGAACAACCACCCCGACAGAACCTCGTCCATCGCGCCCGATACATGATCGGGAGCCGGAGCGCGGACGGCCACGTCGATTTCGCCATTGATCATCAAAGTGTCATCGACCGGATCAGCAAAAGCCGCCGACGTGGTCAACAGAGTTGCAAGCAGTGCGCCTGTCAAATTCCGCATGGTATCCCTCCCTGGGTTTTCTAGCATTCAGCCAATCGCGATTTTCTGTGAATCTTCGTAGACTGAGCCGTCGTCGTCGTACCATGTAAACTTGAACTCACCAGCCTCGGGGACCGTTGCATCAAATTCGAAGTACGGATTGGTCGAAATCGCCGGCTCCATCGCCACGTCGATCACGCTCTCACCGTTGAACTCGCAGGTGAAGCGGTTGATGATCGAGCGCGGGATAACGTTGCCGTCAGAGTCCTTGCGCTGGCCGGATTCCATCGGGTGGCTGATCAATGTCTTGATCGTGATGGATGAGCCTGCTGCCGCCGATTTAGGGACTTTTACGCGTGGTTTTACATTAGATGCCATGTTGTTTTCTCCTTGAGAGCCTTAGCCGCCACAGCCGCCGATTGTTACTTTGACGTTGCTCGATGCCTGCACGAAGCTGCCGTCGGCAAGCTTGGCAATCGCCACAACATCCTGTGTGCCTGCAAGGCGGATGCGTGTGGAGGCCGTGCGCGATGCGGCGAGCGGACCGTATTTGAATGTCGCAACGCCGGGTGTCGGGTTGCCTGTGGCCAGAACCATGATCTCGACAGCTGTATCCGAAGATACCGCGATTGGCACGGTGTTGCCGTTTTCCGCGATCTCGGGTGCGGTCAGGGACACATCGCCTGAGCCCACTTCTGCACCACCAGTAAACGCCGCAATTGCATCTTCTGCCGCCGCAGATACGCGGATGGGCAGGCCTGCAATCAAGAGGGCCCCTGCCCCCATTGCAATGGCGTCACGTCTTGTCATTTCCATTCTCTGTACTCCTTCATTCCCTGACAGGGTTTGATTATTCCTTGAGCGTGGCAAGGTAGGCCACGACATCTTCAACTTGCTGCGCACTCAACAACGGCCCGAACGTGTCGTCCGCCGCCTTGCCTGTGTACACATTGCCCGGACGGATATAGCCCTCGGTGCGGTAGAAGGACGGCATCATGCTGCCCTCGAACATCACCTTTGCATTCACGACCAGTCCGCGCAGTTCCGCTTCGGACCAACGATCCGCCGCGCCATCCAGCGCAGGGCCGATGTTGCCCTGAAACGGCACATCCGCCATCTCGGACACGACGTGGCATGCAACACAGTTGCCCTGCCCGTTATCGCCGATAATTACGCGACCGTTTGCCGGATCCGCAGCAACACCTGTCAGCGATTGCTCCACCGCCCCGTCGGTGAAGCTGACGGCTGTTGGCGCGATTTCTTCGGCATAGGCCGCAGACGCCAAAGCACCGGCCGCAATGGCCGTAATGACTGAAATCCTCATGAGTCCTCCCTCAGACTTTATTTGGTATACCGTAGCGCACTGCCCGCGCTTCACGCAACAAAAAATTCAGTAAATTGAATTATAAGACACAATAGACCGCTTGCACGGGGTGCCCACTATACCCACCTATTCCGTTTGCGCGCCAAACTTGCGCGCATGGTACTTCTGGAACGGCTCGTCACCGTCATAGCCCTTCTCGACCACCCAGTTGAGCATATTGTAAGTGGTATGCCGACCGAAAGCGCCAGGCATGGTCGCCACCGCTACCCGCGCCGCCGAGGCGTCCTTCGCCACCTCTTGCGGCATGAACAGAATCATCGGGGTGAACAACGCGCCCCATTTCTTGACCATGTCTTTCTCCGGCAAGGCCTCGCCATCAAAATCGGTGACTTCTACATCACCGAACATGTTGATCTGCACGACGAAGAAATTGTCGGTGATGTAGTTACCGACCTCCTCGACCAAGAAGACTTCCTCGTGCATTTTCTTGCAGTAGATACAGCCGCGTTGCTCGATGATGAGCATCATGCGCTTGCCCTCGGCATTGGCCTCGGCCAGATCATCGCGCAGGTCCTTGAAAGTATCGCGCATCCACGGCTCTTTATGCAGGCCGTCATCGCCCAACGTGGCCGCAGTTGCCCAGACCGTTGTGGCGACAAGCGCCAGCAGTGCAATAGTCAGTTTTTTCATCAGATATCCTCCCCTTATCCCATTGTACCGAATGTCGGCATGACCGACAGCATCCACTGCGCGATGTAGTTCATCGAATTCGTCGCTATCAGCAGGCCAAAGACGATCAGCATCACGCCCATGACTTTCTCGATCGTGCCCAGATGGCGGCGGAATTTCTGCATCCAGCGCATGAAAGGCCCGATGAACAACGCCGCGAGTATGAAGGGCGCGGTCATGCCCACACCATAGACAAACAGCAGCCACGCGCCGGTCGAGGCCGTCTCCGCCCCGGCAGCGGTGAACAGGATCGCCGCGAGCACTGGCCCGACGCAGGGCGTCCAGCCAAAGGCGAAGGCCAGCCCGATCACATAGGCACCCAGCAGGCTCACGTTCGACGTGTTGCCCGCATCAGCCCGCATCTGGCGATAGAGTATGCCGATACGGATCACCCCCAGAAAATGCAGACCCATCGCGATGATGATGGCTGCAGCGACCCAACGGAGAATGTCGAAGTAGTCACGCACCACTTGCCCGAACATCGTGGCCGCAGCGCCGAGCCCCATGAAGATCGTGATCACCCCAGCCGCAAAGAAACACGCGGCCAGTACCGCGCGGACGCGCGTCGCACGGTCAATCTGCGCATCGGCCGAAATCTGATTCATGCCTACACCCGCAAGATAGCTCAGGTAGAACGGCACGATCGGCAGGATGCACGGCGACAGGAACGATATGAGCCCCGCTAGTGCCGCACCCAAAAAGGTAATTTCCATCATCGCCCAAGTCCCTCCCTTGTTTAATTCACACATTCACATTATTCTATAGGACAAATAAAGGGCATTTTTGCATGTTACTCAGAACCGTCATTTTCAGCACCCTTATGGCGTGCTTTACAGCCTTTTCCGCTATGGCCGAAACACGGTTGATCATGGTCGAGGAAGACGGCTGCATGTGGTGTGCGCGCTGGAACGAGGAAATCTCGGAGATCTATCCCAAAACCCCGGAAGGCAAGGCCGCCCCGCTGGAGCGGGTCGACATCCGTGCGCCGCGCCCCGAGGATCTGACATTCGCGCGTCCGCTGTTTTTCACCCCGACTTTCGTGCTGGTGGTGGACGGGGTCGAGGCCTCGCGGATCGAAGGGTATCCGGGCGAGGATTTTTTTTGGGGTCTGCTTACGCAGATGCTTGACCGCGCCGATATTGAATTACCGGGGTAAGCTCCTATAATGTGTGACATACGGATGGATTGCCTGCGCATCCGTAAATTAAAATTGGCGGATTGCGCCGACCATTGACCAAAATCGGGGATATGATGGGACTGCCAGTTTTTGACGTGAACATGTGTGCGGACGACATGGACAAGATGGCCGCAAGTGCTGTCGAGGCCTCCAACTTCCTCAAAGCGATCAGCCATGAGGGCCGTTTGATGATCCTGTGCCACCTCGCTTCCGGTGAAAAATCGGTGACCGAGCTGGAGGAGCTTCTGTCCGCGCGTCAGGCGGCTGTGTCCCAGCAGTTGTCACGCCTGCGGATGGAGGGTCTGGTGACCCCGCGCCGGGAGGGCAAGGCGATCTATTACAGTCTGTCGGACGACCGCCCCAAAAAGATCATGGAAGTTGTCTATGACATGTTTTGCCGGGGCAATTGAAGCACCGGTGGCTGTTGACGACGCGGCTGGAGCCGGTGTTGTGCGCCACCCGTGATTAACATTATGTCCGAGCCACTTCTGGTGGCCCTTGTCGGGCTGTTTGGCGGCGTGCTTTTGGGACTTGCCGCACGGATTGGCAGATTCTGCACTCTCGGCGCTATTGAAGACCTCTATTACGGTGAAAACCCCCTGCGTCTGCGCATGTGGGGAATCGCGATCAGCGTTGCCGTCATCGGCAGCTTCGCTTTGTCGGCCGCGGGCCTGCTGGATCTGGAGAAGACAATCTACCTCGACCGCGTGTGGAACCCTGCCGCCAGTGTGTTTGGCGGGCTGGTCTTCGGATACGGCATGGCGCTGGCAGGCAATTGTGGCTACGGCGCGCTGGCCCGTGTGGGCGGCGGGGATCTGCGCTCGCTGCTGATTGTGCTGGTTATGGGCATCGCAGCCTATGTGACACTGGGCGGACCACTGTCGGAACTGCGTCTATGGGCGTTCGGCGCGCCTGTGCCTACCGATGTCACGCCCGGCATCGCACACACGGCAGCGTATGTTTTTGGCGTTTCGGTCGAGACGGCGGGCATCGCAATCGGCCTGCTGGTTCTGCTGGCCACGCTCACCAGCCGCTCGCTGCGCGCAGCACCGGGCCATATCCTGTGGGGCGCAGTTGCAGGCATTGCCGTCGTGTCCGGCTGGGCAGGCACCCAATGGGTCGCCAGCCACGGCTTTGCGGGCACGCCGGTGATCAGCCATACCTTTTCTGCCCCGATAGGCGAGACGCTGCTGTACGCCATGACATCATCTGGCAACACGATCAGCTTCGGCACCGGATCGGTACTGGGCGTGCTGCTGGGCGCGTTGATCGGCAGTTTGATCAAGGGGCACTTCCGCTGGGAGGCCTGCGATGATCCGCGCGAGTTGCGCCGCCAGATCTTCGGTGCGGCCCTGATGGGCATGGGCGCGGTTGTGGCCGTCGGATGCAGTGTCGGACAAGGACTATCCGGCTTTTCGGTACTGGCCTACAGCGCGCCTGTGACCTTGATGTGCATCATGGCAGGTGCGGCATTGGGCTTGCGCCAGCTGATCTGGGGCTTTTCGCCTCGGGTCTAGGTCCAGCCCAGCACGAGTGCCGCCAGCACAAGATACCGCCCCCCCTTGGCCAGCGTTACCAGAGCCACGAAGGGCAGCAGCGGCTCCCGCATCACGCCTGCAACCACAGTCAGCGGATCGCCCACCAAAGGCAACCAACTGCCCAACAGCGACCAGCGCCCGTAGCGCTGATACCACCCCTGCGCGCGCTCCAGTTGTCGTGGGCTGGCCGGAAACCAGCGCCGGTCCTGAAACCGCAGGAGTGAGCGGCCCAATACCCAGTTGATGACGGCCCCCAGCACGTTGCCCACCGTCGCTATCAGCAACAAAGTCACTGCCGGATGGGTGCCACCCAGCAGCAAAGCGGTCAGCACTGCCTCCGACTGCATCGGCAGGATCGTGGCCGCAATAAGCGCGGAAAGGAAAAGACCGGTATAGGCAATCATCTCCCCCCTTTGCCGCAAAGAGGCCGGCTTGACCATGCTCCACAGCAATCTACCGGCGTTTACCTGTGCCCCGCGCCTGAACAAGGGCGCGAGGCTTGGGACTTACATTCCCAGCGCTTTCCATGTCTTCATGATGCCGAAGACATCGCGGTTGATCCGCGTAGACCGGTTGGCGCAGCCGCCGTAGTTGTGGATGCCGATCACATGGCGCTTCTTCTGCGTCTTGTCATAGCGCCACGTCGGACTGCCACTCTGGCCCGGCGCGGTGTCGAACATGTATGACAGCCGCTGGCTCTCGGCTCCGATGATACGACCTGCGTTGTACCATTGGGTGCCGAAGGACTTATCGCCCGGATAACCCGAGTTGTTGGCCAGCAGGTCCTTGAGCGAAGTGTCCGGCAAAGCCGCAAACCCGAACCAGCCGGTGCGTATGCCCAGGCGGTCGCCCTCGGGCAGCACGATACAGGCGTAGTCGTTCTCCTGTTCCTGCCGGTTCACCCAACCGCTGACGCTGTGGAATTGCGTGCTGGTAGATGTTCCAAAGGGCCGCAGATTACCGCTCATCGCGGGGATGACCTCGACGGATTTGACCCAGCCGCCATTGCGCGAGGAGTGGACGCAGTGACCCGCAGTCATGACCGTGCGCGGCGAGATGAACCAGCCGGTGCCCCGCGACGTCGCCCCGTTGCCCATGGTGATGATCAGCTGACAGATCATCCGCCATGGCGGCGTGCCGTCTTCGCCCACCTGAACGCGGCCATCATGGCCGCAAACCGTCTCCATCGGCCCGTCCTGAAAATGCATGGAACAGGCCATCGGGATATTGGGGTCTGGCAAAGGCACGGGCGCTGTCTCGCCCAGGCCCCTGATCATCGGATCGCGCAGATCGAACCCTTCTGCGTATTCCAGCGAACCCCCGCCATGGGTCTGAACGTCAAACCCGTCCTCGACCAGAGATGTCTCCATCATAGTCTCGGCGGTCCCCACACCTGTATAATTAACAAAGTCGTCCAGCACTTCCATATCCTCGGGGCACACTGGGGTCTGATCCGCCTCGCCGCACCCGCAATCAGATGTGGTCTTTGTGCGCTTTGCCGGTGTCTTGCGGCCTTCAGTCGTTGTTTTCTTGGCAGCCATGATCCGCTCCTTTTCAAAGAGTGATAATGCGCCGGACCCGCAGGCCCGACGCTGGGGAGTTCAGGGTTCAGGCGCTCTGGATACAGCGGAATGCGGTATACGCCTTGCTGATTGCGCTGCCGTACTGCTTGGCCTTGAAGGCATTAATGGCCGCCACGATCTTGGAGACGCAAGCGCTGTATTTGCCCAGACGGCGCGCCAGATCGACCATCTTGGCGATGATCTTCTTGGCGCGGTTCATGATGGCATTGACCACCGGCTTAACCCTGTCGCGCAGCCAGCTGCCAAGGCTTTCTTCCTGCGAGCCGAAATTGCCATCCGCCATATCCAGCAGGGACAGCGTGCCGCCACTTTCGGCCTTGGGTGCCGCAAAAGGCGTGCCTGCGGTGGCCTCATCCAGCATCTCGGTATCGGCGGTGGCAGTTTCCGGCGTGGTCAGATTGGTGCCGAAATCCTCATCAAACTGTTTGAAATCCTGCGCGATAGAGGCGATTGCCGCTTCCTCGCCCGTGTCCCCGCCAAAGGCAGCTACCTGCTGTGCGGTAACAGTTGCGCCCGAGTTGCTTACCAATTCATTGTCCATTTTCAGTTTCCTATATTAAATCGACCGGCAGCGGGTTCTGAATACGCCCCGCCCAAGGTCTTCGTGTGCGCCGTGAAACCGGCGAAGATACGGAATGTATCCTGAGACCCATAAAACACGGGCACCGTCAGCGCGGTGCCAATGAGACGTCAATTACGCGTCAATGTTCGTGACGGCTGACATGACGATTGGCTTCGGTTACGGTGCCTGAGGAGATGGCAAAGGGCTGGGGCCGGGAATTTGACAGAAGACCGTATTATCCTCAGAGTCCTGAGCGGTGCCTGGATCGAGACAGAGACAGGCGGCCTGCGGATCACCGCACGCAAGAAGGTGGCGTTGCTGGCGTATCTTGCGCTCGACCGTCACAGTGCCCCGCGTGACTTGCTGGCAGGCCTGATCTGGGGCGACACCACCGATGCCAAGGCGCGCGCCTCACTGCGTCAGGCATTGTCGGAGCTGCGCAATGCACATCCATTGCTGAAAACCGCGCTGGTGATTGATCGCGCGACAGTATCGTTGCGCCGCGATGCTCTGATGGTGGACATTGACCAGATCCTTGATGAGGCCGATCAGGGCCGTCTGCCCCCTGCCCTTCGCGGTGGCGGCGAGACGATAAATGACATTCTCTACGGCTTTGAGGCCATAGGTGAGCGGTTCGCCGATTGGGTGCAAGACAGCCGCAAGGCGTGCAGCGACCGTATTCTGGCCGCCCTGACAAGCGCCGCCAGCCGCACGGATTTGCCCGCAGCAACGCGGCTCGAATTCGCTGAGATGGCTTTGTCGCTTGATCCACTGGGCGAGATCTATTGCCGCTATGCCATGCAACTGGCGACGGATCTGGGGGACGTGGGCAAAGCGCTCCAGATTTACGCGTCTTTCTATTCCAGAATGGAAGCCGAGCTGGATATGGAGCCGTCTTACGAGACGCAGGACCTTGCGGCGGAGATCAAACTTGGCAGCGCGGATGCATCAACGTCAATGACGGCGGCCCCGAAGCTGTCGCTGGCGTCACGCAACCATGGCCGCCCGATACTCGCGGTCTTGCCGCTGCAAGCCGCCGGACCCGAGCCGATTGACGACTACCTTGCAGAAATGCTGGTGGATAATCTGGTGATCCGGATAACCCGCACGCGCGACATCTCTGTCATTTCCCGCGTGTCCATCCGTCATCTCGCCGAGCGCCCTGACGTGGCTCAGATCCTCCAGCGTGAATTGGGCGTGCGGTACATAATCAGCGGCCACATCCGGCGCGTGGGCAGCAGCTACTTCCTGAATGTGGAGCTGACAAAGATCGACGAGGGTCTGGTCCTTTGGGTGGAACACTTCGAGGCGCAGGCAAGCGAGTTGCACGATGCCCAAAGCCGCATTGCGGACGAGGTCGTGAACCGGATACTCCCCAACCTGCATCTGGCCGAACTGCGCGACGCGCATCTGATCGAGCTCGTCCACCTCAACGCCTACCAGAAACTACTGCGCGCCCAAGAGCTGATCTATACGCTGTCGCGCAGAAAGTTCGAGGATGCAGGCACCCAGTTGAAACAGATCGTGGCGCAGTGGCCGGATTTTGCACCGGCACAGGTTGTTCTGGCGGACTGGCATAGCCTGCGCAGGGGGCAAGGCTGGTCCTCCGATCCGAATGAGGATTTCGCGCAGCTCAACGCCCATCTGGAAAGCGCGCTCCAGCTTGAACATCATAACGGGCGCGCTTTGGCGATGATGGGTCACAACAAGGCGATCTACGCCCGCCGCCATGCAGAAGCCGAATTGCTGTTTCAGGAAGCCCTCACCTTTGCTCCCGGTGATGCGGAAACCTTGTTATGGACCGGACCAAATCTTGCGTTTTCCGGCAAGGAGCAAGAAGCGATATCCCGCCTTGAATACGCGCGGGCGCTCAATCTGGATAACCCCCTTGGGTTTCGCTACGATCACTTTCTGGCCATCGCCTATTTCGCCGCAGGAGAAATGGAGAAGGCAGCGCAGGCAGGCCTGGGATCCGCGATGCGCAATGGCCTTTATACCTCAAATCTGCGGGTAACAGCTGCGGCCTGTGCGGCGATTGGCCAGCTGGAAACCGCGCAGGAAATGGCGGCCCGCGTGCTGGTCCTTGAGCCCGAGTTTCGCGTGTCCAAGCTGGTTGCAGGTCATCCGTTCCGCGATCCTGCCAAACGCGCGCTTTATGGTGAGCTTTTGGCCGCGGCCGGGCTGCCCAACTAGTATTAAATCATTAGATTACAGCGCCATAAAAACCCCCCCCAAAGCGGCCTTCTCGAATTGACGGTGACTTGACGGTACGACTGCAAACTACCTTCAAGAGTAATTTGGAGAGGGAAAGTTCTATGTTTGGGTTTCTGAACGGTGGCATGAATGGTGGAATGAACGGCGGCATGAACGGTGGTATGAATGGCGGCATGTATGCAGGTCCAGCACCAGCCTCCGGTAATGGTGGGTCCGGTACTTTGCCCTTTGACGGTATATTGAACGTGACCACCATCGACACCGCGCAGGTTCCGGCTTGCAACGGCTTTCCCAAATCGGCGTGGAGCCCCGAACTCCGGGCCCAGCTTATCCTCGGGGAGTTCGGCGGCTCGAATTGGCGGCAATTTGACGAATCCGAAACATGTCCCGGCGAAAAGTGGCAGCATGTGAACGGCTTTACCCTTGCCCCCCCGCCTCTGGATCAGGTCGATAATATCGAAGCAGAACTGGCGCTTTTGATGCAGCGTCATCACGCGCAAAGAAATGGCGCGCGGATGGCCGAGATTGCGCGGCAGGCAGATCATTCGATGGACTACTGGATGAACCTGTTGTCCCTGACACCGGCCAACAAACCCGCCACACTGGCTTTGATGACGTCCGGCTTTGCGATCGGCCAAATGGTGGGAATGTATTTCAAGGATTTCTTCGCGCGCGCGCGTCCTGCCCACTACATGCCGGGGCTGATGACGGTACTACCAACGCCGGGCCACCCCTCCTTTCCCTCCAACCACGCGCTTCAAAACGAATTGGTGGGCCTTCTGGTCATGAGGTGTTTGCCCGACAATCTGAATACCTGCTACGGTGACGCCATCCGCGCGCTGAGCGACCGCATCGGCGACAACCGCGAGATCGCGGGCCTGCACTTTACCCAAGATACAGATGCAGGTCGTCAGGTTGCGCGCTGGCTAGATCGCGAGTTTATTGGCAACCTCGATACTGTTCAGGCCATCGTCGCCGAGGCCCGCGATGAATGGCATGGGAGCGGGCAATCCGTGCTGCGCAATCTGCCCTATCCGAACCAGACCACGATCCCTGCCCGTGCCAGCGGCATCCGCGTTGTGGCTGGCATGGAGACGTTCTGATGGATATAAACTTTGGCAGCAAAGCGCCCAGCCAATACGCCCTCGACGCGATCAAAGCTTTGCGGACAGCGCCTCTCGCCAAAGCGGTCAGCATCCGGAAACAAGCAGCGCGCCAGCGGTCGGTGCCACTACCCTTCCGGCTTGACGCAGGTCTGACCGACCAGTGGCCGGTACGCGATCAGTTCGGACGCGGCACCTGTGTGGCCTTCGCAACACTGGCGGCGGTGGAATTGCACCGTGCCCTGCGCGACGACATGCTCCCCGAACGGCTCTCCGAGCAGTTCTTGCATGAACGCATGGTGTCTTCCCATCCAGCAAGCGACACCAAAGAGGCAGGCATGCCAAAGGGCGGCGTTCTGCTCCATCAAGCCTTGCGCGCTCTGGAGCAGGACGGCGTTGTGGGGGCGGAATACGCGCCTTACAAATCGCTTGCCTCCAGCTTGAACGGACAATCGCAGCCGGTCCCATCGCCTGCCGCAGTCGATGCGGCCTTGAGTAACCTGATCCAGTGCCGCGCCTACGGCACCATTGGCACCCCCGAGGGCATGGATCCGGACCGCGTCGACAATTTTCAACCGGGGGAGGATACGGCGGAAAAGATGCTCGATTTTCTGCGCGAAGGTCTGCCCGTTGTGGTCGGGTTACCTCTTTTCCAACACGCCAGCGGACTGAACAACTGGGTCCTGCCCTCCACCATTCGCAGCGGTATGGTGCCCTGCCCCGATGATCTGGATGCCCATGTACTAGAGGGGCCACGCGCGGACGGACATGTGGTCTGCCTCACAGGATACAGGCCTGACCCCGCCGAGCCGTCAGGCGGCTGGTTTGTCTTTCGCAACAGTTGGGGGTTGGGCTTTGGCACACACTCGGCGCTCAAGCTGGCGGGCACGCGCGGTTACGGACTGCTTTCCGCCACGCACATCAACAACTACTGCTGGGAATACCTTGTTCCGGTGCCACAAGAAGTAAACGCATGATGTAATACGGGTTCTCAACCAGAAAGACATTTGCCGCATCCCAGACGCCAGTCCCGTGCCAGAGCGAAGATGCGCCAACAAGGGAGGGTGCGCATTGGCCAACTATTCGTTCGCATGTGCCTAGTCCCGTCTTGGAGTGTCTTTTAGCGCCCGCAGGAATGCCAATAGCGCGTCAAAAGCATAGCCGGTCACAACATTCGGTAGTGTACCCCCGGTCTCCAACAGACAAGGGTACCGGAAAGCGCTGAGGGGTTACCTCAACTGCAAGGAAATAGTGAGAATACTGGCGCGCAATGAGAGATGGCGCTTTGACAACCGGCCGAGAGGAACTGCACTAAAGTCCCAATTTTATTGCCAGCGCATGCGGCCCGATGCATATTTTCATGTAACTCTTGGCAAAGCACCTATGCGGTAACAGGCAATTCGCTTTCATCGGCAAGATATTGTTTTAATTTACCAAAAGCAAGCCTGCCACCAGCGTCCCCCAGATCGCAAGCATCATATGTGTCGCCTGCGAGCCGAAGTGGCAGTACCAATAACAAAAATATTCCCCTCCGATCAGAAAACCTGTCCAGTTCAGAACAAAGGCCAAGGCTCCGGCAAGGGCAACAAAGCTTGCGATGCCCGAAGACACCAAGCCGAACAGGGACGCAAACAAAAGAAACGCACCCATCAGTAGCAGTATTGCTGCCGTTGTCTCCATCAGAACCATCAATCTGAACACGGCACGAATGATCCTTGGGTTTTCGATCTTTCGGTGGCGGACAGCTGCGTAATCCTTGGGATAGGTCACTTCCATGAGCTCGAACTTCATGACCATCGCCACTGCCTCTTCGTTGAGGCCCGGAAACCGCCAGTTGTTATAGACGGCAGATAGCATCCAGCCTGCCAGACAAGCCGTCAGTACACATTGGGTCAGCGGGATTGCGAGTTCGTTCATCACGTCAACAGATCCTATCGTGTACAGGCAAGAATATCATTGATGAGGGCGCAAAACCCCTCTCCGACAGAGGTTATGTCACGCAGACCATCCTGAGCAGTCGCAGCGGAGGCATCCCCGACAGCCCCATCGGCATTCAGATCCTGTGCCAGCCACGCCATGTTCGCCGCCGCGCCGTGGTAGCCCAACTTTTGCGCGGATTTGCCAAGCGCGGTTTGCGCGCTCGGGAAATTCCTGGCGTGGTCCATGTCCACCAGATCAGGCCGCAGGGCCAGCATCACCGATGTCTCGGACAGCCCGGCATGAATATCAATAACGGGACCATCGTAATGGTAGATTTCTTCCCAGCGCCCCAGCCGGCCCCAACTGGTGGTAATAACCTGCATACCGTGGCGTTGGCGCAATTCACGCGCAACGATTTCCATCGGTGCCACATTGCCGCCATGGCTGGTGATCAGAACAAGTGTCCGCAGGCCAGCCCGCAGAACGCTTTCGCCGATCGAGATCCATGTTTCGATGACCGTTTTCCAATCCAGCGTCAAAGTACCGGCAAAATCGTAGTGCTCGTTGGACTTGCAAATTTCCTGGACTGGCAGAAACGTGACCGGTGCATCTGCGGGCAAGACCCGGACACACTCCGCAACCATCCCTTCTGCGATCAGGCTATCGACGCCAACGGGCAGATGCGGGCCATGCTGTTCGGTCGCTGCCAACGGCAGCACGGCAATCCAATCCCTGGCCGCGTCACCGAACGCTGATGAAGGCATTTCGCGCCAGTATCGTTTAGGTCCCATCTCAGACTGCCCCAATCGTGGTTGCTTGGATTTCGCAAATAAATTCCGGCTGCGTGAAGCAGCGGATGATCATCAGCGGCAAAGCCGCAAGGGGTGGCGCGATACTGTGAGCAGACAACGGCATCACGGATCCGCCCGTCTCAGACCACCAAATACATGCTCGCTTTTCGGGTCAAAAACATAGTCGGGGTTGTCCCAGCCAATCATCTTTCCCGGATTGAGCAACCCCTTGGGGTCGAATTCGCGCTTCATCGCAATCAATCCGGCATCCGCATCGGATCTGTTCCCCTCTTCCCATGTATAGCTGTGCGGGTTCCAGATTTCGCATCCCATGTCCTCAAGCTGCGCCATGACCTCCCTCAGACGTGCCTCGTCCCTGAACCGGACCAACGGCAAGCTGCCCATGCGCACCTTGCCCTGCCCGCGCGTGAATTCGACGTGGTTGATGATCTCTCCCTCAAAACGTTTTGCGATCGCGACACAGGCGGCGATATCATCCTCGGGATAGCCCATCTGGAGATAGGTGATTTCGGGATCGGTCTTGAGGGCGCGCAGGGTCGTGTGGTTCCAAAGAAGGTGGTGCAAATGCGGCAGGCCTTTCCGGTCTTCCGCACTCGCCTGGTCAGAGCGAAAGGCGATCCTGCCACCGGCGCGCGACACAACATCCACCAGCGCATCGACGGAATTCGGGGCGACCAGAATACAGATGACATTGTCGGTCTCGTTCAGAAATTTCTGATGGCGACGGAAGTAGGTGTAGGGCGCCGGAGCCTGCACCGCCCCAACCTCCTTGAGCCAGAAACCATCGTTGCGCGCGACTGTGTATCCGGCTTCGAGGCAGGACTGCCAGTCATCAAACCCGACCAGAAGCTCGATCCAGTCCGGCGCGGGCGCAAGCGGAAGCGTGATCTCGGTGATGATGCCGGTCAGCCCGTAGGCGTGATGGGCCTTCATGATGTCCGGTCCCGTTAGATCAACGAGGCGGGGCGTCGCTTCCATTGTGGCCATGCGAATGCGCAGGATATTCCCCGGCACCGCCAGCGATCCCCAGGTGATCGAGCCGACGCCCCCCGACCCACCTGCGACAAACCCACCGATTGTGGCGGTCTCGCGGGTTGAGGGATGCATGCGCAATTCCTGCCCGACAGCATCCTTGCAAGCATCATCCAGATCACCGATCAGCACGCCGGGTTCCGTCACGACGACACCATCTCGAATGGACTTGATCTGGTTGAACCGGGCCAGGTCCAGCACGATCCCCCCCGCCAACGGCATCGCCTGGCCATAGTTTCCCGTACCGGCACCGCGCGCGGTCACGGGAATATCCAGCGCATGGCAAACAGTCAGCACCTGTAGCACTTCGGCTTCCGTACGTGGTGTCACGACCGCATCGGCGGAAATATGATCCAACCGGTCTTTCAGGACCGGCGAGTACCAGAAAAAATCGCGGCTCTTGGCTTTGACGGCTTTTTCCATCGTGGTGACCGGAATATCGCCGATCCTCTGGGTCAGGGCTTCAATCGGAGTCATGGTGCCATTTCCTGTAATGAATCTAGGTCCGAGAAATCGGGAGGTGTCGTGCTGGCGAAGCGGCCGTTTCGGATCAGGATGCGGTCATGTTGGGTCCGCGCGGTAAACTCGCTCCAGTTGCGGGCGGAGAACAGGATCAAATCGGCTGCTCCACCCGCACTCAAGCGTCCCAAATCAGGTCGGCCGATCATCTCGGCCGCAGTTTTGGTGACAGTCGCGGGCCAATCACCCACAGGATGATCCAACTGCATTGTCCGCATCGCATCCCGGAACAGGTCCGGCACATCAAGATCGCCATAAGCGTAGAACGCGTCGCGGGCGTTGTCCGAAGCGAGCGCCACCGGAATACCGCGCGCCTTTATATCCTTGAGCGGTGCAATACCGCGCTGGCGAGGAGAAACTTTCGGCTGCCGGTCTTGCAGGTAGAGGTTGCACAGGGGCAGTGCGACGATGCCGATCTGTGTCTTTGCAACCAGATCAAGCGTGCGCGCGATCTGCGCTTCACTTTGAACCGACAGCGAGCAGCAATGACCGACCAGAATAGACCTATCGTAACCATGCCGTAGCGCCGCTTTCGCGACGGCTTCAAGACAGTCAGACTCAGGGTCGAGATTTTCGTCAGCATGGAAATCAAGTGCAACGTCGTTGGCAATCGCACAGCGGAAAATCCGGTCCAATCCGGCGTCAAGATCTGCGGTCTTTTGCAAAAAGATACTTAGCGTCGGCTGGCGCTGCGTTTTGACCGCGCGCGCCAGACGGCCCAGCCAATCCGGGTCTTCAAAAGCGCCGGTGAAAGGGCACAGCTGCACGTCGATGCGCCCCGCCCATTGCTGGGCAACCTCGTCAAGGATGCCAAAGCGCCGATCGAAAGTCTCAGGGCTTACATCGACATGCGTGCGCAACAGGGACGTGCCATGTGCAAAGGCAGTCCGCAGCGCAAAATCCGCCCGCGCGGCCACATCCTGAGCGGTCTGATACACTTCGGAATCAGCCCTGGACGCGCCAATTGCGCCTGCAAAGGTGCCATCGGTATTCGGGCTGCGCGACCAGACCTGTCCCTTGTCGATATGCGTATGGCAATCGACCGTAGTGGGCCAGACCATGCGCTGTCCCATATCGGTGCCGCCTTGCGCCGTTTCATCAGGGGCGTCGATCCTGACGATCTTGCCGCCGACCAGCGTCATATCAACGGCGCAGAGCCCGTCCGCGACCGCAGTGCGCAGTGTGTCCGGCACCACGGCCTGTGGTGTGCGCAGATTGCGCAGATGCAGCGGTTTGTCAGAGGGCGCATTTTCAATCGTCTCTCTCAACGTGGACCAATTCATGCGATCATCCCCGCAACGCCAGTAGTTCCGCCTTGCGCGCGCGCATCAGCGCCAGTCCATCCATATCTGTCGCGGAGGCGCAGATACTGGACAAGCGCCGTGCCTGATCGACGGGCCAGGGCGTGCCGCGGTGCAACACTGCCCGCTGGTCCCAGATCAGGACATCACCGGGTGTCCAGTCATGCGCGTAGACATAGTCGGGTCGGGTGCAGTGCTCTGTCAGTTCGGCCACGAATTCTGTCGCGGCCTCCTGCTTCATCCCGACGACGCCACAGACATGGCTTGCGACATAGATCGCCTCCCTACCGTTCACCGGGTTCGTCCAGATTGCAGGCCATTGTTGTTCGGGCCATTTGTTGAACATCGGCAATTTGGAAAGCTCTTCAGAGATCATCTTGCGGGACTGCGAGAAATGGTGCCGAAAGACCATTCCGCGCAGTTCTTCCTGTCGCGCGGGCGACATATCGGCAAAGGCGGCCCGGGTCGAGGCAAGTTCCGTCGCGCCGCCGGTCTTGGTCACGACATGCGCAGTCAGAACATTGGTCAGCGCCGGCACCGGCAGGAAAGTGCTGTCAGAGTGCCACAGAAGGTTCGACTTGAGGTTCAGGGTATGGAGGTCCATCTCTCCTGTCAGCCCCCCATCCTTGGTCATGTTGGACACCTCCGGGATCTCGAAGGCCTCGCCCTTCTTGCGCTCGTCCGCTTTGCGGTCCTCAATTGGCCCGAACAGGCCGGCCAGCGTCAAATGCGTCTCCGCACTCATTGACTGATGGCGAAACAGAAGCGCGGAATGTTCTTCGAACAGTGCGCGCAACGCCGGAAAGTTTTGCGGCAGAACGGCATCTGCCACGTCCAGCCCGATAACTTCTACACCGAAGCGGTCATTTAACGGTATTGTCTTGAATTCTGTCATCTCATGTATCCCTCGATCGAGACGAGCCTCGGCTCGCGCTGGTCAAATCACGTCAAACGCCCGTCGATGCCAAATCTGAGGAAACCCCTGTCGACAAGCCACCGCTGCGTAAACGCAAACGTTTCAGGCCCGTCATCTGTGCCAGAGAGTACCCTTGTAACTATCCATCTACTGGACAGGGATCAAGCAAACTTTAGCCCGGCGACATCATTTGCACCGGGCCAATTTCCTAATTTTCCCAGTACATGTACCTTGGATCGATTTGCTGCGAGACATGGATCTCGCCTCCCTTCAGGTTCGATTTCTGGTGGTTGAACAACGACCGCCAGTAGGGCTGGATGATCACCGCCTCATCGCGCATGATCTGCTGTGCCTGCGCCATCAGACCCTGCCGTTTGGAGACGTCTGGCTCTGAAACGGCCTGGGCGACGATGCTGTCCAGTTCCGGGTTCGCGACAGCCGTTTCATTCCAGGTTCCCGCACTGACATAAGCCAGTGCATAGGTCTGAACCGCAAGCGGGCGATGGTTCCAGATCGTTGTCGAGAACGGGTATTTGTCCCAGTCGTTCCAGAACGTCGAAGACGGCGCAACAGTGCGTTTGATCTTGATCCCCGCATCACGCAATTGCGCAGCAACCGCATCGGCCGTGTCTTTCATAAAGCCCGTATCAAGCGAAATGAGATCATGTTCGAAATCCGCCATGCCGGCTTCTGCCATCAAGGCTGCAGCGGCTTGGGGATCGAACACGGGGGCGTCCATGGGCGTGTATTCCGGATGCACAGGAGCGACATGATGATTTTCCCCCACAGTGCCCTGACCGCTGATACCCAATTCAAGAACAACTTCGTTGTCGACGGCCATGGCCAGCGCCCGGCGCACCCGGACATCCGCGTAAGGCGTGATACCGCCAACATCTGCCATCTGATTGGAACGCACCACGATAGTGCCCGAGGTTGTGGCTTCGTTCCGCGTCCACCCTTCCAGAGTATCGAATATCGAAACGAAATCACCCTCAGTAGTATAGATGTGGTCGATCTCGTCCGCATCCGCCGCTGCAGCCCATGCGGAAGGGTCCTCGCCGTAGTCGAGGAACTCGATCCGGTCCATCCACGCACCGCTCCCCTCGCCCCACCAGTTGTGGTCCCTGTTGCGTTCCAGCACGGCCTTCTGTCCGACGTTATACTCGGTCGGCAGATAGGGCCCGGTGCCGACGGGCTCAGAAATCATCCGTTCGGCAATGAAGGACGGATGGACCAGCAAGGCCTGATAGTCAGAGAGGTTTGAAATGATCGCGATGTCCGGCGCGTTGAGCGTAAGGCGCACGGTCAGGTCGTCCAGAGCGACAACAGCCCCCTCGCGCAGCTTTCCGGTCTCGGGGTCCACCAGCGCGGTCAAACGTGTCGCCATCGAATTCCCTTCGATAGATGCATCGGCAAGGCGTTCCAGATTGAAGACCACATCCGAAGCGGTGAAAGCGTCACCGTTGGACCACGTCACCCCCGGCCTGAGGTTGAAGGTGTAGACAGAGGCGTCATCCGACACGTCCCACGATTCTGCCAGAACAGGCTCGTAGGTGCCATCGCTTTTATAATAGACCAGCGGCTCCAGCCAACCGCGCGCAAAATTCCCCAGAGCATTGAAATCGAAGGTGCTGGGATCTTTCATCGCACGGATTACGGCCTGCATCCTGACCGTGCCGCCCAGCTGGGCCTGCGTTTCGGCCCGGGCGGCGGGGGCAGTCAGGCCCAACAGTCCGTAAGCCACGGTTGCCGAGGCGCCGAAGCTGCTCGCGGTGGCAAGAAACTCTCTTCTGGTGACGGGATCGGAGGTCGCGCGCAGCGCCATCGCTGAAGCGATGATGTGGTCTGGCAAGGGCCGACCGGTACGTGTAAGAAAAGTCATATTCTACCCAATAGCATGGGCCATCTGACAAAAATCAGAGGCGGCACAGATCTGCATGGCGTCCCGTTTTCCATAACGAAACCCATGCGGCCCTGTGTCCTGTGCCAGAGGAAGTGCTCAACGCTAGTGAGCGTGGACCGAATAAATCAAGGGAAATTTTCTACTCGTGACGTTATTACCGGCCTTGGTCGCCAATCTGCTCGTTTTTCAGGCGCCATCAGACAAATTGGAATCCCGTGTTTTTCTCAGCTGGCTCGGGCTGATGGAAAACTGTCCGCGAAAGGCGCGGGAAAAGGCTGATACCGAAGCAAAACCTGTCGCGACCGCAATTTCGGAAATGCTCAGGTGGGTGTTTTTGATCAGGGAAAATCCATGTTCCAGTCGCAGGCCAAGATAGTGGGCAGAAGGCGTCTTTGCGAAGGTGAGAGCACATCGCCGACGCAGCTGCTTCATGCTGACACCCAGTTCTTCGCAAAGCGAGGAAATCGGCAGCGGGTCTTCCATATAAGTTATAATGAGGTCGTTCATGGCGATCAGAACCGGATCGGCGGTCGGTCTCGGGCGCTG
>Ga0163215_100501_pt1 | contig 62850 bp, 58 predicted proteins | sample SynspAceP_FD_185934 | JGI IMG/M metagenome (GOLD analysis project Ga0163215, IMG submission 185934) | Saline lake microbial communities from Ace Lake in Antarctica - Synechococcus sp. Ace-P (Hybrid Assembly) | ecosystem: Environmental > Aquatic > Non-marine Saline and Alkaline > Saline | place... | reverse complement strand
GCAGGTCTGTTTCAGCGTAAAGAAACAGACCATGAACTCTTGTGCCGAAGGCAACGACAACGACTGGAACTGCAGCGGATTCAGGGGGCGTTGCCGCTATGAATTTATTCCGGACAGCAGTGCGCCTTCGCGGGGATGACGCGGTGGGGCAGGAGCCTCAAAACCCAAGCTGCAAGCGCGCAAACCGAGCATGAATAGTTCGATGTCTTGCTGTGCTCTGCCAAAGATCAAGTTGGATTCCCGCTTTCGCGGGAATGACGTAGTCTGGTATATCGGTACGGCTGCTGCTACGTCGCCCTTTGATACGCCGCTCTTTCATTAACCTACGTCATTCCCGCGCAGGCGGGAATCCAAGCGGACTGATGCCTTACAACGGAGCATATTTAGATATCCGACTTGGTTGAAGCTAGCTCGCACCCAGTATCCCCCAGCATCCGCCCAACTATTCTCCGGCCCTACTCCGTCATTCCCGCGAAAGCGGGAATCCATTTTGACTTTGCCTTACCAGCAGTGCATAAAAAAACCCGGCTCTCGCGAACCGGGTTTCTTCAAGCTTCAAGCTTCAAGCTTCTAGCTTCTGGCGTACAGCTTACATATTCGGGTAGTTCGGCCCACCCGTACCTTCAGGCGCAACCCAGTTGATGTTCTGAGAAGGATCCTTGATGTCACAGGTCTTGCAGTGAACACAGTTCTGCGCGTTGATCTGGAAGCGCTTGTCGCCGTTATCAGCGGTCACCACTTCGTATACGCCAGCCGGGCAGTAACGCTGCGCAGGCTCGTCGTACAGGGGCAGGTTCTTCTCGATCGGAATGCTCGGATCCTTGAGCTTGAGGTGAACCGGCTGATCCTCTTCATGGTTGGTATTGGACAGAAATACCGAGGACAACTTGTCGAAGCTGATCACGCCATCGGGCTTCGGATAGGCGATTTTCGGTGCGTCTGCAGCCTTCTTCATGCAGGCGTAATCCGGCGTCGTGTCGTGCAGCGTCATCGGGATCTTGCCGCCGAACAGGTTCTGGTCGACAAAGTTGAACGCGCCACCCAGCAGCGGGCCAAACTTGTGGATCGCTGGGCCGAAGTTGCGTGAGCCGAACAGTTCGTCGTACAACCAGCTGGCCTTGAAGCCGTCAACATAACCCTTCAGTTCGTCACCACCAGTGCGACCTGCTTTCAATGCGTCCAGAACGGCGTCTGCTGCAAGCATGCCGGACTTCATGGCCGTGTGGCTGCCCTTGATCTTGGCAAAGTTCAGTGTGCCCAGATCACAGCCGATCAGTGCGCCACCGGGGAAGACCATCTTCGGCAGGGAGTTCAAACCGCCTTTACAGATCGCACGGGCGCCGTAGGACACGCGCTTGCCGCCTTCCAGATACTGCTTGATCACCGGGTGATGCTTGTAACGCTGGAATTCATCAAAGGGCGACAGGTGCGGGTTGCTGTAGGACAGATCCACGATCAGGCCTACAACAACTTGATTGCCTTCGATGTGATAGAGGAAGGAGCCACCAGTGTTCTCGTTCTTGGTGATATCCAGCGGCCAGCCAGCGGTGTGAACTACCAGACCTTCTTCATGCTTGGCGGGGTCGATGTCCCAGATTTCCTTGATGCCAATGCCGTAATGCTGGGCATCGGCTTCGGAGTCAAGGTTGTAACGCTTGATCAACTGCTTGCCGATGTGGCCACGGCAGCCTTCAGCAAACAGGGTGTACTTGGCACGCAGTTCCATACCTGGGGTATAGAAACCTTCCTTCGGATTGCCTTCCCGGTCAACCCCCAGGTCGCCGGTCAGGATGCCAGTGACAACGCCATTCTCATCGATCAGTGCTTCCTGAGCAGCAAAGCCAGGGTAAACTTCTACGCCCAGGTTTTCAGCCTGCTGAGCCATCCAGCGACACAGATTGCCCAGGGAGATGATGTAGTTGCCTTCGTTGTGCATGGTCTTGGGTACGAACAGACCGGGCACCTTGCTGGACTTTTCTGCACTGGTCAGCATATAGATGTCGTCACGGGTGACGGGGGTGTTCAATGGGGCACCCAGCTCTTTCCAATCGGGAAACAGCTCTTCCAGAGCGCGCGGCTCAAATATGGCACCAGAGAGGATGTGAGCGCCGACTTCGGAACCCTTCTCCACAACACAAACGCTGACATCTTGGCCGGTTTCGGCGGCTTGCTTCTTGATGCGACAAGCGGCAGCCAGCCCGGAAGGGCCTGCGCCTACGATGACAACGTCAAACTCCATGAATTCGCGTTCCACTATGTATCTCCTACTCTAGGCCGGATCTGAAATCGATTATGTAAGTGATCTTCCGTGATCGTGTAACCCGCGAGTATATCAGTCGTCAGGGCATGCTCCAATGCATAGATATGTCTCATCAGCTTTGACAATGCGACTTTATGCGCAGTTGCATGCATCGCAATATTGACCGGACGCGGCGGGCGAGGCAAGATCACGCCCTGTACGAAACCTGCTGCAGAGTTCAAGGCGCGAACGATTTAATTTATTTGGTCACGCTAAGCTGCAAATAGTTTCAGCCATTTTATCTAGGGAGGCTCCTGTGAAGATACTCGTCGCCGTTAAGCGCGTGGTCGATTACAACGTCAAGGTTCGCGTTAAAGCGGACAATTCCGGTGTCGATCTCGCCAACGTCAAGATGTCCATGAACCCCTTCTGCGAAATCGCCGTGGAAGAGGCTGTGCGCCTGAAAGAAAAAGGCGTTGCAACCGAAGTGATCGCCGTCTCCGTCGGCCCCGTGGCCGCCCAGGAGCAACTGCGTACCGCACTGGCTCTGGGTGCAGACCGCGCCATTCTGGTTGAATCCGCTGATGACCTGAGCTCGCTGGCGATTGCCAAGCTGCTCAAGGCCGTTGTCGATAAAGAGCAGCCCCAACTGGTGATTCTCGGCAAGCAGGCGATTGATTCCGACAACAACCAGACTGGCCAGATGCTGGCTGCGCTGAGCGGTTACGGTCAGGGCACCTTTGCTTCTGCTGTTGAAGTCTCCGGCGACAGCGTCAAGGTTACCCGTGAAATCGACGGCGGCCTGCAGACCGTTGAGCTGAAACTGCCCGCGATCGTTACCACCGACCTACGCCTGAACGAGCCACGCTACGCGTCGCTGCCGAACATCATGAAGGCCAAGAAAAAGCCGATGGAAAACCTCAAGCCCGAAGATCTGGGCGTGAGCGTCTCTTCTACCGTCAAGACCATCAAGGTAGAAGCCCCGGCCGCTCGCAGCGCGGGCATCAAGGTCAAGAGCGTCGATGAGCTGGTCGACAAACTCAAGAACGAAGCCAAGGTGATCTGAGATGACGATTCTAGTTATTGCTGAACACAACAACGCCGAGCTCAACGCCGCGACTCTGAACACTCTGGCCGCCGCTAAAGCCATTGGTGGTGACATCGACGTGCTGGTCGCCGGCGAAGGCTGCTCTGCCGTTGCCGACCAGGTAGCCAAGGCCGAAGGGGTGACAAAGGTCCTGCTGGCTGACAACGCCGCTTATGGCCACCAGTTGCCCGAGAACATCGCGCTGCTGATCGCTGAAGTGGGCAAAGGCCACAGCCACATCCTCTGCGCTGCCAGCACCAACGGCAAAAACTACGCTCCGCGCGTGGCTGCGCTGCTGGACGTGGATCAGATCTCCGAGATCATCGCTGTAGACAGCGCCGATACCTTCAAGCGCCCGATCTATGCCGGTAACGCGATTGCTACCGTGCAGTCCAGCGCCTCGGTCAAGGTCATCACCGTACGTGCTACTGGCTTTGACGCCGTGGCAGCCGAAGGCGGCAGCGCCAGCGTCGAAGCCGTTTCCAGCGTGCAGGATGCCGGTGTATCGAGCTTTGTCGGCGAAGAGCTGGCCAAGTCCGACCGTCCAGAACTGGCCGGTGCCAAGATCGTCGTTTCCGGCGGCCGCGGCATGCAGAACGGTGACAACTTCAAGCACCTGTACTCGCTGGCTGACAAGCTCGGCGCTGCTGTTGGTGCTTCGCGTGCCGCGGTAGACGCAGGCTTCGTACCCAACGACATGCAGGTCGGTCAGACCGGCAAGATCGTCGCGCCGAACCTGTATATCGCTGTGGGTATCTCCGGTGCGATTCAGCACTTGGCGGGTATGAAAGACTCCAAAGTGATTGTTGCGATCAACAAGGACGAAGAAGCACCGATCTTCTCGGTTGCCGACTACGGCCTGGTTGCGGATCTGTTTGAAGCTATCCCTGAGTTGGAAAGTAAGGTGTAAGGGCAGCCGTAAGCCTTAAGCTGTAAGCTTGAAGAAAACCCCGGTTCGCGAGAGCCGGGGTTTTTTGTGGGCGGCTGGAAAGTCAACGTCAAAATGGATTCCCGCTTTCGCGGGAATGACGGGGTAACAGAGAAAATGGAGAGACAATGGAGACCGATCTAGATATCCCAAATTTCGTCATTCCCGCGAAGCGGGAATCCATTTTGACCTTTTTCTCGGCCAAGCTAGCCCGCAAGGCTAAAGCGGGAAGCTCTCCAGCCGCTTACCATCCTCATCCACTTCCAGCACCCAGCCAGCTTTATCCCAATCCCCAAGCACAATCCGCTCCGCAGGCTCGCCCTCGATCATCAGGGTATGCACGGCAGGTCTGTGGGTATGGCCATGGATCAGCGTGCGGACCTGATGCTCGCGCATCACTTCAGCCACCTGACCCAGGTTGACGTCGGTAATGTCGCTGGGTTTCTGGCGTGTCTGGATCTGGCTTTCCGAGCGTAGTTTGCGGCCGATTTTGTGCCGCTGCTTGAGCGACAGATTGCGCAGAATAAACAGACTCAGCGGGTTTCGCAGCAGCCGGCGCATCTTCATATAGCCCAGGTCATCAATGCACAGGCTGTCACCATGCATCAGCAGAACACGCTCACCATTCAGGTTGGCGACATAGGGATCGGGGAGGAGAGTGCAGCGGGCGGCTTGGCAGAAGCGTTTGCCAATCAGAAAGTCGCGGTTACCGTGCATGATGAAGACCTTGACCCCGAGCTCGGCCAGTTCGGCGAGAACATTGATCACCTGCGCGGCGAGGGGGTTGGGGTCGTCGTCACCGAGCCAGACTTCAAAGAAGTCGCCCAGAATATACAGCTCATCGACGTGACGGGCGCGGTGCTCAAGGCAGTGCAAAAACGCCCGGGTTATGTCCGGGCGTTGAGCTTCAAGATGCAGGTCTGAAATAAACAGATAGCGCATCAGTAGCGGCTTTACTCGGTGAGTTCGGCGCGTTCGATGATCACATCGTCAGCGGGAACGTCCTGATGGCCGGCGCGCATGGTAGTAGGTACGGCCTTGATCTTGTTGACCACGTCCATGCCTTCAACCACCTTGCCAAATACGGTGTAACCCCAACCTTGAACGGTCGGCGCGCTGTGGTTGAGGAAGTCGTTGTCGGCCACGTTGATAAAGAACTGCGCACTAGCGGAGTGCGGCTCCATGGTGCGAGCCATGGCGACGGTGCCCATCGCGTTGGCTACGCCATTGTTGGCTTCGTTCTTGATTGGCGCGCGGGCTTCTTTCTGCTTCATGCCCGGCTCAAAACCACCGCCCTGAACCATGAAGTTGGAAATGACGCGGTGGAAGATGGTGTTGTCGTAATGGCCGTCACGCACGTACTGCTTGAAGTTCTCGACAGTTTCCGGCGCCTTGTCGGCAAAGAGTTCCAGGGTAATGACACCGTGGTTGGTATGCAGCTTGACCATGTAAGGCAGTCCTCGGACTAAAAAGTTGATTGAATGCCATGCCAGTACGCAGTCTGCGTTCAGGCGCTTGACACTTTGCGGTATGATAAGCGTTTTGGCCAATATGGCCTAGCCAAAATCCGTGACGCCCCACGGCGTTACCCGTAACGAGCCTTGCACACCTTATGAACAAACCGGAAACCACCGCACCCGCCCACTTCCTCAGGCAGATCGTTCGGGCTGACCTGGACAGCGGCAAGCACACCAAAGTAGTGACCCGTTTCCCGCCTGAGCCTAATGGCTATCTGCACATTGGCCATGCCAAGTCGATCTGTCTCAATTTCGGCCTGGCTCAGGAGTTCGGTGGCGACTGTCACCTGCGCTTTGATGACACCAATCCGGCCAAGGAAGAGCAGGAATACATTGATGCGATCAAGCAGGATGTAGAGTGGCTGGGTTTCCAGTGGGCCGGCAAGGTGCGTTATGCATCAGATTATTTCGACCAGTTGCATGCCTGGGCGATTGAGCTGATCAAATCAGGCAAGGCTTACGTCTGCGATCTGACCCCCGAGCAGGCTCGGGAGTACCGTGGCAACCTGACCGAGCCGGGCCGCAACAGCCCGTTCCGCGACCGTGGCGTTGACGAAAATCTCGACCTCTTTGCGCGCATGACCGCTGGCGAGTTTGCTGACGGCGCCAAGGTGCTGCGGGCCAAGATCGACATGGCTGCGCCGAATATGAACCTGCGTGATCCGATTCTGTATCGCATTCGTCATGCGCATCATCACCAGACCGGTGACAAGTGGTGCGTATACCCCAGCTATGATTTTACCCATGGTCAATCCGATGCGCTGGAAGGCATTACCCACTCCATTTGCACCCTGGAGTTCGAAGATCATCGCCCGCTGTATGAATGGTGCCTGAGTAATCTGCCGGTGCCAGCAACGCCACGTCAGTATGAATTTGCCCGCCTGAACCTGAACTACACGGTGACCAGCAAGCGCAAGCTCAAGCAATTGGTTGACGAGGGCCACGTCAATGGTTGGGACGACCCGCGCATGTCCACGCTCAGCGCATTCCGCCGCCGTGGTTACACGCCCGCGTCGCTGCGTGATTTCTGTGAACGCATCGGTGTGACCCGTTCTGACGCGGTGGTTGATATGGGCGTACTGGAGTTCTGTATCCGTGAAGATCTGGACGCCAGCGCGCCGCGCGCCATGTGCGTGCTGCGGCCGTTGAAAGTCACCATCACCAACTATCCGGAAGGCCAGACCGAGCAGTTGCATTTGCCGCGTCATCCCAAGGAAGACATGGGCGTTCGTGAGCTGCCGTTCAGCCGCGAGCTGTATATCGATCAGGACGACTTCATGGTCGATCCGCCCAAGGGCTACAAGCGTCTTCTGCCCGGCGGTGAAGTGCGCCTGCGCGGCAGTTACGTGATCCGTGCCGATGAAGCGGTTACCGACGATCAAGGCAATATTGTCGAGCTGTTGTGCTCCTATGATCCAGAGACGCTGGGCAAGAATCCCGAAGGTCGCAAGGTCAAAGGTGTGATCCACTGGGTGCCGGCGGCGCAGAGCGTCGAGTGTGAAGTGCGTCTGTATGACCGCCTGTTCCGCGCGCCCAACCCGGACAAGAACGAGGAGGGCAACACCTTCCTCGAGAACATCAACCCGGACTCTCTGGTGGTGCTGAGCGGTTGCCGTGCCGAACCGTCGCTGGCCACTGCTGAAGCGGAAGAGCGTTTCCAGTTCGAGCGCGAAGGCTATTTCTGCGTCGACCGCACCGATTCCACACCGGGCCGCCCGGTGTTCAATCGTACCGTGACACTCAGAGACTCCTGGGGCCAATAATGACGCTGTCGATCTACAACACGCTGAGCAAGACCAAAGCGCCTCTGGTGCCGCTGGAAGATAATCACGTGCGCCTGTATGTGTGCGGCATGACGGTATACGACTACTGCCATATCGGTCATGCGCGGGTCATGGTGGCCTTTGATGTGGTCGCACGCTGGTTGCGCTTTCGCGGCTACAAATTGACCTATGTGCGCAACATCACTGACATCGACGACAAGATCATCCGCCGCGCCAATGAAAACGGTGAAGGTTTTCTCGACCTGACCGGGCGCATGATCGCTGCGATGCACGAGGACGAAGCGCGGCTGAATGTGCTGCGCCCGGACATGGAGCCCAAGGCCAGCGATCATGTGCCGGGTATGCACGCGATGATCCAGACGCTGATCGACAAGGGTTATGCCTATGCGCCGGGTAATGGCGATGTGTATTACCGGGTGGGCAAGTTTGTCGGCTATGGCAAGCTGTCGCGCAAGAAGATTGAAGATCTGCGCATCGGTGCGCGTGTCGAGGTTGATGAGGCCAAGCAGGACCCGCTGGACTTTGTGCTCTGGAAGGGCGTCAAGCCCGGCGAGCCAAGTTGGCCGTCGCCCTGGGGCGAGGGTCGTCCGGGGTGGCATATCGAGTGTTCGGTGATGTCCAACTGCTGCCTGGGCGATACCTTTGATATCCATGGCGGCGGTCCTGACCTGGTGTTTCCGCACCATGAAAACGAGATCGCCCAGAGCGAGGCGGCAAATGACAAGCCCTACGCGATGGCCTGGATGCACGCCGGCGCAGTGCGGGTCGACGGTGAGAAGATGTCCAAATCACTGGGCAATTTTTTCACCATTCGTGAAGTGCTGGAAAAGTACCATCCGGAAGTGGTGCGCTATCTGCTGGTTTCCAGCCATTACCGCAGCGCTATCAACTACTCCGAAGACAACCTGAAGGAGTCCAAGGGCGCGCTGGAGCGGTTTTACCATGCGCTCAAGGGCTTGCCGCGGGCGCCTGCCGCTGGCGGTGAGGCTTTCGTCGAGCGGTTCGGCGCGGCGATGGATGACGACTTCAACAGTCCGGAAGCCTGTGCGGTGCTGTTCGATATGGTCCGCGAAATCAACCGCCTCAAGGAGTCCGATCTGGATGCGGCGGCAGGTCTGGCGGCGCGCTTGCGTGAGCTGGCGGAAAGCCTCGGTTTGCTGCAGCTTGAGCCTGATACCTTCCTGCGCGCAGGTGCTGAAGGCCGGGTTGATGCGCAGGTGGTTGAACTGCTGATCAAGCAGCGCTTGCAGGCGCGTGCAGACAAGAATTGGGCCGAATCCGACCGTATTCGCGATGAACTGACCGCGATGGGCGTCGTGCTGGAAGACGGCAAGGGCGGTACTGCCTGGCGACTGGCAGACTGACCATGGCGACCTTTGATATGCACGGCAAGGTGGCATTGGTAACCGGTGCGGGCAGTGCAGAAGGCATTGGTTTTGCCACTGCCCGTTTGCTGTTCGACGCTGGCGCCACGCTTGTGCTGACCTCGACTACCAACCGCATCTTTGATCGCCAGCGCGCGCTGGACGAAAGCGGCGAGCGCTGCCTGGCGCACGTGGCTGATCTCACCGATGCTGATCAGGTGGAGGAATTGGTCCAGCGTGCGATGGAGCGCTTCGGCCGTATCGATATCCTGATCAACAATGCGGGCATGACCCAGACCGGGGTTGATACACCCTTGCCTGAGTTGTTCCACAAACTTCCATTTCTGCAGTGGCAGCGCGAGTTCGACCTGAACCTCAATACCTGCTTCCACGTTACCCGTGCGGTGCTGCCGCATATGCTGCAAACCGGGTATGGGCGGATCGTCAACATCGCTTCGGTAACCGGGCCGTTGGTGACCTTTCCGGGCACGGCTGGATACAGTGCCGCCAAGTCCGGCATGGTGGGGTTGACGCGAGCGGTAGCCCACGAGGTGGCCGGGCAGGGCATAACGGTTAACGCGGTGGCGCCAGGCTGGATAGCGACACACTCCAGTCAGCCGGAAGAAATCCAGGCGGGTTTGCATACCCCGGTAGGTCGAGCAGGCAAGCCGGAAGAAATTGCCCGTGTGGTGGTATTTCTCGCCAGTGAAGGTTGCAGCTATCTGACCGGGCAAATGCTGGTCGTGGATGGTGGCAATAGCCTGCAGGAGATCAAGGGCTGAACTGGTTTGCCCTTGATCTCCAGCGTTCAGCTTAACGCCAGATATCGTTCTTGATCTTTTCCTTCAGCTCCGGGTAGTCGGTTGCCTTGAACTTCGGCACCACGCCCGCCTTGCGTTGCCCCATATAATCCTTGGTCAGCTTCACTACCGTGCCAGAGAGCAGCACAATGGCGATCAGGTTGATGGTTGCCATCAGCCCCATGGACGCATCTGCAGCATTGAACACCGTTGCCACGGCCTGCATCGACCCCCACACCACCATACCCAGCGCGGCGATGCGAAGCACCGTCAGTCCTGCGGTGTTGCCTACTCCGAGAAAGGTCATTGCGTTCTCGGCATAGGAGTAGTTGGCCACAATCGAGGTGAAAGCAAAAAATAGAATGGCGATGGCGATGAAGTAAGAACCAGCGACACCAATATGCGACTCCATGGCTTGCTGGGTCAGCTGCGTGCCGGTGATGCCGGAGCCGGGCTCAAGCACACCGGAGAGGAGAATCATCACCGCCGTGGCCGTGCAGATGACGATGGTGTCGATAAATACACCCATGGCCTGCACCAGGCCTTGCGAGGAAGGGTGATGCGGCGCCGGGGTGGCGGTCGCTGCCACGTTCGGCGCCGAACCCATGCCGGCCTCGTTGGAAAACAGGCCGCGCTTGATACCATTGAGCATGGCTGCGGTAACAGAGCCTGCGGCTCCCCCTGCGGCTTCCTCAAGACCAAAGGCGCTCTTGATAATCATCGTCAGTACGCCGGGCACCTCAGTGATGTGCATGACCATTACCACCAGTGCCATGAGTACGTAGGCTGCGGCCATAAAGGGCACGATCACTTCTGCAAAGCGTGCGATTGACCGTAGCCCGCCAAAAATAACCAGGCCGGCACAGAAAGCAATGGCCAGACCTACCCACATTTTCGAAAAGCCGAAGGCACCCTCCATGGCATCAGCGATGGAGTTGGCCTGCACCGCGTTGAATACCAGGCCGAAGGAAATGATCAGGCAGACAGAGAACACACCACCTGCCCATGGCGCCTTAAGGCCCTTGGATATATAAAAGGCCGGCCCGCCGCGGTACTGACCCTTGCCATCACGCACCTTGTAAAGCTGCGCAAGGGTGCTTTCCGAATAGGCCGTTGCCATCCCCAGCAGGGCAACCATCCACATCCAGAAGATGGCGCCGGCGCCGCCGAGATAAAGTGCTACCGCAACGCCAGCGATATTACCCGTGCCTACACGTGAGGCGAGACTGGTACAGAGTGCCTGGAAAGGTGAAATGCCTGACTCGTCACTTTCCCGTGATCCGCGAATGGCTCTGACCATCTCACCAAAATGCAGGAACTGCAGAAAGCCCAACCTGATAGTGAAAAACACCCCGACGGCCAATAAGCCATAAATAAGCACGTAGCCCCAGAAAATATTGTTGAGAAAGTCAATAATTGCAGTCATTGAATCGCCTGATATAGGGAGGAACGGAGGGTTGAAATAGATACTAGTTGTGTTGATGCAAAGCGCCAGCCAGTTTCGTTGAAGATCCTCGTATAAGGCCACAAAAGCCCTGTTAATTGGCTGTATCCGACCTGTTATTCAGCTTGAGCCCAGCCTATATTGAATACGCGGTATACAGAGAAGCAGCGGTACATGCTGCCCACAGAACCAGGAGTTGCCATGTCCAGCCTGACGCCCGCCAATCTGACTATTCGTCCAAGACACATGGACTTCAGTTTGCCTGATCCATTACCACGCCACTGGCACAGTAATGATCCGTTCAAGACGCATTTCTTCAACGCCATGTCGGTGTTGTTTCCCGACGGTGAGCGTTTTTTTATCGACTCGGTCAGGTACTTTCGCGATCAGATAACCGATCCGGTCCTGAAGGAGCAGATTCGCGGTTTTATTGGTCAGGAAGGCCATCACAGCCGTGAACACATCGATTATAACAACCGATTGCGCGATCTGGGGTATGACATCAACCATCTGGAAACCCGGGTTAAAAAGCGCATTCGCTTTGTGCAGAAGAACTTTTCTGCCGAAAGGCAACTGGCCGGTACTGTGGCGATGGAACATTTCACTGCGATCATGGCCAACGCCATGCTGCGCGACCCGCAGTGGATAGAGGGTGCTACACCCAACCTGAAGCAGCTCTGGCGCTGGCACGCGCTGGAAGAAACCGAACACAAGGCAGTGGCCTTTGACGTCTATATGCAGGTCTGCGGCGATCGCAAGATCCTGCGCCGGGCGATGCGCCAGTCCACTTTCTTTTTCCTCAAGGATGTGACCCAGGGTACCTGGCACATGATGAAAAAAGATGGCGAGCTGAGTGTGAAGAGCTGGTTCAAGGGCATGTTGTGGCTGTGGGGCCCAAACGGGTTTTTCTCTCACCTCATCAGTGATTATCGTGACTTCTACAAGGCCGATTTTCACCCTTGGCAGCATAACAACGCCGATCTGATGGAATCGGTCGCTCGTGAATTTGAAGGTCTCCCCGCCTGAAGCAGGGTAATCTGCGCGGCGCGGCCAGCCTGCTTATCCCTCCCCAACGCTGTTGATGCAACGGTGTGTTCCTTGAGGCGCAAGCACTGAGGGGAACACAGCCTGTTAGACTGCCCGCTCCTTGGAGTCGCCCCTCGCGATTCTGGTTTGCGGAGCGCAGTATGGTTGTCATCAACGCCCTGATTCCCGTGTTTGGCCTGATCTTGCTCGGTTACCTGCTGGGGTGGCGGCGTTGGGTGCCTACCCAGGCGGGCGATTCCCTCAGTTCAGTCACCTTCAAGCTCTTTATGCCGGTGCTGCTGTTCTCTGGTCTGGCCAAGGCTGATTTGGGGCAGGCGATGTCGCCACTGCTGGTGCTGGTCTATTTTGTGCCCGCGTTGACAGTATTCGTTGGGATCAATCTGCTGATGCATCGGCGTGCTGGACGGCCCACCAGTATGGGGCTGGCAGCAAGCTTCTCGAATAATGTGCTGGTCGGCATTCCGGTAGTCACCCTGGTGCTGGGCCAGGAGTTTCTGGTGTACCTGTTTGCGATTCTGGTGTTTCACAGCCTGGTGCTATTCACTGCGCAAAGTCTGTACGCCGCGTTCTGGGCGGAGGGTGACCGCAAGGCATTTGATCTGCGTGCCGTGCTCAGGAACTTCGCCAATCCACTCATTATTGGCCTGTTATTGGGCGCACTACTCAATATGTCGGGCTTGCAGGTGCCGGCACCGCTTTGGCGCGCGGTGGAATGGTTGGCAGCTGCCGCCTTGCCCTGTGCGTTACTGGTATTGGGCCTGAGTCTGTCTCATTACCGATTGCATATGAGCTTGAGTATGGGTGTGTTGACACTCAGCAAACTGGTGCTCCTGCCGGTTCTGGTACTGCTGGGCGGCCTGCTGATTCCCGGCCTGGACCCACAGGCCCGCACGGTGCTGGTGATCATGGCGGCCTGCCCGACGGGCGTGAATGTCCTGGCCTTTTACATGGGGCCGGAGGATAACCGCATTATCAGCTCAGTGGTTTTTCTGTCCACTCTGCTATCAGCCATTACTTTGCCCCTGTGGTTGCTGCTGGTCGGCTGATATATGCGATTGTGCCAGGTGGCTTTAGAACGCACTGTCGAGTCATGGTCTATGCTGAGGTAAAACAAGACTCACCTCAGGAGCCTACATGCCCGTAAAACTCTTCGTACCCCGAGAAACGCGCCTGCATGAAAAACGCGTTGCCCTGGTTCCCGCCGTTGTTGAAAAGCTCTCCAAACTAGGTATCGACATCCACTTGCAAGCCGGCGCAGGTTTGGCCGCGCGTATACCAGATGCCGCCTATGAGGCTGCTGGGGTGGTAATGGGCGGCCCGACAACCGATGTTCAACTGATCTTCAGTGTACAGCCTCCCTCTGTTGCAGAAATCGAGCAGATGAAGCCGGGTACCGTGCTGTGCTGCTTCGTCTATGCGCACCGTGAGCTGGCAACGGTCCGCGCGCTGCGCGACAGGCAGATCACCTGCTTCGCCATGGAACTGGTGCCGCGTATCACCCGTGCCCAGGCGATGGATGCGCTGTCATCCCAGGCGGCGTTGGCGGGTTATTACGCGGCGCTGCTGGCGGCCACCAACCTGAATCGTATTCTGCCGATGATGACCACCGCTGTTGGCTCGCTGCGCCCGGCACGGGTGCTGGTGATGGGTGCGGGTGTAGCCGGTCTGCAGGCGCTGGCGACTGCCAAGCGCCTGGGCGCCATGGTGGAAGGCTATGACGTACGGCCCGAGGTCAAGGAGCAGGTGGAATCGGTAGGCGGCAAGTTTGTTGATACGGGCGTCTCTGCAAGCGGGCAGGGCGGTTACGCGCGTGAGTTGACCGAGGAGGAGCAGGCCAAGGTAGCCGAGGTGCTGACCCGGCATATTCAAACGGCCGATGCGGTGATCACCACAGCGTCCATCCCCGGCAGGCCTAGCCCGAAGATCATCAGTGAAGCGCAGATCATGGGCATGAAGCCCGGCTCTGTGATTATCGACCTTGCAGCGGAAGGGGGTGGCAACACGCCGCTGACCCAGCCTGGCGAAACAGTCGAAGTGGGGCCGACCACCATAGTCGCGCCTTTGAATATTCCCAGCCATCTGGCCGAACACGCTTCAGAGCTCTATGCGCGCAACCTGCTCGCTTTGGTTGGACTGATGGTCAAGGAGGGTGAGCTAACACTGGATTGGGATGATGAGATTCTCGCCGGTGCGGTATTGACGCACGGCGGCCAGATCAAAAACGAGACGGCCAGAAAGGCTGCCGAATCAGGGGGAGAATGACCATGGACATGACCACGACTATTACGGGATTCGTTGCGCTCTATATCTTCATGTTGGCCGCGTTCACCGGCTACGAAATCATTGGTCGCGTTCCGGCCATTTTGCATACCCCGCTGATGTCCGGCTCCAATTTTATTCACGGGATTGTGGTGGTCGGTGCGATGTGGGCGTTGCTCAATGCGGCCACACCGCTGGAACAGGTGATCGGCTTCTTTGGCGTACTGCTGGGCGCCGGTAATGCGGCCGGCGGTTATGTGGTGACCGAACGGATGCTGGAGATGTTCAAGTCCAGCGACAAGAATGCCGACAAATCCGCCTCGACAGACAAGGAGTAGTCATGGATACCAGTCTGATTATCGAAGCGGCCTATTTTGTTGCGGCCCTGCTGTTTATCTACGGCTTGAAGCGCATGGCCAGCCCGAAAACCGCCCGGTCCGGCATTGTGGTGGCAGGGTGGGGCATGGTGCTGGCGGTCGCGGTCGCCTTTCTCTACGGGTTGGACGTGAATGAGCGCGCGCAGCCACATGTTGGCTTGAACCTGGGTCTGGTCATGATAGCGCTGGGCCTGGGCGTGGGTTGGGCATGGTACAGCGGCAAAAAAGTCGCGATGACCGATATGCCGCAAATGGTGGCGCTCTATAACGGCATGGGCGGTGGCGCTGCGGCTGCTATTGCCGCGATCGAACTGTATTCCGGCAATGCGCAGTCCCACGGCGTGGTAGTGACCATACTGGCGGTGTTGGGCGGCCTGATTGGCGCCGTGGCGCTGTCCGGGTCTCTGGTTGCCTGGGCGAAGCTGGACGGCCGCATGAACAAGACCATGCGTCTGCCGGCCCAGCAATTGATCAATGCAGTGTTGTTTTTTGCAACCTTGGGTATAGGCGCGGCGATTACCGCAGCAGGGTTCGCCGGCGGCGAAGTGTCGATGTTGCTGGTATCGCTGTTCTTTATCCTGGCGCTGGCGTTGGGCGTACTGCTGACCACACCTATCGGCGGCGCCGACATGCCAGTGGTGATCTCTCTGTATAACGCCTTCACCGGCCTGGCCGTCGCATTCGAGGGTTTTGTGCTGCAGAATCCGGCCATGATTATCGCCGGTACCGTGGTGGGCTCTGCCGGTACTTTGCTCACGCTGATGATGGCCAAGGCGATGAATCGGCCCGTCTCCAACGTAATCTTCAGCCAATTTGGAGAGAGCGGCGGGGAGGGCGATGCAGACATCGAAGGCAGCATGAAGTCGGCTGAAGCCTCGGATGCTGCGATCGCCATGTACTACGCCAGCAAGGTCATCATTGTGCCCGGCTACGGTCTGGCCGTGGCCCAGGCGCAGCACAAGCTGTATGAATTCGTGAAGCTGTTGCAGAAGCAGGGCGTTGATGTGAAATTTGCCATCCACCCGGTGGCAGGGCGCATGCCGGGGCATATGAACGTGTTGCTCGCCGAGGCCGGTGTGCCCTACGACATCATCCACGATCTGGAAGATATCAACGAAGACTTTGCGCAAACAGACGTAGCCATCGTCATCGGCGCCAACGATGTGGTTAACCCCGCCGCCCGCACACGCAAATCCAGCCCGATCTACGGCATGCCGATCCTCAACGTCGATATGGCGCATCAGGCCTATGTGATTAAACGCGGGCAGGGTAAGGGCTATTCGGGCGTGGAGAACGAACTCTTCTATGCCGACAACACCTCAATGGTCTATGGTGATGCGCAAAAGGTCATGGCGCAGATGATAGAGGCGGTCAAGTCGCTGGGCTAAGCCCAGCGGCAAGCTACAAGCCTCAAGCTTCAAGCTAAAATCAAAAGCAGAAACCCCGGCATAAGCCGGGGTTTCTGCATTACTTGTAGCTTGCCGCTTGTAGCTTGCCGCTTGCCGCTTGCCGCTTGAAGCTTGCGGCTGCCCTCAGGCCGCGTTATAGCCGAAGATCGACTTGATTTCGAGGAAGTCCTCGAAGCCATAGTGACCCCATTCGCGGCCGTTGCCGGACTCCTTGTAGCCACCGAACGGCGCCTTGTTGTCCAGCGGCGCGCCGTTGAGGTGCACCATGCCGGTACGGATACGCCGCGCCACGTTGCGAGCGCGATCCAGGTTGCTGGAGGAGACATAGCCGGACAGACCGTAGTTGGTGTCGTTGGCGATGCGTACTGCCTCATCGTCATTTTCATAACCGATAATCGCCAGCACCGGCCCGAAGACTTCTTCGCGAGCGATGGTCATGTCATTGGTCACATGGCTGAAGATGGTCGGATTGACGTAATAACCCTTGGTCAGACCCTCAGGGCGATCCGGACCACCAACGATCAGCTTGGCATCCTCGGCAATACCATCCTTGATCAGGCCCTGAATCTTGCTCCATTGCGCCTTGGATACGACCGGACCTATTACGGTGTCTTCCGCATTCGGGTCGCCTGCTTTGACCTTGGCTGCTACTGCCTTTGCAATCTCTGCCACTTCATCCATACGGCTGTTGGGTACCAGCAGGCGCGTAGGGGCGTTGCAGGATTGACCACTGTTGTTCATGCAGGACATCACCGCATGGCCAACCATCTTTTCGAAATTGACATCGTCCAGCAGGATATTGGCGGACTTGCCGCCCAGCTCCAGCGCAACGCGCTTGATGGTATCAGCGCCGGCCTTCATCACCTGACGACCTGCACCGGTGGAGCCGGTGAACGACATCATATCGATGCCCGGGTGCGACGACATTGCAGCGCCGACCGTTGGGCCATCGCCATTGACCAGGTTGAAGACGCCAGCCGGCACGCCTGCTTCCTCAAGAATTTCTGCGAGAATCAGCGCAGACAACGGCGCTACTTCGGAAGGCTTCAGCACCATGGTGCAGCCCGTGGCCAGGGCTGGCGCGACTTTGCAGGCCATCTGGTTCATCGGCCAGTTCCAGGGGGTGATCAGGCCACAAACGCCGATAGGCTCCTTGACCACCAGCGTAGTGCCGATCTCTTCCTCGAATTCGAACTCTTTCAGGGCTTCCAGCGCGGCGGCAAAGTGGCCAATACCGGAGGGTGCCTGGGCGGTCTTGGCCAGCTTGGCCGGCGCGCCCATTTCAATGGAAATGGCCTTGGCCAGATCGGGCTGGCGCTTGGTCATGACCGCGATGATTTTTTCCAGCAGCGCAATTCGCTCTTCGCGGCTGGTTTGGGAATAGGTTTCAAAGGCGTTGCGCGCGGCTTCGACAGCCAGATCAACATCTTCCTTGTTACCCAGGGCGATGGTTGCGGCAACTTCTTCGTTGGCTGGATTGATGACGTCCAGCATCTGATCGCCCTTGGGTTGAACCCACTGGCCATTGATAAAAAACTCGGTGTAATGACTCATTTACAAAGACTCCTTATTGTACTGTTCGCAATTCAGCCAAAACGATAGCACTACCGGCGGCTTTGTATCAGCCATTTTTGTGTTTTAAGCAGTGTCCCATCTCAATTCAGGTTTTGCCTGTCAGCGCCTTGCCTGTTCAGCCGCCCTGCAAATGTCTTTATAATGCCCGGATTCAGCGCCTTGCGAGGCAGTGGAATACTTGACTAAATCGCTTGGCTATTGCATTATGCGCCGCATGTACAACAGGTTCGGGACTGCTAATGCGACTGACCACTAAAGGCCGCTACGCGGTGACTGCCATGCTGGATCTGGCGCTGCACGAGGATCAGGGCCCTATAACCCTGGCCGATATTTCGCAGCGTCAGGGCGTGTCTATCTCCTATCTGGAACAGCTATTCGCCAAGCTGCGGCGCTGCCGTCTGGTAGAGAGCGTTCGCGGACCTGGTGGTGGTTACCGGCTGTCTGGCGGCCCGGCTGCGATCAGCGTGGCGCAGATTGTCGAAGCAGTAAACGATTCCATGGACGCTACCCGTTGCCTGGGTCGGGGCGACTGTCAGCAGGGCGAGGTTTGCCTGACGCACCATCTGTGGTCCGATCTGAGTGACCGTTTGCACCAGTTTCTGAGCGATATCAGCCTGGCTGATCTGGTTTCTCGCGAGGATATCCAACGTGTGCGCAACCGCCAGGATAACGCCAGCTGCATCAGCAGTCAGAGCGTGTCCCAGTTGGAGCGCATTATCTGAAGCGGCCTGCAAGAGCCGCTCGATCATTGCTGGTGGGTTCGCCTGAAAACGGTTGACCGCCAACAAGCCTGATTTGACGTAGCAGCCTGACCAATTGCTTTGGCTGCCTGATTGAGGTGATACCGTGACTGAACAAGTCGAGAGTCTTATCAAGAAGGACTATGCGGCTGGATTTCATTCCGCCATTGAGTCCGATACCTTGCCGCCTGGCCTGGATGAAAGCGTTGTGCGCTTTATTTCCGAGAAGAAGGGTGAGCCGGAATGGTTGCTCGAGTGGCGGCTGAAGGCCTTCCGCGCCTGGCAGGAAATGGAAGAGCCCACCTGGGCCCACGTACATTATCCGGAAATCGATTTCCAGGCAGTGTCCTACTTCTCCTCGCCGAAAAGCATGGCTGATAAACCCAAGAGCCTGGCCGAGGTCGATCCTGAACTGATTGCTACCTATGAAAAGCTCGGCATTCCCTTGCACGAACAGGAAATGCTCGCTGGTGTGGCAGTAGATGCGGTTTTCGATTCGGTCTCGGTTGTCACTACCTTCCGCGCCAAGCTGGAAGAGGCGGGCGTGATCTTCTGCCCGATCAGCGAGGCGGTGCACCGTTGCCCGGAGCTGGTCAAGAAGTACCTGGGTAGCGTCGTGCCGCAGAAGGATAACTACTACGCCGCCTTGAACTGTGCGGTGTTCTCGGACGGCTCCTTTGTGTACATCCCCAAGGGTGTGCGTTGCCCGATGGAGCTCTCGACCTATTTCCGTATCAACGAGATGAACACCGGGCAGTTCGAGCGCACGCTGATCATTGCCGAGGAAGGCTCGCACGTCAGCTACCTCGAAGGTTGCACGGCGCCGATGCGTGATGAAAATCAGCTGCACGCAGCGGTCGTCGAGCTGGTCGCGCTGGATAACGCGACCATCAAGTATTCGACCGTGCAGAACTGGTATCCGGGCAATGCCGAAGGCAAGGGTGGCATTTACAACTTCGTCACCAAACGCGGGATTTGCCACACCAACGCGAAGATTTCCTGGACCCAGGTGGAAACCGGCTCGGCCGTGACCTGGAAGTACCCCAGCTGCATCCTCAAGGGTGACAACAGCGTGGGCGAATTCTATTCGGTGGCGCTGACCAATAACTTCCAGCAGGCCGATACCGGCACCAAGATGATTCACCTGGGCAAGAATACCCGCTCAACCATCATCGCCAAGGGCATTTCCGCTGGCCGCAGTAACAGCGCCTACCGTGGTTTGGTGCGCTTCAATCCGGGTGCCGATGGTGCGCGTAACTTTACCCAGTGCGATTCCCTGCTTATTGGTGATCAGTGCGGCGCGCATACCTTCCCGTATATCGAAAGCCGCAATCCGACCGCGGTGGTCGAACATGAAGCCACCACTTCCAAGGTCAGTGATGACCAGATGTTCCTCTGCCAGCAGCGCGGCCTGGATGCAGAAAAGGCCATCTCCATGATCGTCAACGGTTTCTGCCGTGAGGTGTTCAAGGAGCTGCCAATGGAGTTTGCGGTGGAAGCGGGCAAGTTGCTGGAAGTCAGTCTGGAAGGTTCGGTGGGTTAACCCGTCACCACGACTGACATCCCTTTAATTCAACAGTTATCAGGCAGTGAATATGTTACATATCAAGGATTTGTACGCGAAAGTAGGTGATAAGGATGAAGATATCCTCAAGGGTCTGAGCATCGACATCAAGCCCGGTGAAGTGCATGCCATCATGGGGCCCAATGGCTCTGGAAAAAGCACCTTGGGCAATGTGCTGTCCGGCCGCCCTGGCTATGAAGCCACAGCTGGGACTATCACCTTCAAGGGTCAGAATCTGCTGGAGCTGGATACCGAAGAGCGTGCGCGTGAAGGCCTGTTTCTGGCTTTCCAGTACCCGGTAGAAATCCCCGGCGTCAGCAACATGGAATTTCTCAAGGTGTCTCTGGATGCCAAGCGCAAGCACGCTGGGCTGCCAGAGCTGTCTTCGGTCGAGTTCATGAAGCTGGCGCGTGAAACCAGCAAGCGTGTGGATCTGGACGCCAGCTTCCTCAAGCGCGGCGTGAACGAAGGTTTCTCCGGTGGCGAGAAGAAGCGCAACGAGATCATGCAGATGATGCTGCTGGAGCCCTCACTGTGCATTCTCGACGAGACCGACTCGGGGCTGGATATCGACGCTCTGCAGGTAGTCGCCGATGGCGTCAACAGCATGCGCGACAGCCAGCGCAGCTTTATCGTCGTTACCCACTACCAGCGTCTGCTCGACTATATCGTGCCGGACTACGTACACGTGTTGGCCGGTGGCCGCATCGTCAAATCCGGTGACAAGAGTCTGGCGCTGGAGCTGGAAGCCAAAGGCTACGGCTGGCTGGAAAGCGAGGTTGCTTGAGTCTATGACTGATTTTCAACAACATGCGCTGAAGCTGGCTGAACAGCAAAGCAGCCCGGAATGGCTGGTCCCTCTGCGTGAGCAGGGCGCCGCCCGTTGGGCCGCCACTGCCTGGCCAACGCGCAAGACCGAAATGTGGAAATACACCCCGCTAACGCCGCTGCAGACTGCTTGCCCGACACAGTGGGCGATCAAGCCTGATGGCGACTGGCAAGATGGTATTGAGCCGATCGAAGAGCTGGATGCCACGCGTCTGGTGTTTATCAATGGCCAGTTTGCTGCCGAGCACTCCAGCGCCTTGCCGGAAGGTGTGGTGCGTTTTGCTGACGCCAATGCGGCGCAGAGCGAGCTGATCAAGCAGCACCTTGGCACTGTGGTAGACGCCGAACGTCATCTGTTTGCCGCGCTGAGCAACGCCTGGGCTGCCGATGGCATTCTGGTGCAGGTGGCGGCGGGGCAGCAACTGAGCAAGCCGGTTTACGTGCTCAACGTTTCTACCCCCGAGGCTGAGCCAGCTGTCAGCAATCAACGCCTGCTGATCGTTCTGGGTGAGAACAGCCAGGCAGAAGTGATTGAGCACTTCCTGTCCAGCGCAGAGCAGCAGAACGGTTTTGTGAATACCCTGACCGAAGTCGTGGTGGGCGCCAATGCGCAGGTACAGCACTACCGTATCAATCTGGAGCAGGAAGACCTGTTGCATGTCGGTGGCGTGCATGTTGATCTGCACCGTTCCTCGCGCTTCTACGGCTTTACTATCGCCCAGGGCAGCCGCCTCAAGCGGATTGACTATCAGGTCAATCACCGCGGTGAAGGCGCACACCTGGAGCTGCACGGCGTTTACTTGCCGCGTAACAAGCAGTTGATCGACTACCACACCAACGTCGAGCACTGCGTACCGCACTGCACCACCAATGAAGTGTTCCGCGGCATTGTCGGCGACGCCTCCAAGGCGGTCTTCAATGGGCGCATTCATATTCATCCGCAGGCGCAGAAAACTCTGGCCGAGCTGAGCAACAAGAACCTGCTCACCTCGCATCAGGCTGAAATCAATACCAAGCCTGAGCTGGAGATCTACGCCGACGACGTGCGGTGCGCGCACGGCGCGACCATCAGCCAGCTGGATCAGACCTCGCTGTTCTATCTGCAGAGCCGTGGCGTGTCCAAGGCCGATGCGATGAGCATGCTGAGCTTTGGCTTTATCAACGAGCTGCTCAACGACGTGCCGGAACCGGCGATTCAGCACTATCTGCGCCCACGCCTGGCAGCGCTGTTCGGCCGCGAGGACACGGAGCTGGGGCAACTGGCCTATGAGTGAGCAAGCGCTGAGAGCAGCCGACGGATTTAATGCCGAGCGTATTCGCGCGGATTTCCCGATTCTGGACCAGCAGGTCAATGGCCATCCGCTGGTGTATCTGGATAACGCAGCGACCACGCAGAAGCCCGAAGCGGTGATCCAGGCGATTGTCGATTATTACCGCCACGACAACAGCAATGTGCACCGCGGTGCGCATGCGCTGGCTGAGCGGGCGACCGAGAAGTTCGAGAACGCACGCAGCAAGGTAGCGGCCTTTATCAATGCTGCCGAATCGCGCCAGATTATCTGGACCAAAGGCACCACTGAAGGCTTGAACCTGGTCGCGGCTACCTGGGGGCGGGTCAATCTGCAGCCAGGTGACCGGGTGTTGGTCTCCGCCATGGAGCACCATTCCAATATCGTGCCCTGGCAGATGATTGCTGCCGAGAAGGGCGCCACGGTGGAAGCGATACCGGTGGATGCTACCGGCACCATCGATATGGCCGCCTACGCTGGGATGCTGGATGAGCGGGTGAAGATGGTTTCCTGCGGACACGTCTCCAACGCCTTTGGCACCATCAACCCGATCCAGGAAATTATCCGCCTGGCGCATGAAGCCGGCGCGCTTTGCATGATCGACGGTGCGCAGGGCATTAGCCATTGGGCGGTGGATGTACAGGCGCTGGATTGCGATTTCTACGTATTTTCCGCGCACAAGCTGTTTGGGCCGACCGGCCTCGGCGTGCTCTACGGAAAGGTCGAACTGCTCGAATCCATGCCGCCTTACCAGGGCGGTGGCGAGATGATCGAAAGTGTCAGCTTCGGTGGTACGACCTATAACCAGTTGCCCTACAAGTTTGAAGCCGGTACGCCGGATATTGCCGGGGTGATTGCCCTGGGCGCCGCCGTTGATTACGTCAACAGCTACGATCGAGTCGCCGCGGCGGCCCATGAGCAGGCGCTGCTTGCCTATGCCGAAGACAAGGCGCGGGCCACGCCCGGGCTGACGCTGGTCGGCACGGCGGCGAACAAGACTGCGGTCATGAGTTTTCTGCTGGAAGGTGCGCATCCGCATGATGTCGGCATGCTGCTTGATCAGCAGGGCGTGGCCGTACGCACGGGCAACCATTGCGCGCAGCCGATCATGGATCAGTACGGCATACCGGGTACGGTGCGCGCCAGTTTCAGTATCTACAATACTTTCGCAGATGTTGATCGCTTGTTTGAAGCGCTGACCAAGGTCAGGCAGTTTCTGTGATCAATCTCTGTATTCCTAAAGGAGTCATGGCATGAGCGTTGAATCCTTCGATCCCGGCAGCCAGGTGGTTACAGTGACGCCTGCTGCGCTGGAACACTTTCGTCGTCAGCTTGGTTCACAGGCTGGCAAGGCGGTGCGTCTGAGTGTGAAAAAGAGCGGTTGCACGGGCTTTATGTACGTGATCGACATGGTCGAGCAGGGCGCTGACAGCGATCTGCATTACCAGCTCGATGAGCAGGTTGAACTGCTGATTGACCGCAACAGCCTGGACGTCCTGTCCGGCACCGAAATCGACCTGGTCAAAGAGGGTATCAATCGTCAGATCAGGTTCATCAATCCCAACGTCAAAGACCAGTGTGGTTGCGGCGAAAGCTTTAGTGTGAGCTGACAATGGAAAGACGTATGGTGGTAGCGCAGGCCGATTGCCCGGCGCGCCGAGTTCCGGATGGCACGCCGCTGACCATTCCCAAAGACACCTTTGTAACCATCACTCAGGCCTTGGGCGGTAACTATACCGTCACTTACAACGGCCAGATGGTCCGCGTGGACGGTACTGATGCGGCCAACCTGGGCCTGGAGCCGGAGTTGCTCAGCTTTCCGCAGCCCACTGATGATCAGGTCAGCGAGAACCAGGTGTGGGAAGCGCTGCGCACGGTCTACGACCCGGAAATACCGGTAGATCTGGTGAATCTGGGTTTGATCTACGCAGTCGACATTGATCAGGCAGCCAAGCGCGTGGATATCCGCATGACGCTGACAGCACCGGCCTGTGGCATGGGCCCGGTATTGGTAGGCGATGTCGAGTATCGCGTGCGCCGCGTGCCCAATGTGGATGTGGTCAAGGTCGAGCTGGTGTTTGATCCACCCTGGAGTCGCGAGATGATGAGCGAAGAGGCTCAACTGGAAACCGGGATGTTCTTTTGAGCGGGTTCGACAAGGTGCGGATTCTATAAGGTGATTGGCGCATGAGTGAGTTTGGTACCGATATCAGCAGCGAAGACATCATTGAAACATTGGCGTTTTTTGACGGCTGGGAAGACCGCTACAAGTACATCATTGATCTGGGCCGCGAACTGCCTGCGATGGACGACAGCCTGCGCACCGAGGAACATATCGTGCGCGGCTGTCAGAGCCAGGTATGGTTGGCAAGCGAAGAGCGTGACGGGCATCTCTATTTCACGGCTGATAGCGATGCTTTTATCGTCAAGGGCTTGCTTGCCGTGGTACTCGCGGCTTATAACGGCAAGACGCCTTCAGCCATCAGGGAATTCGATATTGAAGGCTATTTTGAGCAGCTGAATCTGATCAAGCACCTGAGTGTCACCCGAGGTAATGGTTTGCGGGCGATGGTCAAACGGATACAGGCAACGGCGCAGGACCGAATTGAGGGCTAACAGGTATTGATAGCAGGTGATCACGCCATGATCGCCCCAGGCTATTGTAGGGCAGGGAGACTGGTTATAGAGTGCGCCATCGTTTAGGTGGCCCCTCGGGCATAAAAATAATAGCGCCATTTTAGAGTTCTACACGGGATTCTATGCAGAGCATCTTGATTCGTCTTAGAGAAGACTTTCAGTTATCCATCATCACCCTGGTCGGGCTGTGCTCGCTGATTGGTATTACTCCGTATATTGTCTTTCGTCTGCTGGAAGGCAATTTGTGGATAGGGTTGATCGATACCTTTCTGGTGATAAGTACCGGGTTCTCGGTGCTCTATGCCTGGCGCACTGGCGACACCATCCGGCCCGGACAGTTTCTCGCGATCATCTATTCCGCAGGCGCCGTGTTCGTCTCGATCAAACTCGGCGTCAACGGCCTGTTCTGGTTCTACACGCTCATTCTGTTCAATTTTTTCGTCGTGCCGCCGCTGCAAAGCGCCATGGCTACCTCGGCCGCTCTTACGGCTGTCTGCATCTATGGATATATGCATCCAGGCCAGGTATTTGAAAGCCATTATCAGATGACCTCCTTCGCGGTGACCTGCCTGATAGCCAGCCTGTTTGCCTCGGTATTTGCCTATCGTGGTCGCCGACAACGCGAACAGCTGATTGAACTGGCGGCTTTGGACCCTTTGACCCGTGCTGGCAATCGAAGAGCCATGGACCGCGAGCTTGACATTGCCATGGCTGAGTACCAGCGTCACGCCACCCGATACGGTCTGCTGGTGCTTGATCTGGATTGGTTCAAGGAGGTTAACGACGTACACGGACACAAGGCTGGCGATCAGGTGCTGATGGAGTTCACCCGGATAGTCGTCAAGAGCTGCAGAAAATCTGATCGGCTATTTCGCATGGGCGGAGAGGAGTTTGTACTCCTGCTACCGATGGTTGATCGTCAAGGCCTGGAACAGGCCGCCAGGCACATCTGCATGAGCGTGGCAGAGCAATTAAGAAGCCCTGGCGGGCCGGTAACGGTATCCATTGGTGGCTGCATGCTGCACGACCACCCCAGTACCGATGCCTGGATGCATGAAGCTGATCAGTGTCTATACCAGGCCAAGAATCAAGGGCGTGACGGCTATGTCATAAGCGCTGCGGGTAAACCGGCCTAGATCCGCTTTCAGGGGTAAGAGCTGAACACGGATGTTTTCTTCTGCTGATCCAGACTGATCACATCATAGGCGTCCACCCGATCACCCATTTCCATGCCTGGAGAGCCTGCCGGCATGCCCGGTACAGCCAGACCGAGAATGTCTGGTTTGTTGCGCATGCTGAGAATATCTGCCGCTGGTACATGCCCCTCGATAAACCGGCCGTCCACTACGCCGGTATGACATGACGCCAGTTCCTGCGGAACACCAAGTTGACGCTTGACCTCGCTCATGTTCTTCTCAACATGATCCGTTACGCTGAATCCGTTGTTTTCAAGATGCTCTATCCAGGCTTTGCAGCAGCCACAATTGGGGTCTCTGTAAACGTCAATTGCAACGGCGTCCGCGGCTTGAACGGAAGAGCCTAGAATACTGGCGAGTATTGCGAGCGAAGTGATCAGGCGTTTCATAGGGCATTCCTTGATTTTTTGCCAGGGTATCGACTCGCGGGTATGCGGGCAAGGTATCCCGATCGATATCGGCGCTCAGTTGTATTACATCATGTTCGTCTGGAGTCCACTCGAATGAGTCACAATTTGCAGCATTACCTGCAATCGTCATTGGCGCAACAGTATCAGGACCTGGAACGGAACATTGGCCATTTAGCAGATCCCTCGGCAACGGAAGCTCTGCATGATATTCGCATAGCCATGCGCAGGCTGCGCAGCCTTCTCAGGCCCTGGAGAGAGCAGGGCGGTTGGTTTGCTAAGGTTGAACACATTGCCGCTGATCTTGGCCGTGATACCAGCCCCTCCCGAGACAGGCAGGTCCTGATCCAGGAATTGGAAAAACACGGGCTGCTCTACCAGACGCTTTCCCGCCGTGAAATCATGATCACCGCCTGCCGTATGCACGGTAGCGATCCGCGTTATGCATTGCTGATGTTGGCTATCTTGGCGCTTCAGGAGCGGCTCGCGGACGGCAGTCATAATGGCCAGCTCAGTCCGGCGGCGCTAGCCGACTTTGCTGACAAGCTGGTCGCAGAACTCCGTAAAACACTGCGTAAATCCCATCCGGACCTGCACGAGGTTCGTATAAAAATCAAGAAGCTACGGTACTTGTATCAAGCTTATCCTGATCATTTGCAGCCGAGTGCCAAACTGCTCAAGGCACTAAAACGGGCACAAGCGGAATTAGGGGAGTGGCACGACAACCTGCAATGGCTGATCACGTCCGAGAGGGAACTCGATCTGAAGGGCTGTCGATTGTACTGGCAGCAGGAAATTGATATCAGAGCCGCGCGGGCACAGAAAAGACTGAAAAAGCTGCGCAAGTTATTGCGCAGCATGGCCTGACGGCGGGGTGTTCAGCGGCGGGCGATGACCCATACGGCGTGAACAATACCGGGAATATAGCCGAGCAAGGTCAGCAGAATATTCAACCAGAACGCGCCAGCAAAGCCGACTTGAAGAAAAACCCCGACGGGCGGCAGCAGTATGGCAAAGATGATGCGGATCAGATCCATTGGTGTACTCCTTTAATTGATTTCCAACACTCCGACGCCTTACCGCGCCTTTTGTTCCCCAGGCTGCTGCGGGCTACTCGGTGGGCGAGGCAAGATCGGCAGGACTAACGCGCCGGCAATCAAACCCCAGAACGCCGAGCCGATCGAGAACAAGGTGAATCCGGAAGCCGTCACCATAAACGCGATGAGCGCCGCCTCGCGCTCGCCGGGGTTTTCCATCGCCTTGCTCAGCCCGCCAGCGATAGAGCCGAGCAAGGCCAGTGCCGCAATCGAGATGACCAATGCCCCGGGCAACGCCATGAACAGCACGGTCAAGGTGCCGGCAAACAGGGCTATCACGCCGAACAGGATCCCGCAAAACACCGCGGCAGTGTAGCGTCTGGCCGGATCCGAATGGGCCTCGGGCCCGGTACAGATAGCGGCGCTGATAGCCGCCAGATTGATGCCGTGGGAGCCAAACGGGGCGAGCAGCACCGACATCAAACCGGTGAGCGACAGTATGGGTGCTGGATCGACTTCATAACCGTCAGATTTCAGTATGGCCAGGCCAGGCAGGTTTTGTGACGTCATCGCAACGATATACAGGGGCAAACCGATACTGATCATGGCGCTCAGCGAGAAGCTGGGTGTCGTCCACTCGGGCAGCGTCAACTGCCATTGCACCTCGGGTAAGTCGAGTATCCCCATGAACCAGGCGGCCAGCGTGCCGCACAGCAACGCCAGCAGTACGGCGTAACGCGCAAACCAGCGCTTGGCCAGCAGGTAACCCAGGAACATCACCAGCACCAGGCCGATCTGCTCCTGCGCAGCGAGGAAAATCTGGCTGCCGATACGAAACAGGATCCCGGCCAGGAGCGCTGCTGCCAGGGACGCCGGAAGCCAGCGCATCAAGCGCGCCACAGTCGAGCTGACACCACTGAGCAGCATCAATACGCCGCAGAACATGAACGCGCCGATGGCGTCGCTGTAACTGACGCCGGGCAGGCTGGTTATCAACAATGCCGCGCCCGGCGTCGACCAGACAACGACCAGCGGCAGGCGAAAACGCAATGAAAGCGCGACTGTGCACAGCGCCATGCCGATGGATAGAGCCCAGATCCAGGACGCAATTTGTGCATTGCTGAGTTCGGCAGCCTGGCCGGCTTGCACCATCAGAATGACCGAGCTGCTGTAGCCGGTAAGCATGGCCACAAAGCCTGCGGTCAGGGTAGACAGGCTGGTATCGCGCCTCAGAGAAGGCGGTTGTGTGGAGGGAGGAGTTTTGAAGTGCATCATCGGCCGTTTCAGCGAGAGGAGTGAATACGGCACACAATAGCCCGGATGCCCTTTCTGACTGTAATACAGCCAGAAAGGGATTGGTCGAAACAGTTGGCACCCGAGGGTGCCGGTTTAAAGCAGGACTACCTCACAAGATGCCTGTGCATCAGAACTGGTAGGTAGCTGACAGCCACAAGCGGCGACCTTCCTCCAGTGTGCCTGCGGTCGATTGGGCCGACTGGATATAATCCGAAGCCCAGCCTGTCGCGCCGGTATTGGTGGTGTAGAAGCTGCCTTCCGTGAAGTCCTTGCCCAGCAAGTTGTAGATAGTCGCATTCAGGGTCAGATCGTCAGTGGCCTGCAAAGAGCCGCCAAGATTGAAGACCTGGTAGGCCTTGAGATCGCCCGCTGCGTCCTGCAGTGCACGGTTAGCCGCGGTTAGGTTCTCGTAGCGGTCGGTAAAGCGCGCACGCTCACTGCGGTACTCACCCTTGAACCACAGATTGATGCGCTGGGTCGCTGCCCAGTTCAGGCGTGCGTACAACAGGTGATCAGGTGTATTGGTCAGTGGCGCACCTTTGTTGGCGCCGCTTTTCTGCTCGCTGTCAGTGTAGGTGTAGTTCGCGCTCAGGCTCCAGGCCGGTGCAAATTCCCAGCGGCTGCCCAGCTCGATGCCCTGGGTTTCTGCCTTGCCGATATTGGTGCTCTGGGAAAAACTGTCCTGGGTAAAGCCGCTGCCGAAACTGATACAGCCAGGCTGATTCGGGGTAGTGCTGGAGAAGCAGTTGGCGATCGGCGTGCCGTCGTCGATCTTGTCCTTGAACCTGTTGTGGAACAGGGTGACATTGGCGCTGAAGTTATCCAGGTTATCGTAATAGGCGCCGAATTCAGTGTTGGTGGTCGTTTCCGGTTCAAGGTTGGGGCTACCTATTGTCAAGGTAGCGCCCTGGCCCGTTACGCCACTGATGCCGTCATGCAGCTGGTTCAGCGTTGGGGTCTTGTAACCTTTGCTGACGCCGCCTTTGAGCGTCCAGTTATCGGTGGTATTCCAGACAATATAGGCGCGCGGGCTGAAGTTGCCGCCGAAAGCCTCGTGATCCTCGTAGCGGCCACCCAGTGTCAGGGCCAGATCATCGAGAATCCTCCATTCATCTTCGGCAAACAGCGCCCAGGACGTCTGCTGGAAGGTTTCATCGGCAATGCCGTCGGTGACTTCGGCATCCCACCATTGCGCACCAACGGTCGTGATGTGGGATTGACCCACGGGTGCGACCAACTTGGTGTCAAACACGATGTCGCGGGATTCCAGTTCGCGGTCCGAGCCGATGACGATGTCCGGGTAGCCCACATAGCTGTTGCCAATGGGGTTGCCAGGAATAGTGCGACCGATGGTTTCGGTGGTGCTGTGGGTCAGGCTGCTGGTGGTGGTGCCAAAGCCAAGACGGCCCTGGTGACTGAGCGCAATCTGTTCACGCTCGAAACGCAGGCGGTCGGCGTAACCGTTGGCGAGCAGGGGCGCATCCGTGGTGCATCCGGTGCTCGCATTGCCGCCGCTTTTGCCATCCAGGTTGCCTAGCTGACAGTCATCGTTCTCGTAGCGTTGGGCGCTGCGATCCAGATCCAGAGAAATGTCGTGGTCGGCGTTGGGCGTTAGGTTCAGACGCACACCCGCGGTGTAGTTGCGGCCCTCGACGGGCGACGCGCCGCGTTTGCTGACGTTGGTGTCGTTATCAAAGGTCAGGTCGGACTCTTCGCGGTCATACAGGCTGCCGCGTACGGCCAGCCCGAGTAAACCGTCGATCAAAGGCCCACTGGTGTAGAGGCTGGCATTGCTGGTGGCGCCGTAATCGCTGTCTTCCTGGAAAGTATGATCCACCGTCACGGAGCTGGCCCATTCAGTGCCCACTTTCTTGGTGATGATATTGACCACACCGCCCATTGCGTCCGAGCCATAGAGTGTCGACATCGGCCCACGAATCACTTCGATCCTTTCTATAGCGGACAGCGGAGGCATGAAGCTGGTGGCGGTTTCATTAAAGCCATTGGGGGTGACGTTACCAGCCGTATTCTGCCTGCGGCCGTCGATCAGAATAAGCGTGTATTCGCTGGGCAGGCCGCGGATACTGATGTCCAGACCGCCGGTTTTACCTGTGCCCTGGCGGATATCCACGCCTTCGACGCCGTCCAGCGCCTGCGCCAGATTGGCGTAGCGGTTCTGTTGCAGATCTTCATTGCTGATGACGCTGATGCTGGCCGGCGCATCGGTGATCTTTTGCTCGAAGCCGGAAGCCGTCACCACGGTATCGGCCAGTCGAACGCGGTCCTCGTTTGCCAACGCCACGCTGCTTGCGAGCAGAGTTACACCGGTAATCAATCCTTTGGTCAGCCACACAACCTTGTCATTTCGCGTCATGCCGATCTACTCCCCCAGGGGCGCCCATGGGCCGCCGTTAAAAGTTACTCTCGAATGCAATCAAGAATAATTATCATTTGATTGAACGGAAGCGATTTTATGGTTGCTGGAAATAAAGTTCCATGGTGCAAAGCGCAACGCCAGGTTGAATAAAATGGAACAGATGCCACATGTTCGCATTTGACAATACGTCTCATTATATGCAGCATTGACTGTTTGTGAGAGGCGCTCCCATAGCGTGTTGCGCTCGCATTCCGCCATCCGCGCGTTGATGAGTAGTAGGGTCAGGAGAGGTTCTGTTTGGTAAACCATGATTTCAATGAGTTAACGGTGTTTGCTGCGGTGGTTGAGCAGGGTGGCCTTACACCCGTCGCCAATAGTCTGGGTTTGCCTAAATCGACGCTCAGCAGACGCATTAGCCAATTGGAAACGCGTGTAGGGCAGCGTCTGTTACTCAGGCATTCCAATCGGCTTACGCCGACCGAGGCGGGGAACCTCTTTTACCAATATTGTCGTGAACTGATCGATCTGGCGGAGCGCAGTCAACAGGCCCTGGACGATCTGCGCGAGGAGGCCAGCGGTCACCTGATACTGCATGTGCACAACGCATTTGAGCGGGGCTGGCTGCCTGCGGTACTGGATGCTTTTTTGCAGCGCTACCCAGAAATTCGGCTGGATGTTCAGGTGAGCTCAAGGGCGCCTGCTTTTGATCAGGACAGTGCAGGCGATCTATGGCTTTGGTTAGGCGACCTTGAAGCGACAGGGCTGCGCTCGGATATTCTGGGGACCTGGCGCACGGCACTCTACGCAAGCCCTGATTATGCGGCCGAACATGGGCTGCCAGAGCACCCCGAGCAACTGGAAGAGCACGCCTGGGTCGACGTGCTGTTGACGGCGAATCAACCGCTAACGCTCGCACACGCGACCGAAGAAGCGTATTTTTTTGCGCCTACTGCCTCCCGACTGAAGGTCGATAGCCTGGTTTTGCAGGCAGATGCGATAGTGCGTGGAAAGGGGATTGGTGTGCTGCCGAGCTGGTATGCATCCCGTTACGAGAATGCACACCCAGGCAGCTTTGTACCTTGCCTGGCTTCCTGGCGGCCCGATAGCCTGCCGGTAGCCCTGCTGAGCAATTTTGGTCATCCGGCGAAAAAGGTCGCAGCCTTGCAAGCCTGGCTGCGGGCGGCTGTGCCGGATGCCTGGCAGGCCGACTGAAGCGGCGAGCTATTTAAGCCGGCGTTCGATACCCATCTGCACCAGAATTTTTGCCGAAATCTCTTCCACTGAAAAGGTGGTTGAGTTGACGAAGGAGATATTCTCGCGGCGGAACAGATTCTCCACCTCGCGCACCTCGAATTCGCATTGCGGAAAACTGGCATAACGGCTGTTGGGTCGGCGCTGCTCGCGAATGCTGGCCAGGCGCTCGGGCTCAATAGTCAGGCCAAACAGCTTTTCCTTGTGCTGTTTTAGCGCAGGCGGCAACTGCAGGCGCTCCATGTCATCTTCAGTGAGGGGGTAATTGGCTGCGCGAATGCCGTATTGCAACGCGAGGTAAATGCAGGTGGGGGTCTTGCCGCAACGCGACACGCCGACCAGAATGATGTCGGCATTGTCATACTGCTGGGTGCGCGCACCATCGTCGTTGTCCATCGCAAAATGAACGGCGTCTATACGATCCTGATAGTGGTGATTGTGCTGAATCGAGTGGGATTTGCCCACGGAATAAGAAGACCCATCACCCAGTTCCTGCTCCAATGGGGCCAGGAAAGTGGAAAAGATGTCGATCATGTAGCCGTTGCAACTGGCCAGCTCGGAGCGGATCTCGCTGTTGACCACGGTATCAAAAATAATTGGCCTGGCACCGTCACGCTCGGCAGCTGCGTTGATTTGTTGTACCATGTTCCGCGCTTTTTCAACCGTATCGACGTAGGGCCTGATGAGCTTGGTGAACTCGATGTTCTCGAATTGCGACAGCAGGCTCTGACCCAGTGTTTCGGCAGTGATGCCGGTACCGTCGGAAATGAAAAAAGCGGTGCGTTTCATGCGTGAAGCCTTAATATGTCGGTGGCTGAGGGCGGCTGGCAGTTGAAATGCCGCGCTGGTCTCTGTATCGGCATTGTGGCGCATTTGTCTCAGACAGGCCAGATATCCGCCTTGTAGCGGAGCTAAAATTCATTGATTTACGGAGAGATCACCTTGTTAGAGTACGTAGTGTCCTTCGAGCATCTGGGCGTTCATGACGTCGAGCGAGTTGGTGGCAAGAATGCCTCCCTTGGCGAAATGATCAGCAACCTGGCCCACGCCGGTGTCTCCGTCCCCGGCGGTTTTGCCACCACGGCTGACGCCTACCGTGAATTTCTGGAACAAAGTGGTCTGAACGAACGTATCCATGCGGCGCTCGACGCGCTGGATGTGGAAGATGTCAATGCGCTGGCCCGTACCGGCAAACAGATCCGTGAATGGGTCATGGACGCGCCATTCCCCGAGGCGCTGGATCAAGCGATCCGCAGCGCGTTTGCAGAGCTCTCCAACGGTAACGAGAATCTGGCTGTGGCAGTACGTTCTTCTGCTACTGCAGAAGACCTGCCCGATGCCTCCTTCGCCGGCCAGCAGGAAACCTTCCTGAATATCCGCGGCGTGGACAATGTGATCCGCGCAGCGAAAGAGGTGTTTGCTTCCCTCTTCAACGACCGTGCTATTGCCTACCGCGTGCATCAGGGTTTTGACCACAAGCTGGTCGCCCTCTCTGCTGGCGTGCAGCGCATGGTGCGCTCCGAAACCGGTACTGCCGGCGTGATGTTCACCCTGGATACCGAATCCGGCTTTCGTGATGTGGTCTTTATCACCGGAGCCTACGGCCTGGGCGAGACCGTGGTACAAGGCGCGGTCAATCCTGACGAGTTCTATGTACACAAGCCTACGCTTGAGGCCGGTCGCCCTGCGATCCTGCGTCGCAACCTGGGCAGCAAGGCGATCAAGATGGTCTACGGGGAAGTCGCCAGTGCCGGCCGCTCGGTCAAGACGGTGGACGTCGACAAGGAAGAGCGCTCGCGCTTCTGCCTGAGCGATGAGGAAGTCACCAATCTGTCCCGCCAGGCACTGATCATCGAGAAACACTACGGTCGGCCGATGGATATCGAGTGGGCCAAGGATGGTGACGACAACCAGCTCTATATCGTTCAGGCCCGTCCCGAGACAGTCAAAAGCCGCAATAACGTCAACGTTATGGAACGCTACCTGCTCAAGGAAAAGGGCGAGATTCTGGTAGAGGGCCGTGCCATTGGCCAGCGTATCGGGGCAGGGCGGGTACGCATCATTCACAACGTCAGCGAGATGGACAAGGTTCAACCTGGCGATGTACTGGTCTCCGACATGACCGATCCCGATTGGGAACCGGTGATGAAGCGTGCCAGCGCGATTGTCACCAACCGCGGCGGCCGCACTTGTCACGCGGCGATCATTGCCCGCGAGCTGGGCATTCCAGCGGTCGTCGGCACCGGCAACGCCACCTCGCAACTCTATGATGGCCAGGAAGTGACCGTGTCCTGTGCCGAGGGCGATACCGGCATGATCTACGCCGGTCAGTTGTCCTTCGATATTCGCACCAACAGTGTCGACGCGATGCCTGCGCTGCCGTTCAAGATCATGATGAACGTCGGCAACCCGGATCGCGCGTTTGATTTCGCCAATCTGCCCAACGAAGGGGTAGGTCTGGCGCGTCTGGAGTTCATCATCAATCGCATGATCGGTGTGCACCCCAAGGCGCTATTGAATTTCGACAGCTTGCCCGCCGATGTGCGCGACAGCGTCGAGAAGCGCATTGCCGGCTATGATGATCCGGTCGGCTTTTATATCGAGAAGCTGGTTGAGGGTATCAGCACGCTGGCTGCGGCATTCTGGCCGAAGAAGGTCATTGTGCGGCTGTCGGATTTCAAATCGAATGAATATGCCAACCTGATCGGTGGCCGGCTGTACGAGCCGGAGGAAGAAAACCCGATGCTCGGCTTCCGTGGCGCCTCACGTTATATCAGTGACTCGTTCCGCGACTGTTTCGAGCTGGAATGTCGCGCTATGAAGTATGTGCGCGATGTCATGGGGCTGACCAACGTCGAAATCATGGTGCCTTTCGTGCGTACCGTCGGTGAAGCCAAGCAGGTTGTCGAGCTACTCGGCGAGAACGGCCTCAAGCGTGGCGAGAATGGCTTGCGCCTGATCATGATGTGCGAATTGCCGGCGAACGCGTTGCTGGCAGAGGAATTCCTCGAGCACTTTGACGGTTTCTCCATCGGCTCCAACGATCTGACTCAGTTGACGCTGGGCCTTGATCGCGATTCCGGGATTATTGCCCACCTGTTTGACGAGCGTAATGCGGCGGTCAAGAAGCTGCTGGCGATGGCCATTTCCGCCTGTCAGGCCGCTGATAAATATATCGGCATTTGCGGGCAGGGCCCTTCGGATCACCCGGATCTGGCACGCTGGCTGATGCAGCAGGGGATTGAAAGCGTTTCATTGAACCCGGACTCGGTGATGGATACCTGGTTCTTCCTGTCTGAAAACGCACTGGAGGAAAATTGATATGCATTATGTAACCCCCGATCTCTGTGATGCTTATCCGGACGTGGCGGTGGTTGAGCCGATGTTCAGCAATTTTGGCGGGCACGACTCCTTCGGTGGTGAGATCGTCACCGTCAAGTGTTTCGAAGACAACTCCGTGGTCAAGGAGCAGGTCGAACTCGACGGCCGCGGCAAGGTCATGGTCGTCGATGGCGGTGGTTCCTTGCGTCGTGCGCTGCTTGGCGACATGTTGGCCGAAAAGGCCGCCAAAAACGGCTGGGAAGGGATCATTGTCTACGGCTGTGTGCGGGATGTGGACGTGCTGGCTCAAACCCCTCTGGGCATCCAGGCGTTGGCAAGCCACCCGATGAAAACCGACAAGCGCGGTATCGGCGATCTCAACGTCGCAGTGGCTTTCGCCGGGGTTACCTTCAGGCCGGGCGAGTTCGTGTATGCCGACAATAACGGCATTATCGTCTCGGCTCAGGCGCTGGACATGCCTGCCTGAGCGATACCTGAGCAATACAATGTCACCTGCGCCTCAGCAGGTGACATTCTCCCGCCTCCGTGCGTCCAAACAAGGTAACGCTACCTGCGGAGGTGATGATGGAAGACCCAATTGAAAGCCGGCTGCGCGAGTTGATGCGAGAGCAGTCGGACCAGTCGACACCGGTCGAAGAACATCGGCTTGACCGGGTTCTGCACAAAGCCCATATGCATGCAGGCTTTTTTGATCTGATCAATCTGTTTGCGCGCTGGGGTTGGGTGTTGTCCGAAGGTGGGTCCAGGGCACTGAAACATTCCCGGCCAGTCAGTCGGCGTGCCCCACGGGCTAGCCAGTCCGTGAGTCCTGAATCAACAGAGAAGAATTGAGCATGGAACTGGATATCTGGAGTCAGAGCTTTGTAGGCGCGATGGCAACCCTATGGAACAAGGTTGCCGCGTTTAGTCCCAATCTGGTCGCAGCACTCTTTATAGTGTTGCTCGGTCTGGTTATCGCCAAGGTAGTCGATACGCTGTTAAGCAAAGGTCTGGCCAAGCTGGGCCTGGATCGCTTGATGGCGGGTGCGGGTGTCAACAAGATGCTCAAGCGCATCGGCATCAACGCCCCGATGTCGACGGTCATTGGCAAGGTCGTCTACTGGTTCATCGTGCTGACCTTTATCGTCTCCGCGGCGGAATCTCTCGGACTTGCCAGGGTATCAGCCACGCTGGATGCCTTTACGCTCTACCTTCCCAAGGTGCTGGGCGCCGCGTTGATTCTGCTTGCCGGCTTGCTGCTATCGCATCTGGTAAACGGCGTGGTGCGCGGCGCAGCAGAGAGCATTGGTGCGGATTACGCCATCGGCCTGGGTCGGTTTGTTCAGGGTTTGCTGGTCATCATTACCGTGTCTTTGGCTATCGGCCAGTTACAGATTGAAACAGCGCTGCTCAATACGGTGATCGCCATAGTGCTTGTGTCCTTCGGTGCTGCGGCAGCTCTGGCTCTTGGGCTGGGAAGCCGCGACGTGGTCAGCCAGATTATTGCCGGTATCTATGTGCGTGAGCTTTATCAGGTAGGCGATCGTATCCGAGTCGATGAGTTGGAAGGTGTGATCGAAGAAATCGGCACGGTGAAAACCCAGCTGCTCGACGACGAGGGGCAGATTGTCTCCATCTCGAACCGCACCCTGATAGCCCAACGCGTGTCACGCTGACGGTGCCGGTCTCTGCCTTTTCCGGTGATTGCGTACCTTGACTAGTCCACACCAGACAACCCGTTACAACCCTGCCGAGCTGTCGGACGAGGAGTTGGTGGCCAGAGCCAATCGGGAGCTGTTTCATACTACTGTGGCTTATGAGGAGCTGATGCGCCGTTACCAGCGCACGCTCTTCAATGTCTGCGCGCGCTATTTGGGTAATGATCGCGATGCGGATGATGTGTGCCAGGAAGTCATGCTCAAGGTGCTACACGGGTTGCGGCAATTTGAAGGCAAAGCAAAATTCAAGACCTGGTTATATAGTATTACTTACAACGAATGTATTACTCAGTACCGCAAGGAAAAACGTAAACGGCGTTTAATGGACGCGCTAAGTCTGGACCTGGGCGAGACCGAAGAAGTTGTAGAAAGTTCCACACATGTTGTTACTGATCGGTCTAGTCTTGATCGATGGCTGGTACATGTAAATCAGGTGGATCGTGAGATTCTGGTCCTGCGATTCGTCGCAGAGCTGGAATTTCAGGAGATTGCCGACATTATGCATATGGGCTTAAGCGCGACTAAAATGCGTTATAAAAGGGCGCTAGAGAAATTACGTAAAAGCATAGACAACCCCTTTTAAACTTTTTTCAATAGAGCTATTTGCATTCTGAGTTTTCTGTTATACTCACCGGGAGTTTTGCGCAAGTTAACGTCCTAATATGGATTTGATGGGGATTCACAAATGAAATTGAAAAACACTTTGGGTATTGTTGTTGGTGCCGTTGTCGCTGCTTCTGCCTTGCCAGTCATGGCTCAGAGCGCCGGTTCCGTTGAAGTTGAAGCGTTTGCAGATCGCTACTTCACAGACAGCTACCGCGACATGAACGACGGTGCTCTGGTGGGTGGCGGTATCGGTTACTTCCTGACTGATGACGTGCTGCTGAACGTTAACCTGGGTAAATACACCAATCTTGAAGACGACGCTACTGGCGAAGACATCGACGGTCGTTTGATGGCTGTTGAAGCTGTTTACCACTTCGGTCAGAGCAACGTCCGTCCTTATATCTCTGGCGGTTTCGGTCACCAGGAACTGGATCAGGTTGGCACTAGCCAGCGTGACCGTACCACCATGGCTATGGCCGGCGTTGGTATCAAAAACTACCTGAGCGACAACTTCTTCGTTAAAGCTGGCGTTGATGCTCTGTACGGTCTGGACAGCAAGAACACCGAATGGTCCGCCGGTATCGGCCTGGGTCTGAACTTCGGTGGCGCTGCTGCTCCTGTGGCTGAAGCTGCTCCTGCACCGGCCCCTGCACCTGCTCCGGCTCCACAGCCTGAGCCAGAAATGCAGTCAGTCCGCGTTGAGCTGGATGTCAAGTTCGATTTCGATCGTGACACCATCCGCCCTGAATTCCGTCAGGACATTCAGAGCCTGGCTGAGTTCATGAAGACCTATCCTTCAGTAACTACTACTGTTGAAGGTCACACTGACTCCGTCGGTAGCGACACTTACAACCAGAACCTGTCTGAGCGTCGTGCCAACTCGGTACGTGAAGCTCTGATCAGCGAAGGTGTTGACTCTTCACGCGTTAGCTCTGTCGGTTACGGCGAAGCCCGTCCGATTGCTGACAATGAGACTGATTCTGGCCGTGCCATGAACCGTCGCGTTGAAGCTGAAGTAGAAGCTGAAGTAGAAGTTCGTTAATAACGACTGCTTAGCTTGAAAAAACCCGGCTTCGGCCGGGTTTTTTTATGTCTGTATTTTGTCCAGAACTCGGGGGAGGGTTGCTAGGTTCAAGCGTTGTGAATGTAATTCACACCTGGGAAGCGGAATCGGAAGTCATCTGGCATGGGGGTGACCTTTGACGTCGTGAAGTCGTAAAACACGAAGCCTGATTTGGCCAGCGCAACCAGCTCTCCACCAATCGCCTTGGTGATGCGGAAGATGATATCCCCGCCGTATTTATTCAGATCCATCATGCCTACTTCAAAGATCAATGCATCGCGAGCAAAGGCCTCGCGCTTGTAGGTCGTCGCGAGGTCGGTAACGATAATCCCCGTATCCTTGTCGCTAACCTCTTCAATGCCGAACTGAAAGAGGAAGCGCGCCCGAGCCTCGGAAATCATTGAGACCATCGAGTCGTTAGCCAGATGTTTGCCAGCATTGATGTCGGTAATGCGGACAGTCAGCTGGGTAGTGAAGTAGAACTGGTTTTCAGGAAATTCCAAGGTAAGACGTGCCATGCGATTGAACCTGTTGCGACGTGGGCGCCAGCCTGGCTCTGCTCCTGTCAGGAGCGGACGCGGCCAGCTAGGTAAAGGACAACTGGAAAGGGCGGCATTGTACTCAAGACGGCTGCGCACAGACAGTACGAGCCGATAACCGGAAGCAAAAAAGGCCACCCGAAGGTGGCCTTTTCAAACACTCACCTGCTCAGCTATCAGCCAAACTGGTTCATGGTGTTGTCTTTACCGCCAGCCTTCAGAGCCGCTTCGCCAGCGAAGTACTCTTTATGGTTGTCGCCGATGTCGGAGCCAGCCATGTTCTGGTGCTTGACGCAGGCGATACCCTGACGCAGTTCCTGACGCTGAACGCCCTTGACGTAAGCCAGCATGCCTTGCTCTGCGAAGTAACCCTTGGCCAGGTTGTCGGTAGACAGCGCGGCAGTGTGGTACGTCGGTAGAGTGATCAGGTGGTGGAAGATACCCGCTTCACGTGAGCCATCGGCCTGGAAGGTACGGATCTTCTCGTCAGCGATCTGAGCCAGTTCAGTTTCGTCGTAATCGACGCTCATCAGCTTGGCGCGATCGTAGGAGGACATGTCCTTGCCTTCAGCAGTCATGGTATCGAATACCTGCTGACGGAAGTTCAGAGTCCAGTTGAAGGACGGGCTGTTGTTGTAAACCAGCTTGGCGGTCGGAATGACTTCGCGGATGCGGTTGACCATGGCAGCGATCTGGCCAACGTGCGGCTTCTCGGTTTCGATCCACAGCAGGTCAGCGCCGTTCTGCAGGGAAGTGATGCAGTCCAGGATAACGCGATCTTCGCCAGTACCAGCACGGAACTGGAACAGGTTGCTTGGCAGACGCTTGGGACGCAGCAGCTTGCCGTCACGGTTCAGAACAACGTCGCCGTTCTTCATGTCAGCAGCAGAAACTTCTTCGCAATCCAGGAAGGAGTTGTACTGGTCGCCCAGGTCGCCTGGCTCTTTAGTCACGGCGATCTGCTTGGTCAGGCCAGCACCCAGAGAGTCGGTACGCGCAACGATCACGCCATCATCAACGCCCAGTTCAAGGAACGCGTAACGAACAGCGTTGATCTTGGCCAGGAAGTCTTCATGGGGAACGGTAACCTTGCCATCCTGGTGACCGCACTGCTTCTCGTCAGACACCTGGTTTTCGATCTGGATGCAGCAAGCACCCGCTTCGATCATCTTCTTGGCCAGCAGGTAAGTGGCTTCAGGGTTACCGAAACCGGCATCGATGTCGGCAATGATCGGCACAACGTGAGTTTCGAAGTTGTCGATCTTGGCCTGGACTTCATCCTGCTTGGACTTGTCGCCAGCGTCGCGGGCCGCGTCCAGATCCATGAACAGCAGATCCAGTTCACGGGCGTCAGCTTGACGCAGGAAGGTGTACAGCTCTTCGATCAGGCCGGAAACAGCAGTCTTTTCGTGCATGGACTGGTCAGGCAGCGGGCCGAAATCGGAGCGCAGGGCTGCAACCATCCAGCCGGACAGGTACAGGTAACGCTTGTTGGTGGTCTTCAGGTGCTTCTTGATGGAAATCAGCTTCTGCTGACCGATGAAGCCGTGCCAGCAGCCCAGGGACTGGGTGTAGACAGAGGAGTCGGCATCGTACTCGGCCATGTCTTTACGCATGATGGCAGCAGTGTACTTGGCGATGTCCAGACCGGTCTTGAAGCGGTTCTGGGCGCGCATGCGGGCGACGGACTCGGGGTTGATAGCGCTCCAGCTGTTGCCTGCAGATTCTTTCAGAGCGGCTACGGCTTTGATGTCGTTTAGATAAGCTGACATGGTCAATCCTTCAAGGTTTGCGTTTGGTTTAGCACCGCAGCGTGTCTTAACAGGACTGAAAAAAAGGAATCCACAAGGGGAGGGGGCATGAGCAGGTGAATGACTGAAACTGCCGAGCATGATCTGTGTCATGCATACCCTGGACATAGATATATCCGCAGGTAGAGCAGTGAATCAAACAATCATTCAGACTGACGTTAAATCGCTTCCCCGTCCCTCAGGACAACTTCGTTCCAGTCGCAACCTCGTCGAACGGCCTTGTGAGCTGTTGAGACACTGATCGATCCAGTGGTTCATGGATCCGATCCGGAGAGCCCTTTCGGACCCCCTGGCTAGCGGGAGCGACGCAATAATGCGACTTGATCGAAGAGAAGTCAATGCGCATGTAGTGTTTTTTTAATGCCACTACACTTTTCATACAGTGTGTTATTTTTCAGCCCTCAGTCAGTTCATACGCTCGATCCTGAGGCGGATACTGCTGTCGTTCTGACTGCGTGTACTGGTGCTGCGGCCGATATCGCTGCCGCTGCTGCGCGCGCTATCACCAATACCGCCAACGGTGACCCATTCGCCGAGGCGCGCTGTGACGACTGTCTCGGTTTGCTGCACATCAATGACCCGATTGTCGCTGCGATTGACGCTGTCATTGTTGGCACTCAGGGTAATAGTCGCCATTTCACCATTCAGGCGAACCGTTGCGTAAAACCCTTGGGTGACGTTGCGGTACTGGGTCCCTTCGATGACCCGCCCGTAGGCATCGGTGGTGTAGGGCTGCAGCGGTACCGACTGTCCGGTTTGAATCAGCACTGGATAGCCTTCGTTTGCGGTAATCTGCCGCATGCCGTCGTTTTGCCCGCGTGTGCTGCGCTGAATAACCCGTGCCTGGTTGCCATTACGCGGATCGCCAATGACAATATCGGCGGGGCCGGTATGGATACGACCGTCGACCTGATAACCGCTCTCACTGCTGATCGCGTCCCCAGAACTGGCGACACTGATGCGCAATTGTGCCGGCTGACGATCCAGTTCGGTGAGCAGGTCGCGGATTTCTTCAAGGCGGGCGGGCTCAGCGCGTACGATTAGCTGATTGCCGTAGGCTGAGACCCGCTCGTTGTCCCTGAGCATGGGCTGTATGGCGGGAATCATGTCCTCGGCCATGCCGTATCCAAGATTGAATATCTCGGTTGTTGGCGCGGCCTGGGCAGCGAAGCCGTAGCTGCACAGTAGCAGTACCAGCAGCAGTCTTGTACGGCAAAACCTGATCATAGATGGAGCCTCCGCAGGCTTGAGTCGCTCTGACTGGTTGACCACAGCTCTTCGAAACGACTGCCCCAGCGCCTGACCTGGTCGCCGCTGTTATAGCGTGCGAAGCCTTGACGCTGTGTGGCGACCGGCAGCATCAGCACGCCGCAGTCATCTGCCAGAAGGTAAACCTGAGGGCCTTTTTCACGCTCAGGATGCTGCTTGCGAATCTCGATGATACTCGGAAAGCGATGCATCAGAGTGACCAGACTATGACCTTGCAGGAAAGGCTTGCCGACTTCCTGCAGCAGCACTTTGACTCGGCACTTGGGTTGGCGGGCTATCAATTGCTCCAGCGTATTCAGGACATCGCGCCGATTGAACAACCAGAGCGCCTGGTCTGCCGCATAGATGTTCACTTGCCGCCGCGCCTGAGACAGGATCAGACACAGGTGATCCAGCGCATCGCCTTCGTCTATCTCAACAAGGTCTTGCTGCTGGCCCAGTTGGTAGGGTAGATCGATTACCTTTTCCACCCTGGCGGCGGCAGGCGGGTTGTTGATAGTGAAGGTGCCGGGAGAGCTGAACTCGATCGCTGGCAACGGCGGAGTATCCATGCTTTCATCTTGCCAACGCATGGCCACATGCATAATGCCGGCTTCCAGGTAAGGTGCTGAGCAGACAATAAATCCCAGACGCTGGTAAAGGCCTTGCGCCTGAACCTGAGCCGAGAGCAGCAACAAACTCATGCCGCGGCCCTGGGCATGCGCCATCACTTCGCGCATCAGCCGCTCACCCAGACCTTTGCCACGCCATGCAGGCAATATAGCCACGCGGCCGATATGTCCGTCGCCAAGCAGGCGAGCGGTACCAAGTGGCTCACCTTCAGCATGCATCAGGAAATGGGTAGCAGTGTGATCGTCCTCGTCCCATTCGAGTGCTTCGGGTACGCCTTGTTCTTCGATGAATACCTGTTGGCGGATATCACGCAGAGCGGCGGTGCTCAGCCAGTCCACCACATTGACGTCAATCTCATTCATCCTCACCCTCCAGCAGAAGGTCCCCCTTGGCAAGGAGTTGCTCCAGCAGTGTCCAGGCTTCCGGCATGTGCTTCCAGGTCAGCAGCAGTTCGGGATCTAGGTAGCTCTGATTACAGATTAGCTGAACCTGCGGCAACAAAGTAGCTGGCAGCAGGCAATGCTCGCCGCTGGCAAACAGCATGAGATGCTCTTCGCCTTCCACGCGATAGGCCAACCGTGCACTGGGGTGACGAACCAGTCCGTAGCCGTTGTCCAGCTCCTGCTCCAGCACAGAAGATTCAAACTCCTGGGCCTGTAGCATTTCAGGATAGCGCGGCTCGGTCATGAAACGACCAAACCAGGTGGCCAGAGCGGCTTTATCCTGGACCAGATCAAGCATGATGGCTTGCAGGCGCTCGATACTCGCGTCGTCAATAGCGGCAGGGTCCTCTGGCAGTGCCATGCCGGCATCGCTGTAGCGGTCCTGATCATTCAGGTACTGGCCGAGAAAGTCGGTAAAGTGCACCAGGATCTCCTGGTGGCTGGGCGCCCTGAAGCCGACGGAACAGGTCATGCAATCGTCTTCAGCGATGCCGTAATGAGCCACGCCTGGCGGTATATAGAGCATGTCGCCAGGCTCCAGAACCCACTCCTGCTGCTGCTCAAAGTTTTCCAGGATACGCAGGTCCGGGTGCTCGAGCAGCGGGCTGGCAGGGCTGCATGTTTGGCCAATTTTCCAGCGCCGGCGTCCGTGGGTCTGCAGCAGGAATACGTCGTAGTTGTCGAAATGCGGACCGACGCTCCCGCCGGGTGCGGCGTAGCTGACCATGACATCGTCGACCCGCCAGCTGGGCAGGAAACCAAAGGCCGATATCAGATCGGCAATGTCCGGGACGAATTGATCGGCAGCCTGGACGAGTAGCGTCCAATCCCGCTCTGGCAGGGTCTTGAAATCATCCTCTGCAAAAGGTCCGCGGCGCAGTTCCCATGGGGTCTGACCCTCGGTCAGCACAATGCGCGATTCCACCTCTTCCTCAAGAGCCAGGCCTGCGAGCTCATCAGGGGAGAGCGGGTTTTCGTAGTCGGGGAATGCCTGGCGGATCAATAAGGGCTTTTTCTGCCAGTAATCACGCAGAAAGTCCTCGGCGGCCATATCGCCAAGTGGAGATGGGAAGGTAGGGGACATGCGAACCTCTGGGAGGAGTAAGCTACTTGTTGGTGGGGCCTTGAGTGACAGTCAGCTTCGAGCATACCGGCCCGCGATTGATGGTCAATCGGGGCCGGTGTAGGGTCAGATCCTTCGTGCTTGCGCCACCGCGTTGCCGATATAGTTGGCTGGGGTCAGCGCCTTGAGTTCCTGCTTGGCTTCTTCCGGGATCTCCAGCGCCTCGACAAAGGCCTGCAAGGCCTCGGGCGTAATACCCTTGCCGCGGGTCAGTTCCTTGAGTTTTTCGTAGGCGTCTGGCACCGCGTAACGGCGCATGACCGTCTGAATGGGCTCAGCAAGCACTTCCCAGCAGTTATTCAGATCTTCAGCAATACGTTGAGCATTGAGCTCCAACTTGCTGATTCCTTTCAGAGTTGATTCATATGCAATCACGCTATGCGCGAAGCCCACGCCCAGGTTGCGCAGCACCGTGGAATCGGTCAGGTCGCGCTGCCAGCGGGAAATGGGCAGCTTGCTCGCCAGGTGCTGGAGCACGGCGTTGGCAATGCCAAGATTACCTTCAGAGTTCTCGAAATCGATGGGGTTGACCTTGTGCGGCATGGTCGAGGAGCCGATTTCGCCAGCAATGGTCTTCTGCTTGAAATAGCCCAGGGAGATATAGCCCCAGATATCCCGATCAAAATCGATCAGGATGGTATTGAAGCGCGCCACGGCATCAAACAACTCGGCAATATAATCATGCGGTTCGATCTGGGTGGTGTAGGGATTGAAGCCCAGGCCGAGGATGTCTTCGATAAAGGTTCTGGCATTGGCTTCCCAATCGACGTCGGGGTAAGCAGACAGGTGGGCGTTGTAGTTGCCCACGGCGCCATTGATCTTGCCCAGCAAAGGCACGGCGCTGATCTGCGCGATCTGGCGCTCCAGACGATACACCACATTCGCCAGTTCCTTGCCCATGGTGGTGGGGGATGCCGGTTGACCGTGGGTGCGTGACAGCAGGGGCACATCGGCATGGGTAATGGCCAACGCGCGCAAATCAGCGACTACGCGGTGCATCAGCGGCAGCATCACCTGGTCACGGCCGGCACTCAGCATCAGTGCGTGGGACAGGTTATTGATGTCCTCGGAGGTGCAGGCAAAGTGGATAAATTCATTCACGGCTCCCAGCTCTGGCAGGGAAGCTACCTGCTCCTTCAGTAAGTACTCGACCGCCTTGACGTCGTGGTTGGTGGTGCGCTCGATTTCCTTGATGCGCTCGGCGTGCTCCACCTGAAAGTCATCAACCAGGCGATCAAGCAGGGCATTGGCTTCATCGGAAAAAGGACCAATCTCAGGCACTTGCGGATGAGCAGCGAGACATTGCAGCCAACGCACCTCAACCTGAACGCGGAAACGGATCAGGCCGTATTCGCTGAAAATGCTGCGCAGGCTGGCGGTTTTGCTGCCGTAACGGCCATCAACCGGGGATACGGCGGTCAGGGAGGACAGTTGCATAAGCGGTCTCGTCAAATAGGGGTAGGGCGGAAAAGGGTGAAATCATACACCAGATTGGCGTGGTTTGACCCGTGCGCCAGGCATGGCGATGCTGATCAGGGTAGAGGCGAAAATCAGACCGGCGCCAATCCAGGACGAAATATCCGGTACTTCATCCCACAGGAACCAGGCAAACAAGCCGGAAAACACAATGGCCAGATAGCTCAGCGGGCCGATCTTGCCAGGTGGCGCCACGGTATAGGCCTTGGACATGATCAGTTGGCTGACGGTTGCGATAAGACCGATGCTCACCAGCATGCCGAGCTGCGTCGTGCTCAGCGGCTGCCAGGCCCATAGAAGTGGGATGGAGGAAAGCAGGGTAGAAAAGAACGCAAAGTAGAACACCATGCGAGTCGCAGGTTCGGTGCTGCTCATGACCCGGATGGACACGAAGGCACAGGCCGCCAACAGGCTCGCAGCGATACCGACAAGGCCGATAGGATCAAACAGTGCGCCACTGGGCTTGGCCACCAGCAGCACGCCGGCAAAGCCCAACAGGACCATGAACATCATGCGTGGGGTCAGGGATTCGCGCAGCCACCACCAGGCCAGCAATGGCGTAAATACCGGCGCTGCATAGGTGAAGACCATGGCGTCAGCCAGCGGCAAATGAGCGATGGCGTAGAAGAAGCAGTACATCGCACCCAGGCCGTAGAAGGTACGCATGAAATGCCGGCCCAACCTCTGGGTGCGAAAGGGCGCGAAGCCCTTGACCAGAATCATCGGCAGAAAGAACACCACGCCGAGCAGGTTGCGGAAGAAGACCACGGTTTCATTATTGACGCCTACTGACACTTCACGGATCAGGATACCCATGATCGCAAACAGCAGCGCGGAAATTGCCAGTAGCAAGGCTCCTTTGCGCGGCTGATCGAGGCGGACAGCCTCAACCATTCAGCACGGTCCGAGTAGCCTCAAGCAGTTTTTTCCGGGATACCAGCAGTTGCCAACGGTGGCCGCCCAACTGCCGCCAGAGCCGCGCTGAACGTATGCCGGCAAGCAGCAGGGCGCGAATACGGTTTGCCGTGTCAGGCTGTTGCAGGTAGCGCATGTCGCCATGTACCTGAATGCGCATGCGCAAGGTGCTCAGCGTGTCCTGATAGATGCTGCCGAAGGACGCGGCGACGTTGTCGTGGAGGATGCCAAAATGCTCTACCTGGCTGCTGGCCTGCTCAAGCCGTTGGCCGAGGACACTGAGCATGTCGTCGCGTTTGGCCAGTTGGCGCTCCAGCGTCAGCAGATTCATGCTGTAGCGCAGTGCGTCACGCTGCAGGCTGGCGGTATCCCGTTCGAGCATGGCTTGCAGGGCCTGGATACCCTGGCGAATCGGGTAGATCGCGCCGCCATAAATCTGCAGCACATTGTCAGGCGAGCGCTCCAGAATGCTGCCCAGCAGGCAGGACGCTTGAGCCTCACCGAGTTGACCGCTGCGGGCCAGTTTGTCGACCAGAATCGATGCCTGAAATATCGCGCCTAGCGCTATTACCTGTTCTTCTGCCTGTGTCACGCAACATCCTCGTCAAACGCGGGAATAGCCGTTTCGATCACGCCACCGCCAAGGCATATATCGCCCTGGTAGAGCACAACGGACTGGCCGGGTGTAACCGCGCGCTGGGGCTCTTTGAAACGGATAAGGTAACCCTCAGCGCAGGGCTCAATCGTACAGGCCTGATCGGACTGACGGTAGCGTACTTTAGCCGTGAGGCTGATGGGCTGGGTCACCTCAAAAGGGTTGACCCAGTAAAGGGACGAGCAGACCAGTGCGCTGGCGTAGAGCCAGGGGTGCTCGTTGCCCTGGCCGACCACCAGCACATTGCGTTTCAGATCCTTGCGCAGCACATACCAGGGGGTGTCACTGGCGTCTTTCATGCCGCCAATGCCCAATCCCTGCCGCTGGCCGATGGTGTGATACATCAGGCCATTGTGGCGACCTATCACCTGGCCATCGGTGGTTTCCATATCGCCAGGCTGTGCGGGCAAGTACTGCTTGAGAAAATCGGTGAAGCGCCGTTCGCCGATAAAGCAGATACCGGTAGAGTCTTTTTTCTTTGCCGTCGCCAACTGATACTTCTCGGCAATCAGGCGCACAGCCGGTTTTTCCAGTTCGCCTACCGGAAACAGGGTGCGAGCGATCTGCTCGGCCCCAACCGCATGCAGAAAATAGCTCTGATCCTTGTTGGTATCGATACCGCGCAGCAGCACCGTCTGGCCCTGGTGTTCGCCCTTGCGAACATAGTGACCGGTCGCGATCAGATCAGCACCGAGCATCAGGGCGTAATCCAGGAACGCTTTGAACTTGATTTCGCGATTGCACAGGATGTCCGGATTCGGCGTGCGGCCTGCCTTGTATTCCTCAAGAAAATGCTCGAATACGTTATCCCAATATTCGGCGGCAAAATTAGCCGTATGCAGCTTGATACCGAGCTTGTCGCTCACCGCCTGCGCATCCGCCAGATCGTCCATCGCGGTGCAGTAATCGGTGCCGTCGTCCTCATCCCAGTTCTTCATGAACAGGCCTTCGACCTGATAACCCTGCTCCAGCAGCAGAGCCGCGGATACGGACGAATCAACACCGCCGGACATGCCGACGATGACTCTGGTCTGTTCGGGGGTCTGTTCGGGGGTCTGCTCAGGGGCTTTGCTGTTAAAGGAAGTCATGTCAGCGAATCAAATCCAGTGAGTAGTGTGGCTTGTTCAGGTAGTCCTCGATGCACTCCAGCACCAGATAGCTGCGCAGATCCTCGCGGCGCTGCTTCAGCTCATCCAGCGTCATCCATAGCGCCCGGACAATTCCCTCATCGAGCTCGCGTGCGGGGTCGTGCCGCAGGGCTTTGGCGACAAAGCAGCTACGCTGGTAGCTGACGCCGTTGTCGGCCTTGAACAGGTAAATGCCGACCACAGCGGTGATCTCTACACTGTAGGCGGTCTCTTCCAGGGTTTCACGCTGGGCGGCCTGGATAAGACTTTCGTCTTCTTCCACGTGCCCGGCAGGCTGATTTAATACTAGGCGGTTGTCACGCTGCTCTTCTACCATCAGAAAGCGACCTTGCTCTTCGATGATAGTGGCGACGGTAACATGGGGCATAAAACGCATGAATGGCTCCTGACAGGCTGCATAGGGTAGCTCAAAGCGCATGCCGGGTGAACTCAATCCGTCGCAATTGGCTGTAGCAGTAGTGGAATTGCCACTAAAACCCGCTAGGATGCGATGAGGCGTCAATGTAGTGCGAATGTAGTGATACTACATAATGCCAGATGAAGTGATTCTGGAAGGAAAATGGCTCGCAGGGACAGTGGTGAAACAGCCTGTAATAGATGAAAGCGCGTGACATTTTGTAGGAAAACTACAACAATAGGCGCACCAGCAGTACAGTATTTCTGGTTATGGATTACCATCCGTAGCCATTCATGACAACGACAACATAAACGGAGTCAATAATGGGATACCAAAAGATTCAGGTGCCGGCTAGCGGCGACAAAATTACCGTAAATGCCGACCTGTCCCTCAATGTGCCGAACAACCCGATCATTCCCTATATCGAAGGTGATGGAATTGGCGTAGACATTTCGCCAGTCATGATCAAGGTGGTTGATGCGGCTGTAGAGAAAGCCTACGGCGGCAAGCGCAAGATTTCCTGGATGGAAGTGTTCGCCGGCGAGAAGGCCACTCAGGTTTACGATCAAGATACCTGGTTGCCCGAAGAAACCCTGCACGCGGTCAAAGAATATGTGGTTTCCATCAAGGGTCCTCTGACCACGCCCGTGGGTGGTGGCATTCGCTCTTTGAACGTGGCTCTGCGTCAGCAGCTTGATCTGTACGTCTGTCAGCGTCCAGTGCGCTGGTTCACTGGTGTGCCAAGCCCGGTGAAGAAGCCAGGCGATGTCGACATGATCATCTTCCGCGAGAACTCCGAAGACATCTATGCCGGCGTAGAATTCAAGGCTGGCTCGCCGGAAGCGATCAAGGTCATCAAGTTCCTGCAGGAAGAAATGGGCGTTACCAAGATTCGCTTTACCGACATGTGCGGTATCGGCGTGAAGCCGGTTTCCCAGGAAGGTACCAAGCGTCTGGTGCAGAAAGCGCTGCAGTACGCCGTGGACAATGATCGCGATTCGGTCACTATCGTCCACAAAGGCAACATCATGAAGTTCACCGAAGGTGCCTTCAAAGAGTGGGGCTATGAAGTTGCTCGTGACGAGTTTGCTGCCGAGCTGCTCGACGGTGGCCCATGGATGCAGTTCAAGAATCCGCGTACTGGCAAGAACATCGTCGTCAAGGACGTGATCGCTGATGCGATGCTGCAGCAGATCCTGTTGCGTCCGGCCGATTACGACGTGATCGCTACCCTGAACCTGAACGGCGACTATCTGTCCGACGCTCTGGCGGCTGAAGTAGGCGGTATCGGCATTGCTCCCGGTGCCAACCTGTCTGACTCAATCGCCATGTTCGAAGCCACCCACGGTACAGCACCCAAGTACGCTGGCCAGGACAAGGTGAACCCCGGTTCACTGATCCTGTCCGCCGAAATGATGCTGCGTCACATGGGTTGGGTTGAAGCAGCCGATCTGATCATCAAGGGTACTGAAGGCGCTATCGCCAACAAGACTGTAACCTATGACTTCGAACGTTTGATGGAAGGTGCAAGCCTGCGTAAATGTTCCGAGTTTGGTGATGACCTGATCGCCAGCATGGGCTAAGCGTCAAGCCAGCAGCAACAAGGCCGGCATATGCCGGCCTTGTCGTTTGTACGTGTTGAGTATCCAGAGTCAGTGATGAGTTTCTTCAATTTCGCCGATGTGGACATCGGGTTGTGAAGTATCAACTGCTTGTTCCGCGGATTGGATATTGACCGCATGCAGTCCCTTGGGCCCCTGGATGATGTCGAATTTGACCGGTTGACCTGCCTTCAGCGTACGGTACCCGTCCATCTGGATAGCCGAGTAATGTGCAAACAGGTCCTCATCCCGTCCTTCGGCTACGACGAAGCCGTAACCTTTGGCGTTGTTAAACCATTTGACCTTGCCGTTTTGCATACTGCATCCCTCTTAATGTCCATTCCGTGGGTGTTCCGGTGGTTATCGAATGAGCCCGACACGCGTTGAAACAGATGACCGCCATGCAATGCTCGTTTACACTTTTTAACACTGAACAGAAGTAAGTCAAGTTAGCCTCTGGCAAGCTGTGCTGTAGCGCACATTTTTGTCAGTTCAATTCTCTGACACCCTGAAACCAGCGATGTTTCCCATGTTTGCATTAACTCGTTTTCAACTGACCATGAACCAGCGGCCTGACGAGCCAGAGTACGATGACGACGCCGGTGTGGCCGTTGAAACCAGCAAGCCAGAGCTGAAGCCGCCGTCGCGCTATAAGGTCGTCATGATGAATGACGATTACACCCCCATGGACTTTGTGGTGGAGGTTCTCGAAAGCATTTTCTTTTTAAATCGGGAAGCCGCTACACAGATCATGTTAAAGGTCCATACTGAAGGAAGGGCGGTATGCGGTGTCTTTACCCGAGACATCGCCGAAACCAAGGCCGCACAGGCCAATGACTATGCCAGGGAATGCCAGCACCCGTTGATGTGTCAAATCGAACGGGAAGCGTAATCAAGCGACTCAAGTCGCACGACGAGGTGGCACCATGCTCAATAGAGATCTCGAGATCACCCTGAATCTGGCATTCAAGGAAGCCCGCAACAAACGGCATGAATTCATGACCGTGGAGCATTTGTTGCTGGCCCTGCTGGATAATCACGCCGCCATCGATGTGTTGCGTGCCTGCGGCGCCGATATGGAGCGCTTGCGGCGAGAACTGACCGAGTTTATCGACTCCACGACGCCGTTGATTCCGAAACAGGATCACGAGCGTGAAACCCAGCCCACGCTAGGCTTCCAGCGCGTACTACAGCGCGCCGTGTTTCATGTGCAGAGCTCTGGAAAGGGCGAAGTCAGCGGCGCCAATGTTCTGGTTGCTATCTTCAGCGAGCAGGAGAGCCAGGCGGTTTTCTTCCTCAAGCAGCAGCAGATCGCCCGTATCGATATCGTAAACTTCATTTCCCACGGTATTTCCAAGGTCGGCGGCGACACCGAGCAGGTGCAACCTGACCAGGACAATGTGGATGATGAAAGCGGCGAAGCGGTAGGTACGGCCAATCCGCTGGATGCCTATGCCAGCAATCTGAACGAACAGGCTCGTCTGGGCCGTATCGACCCGCTGGTCGGACGCGCGCAGGAAGTTGAGCGGGTCGCGCAGATCCTTATGCGTAGGCGCAAGAACAATCCACTGTTGGTCGGTGAGGCAGGCGTTGGCAAGACCGCCATTGCCGAAGGACTGGCCAAACGCATCGTCGATGGCGAAGTGCCGGATATTCTCTCCGAGGCGGTCGTCTATTCGTTGGATCTGGGCGCGCTGCTTGCGGGCACCAAATACCGCGGCGATTTCGAGAAGCGCTTCAAGGCGTTGTTGAAAGCGCTGCGCAAACGTCCGCATGCCATTCTGTTTATCGATGAAATTCATACCATCATTGGCGCGGGCGCGGCATCGGGTGGGGTAATGGATGCGTCCAATCTACTCAAACCGCTGCTGACCTCGGGCGAAATCCGCTGCATTGGTTCTACGACCTTTCAGGAATTCCGCGGTATTTTCGAGAAGGATCGTGCGCTGGCCCGGCGCTTCCAGAAGGTCGATATTGTCGAGCCATCGGTCGAAGACACCATCCAGATTCTCAAGGGCCTGAAAAGCCGCTTTGAGGATCACCACGGTATCGGTTACACCGACGAGGCGCTCAAGGCCGCCGCAGAGCTTGCCTCACGCTATATCAATGACCGCCACATGCCTGACAAGGCAATTGACGTGATTGACGAGGCAGGCGCCTATCAGCGGCTCAAGCCGCTGGCTGAACGGGCGGCTATCATCGACGTGGCCGAGGTCGAGGCGATTGTCGCCAAAATCGCGCGCATCCCGCCCAAGCACGTGTCGTCCAGCGACAAGGAACTGCTGAAGAATCTGGAACGTGATCTGCGCCTGGTGGTGTTTGGCCAGGACAACGCAATCAATGCGCTGTCCACGGCCATCAAGCTGTCGCGCGCCGGGCTCAAATCAGCCGACAAGCCGGTTGGCTCATTCCTGTTCTCCGGGCCTACCGGCGTCGGCAAGACCGAGGTGACCCGCCAGTTGGCGAAAAGCCTGGGTGTTGAGCTGCTGCGCTTTGACATGTCCGAGTATATGGAGCGGCACACGGTATCGCGTCTTATCGGCGCGCCTCCTGGGTATGTGGGTTTTGACCAGGGCGGCCTGCTGACCGAAGCAGTTACCAAGAACCCTCACTGTGTGTTGCTGCTGGACGAGATCGAGAAGGCGCACCCTGAGGTATTCAATCTGCTGCTGCAGGTCATGGATCACGGCACGCTGACCGACAACAACGGGCGCAAGGCGGACTTCCGCAATGTGATTATCGTGCTGACCACCAACGCCGGCGCGGAATCCATGGCGCGGTCGTCTATCGGCTTTACTCAGCAGGACCACAGCACCGATGCGATGGAAGTCATCAAGAAGACCTTCACACCGGAGTTCCGTAACCGCCTGGATACCATTATCCAGTTTGGCCGCTTGAGCCACGAGAGCATCAAGTTTGTGGTCGACAAGTTCCTTACAGAACTTCAAGCCCAGCTCGAGGACAAGCATGTGCTGCTCGACGTTGATGAAGACGCACGCGACTGGCTGGCGCAGCACGGTTATGACCCGTTGATGGGCGCAAGGCCGATGGCCCGCCTGATTCAGGAAAAGCTAAAAAGGCCTCTTGCCGAGCAGATCCTGTTTGGTGATCTGGCCGAGCACGGCGGTACTGTGCACATCAGCCTTCGCGACGATGAGCTGGTGCTGGATGTCCTGGAAGAAGAGATGGCTTGAGGTAATGACTAGTGCGGCAGGGCAGTGGGTGCTCTGTCGCACTATCAGTCGTTAAAGCTGTTGCCCGCGGAAACCCTAGAGCTTGAATTTGGCCCAGACGGGTGCATGGTCCGACGGTTTGTCCATACCGCGTATGTCATAGTCGATGCCGCTGTCCAGGCAGTGTTCTATCAAACCCTTGCTGGCCATGACCAGATCAATGCGCAGGCCGCGCTTGGGGTTGTCTTCAAAACCGCGACTGCGGTAATCAAACCAGCTGAACTGATCGTCTATCTGCGGGTACAGATGCCGGAAGGTATCGGTCAGCCCCCATCCCTTGAGTGTACCCATCCATTCCCGCTCTTCAGGTAAGAAGCTGCACTTGCCAGTGCGTAGCCAGCGTTTTGCGTTGTCTGCGCCGATACCGATATCGACATCCTCGGGTGAAATGTTGACATCGCCCATGACCACTACACGTTGATCGGGTGTGAAGTCTTCCTGCAAGTGGCGTTGCAGATCCGCGTAGAAACGTGTCTTGGCCGGGAACTTGATCGGATGATCACGGCTCTCACCTTGAGGGAAGTAACCATTGAAGACGATGAGCGGCTCACCGTAAGCTACCGGAATGGCGGCACTGATCATGCGTTTTTGTGAATCATCGTTATCGTTGGGAAAGCCCTTGCGAACCCACAAGGGTTCAGCACGGGTCAGCAGGGCAACCCCATAGTGGCCTTTCTGACCGTGGAAGTGAACGTGATACCCCAGCGCCTCGACCTGTGCCAACGGGAACATGGAGTCATCAACCTTGGTCTCTTGCAGGCCTATAACGTCTGGATTGTGTTTTTCTACAATCCTTTCAAGTTGATGAGGTCTTGCTCTCAAGCCGTTGATATTAAAAGAAACGATTTTCATATTTTATCCTGTCGGGCGTTGGTTTTTTGCCGCGGCGTCTGTAAGAAAATGTATTTTTTGCCAGGCGAGTCGATAGGACATGTTAGCATTCTCACTGCCAAATTAACCCTGGATGGACCACATGGGCCGTAGTTTTATATTGATTTGCCTGTTTGTTTTTCCCACGGCAGTCATGGCTCAGTTGCAAGTGATCATGGAGCCGCGCAACAACAGGGTTAGAGACAATATCGAAGCGTTTATTGGTCCGGTCGAGGCGAGTAACCGCCAGGATATGTGGCGGCAGGCCCGGCATAGTGTTGATCAGGCTACCAAAGCTGCTCAGGCCCTAGGCTTCTACCACACTCGTATTCGCCCTGATGTCACTGGACCTCGTGATGCCCCCGTGCTGGTACTCAAGGTCGCGCTTGGCGAGCCTGTCTTGCTGGACAAGGTCGACATTCGCGTTGAAGGCCCGGGGCAGGGCAGTGATGCTTTCCAGTTGCCCTCGACCAGCCGGCTCAGGCAGGGCGCAGTGCTTAATCACGGCCACTATGAAAGCTACAAGACGCTGATCACCAACCAGGCCTTGCGCTACGGCTATTTTGGTGGCCGTTTCGAGCAGCAGGAATTGCTCGTTGATGTGGATAATTACCAGGCCAACATCACGTTGGTGTATCAATCCGGAGAGCGCTTTCGCCTGGGCGATGTTGCTTTTTCCGACACGCCATTCAATGAAAATCTGCTGCAGCGCATGGTGCGTTTTCGCACAGGCGTTCCTTATGATGCCGACTTGCTGGCCGAGCTGAACCGCGATCTGCTGTCCAGCGGCTATTTTGAATCGGTTCAGGTCTCGGCACCGGCCAACCGCGCTGAGGATGGGTTGATTCCGGTCAGCGTTGAAATACGTGAACGAGATAAACACTCGCTTGGATTTGGTGGCGGCTTTTCCACTGACGTGGGCCCACGAGCAAAGGTCAACTGGACTCAGCACTGGATCAATCCGCAAGGTCATTCCCGCGGTGCCGATCTGGAGATTTCAGCACCGCGGCAACAGGTCAGCACCTGGTATCAGATTCCGCTGGACCCGCCTCAGAGCCACTCACTGCGTTTCTTTACCGGCTTCCAGGATGAAGATATCGATGATGTCGAGACCCGGAGCCTCACCGTAGGCGCGCAGTTGCTGCGCACGCTGGACAGCGGATGGGAGCGTGTCATAGGGCTGCGCCTCGAGCAGGAACGTTTCTCTCTGGGTAATGAGTCCGGCCGCAGTACCTTGTTGATTCCCAGCCTGTCATTGCAGCGCACCGTCAGTGACAACAGCATCGACCCCGCCAAAGGCTATAGCCTGATGCTGGATGTGCAGGGCGCTAAGGAAGGCATAGCAGCCGATTTTGACTTTATACGCGTCAATGCCAGCGCCAAGGGCCTGTACACGGTACTCGATAATCATCGCTTTCTTTCCCGCGCAAGTGTCGGCGCCATTGGTAGCGAGAGCTTCGAGAGCCTGCCACCGTCGTTACGCTTTTTTGCGGGCGGCGACCAGAGTGTACGCGGCTATGATTTCAGAACCCTCGCGCCGACTGATGAGAGCGGGGACCGCATAGGCGGTCGTTATCTGATTGCCACCAGTCTGGAGTACCAGTACGAATTCATCGACAAGTGGCGCGCCGCTACCTTTGTCGATCACGGTAACGCGATGAACTCCTTCAACGATCGGCGTGAGACGAGCCTTGGACTCGGCGTGCGCTGGGTATCTCCGGTAGGGCCGATCCGGGTGGATCTGGCGAGGTCCATCACCGAGCCTGATGAAGGTTTCCGCATCCACTTCTCCATGGGGCCTGAACTATGATCAGGTCCATTCTCAAATACGCTCTGATTGTGCTGCTGATAATTCTGGCCTTGCCCGTGATTCTGGGCTTGATGCTGACCAGTGAGAATATCAATCGCTGGCTGTTTCAGAAGGTGATGGATCAGGAACCACGGCTACAGCTGACCCTGACGGAAGGCCAACTCTGGCGTGGCTGGGCGTTCGAGCAGATCGTCTGGCGCGATGAAGGTATTGAGGTGGTAGTTGATCAAGTGCGATTCGCCTGGTCCGCCAATTGTTTGCTCAGCCGCCAACTATGCATTGATGATCTGGATATCGAGAACATCCGGGTGCTCACCGAGCCCACCGATGAGCCGGCCCCGGAACGTGAAGCTATTGCTCTGCCGGATCTGAATCTGCCAGTGAATATTCAGCTTGAGCGTGTTCGCATTGGGTCGCTCTGGCTCAATAGCGAGGAGCCTTTGCTGACAGATATCCGGCTTCAGGCTCACACCCTGGGTGACCAACTGGTGATTCAGCAGTTTACCGGTAACGGCCCTGACCTGAACTGGCAACTGGCTGGCGAGCTGCGCACCGCGGGTGAATGGCCGTTGCAGATCAACGCCGCAGTGAATCTGCCGCCTATGGACGAACGTGAATGGGAAGCCGATATTGACCTGAGCGGCAGCCTCGCAGATCTGCAAGTTCAGGCGCGCAGCCGTGGCTATCTGGATGGCACGCTGGACGTTATTACCAGCCCACTGGACGCCGCCTTGCCTCTGAAATTGACCTGGCAAGGCGAGCCTTTCCTGCCTTTGCGTGATCTTCCAGAAACCCTGACGTTGAATGAACTGCGCATCGAGGTGGCTGGCGATCTGGAGGACGGATTTGCGATCAAGGGTGATGCCCATTTTCCCGGTTCAGGCGGGCGTGTGGATCTCGATCTTGATGGCCAGGCCGGGTTGGCTGGTATCAGCGATCTGGTTTTACAACTCACCGTTGCCGATGCGCCCGAGCGTCGCCTGCGGCTGGCGGCAGATGCGCAGTGGGAGGAGCAACTGCTGGCGGACGCCACGCTGGACGTGCAGCGTTTCCCTTGGCAATGGCTGTATCCCCAGGACATAGGCGACATCGAGCTTGAGCAACTGGCGATGACCGCCAGACTTCGGGATATGGACATCAGTAGTGAGCTGACGGCGCGATTGTCCGGAGTGGCTGAGCAAACGGTCGAGCTGGCAATGACAGCCAAGGGCAATCAGGAGTCAGTGCGTATCGCGCCCTTCGAGCTGCAGACCGAAGCGGGTAGGGCAACAGGCGAGGCGGTGATTGACATGGGCGAGACGCTGGCATGGAATGTCAGCCTGCTGCTGGAGAAGCTCAACCCTGGCATTTTCGTTGCCGAACTCCCCGGTGAATTGAACGGCCCGATCAATAGCCAGGGCAGTATGGGTGACAGCCTTATATTGACCGCAGATTGGGCGCTTCAAGGCACCTTGCGCTCGCAACCGCTGGAAATTTCCGGCGCCGTGGATAAGCAGACCGAAACCTGGTTGGTAAATGACCTGCTGCTGCGCCAGGGCGAGAACCGAATTGCCGGCGGGTTGCAGTGGGGCGAGCAGATTGCCGCCGATCTGAATATTGATTTGCCCCGCCTGAATACCCTCTGGCCTGGACTGGTAGGTGAGATCCAGGGCGCGGTCAAGGCCAGCGGTAATCCTGCCGCACCAACCGTGGCCCTGGATCTGAGCGGCAGACGTATCGGGCTTGAAGAGCTGAGTATTGCCGAGCTTCAGATGCAGGGCAGGGTGACTGTCAATGACAGCCTGCCCGGCGAACTGACACTCAGCACAACGCGCATTCGCAGTGGCGAAACGCGCGTGGGTGATCTGCAACTGAGCGTGAAAGGCAACAAAGCCAATCATAACCTGACGCTGAGCCTGGACCGGGGCATCGTTGACGTGCAAACGCAGGTGTCTGGGCGCTTGACTGCTGACGCCTGGCAAGGACAACTGAGCAACGCCGAGCTGGCCTACGAAGACATGATCTGGAGGCTGGTTGATCCCGCCGCGCTAAACTATCGCCTGGAGCCCGCCAGATTGCGCATGGCCGCACACTGCTGGCAGCAGCAGGGGGCGCGATTGTGTTTTAACGGTGAACAGCATTTGTTACCAGACCGGCGCTTGAACCTGGCGTTGAACAACTTCGCCCTGGAGACATTGGACGATGCGCTGCCAGATGATTTCAGCTGGGACGGCATCCTCAATGCTGATATCGAATTTACTCAAGCGGTGGGCGGCGATCCCATTGCGCGGGTGGATGTGTCGAGCCTCAACGGCGTGGTTAACGTCAGCAACCCGGATCAGACGCTGGCCTTTCCCTATGAAAGCCTCAGACTCAATACGCTGTTGGAGGCAAGTCAGGCCACGACGCAACTCCTGCTCGCCAGTGAAGGGCTGGGGACGCTGGATGTGCAGGCGCGGATCGACGATCCAACCGGGGAGCGCAACCTTTCAGGCCAATTTCGTATCGAGCAATTGAAGCTGGATATTCTGCGGCCCTTTCTGGCTCAGGTCGAGCAGCTGAGGGGCGAGGTCAACGGCCGTGGCGATCTGTCCGGCACTTTGGCCGAGCCGTGGATCACAGGAGATATTCGGCTGCACGATGGCCACGTCAGTGGTCCCGAGTTGCCTATCAGCCTGGAGCAACTCGCCGTTGATATTCAGGTTGCCGGGCAGCGTGCGCAGATAGGTGGCAACTGGCGCAGCGGTGCGCAAGGGCAGGGCAGCCTGCAGGGTTCGGTGGTCTGGGCGCCTGAACTTGATCTCGATCTGACTCTGAGCGGCAATGGGTTACCGGTAACGGTTGAACCTTACGCCGCGCTCAGTGTTAGCCCCAACCTGAATGTCACCCTGGCGGAAAATCGTCTTCAAGTGACCGGGCAGATCGCTGTTCCCGAAGGCGACATTACCGTGCGCGAGTTGCCAGAACAGGCGGTCAGACTATCCCCCGATGTGGTGATTGTTGGCGAGGAAGTGGGCCCGGAAGAAACACCTCTGGATATTCGCGCCCGGGTGCAATTATTGATAGGTGATCAATTGCGCTTCTCCGGCTTTGGTCTGACCGGTCGGCTGAGCGGACGCATTGAAGTTGAAGAGAATATGAGCGCCAGTGGCGACCTGAATATTCTGGACGGACGCTTTAATCGCTATGGGCAGCGCCTCAGTCTACGGCGCGCGCAAATTCTGTTCGCAGGGCCAATATCGCAACCCTTCCTGGATATAGAAGCCATTCGCCGTGTGGATGACGTGGTCGCGGGGCTGCGCCTGACCGGCCGGGCCGAGGCGCCGCAATCGGAAGTCTTCTCCGAGCCGGGCATGGCGCAGGAACAGGCATTGTCTTACCTGATTCTGGGCCGACCATTGGGGGGTGATGGTGGCGACAACAATATGGTCGGGCAAGCCGCTTTGGCGCTCGGTTTGGCTGGTAGCGCGCCGCTGGCTGGCAATATCGCCAACACGCTCGGCATTGAGAATTTCCAGCTTGAGACCGAGGGCACAGGAGATGGCACTCAGGTTGTCGCGGCGGGCTATATCACCGAAAAAATCAGTTTGCGCTATGGTGTCGGGGTATTTGAGCCTGCTAACCAGTTGGGGCTACGTTACGATTTGACGCGAAGATTGTACTTGGAAGCCATCAGCGGCTTTGCCAGTTCGCTGGATTTCTTCTACCGTATTGATTTCTGAGGTATTGCTTTGTGACCTCATAATGTTTTATCAGTAGCATCGTCATCCCGCGCACAGACTGCGCGTTACCCTGTAATGATCTGAGGAGTTTCCATGTCCAGCGTTAATCTAGGCGGTAATCCGATTACTATCGGTGGTGAGTTTCCGCAGAAAGGCAACAAGGCACCCGCATTCAAGCTGGTGGCCAAGGATCTGTCGGATGCTACCCTGGCGACGTTCAGTGGCAAGCGCAAGGTACTGAACATTTTCCCCAGTATCGACACGCCAACTTGTGCAACTTCAGTACGCACCTTCAATAGCAAAGCCAGCGCCATGGATAACACCGTCGTGCTGTGCATCTCGGCAGACCTGCCGTTCGCCCAAGCGCGCTTCTGTGGTGCGGAAGGCCTGGATAACGTGATCAACCTGTCCACCATGCGCGGTAGCGAATTCCTCAAGGACTACGGCGTGGCGATCGAAAGTGGTCCGCTTGCCGGTGTTACGGCACGTGCGGTTGTGGTGCTGGATGAAAACGACACCGTACTGCACAGCGAATTGGTTGGCGATATCAAAGACGAGCCCAACTACGACCAGGCATTGGCTGTTCTGTCCTGAGCAAATCCGTTTTAGCCAACCGTAGATAGCAGAAAGGCGCCTGAGGGCGCCTTTCTGCTATCGGGTTTACGCAACCTAGCGTGCTGATCAGCCCTTCAGACTGGCTGTGATCTTGGCTACATGCTCACCCTGGAAGCGAGCGATAGCCAATTCACGCTCATCAGGCTGACGTGATCCATCGCCACCTGCCAAGGTGGTTGCGCCGTAAGGCGTGCCACCGCTGACCTTGGAGATATCAAACAGCTCCGGCGTACCATAACCAATCGGTACGATGGTCATGCCATGGTGGGCGAGGGTGGTCCAGGTGGAGGTGATGGTCATCTCCTGGCCGCCGCCGGTGCCGGTGGATGCAAACACGCTGGCGACCTTGCCAAACAGCTGACCTTTGGCCCACAGACCGCCGGTCTGGTCGAGGAAATTGCGCATCTGGCCAGACATGTTGCCAAAGCGCGTCGGCACACCAAAGATGATGGCATCGTAATCAGCCAATTCTGCTGGTGTTGCAATCGACGCATCCTGCTCGGTCTTGCCGCCGGCAGCCTTGAATGCCTCGGTGGGCATGGTTTCCGGCACGCGTTTGATCGAAACCTCGACCCCAGCCACTTTAGCTGCGCCTTCGGCGACCGCATTGGCCATGGTTTCTACGTGACCGTACATTGAGTGATAAAGAACCAGTACCTTGACCATAGTGACATTCCTTGATTTTCGTTGATGAAGAGTCGGTGTTTACCGAACTGGTAATACATCATGCATCAATTATGTCAGGCTAAAAAATCAAAATGCAGCACATATCAATCGATATATTCGATTTATGCGAATTTTCAAGGTTGCTTAAGACCTCTACCAGGCATTCAAAACTCTACTTGTCGCTGATACTTTTCATGATCGCTGCAGCTATCATTTCATGGATGACCATACAAAACGCAAAGACTCGATCTGATAAAAATCAAAGACTTAAGCTTTCTTTGGCCACGCAATATGCTAAATATTTGCTAACCAGATTCTAAAATAGGAAGAGTGAATCGATTTTACACAAAATGCTAAATTTGGCGTAAAAAAAGCGCCAATCAATGTAGGAATGAAGAGGGCGCTGCCGCTTAATAGAAGGAGGGCCATGATGGATGATTCTCTTGGTTGGCATTTCAGCTCGGAGATTGGCACTCTCCTTTAGTCTAGAGCACTTGGAGCGCCATATAGATGGGCATATAGCCATCAAGAACGTATGCTGAAGTATTGGAAAACCTCTAAGGTGCAATGGACTGATGAATATCTTGAATTTTCAAAGCGAAAACCCTTCGGACGTAGACGCTTTTAAAGGCGAAAGCCATGATCGCGTCGCCCAAGCGATGCATGATTACATCGAAAACAGGCGTAATCATCGTGTGATAGGCCTAGGGAACGTCTGAAGTAGCCGCCATACAGACAGCAATTCTGACTTCAACTTGCAAAAAATCATTACTTGAACGATTCGATCGAGCTTGGTCACGCTTTCT